>Ga0181530_10006056_pt1 | contig 12063 bp, 15 predicted proteins | sample PEATcosm2014_Bin_42_FD_119769 | JGI IMG/M metagenome (GOLD analysis project Ga0181530, IMG submission 119769) | Peatland microbial communities from MTU Mesocosm Facility, Houghton, MI, USA - PEATcosm2014_Bin10_60_metaG | ecosystem: Environmental > Terrestrial > Soil > Wetlands > Peat | place... | reverse complement strand
TGACCACTATAATTAAATCCTTACTCTATTATACGAGATAGCAATTTTATCTCTTTTGCTAATTCCATGTAAGGAGAAGCATCTTCCTTTCTATCTCTTAAAGTCGCGATAGCCAAAGCAAATGTTTCTACTTCAATACCGCCTTCTAACTCGTGAGTTTCGGCTATTATCTTCTTAATCTCATAGTTTGTTTTTGCAGTATCAAGGAGCAATTTAACGACTTCTGCTGGTGCATAACTGGCGAGCGTATCAGCAATCGTATAGCCATCCTCACTCTTGATTTTCAATTTTGTTGGGTTTTCTATGCAGTGCAAGAGTAGATTTCGACCTTTTCTTTCCAATAATAGAGAAACGGTTTGTATGTCCTCTGTGGTTATTCTTTCTATAAGTTTATCAAATTCCTTTGATTTGGGCTCTTTTGGTTTTTGTCTAGTTGCCATTAAATCCCAAATTGTTAAACTTGCGCTCTTAAGAGTTGTTCCACATTTTCCTCTGCAGCTTTGCCATATTCACCATTTTGTGCATTGACTATTGCTCTGCCAACTATCGCATGCCAATTGTTTCCTAGTACAGCCTTAACATCATTAAAGTTTCCAAGCTGAGCACCAAATCCAGGAGCATAGAATATCGGATCTACCCCTTCGCCCCTAACAACGTCATTTACTATCCTTATTACATCTGGTTTAGTACCCGGAACAACAAAATTTCTTATTCCAGCCCTAGCAGCTATTCTGTACATCTCTAAAGCCCCCTCGTCTGCTATGAATCCGCCTTCGCTAACAGAATACGCAGGATGTGTCATTCTGCCACCGACTATGACCCCAAGTGAGTTGTCTAATGCCCTATATATCCAAGCCCTTTCAGTTTCTGGCCCGGATTGTGGGAATAATATTACTGCGTCTATACCTGCTTTTTTGTTTACAGTCATGAATTTCTTGCCCGTATCAGGTATGTCTGTTCCAGCCTTCTGGTGGTCGTAAATTAATGGTTTGTCAGTATATTTTCTTGCGGTTTCTACAACTCTTGGCAGGCCATAACCTAATGCAAGCTCAAAACCTATCTTATAGCCTCCAATGCCTTCTACTTTTGAAGTCTCCCTAACAAGTACCTCAAAGGCCTGAATGTCAGATATGTCACAAGCGGGTATTATACTCCTCTCGTATCTACAAACCACCTTTGGCATCTCAACAAGTAATTCGCTCTGTGAGCTAGCTTCAACAGTTCCGAAGGCCCTCAAGTAAGAACCCATTTTGTGAAGTCCTACATTATCTGGTTCTGGTTTTGAACTCAAATATTGTCTTATTTCGGTTGCTTTTAGTATCGAATATACAGGTATTCCAGTTTTCTCTGTAAACTCTTGTATTGCGCTCTTGCCATCTATTCCTACTTCCTGTCTATCAACTGCAATAACAAGTGCAACTATTTGTGGTTTATCAAGTAATCTGTTTAGTTCTTCTATTGCGCCATATTTGGCATCTCCTGTAGTAAATACGTCGTCTAGCAGTACTATTCGGCTCCCACTTTCAGGTAATTTTCCTACAATCTTGCTTTTTGCCAATTCTGCTTTGGGCAGATTAGTTGCTTCTCCGTATGCCTTTTCAGTTTTTCTTGTAAAGAACCAGTTAGATTCTACGTTGTGTTCTCTAGCCAATTCAATAGATATCGTTGGAGCTAAACCAACACCTTTTTCTGGTATACCATAAAGAAGATCAAATTTTCCTTTTAGGTGTTCTGTGATGGTGTTAGCATAAGCGTTTGCTAATCCCATTGTATCTGTTCCAGAATTAAAGCCACCAACATTTATGAAGTATGGAGATTCTCTTTTGCTTTTGAGTGTAAAGTCTCCACCAACTTTTAAAGCACCAGAACTTATTAACATCTCAATAAATTTTACCTTATATTCAGGTAACATATTTGATTTTCTCTCTTTAGCCACTACAATCTTTGAAGTACTAGACATTGTTTCACCGAATAATGTTATATCTGCTTAATATTTATCACTTTCCAACTTTTCATCAGTAAACGTTCAACCTGACTAATAAGACTCCCCTCGTCAAAGGTCACCTTGACCCTCTATAAAAGTACAGTTCTCCTGGATAATAAAGTACACCCTGACCCTAATTGGTCAAGAAGTCCAGAAAAACCCCGAAAATACACCAGGAAGGTCAACATACTCGAATTATCCAGGAAACAAACAAGTCCGGTTTTTCCTCGGAACATACATAAAAGTTTTTGTATAGGAGTCTACTTTCTCAACCGATCCCTATATCCCAGCAAATACGTTTACCGTCTAGGGCTGGTTCATAATCCCTCAAACTATCAAAGTGAAGTTATGCAAAAAACTAAAGAAACTCAATTCAAAGAACTGAAGAAAGAGTTAATTGAATTAAAAGATAAAGACCAAGAAATGATCAGAGATGGTAGATATAGTTTTGATGAACATGTTAAATTAACAAAACGTATAAAAGAAATTATAAATCAATATGGTTTTCCTACAATAAGTATGGTTGGAAAGGATGGATCACAAGCTGCGTGGCTTTTAGTTCAACATGCAGATGAGAATCTGACATTCCAGAAAAGAGTATTGAAATTAATGCTAGAAGCAGATAAGAAAAATGATGTTAATAAGGATAATCTAGCTTATTTGATAGATCGTGTTAGAGTAAATTCAGGTAAGCCACAAATTTATGGCACACAATATAAAGAGGAAAATGGTAAGATAGTGTCAAAGCCGATAGAAGATGAAAAAAACGTTGATAAAAGACGAAAGTCGGTTGGATTACAACCACTTTCAGTATATATTTCAGAAGCTAACGAGTCATTATTGGAGAAAAGTAAATGACAATTGTTCATACCTTTTATACCCAATTGAGCAGTTTGTATTTACCTATCCTTGTACTGTGAGCAACTTAGGTAGTCATAAATACTTTTTCTGAGCTTTAGTGTATGATCCTTATGGAGTATACCTACTCTAAAAAAACTATAACACTTCCGAATAAGGAGCTAACATTATTGGACAGAGTGGCCTTGGATTTTGTTTCACGCATAGATGTACAATACGTTATAGTAAGCGGATATGTAGCAATATTATTTGGAAGAAGTAGGAATACAGAAGATATTGATATATTCATCAAAGACGATGGGCTAGAATCATTCTCTAAATTCTATGATAAAATAGTTTCTGATGGAAAATATTGGGCAATAAATACTATAGATGCTTCTGATGCATATGACCTCATGACAACCCATAAAAGTTCATTAAGGTTTGCAGAAAAGAATACGCTCGATCCGAATTTTGAGATAAAATTTGCAAACAAAGAGACCGATTATTATTCACTAGAAAATGCATTAACCATGGATTTCGGCATTGCAGGAAAGCTTAAGATATCACCCTTAGAGATTGAAATAGCCTACAAACTGTTTCTGGGCAGTGAGAAGGATTTTGCTGATGCAAAACATATATTCATTACCTTTAAAGAAAGCTTAGACATGGATAAGCTTAAAGCTTTTATAAGAGAATTGAATATAAGTAAAGATACTGCAAACAACGTATTGGGATATTTGTGAAATACAAAAATATATTAAAGATCAAAAATAAGAAGCGCTTTTTAAAGCAGTTGGAAGAGTCTAAAAGGCAAAATTTTGAGAGCAATATGAAATTCGTTGAATTGCATGCTCTATGGCTAAAGCGTACAAGTAATCGAGAATGGAGCAGAAGGCAAAAGATAATAATAGATGAGGTCTATAGGTCCAATAGACACATGAAACTTAAGCCAGCTTGAATAACTTTCAGAAGATATACAACGGCATACGCGTATGTCTGAAGAGCAGTTGGTATTACTGCCAACAGCCCGATGGGAGCAGTCTTGACGTGTCATCACGAAGAAATAGCTAAATTGCATTGCAATCTTAAGGCACTACATTATTTATATGTTAAATTCCATAATATATCTGATGATAAATATGGAATACGCATTACCAATAATTATTGCTAAAGAGGGAAAATGGTATATAGCCTCATGCCCATTACTGGATGTTGCTACACAAGGTAAGACAGAGGAAGAGGTAAAGAAAAACATTCAAGCATTGATTAAGGAGTATATGGCAGACCCTGACACCAAGAAACCAGACATGAAATCCCTGATGTCCCTATCTTTAACCACCATTCCAGTAATTGTTTAGTGGTCTAATGGCAAAGCTAAGACCATTGCTTCAGAAGAGGACCATACAGATTTTATTGGACAACGGGTTTGAGCAAGTAAGGTCTGAAAGTCATATAACCTTCAAAAAGAAGACGTCGGATGGGAGGGTACTTACAACTTGGGTGCCACACCACAGAGAAGTTACCCTATTTGTAATTCAGCACATAATAAGACAAAGTGAAAAAGATAGAAATGAGTTCGAATAATGTCATCTACTATTGAATGATATTTTAAGGATTTAACTTCAGGACAAAATACCTATGGGGGCAGTCTTGACGTGGGATATGGTTATTTGATTTCAGCCCTTTACTATGGGCTTTGCACCCATCTTGTCCACAAACCTCACTATCTCCAGCGCCTCTTTGTATTTCAGGCCAAGAAGCCACTTGCGGTCGGCCTCGCTTTCCGGATGCTCCCCAACAAGCGCAAAATGCACCCTGCAGAATAATATGCCGCGGTCTATGTTGACCTCTGTTATGTCTGGGAATTTTATGATCTTAAGGCTCTTGCGCAGCCCAAAAACGTACCGCCTTACTATTATTATACGGCCATTTGTTGCATATGCGTGTGCGACTCCAAACCATTTTGCTCCGCCCAATCTGCGCTCTACAACCTCGACGCCAACCTTCTCATTTTCCTCCAGCAGCTCCTTCAGGATCTGGTACTGCTTGGTATTTTCTTGCACCAATTAATTACCATTATATTAGCAAAGCCCGGGCAAATACAAAACAATGCAAGGCACATAATCTTAACCCACTGCTAATATAAAAGCTATGGGTTTTGCCCGCTTGGCTTTAAAATATTCTCCTCTTTGGATTGACCATAAGCTGTTAAGTTGCATACGATAAATGTTTGCTTGCATATGCACACCAGAGGACTTAACCCATAGAGGGCATAGGTCTAAATATTGTGGGATTCGAAATAATTTTGTGAGACTGGAATACAGGCCTGTAATAAATGATGGGGTAACTGTTGCAATAGCAAATCGGAAACGCCTGCTTTTGGTTAAAAGGATAAGCATTCCAATATTTGTTATCCATCCGGGGATGTGGTATTTTGTGGCAGGTTCCAGAAAAGGGGATGAGAGCTATCTTGCAAATGCATACCGCGAGGTCTTGGAGGAGACCGGCATAAAAAAATCAGACCTGAAGCTCCTATGCCAGAAGGATGCAATAACAGTATTTGACAGCAGGAGAATGAAGAGATGGAAAAACGCCTTCTTTGTTTTCTACTCCAAGAGTGACTCGGTAAAATTGAATTTTGAGCATACTGCTTATAAATGGGTCGGCATAAAAGAATTGGCAAGGCATCCGCTGATGGAAGAATTCGAGAGGGAGGAAATTCTGGAATGCATAGGGCAGTGCATTAAAAGCTGCTGATGCCCCTCAAAACCTCTTCCTTATTATGAATAGCGCCTGGTCTATTGCATCCTTTGCAGTTATATGCTTGCCCTCCGCATAGGTCCTGCCGCTGTACCTTACGTCTATTTCCGTATATTTGTAGCCTCTTTTCACCAGCGTTACAAGTATCTCTGGATCTATTAGGAATCCGTTCTCCCTCAGTTTTACCTCTCCTAGCATCTCCCTCTTGAATACCTTGTAGCAGGTATTTGTGTCGCTGAGGCCCTTTCCAAAAAGCAGGTCGAACTCGAGTGTCAGCACCGCATTTGCCGACCTTGCAAGCAGATACTTGTAGCCCTTCTGCTTTGTCCTTACCCTTGTGCCGAGCACGAATGTGTCATCCCTAAGCTTCTGGAGAAGTTTGCCAAAGTCCTCCGGGTAATATTCCAGGTCTGCGTCCTGTATTATCACAATGCCATCCTCAATCAGCTCCAGCCCGCGCCTTACGGAATAGCCCTTTCCTTTATTCGTTGCATTCCTAAGGAATTCAATTCTGCCATCCCTTTTCGCCATTGATTTTATGATCTCGATGCTCCTGTCTGCCGAATTGTCGTCAACTATTATGAGCCTGTCGACCATTTTCTGGCCCAGCACTCTTTTTATTATCTCCTTCAGCGTATTCTGCTCATTATATACGGGCATTATCACATTTACCTTTTCCCTTTTGCTCCCAAATGTCATTTAACTCCCCTTTAATCTCGTTGCAGGATCTTCTATAGCTTATTGTACGAATAGTTTAAGGTGCTGAAATAGCTCTCCGGGTTACCGACACTCAGCCAGCGCTCCTCCCCAAGAAGCATCCCATAAACCTTTGCGCCGCCTTGGACCAGTTTCTGGATGCCGTCTGTCAGCTGCAGCTCCTTATCCGTCCTGATCTCCTTGAGCCTGCCGAATATGGCGCTTCCAGAGAAGATATATATGCCGGATACCGCAAGGTCCGACTTCGGGCTTTCAGGCTTCTCCTCTATCGATTTTATCCTGAATACCTTGTGCGAGTGCATATCCTTGAAATCCTCCACCTCAACTATGCCCCAGAGTTTTGGATTCTCGACTCTTGATAAGAAGAGGAGGCAGTCAGCGCCAAGCTCATCAAATACCGCAGCACCTTCCCTATAGCCGCCAGTAAGCATGTCATCATTGGTGTGCACAAAGAAGGGATCGCCAGAGCAGAACTCCTCCGCCTTTAGGACCGCATCGCCGAACCCCAGCGATTCCTTCTGGAATACAAAGGTTATGTTGTTCTCAAAAAGGTAATCCATAAGCAATCTGCCCCTGCTGCCCAGCACAAAGCAGAGCTGCGAAACCCCGGCACCGCTTAGCGAATCAATGATCAGGTCTATCATGGGAATCGGGAATTTCTTTCCCTCATAGGTCTTAAAGATGGGCAGGAGCCCCTTGGGTATTATGTTGGATATGGGGCGCATTCTCGTGGCATTCCCTGCCGAGGTTATTACCGCTTTTTTAACTTTCATAGAATAATTCACTACCCATACTTGTAGAAGAAGATGGTTGCAAGGGAGTACATCACCCCATACCAGAGAAGCCATACCCCTCCTGATATATTCAGCTTGAACAGTGCCAGGACACCCAATACAACCAGAAGGACAACAAATGCCACCTCTATCTTTGTCTTGCTTATGGCAGAGAATATGTCATTCTTCCTTGCCGGCGAAATGCTTGCGGTCGGCGTCCACTTGAAGCCGCTCTTATTCCCGTCTATTATTGCAGCTATGGCAGCCTTTGCCCTTACGAACGCAAGCGCATAGTTGAGCAGAAAGACCATTACCCCTTTGCGGAATGACTTGAAGTACATCTTGGTCAATATTGCAGGGGCAAACATGGAGAGCAGGAATGCGAACAGGCCCAGAAGCTCTGCTATGACCAATGGCGTGATATTGTTGAGCGATATCATGCTTATCCCTATATGCGCAAACGGCAGCGATGAGAATACTATGGCAGTCGAGATGATTGTAAACAATATGAGCACAACCGAGAGGTAGTTCAGCCCGAATCCATGAGCCATGTAGTTGAGGGTCGGCAAGAGCTCCTTTTTCCTGAAGCCCTTCTTCTTGAAGAAATAGCCTATGAACTGCGTATCCCCATAGTTGTACCTGTACTGCATCTTTACGAGCTTGGAGAATGTGTTTATCGGAGCGCCATAGGCGTATATCTTTGGTAGGTATATGCCGTGATAGCCTTTGAGGTCGGATTCAAGGCTGAAGAATGTGTCCTCTATAGCATACTCGGGGAAGCCGCCCACCTCATCAAGCACAGACCTCCTTATAACTCCGCAGGAGCCGGAGAATATTGCTGTGTTGTTCATCGCCCTTGCGGTCTCTATGAACTTGAAGAAGAATGCATCGAATATGTCCACGGAATCGGAGAAGAATGTGCCCTTTGCATACCTCTTCTCGGTCTGCACATATGCTATGCCTTTGTCATGGAAGTAGGGCATTATGTCCATCAGGAAGTCCTTTCCAACCAGATGGTCGTCAGAATCAAATATGGCCACGAATTCCTCATCTGAATGCTTCAGCATGTAATTGATCGCCCCTGCCTTGTAGCCCTTGTCTGTGCCCCTGCAAAGGTAGGTTGCGCCCAATTCCCCGCACAATTTTTTTATTGTCTTCCTCTGGTTTGGATGTGAAGAGTCATTGGAGACATAGATGTGCATCTTGTTCTTCGGATAGCTGACGCCCATAAGCGCCTCAACATTCCTCCTGATCATCCCTATGTCCTCATCCTTGGTGGGAATCAGTACGCCAACGCTCGGGAAGCTCTTCATGGGCCTCAATTTTTTCTTCAGCCCCTCAAGGTACTTCTCGTAATAAAAGGACTTGTAATACCAGTATGCGGCAAGCACATTGAAGAAGCCCGCAACTAGCGAGAGGAAGAGGAATGAGATTGCGATTATGTATATGAATGGGCTGTTCGCAACAAGGAAAAGGTAGATGGAGAATCCAAATCCGGCTACCGACAGGGTGCAAAACACGATTACAGTGAATAGCCTGCCGATTTGCTCCCTATCAAGATGGAAATTGAACATGATTATCAACAGCTAATTAAGATTGGACATACATAAATAAATACATAATACATCATGCCTGTTATGGCCCCGATCACCATTAAAGTATCCCGTATAAAACCACGATAAACGCGATTGCGACAAAGGCAGCCTCAAATAGGGCAAGCATTATTGTGACCTCCCTTTCCTTTGCCTTTTTCCTGAGATTCATTGCAAGGTGCGTCAGGCTGTATATCCTGCTCCCATAAGGCGCCTTCAGGCTTCCGTCCCTCTGCCTTATGCCAAGGTCGGTGACCCTGAATTTTCCCCTTAGGTGCAGCAGGAACTCTATTATCCACGGCATGAAGACTATAAACCCAAATGCCTCTGCATGCCCCATTATCATTATCGCCACCATGGCGCCGCCTACGCAGTATGTAAAGCTGTCGCCAGGCAGTATCTTTGCGGGGTACCAATTGAAGATGAGGAAGGCAATGAGCGCGCCAACAAGCAGCGATGAGAGCATAAGCCCTATCGCATTCCCGAAAAGGTAGAAGTATATGACAAAGCCTATCCCTGCAATCAATCCTGTTGAGGCCTCAAGGCCGTTGAACCCTCCCAGCAGATTGTAGGCATTTGCCGCAAATACAACCATCAATGGTATTATAACCAGCGGGAATAGCAGCCCGAAATTCACAGCGCCCAAAAAGGGCAGGTGTATTGTGCTCACCCCTACATTTATCGCTATCAGCGGCATTGCACCTATTATGGTAAGGATGGGCTTCTGCCACTGTTTCAGCCCCTTGTTTATGCCTTTCATCCCGGTGACCTGCACCCTCCTTGACTTTACATTGATGTCATCAATAAAGCCAACCGCTGCAATGAGCACTATGGAAAGCGATGCAGCAAGTATGTCCGGCACGCTTATTGCGGGTGAAAAAAGGAATGAAGCCCCGAACGTATATGCAAGTATGCCTATCGTAATGCCAAACGCGACTGCCACCCCGCCGCTCCCAGTTAACCTCCTCATCTTCTCCTTGTTTCTGTCCTCTGCAACAATGCCTGCGCTGTTGAAATAGGGCATGAGGAATTTAATGGCAAAGAAAGTGGCGCCCAGCGCGAAGAGCGCAGGCAGTATAACCGTAACAAATGAATGATAGGCCATGTTAATCAATCAGAATTAATCCTTTTTAATGTTTCCCTCCTAACAAGCTTTGCTCTAAAAGTCTGCTCTTAAACCTACTTTGGGAGCAGATTTAATACTTTAGGAGCAAAAGAAGATTTCATACAGAAATATATTTGTCTTTCTTAGATAAACGCCTTATAACATTTCGTCCCCATTTTGGCGGTTTATAACTCTCTTCAGCCGTTTTCTTAGCAAAACAACCATCTATCAAATCATTTCTTACAAAAAATGCGTTTATTCCTTTCTTATCGCAACCTATCAGAGAATAGCCCTTAATTTTGCCTAATTTTTCTAAAGCTAAAATACTTGCACCGTAATACATAGTTCCATCCCATACCCTATTAGCAGAATAAGGAACTGTTTTGCTTTCATTTGGCGGTATGCTGGCATTGTATTCCATAATTATTACTCTTGGTTTGTAACCTTTCAACGCTTTCCATACCCAATAATCATTAAAGTCTATATCTATTGATAGCAAATCAAATTCTTTAGGAACTTTATACTTCTTGAATAATTTATTGATATTCTCTGCGGTTATAAATTCTTTTTTGATATCAGTATATGTTTTTTTGTAACTTCCGCCATCCATATGCAGATAGTTCCATCCTTTCTTCTCTATGAGATAGCGGGTATTACATTCATGACCATCATTTACTCCAAATTCAACACAAAATTTATCGGTAGTTCCTATCTTACGAAATATCATTTCTATAATTCCATCTTCCCCGTTCTGTGAAAAAACCTTTCTATCAAAAAGATTTATGTTATCTATTATTTTGTCTGCTTTTACCATTAAATACACTCTTTTTTCCTTTACAGATATAGGAGTGTTAATTTATAAGATTTGGCTCTATTTTCAATTCAAACATGGCACTTATCAGGACTGTTATGTTGTATGCTATCAATTTGCACAATACCTCGTTAGTTTGCGATACAAAGTTCTTGCTCTGCCTCAACCATCATAAGCAGCATTTATACTACAACAACAATCTCTACAACCACAAGCACCACAATATCAAGCACGACAAGCACAATTACCAGCAAGCCTTTGCATATTGCACCAGCCACATCCGATTTTATCATTGTGATTGTGATAACTGCAATAATCCTGTTTGCTCTTTATTTATTTTTAAAGAGCAAGGAGGCTCTAAGGTGAGATAAATGGCAGAAAAAGCATTAGGTGAAAGAACCTGGGAAGACCTCAACCTGCCTGAAAGGGTAATAGAGATTTTAGTCGCAGTTCCCTTGATTATAATTCCCGAGCAAAAATCAGACTAAAGGAGCAGAAAGGACTTTTAGAGCAAAGCTCTCCTAACAGAACCGCCCATCGGATCAGCCCGGCAGATATGGGAATGCGTGGAATGGGCCAGCAGCCCGGTTCCATTCATGCAGGGGAGGGGAAATAAACAGGCAAAACAATATTCTGGCCGCAGATAAGACCGCAAATAAACTGCATTTTTCATAAAAACGGGCCAGTTTTGCTATTTTTGCAAAATATGGCCGAATACCATTTAATAGAACGCGAACGATAAATTACTTAATACTTGCATATGATATCTAAATAATCCTATGGGGAGACAGCCATCCTTGCACATTCGCAGCCTGAAAAAGGTAAACGAACAAATGGTGGTACAATGGGTTTATTAAAGGGGTTCTTAAACTGCATAAAAAATTGATTTTCCGGTAATAATAATGAAGTTTATATACTTTGCTGCTCTGCTGCCTATAATTTTTTTAGCGTTTAATGCCCTGAATCCAGGCGCCCTGCTTAATTACAGAACAGCAAATAGCCAGATAAATTTATCTATTAACAGCATAATTAATAGTATAATCTCATTTTTGAGGGGTCTGTTCGGTTCGCCTGCCAAAATCCCAACCCCCAATTACCCACAGCCCCAAGAGCCCAATACCCAAAATACCTCACCGATTGAAGCAAACACCACAGGCTCAAACAAATCAATATCAAGCTTTAATATCTCCACACAGGTCAACTCGTCAGGCAATCTGTCGATTACAACCTCCTATAACACCACAAGCACAATCCCATCAAATACAACAACAGCCAACACCACAAGCTCTTCGACAGAATCAACCTCCTCATCCAGTTCTACAAGCTCCGCCCTGACTACAGCCAACACCACAAGCTCATCATCAACATCCAGCACGCTAAATACAACCACAATACTATCCATCAACCTTACGAACTCGACAGCAAACCAGAGCATCACAAATTCAACCCAGTCATTGAATGCCACAATATCCAACAGCCTG
>Ga0181530_10006055_pt1 | contig 12064 bp, 7 predicted proteins | sample PEATcosm2014_Bin_42_FD_119769 | JGI IMG/M metagenome (GOLD analysis project Ga0181530, IMG submission 119769) | Peatland microbial communities from MTU Mesocosm Facility, Houghton, MI, USA - PEATcosm2014_Bin10_60_metaG | ecosystem: Environmental > Terrestrial > Soil > Wetlands > Peat | place... | reverse complement strand
CGACAAGTGCCCCGAGGGTTCGTTCTCCGCTGGCGAGCGGCACAACGATGGCGCCCCGGAACTCGCCGAGAAGAGGGTCAACGTCCGGTTCCCGTTTGTGGTTACCGGCGGTGCCAAACAACAAGCTCGTTTGCTGATCGGTGATGGCCTTGGCGATAACCGACGAGCTGTCGACGATCGTCCTTTCGACCGTTGAGCGGGTTATGCCACTCAAAGCGACGTGGCGGACCGCGGGCCATTCGTCGACGATAATCAGCTCCGCCCGGTTCGAACGCATCACCGACTGCACCTGCTCCAGAACCGCCCACGCAGTTCCGGTGGTCTCGAGGTAGGGGCCACTCACCGACCTGCTGAAGTCGTAAAGCTGCTGGAGCGCGCCGAAGCGATTCGTCAGGCGCAGGTACCCGCGGTAAGCGAAGACGATGAGGGCGCCGACAGTTACGAGCGGGAGCATTGCCCATGTGTCCCACCAAGCCGCGTCGAGGACTACCAAAGCAAGGGCGATGCTCGATATGAGCACCAGTGCAACGGTCGTGAACCTAAACTCGTACTTGCGCTGCTGGGCGCGTCCATTAAGGCGCACGACGATGCTGACCGCGAGGTGCCCATACACGAACGCCGCGGCGAGCGCCAAGGCTCCGGCCGCCCAACCGATGGGAAGGACCGCAACGCGCGGTCCACCGGTGACAATGAACTGTCCGAGGAGCGCCCGGTACACGAGGATCGCGACCACAGACGACATTGCGGCGGAGGCAAGGTTGAAGGCGAGCTTCAGGGGCGACTGTCGGCGGATCGCGCAGAGAGCGATTGCCACCCCGAGCACGTAGCAGATGACGAGGACCACAGGCGTTGCGATGACCAGCCCGAGCATCAGCGGCACTTCGCTCAAAGCGAACAGATAGGTCTGGCCTCGGTAGTGGACTGAGACCGGCCCGAGCATCGCGGCCATGAAAGTGACTGTTAGCAAAACAGCGACCAGAGGCTGGGCGATCAAGCTCCGGACGGGCCCGAGGCCGGCAATCGGTCCCCAGACAAGAAGGATGGTCGTCCCAGCGGCCAGCAGGCCGGCGAACACCGGGATGCCTACGCTGGCAGCGAGCTGCGGCGACTTCATGGCGTGTGCCCGTGCTGTGTCAGCCGAGGTGACGACAGGTGTCGAAGGCTCGATCGGGTCGCGTGACTCGACCGGTCCAGGGGTGGCCCGTGACGAGCGCGGGGCGACGCGATCGTCGGAGCGGTCATTCGAGGCCACGAGAAAAGTTATCGGCACCTGGGCGTCATCCTTGAGACATCTGTTCCACCGACACGACGGTAGCGGTCCGCACAGCCGGATTGGGGTTTCTCGCCCGACGCGGCCCAGCCAGCTAACATCGAACATATGTACGTCGACGCGGGATGGGATGCCAACCTCGACGAGGCGCAGCTGGCCGCGGTCGTTCATGGTGACGACCCCCTCGTGATCGTGGCCGGCGCCGGCACCGGCAAGACGCGCACGTTGACGGCACGGGTGGCCCGGTTGCTCGAGCGCGGGACTGCCCCCGAGAGGATCCTGCTCCTCACTTTCACGCGGCGGGCCGCAGACGACATGCTCGCTCGGGCGGCTGCCCTGACCGGCCGCAGAGAGTGGGCGCGACGACTGCGTGGGGGCACGTTTCACGCCGTCGCGCACCAGCTCATCAGCAGTCTTGCCGAGCCGCTCGGGCTGCAACCGGGTTTCTCGCTCCTCGACCCGGCGGACGCCGCCGACGTCATGGACCTGCTGCGGGACGAGCAGGGCCTCGACGCGGGCAACGGGCGGGTGCCGCGCTCGGCCACTCTCGTCGAGGTGTACTCGAGGTGCGTGAACACCCGCCATCGCCTCGGTGAGGTGCTGGCGACCGACTTCCCCTGGTGCGAGCCTCACGCCGAAGCAATTGCAGCCCTGTTCAGGGCTTACATCTCCCGCAAGCGGGCGCAGGGCCAGGTGGACTTCGACGACCTGCTGCTCTTGTGGCGGGCGGCGCTCGCCGACGACCGGCTCGGGCCGCACCTGACCGCGATGTTCGACCATGTTCTCGTCGACGAGTACCAGGACGTGAACGCGCTCCAGGTCGAGATCGTGTGCGCCCTCAGGCCCGACGGGCGCGGGCTCACCGTCGTCGGCGACGATGCGCAGGCGATCTATGGTTTCCGGGGCGCCGACGCGCGGTACCTGCACCAGCTCGCGAGCTGTCTGCAAGGGGTGACGGTCATCCCGCTCGAGCGCAACTTCCGGTCCGTGCAACCCATCTTGAACCTGGCCAACATCGTCCGGCCCACACAGGCGGGGGTCCGCCTGATACTGCACGGAGACCGGCCGGGTGGTCGTCGGCCGGTTCTGGTCCGGTGCCACGACGCGCCGAGCGAGGCCCGCGCCGTTGTGGACCGCATCCTCGATGCCCACGAACAGGGGATGCGGCTGCGCGACCAGGCGGTACTCGTGCGCGCGGCTCATCACAGTGACCTCATCGAGCTCGAGCTGACGGCTCGTCGGGTTCCGTACCGCAAGTACGGGGGCCTTCGGTTCGTGGAGGCGGCGCACGTGAAGGACTTCGCTGCCGCGGTCCGCCTGCTGGACAACCCGGCCGACGAACTGGCCTGGTTCCGGCTGCTGCGCCTGCACGAGGGCATAGGCCCTGCCCGCGGCCGGATGCTGCTCGGGCTCCTGGCGCCCGGCTCGGGCGCCAGCGCCTACGACTGGGGCGAGGCTGTGGCCGCGGCCCCGGCGAGATCGCGCGTGGCGCTGACACGGACCCTGCAGGACCTGGATTCCGCCCGCGGGCAGGTGGGCACTTCTGACCGGGTGACCGCGGTCCTGCGGATCCTCCGCCCGCTCGTCCTCAGCCGTTACAGCGAGGGCCCGGCGAGGGTCGAGGATCTCGATCGCCTGTGCTCGGCGGCCTGTGCGATGGACGACCTCTCGGCCTGGCTGGCCGAGATCACTCTCGACCCTCCGATGGCGACGGGGGACATCGCCGGGGCGCCCCATCTCGACGAGGACTACGTGGTCATCTCCACGGTGCATTCCGCCAAGGGTCTCGAATGGTTGGCCGTGCACCTCCCGCACCTGGTGGACGGTGTCTTTCCTTCGGACATGGCGCTCGGCTCCGGGGAGGGACTGGCGGAGGAGCGGCGCCTGTTCTATGTCGCCACGACCCGGGCGCGTGACTCGCTGACGCTGTACACACCGCTGCGAATGCCCATCCACCGGCGGGCCCACGACGATCGGCACTGCCTGGCGCCGGCGAGCCGGTTCCTTTCCGAAGAGGCCCTCGCAGCCCTGGACATCCAAGAGCTGGCCCCGGCGCGTCCCAGGGTCGCGGGCATCGGTGCGGTTCATGCGACGATCACGGTCGACCTCGATCACCTGTGGCGCTGACAAGCGCCGGCGCGTGGGCGCACGCCTTTGCGTTCACGGCGTCCGAGTTGAGGGCAGAATCGTTCCATGGACAATGACCCGTCAGTCTCCGAACAACCCCAGCCCGTTCCGCGCGCCCTCGTACCAGTCGAGGTTGCCCAGCCCGGCGCCGTGGAGGACGAGGAGTTCGTATCGCAACCCGCCAAGCTGATGCGGATCGCCTCGATGGCAAAGCAGCTCCTCGAGGAGGTCCGGATGGCCCCGCTCGACGACGCCAGCCGGGCGCGCATGAAAGAGATCTACCAGGAGTCCGTTCGCCAGCTTGAAGCGACGCTCTCACCCGAGCTGGCCGCCGAGCTCGACCGGCTCGCGATCCCCTTCGACGACGGCGCGCCGCCCACCGACGCGGAGCTCCGGGTCGCCCAGGGCCAGCTCGTCGGGTGGCTATCCGGTCTTTTCCAGGGCATTCAAGCGACGCTCTTCGTGCAACAGGTGGCCACCCAGCGACAGCTCGAGCAGATGCGGGGCGGCGGGCCGTCGCGGGGTCCCGCAAGTGGGCAGGACGGCGACGAGGGGCGGACGCCCTACCTGTGAGCAGGGCGCCGAGCGGCACGAGCGCCGCCCCGAGTGCAGGTCGCGGGATCCGCGCCGCGGGCAGGGGACGCGTTGGGCTGGCAGACTGAGAGCGTGGAGATGGCCCGGGAGGCTCTCGGGCAGGTGACAGATGCGGTCAGCGGCCTCCGTGCGCCAGCCCGGTCAAGTCCGCTGTGTAGGCACCGCAGTCCGCGCAATGCTCTGACCTGCGATCGCTCTCAAGTCGGGGCGCGTTTGGGTCGATGTCTAGAGGCGTGACCACGGCGGATGCGTAGTCAGATGGCTCCCGACCCCCCGTTCGAACAGCCGACCGTCAGAGCGGCGGTCGTCACTGACGCGATCGACGCGTGGTCGGTCTTCGCCCAATTCTTCGTGCTCTCCTACCGTTCGGCCCCCGGCATCCCCGTCCTCATCAACGATCTCAGCCTCCGCAGCGGCACCATGCTCGGGATCGCGCCGGACAGCGTCCTCAACGACTCCGAACTGTTCTCGAGGCTGCTGCACCCCGACGACCGGGACCGGGTCCTGAACGAGCACTGGGAAGCGGCGGCCAACGCCGAGCCGTTCGTGAGCGAGTACCGGATGGTCAGCCAGGACGGGGCCATCCTGTGGATATACGACAGGGCCATGCCGGTCACCGATGCCGCCGGTGCCACGACGCTCTACGGCAATTGCCTGGACATCACTCCGCGGGCGAGAACCGAGACGGGCACGGTGGGCGTTGACGAGCGGCTCAGATCGGTTGTCGCCAACATCCCCGGCGTCGTTTATCGCTGCGCTTGCGACGAGGCCTGGACGGTCGAGTACCTGAGCGACCAGATCGAGGATCTCGTCGGTTACCCTGCGAGCGACTTCGTCGGCAACAGCGTCCGCACCTACGACTCGATCATCCACCCTGATGACCTTGCCTACGTGGTCGAGGAGGTGAGCGAAGCCCTCGCCCGCAGTTCTTCGTACTCGCTCGAGTACAGGTTGATCCATGTCAGCGGCGAGATCCGATGGGTCGCCGAGCACGGGCGCCCGATACTCGGCCCTGACGGTCGTAGGCAAAGGACCGTCGGGGTGATCCTGGACATCACCCGACAGAAGGCAGCGGAGAAGTCGCGCGAGATCGTCGAGCGCCGGCTCCGCAACCAGGCCTTGCACGACTCGTTGACCGGGCTTGCCAACCGCACGCTCTTCTACGCCAGCGTCGTCCGGGCGATCTCCGAGGCGGAGCGCCATGGCAGCGATCTGGCCGTGTTCGTCATGGACTTGGACGGGTTCAAGGAAGTCAATGACGCGCTCGGCCACGTGAGCGGCGACCGGGTGCTGAAGGAGGTCGCCCGCCGGCTCCAGGAGGCCCTACGCGAGAGCGACGCGATAGCGCGCTTTGGCAGCGACGAGTTCGCCGTGCTCGTTACCCAGGCACGTCGGGCGCAGGTTCTCGAGATCGTTCGCCGGGTGCGCGGGGCCGTCGAGCAGTCGATCGATCTCGAGGGGCTGCCTGTGAACCTGGCGGCGAGCATCGGCATCTCCGCTTTTCCCCGGGACGGGGCCGACGTCGACACCCTGCTGCGGTGCGCGGACACGGCGATGTACCTCGCCAAGGACTCCGACCTCGGGTACGCGTTCTACGACGCCTCCGTGGACACGCGCGCCGCGACGCACCTCGGCCTGATCGGCGACTTGCGGCATGCGATCGAGGACCAGGAGCTCGTCCTTCACTATCAGCCGAAGATCGCGGTGCGAAGCGGACAGGTGGTCGGCGTGGAGGCCCTGGTCCGCTGGCACCACCCTGCTCGCGGCCTCATCATGCCGAGCGAGTTCGTCCCCGTCGCCGAAGAGACGAGCCTCATCAAAGAGCTGACGCTGCATGTGATCGACGAGGCGGGTCGCCAATGGCGGGCATGGGCGGACGAGGGCCGCCGCTTGCCGATCGCCGTCAACCTCTCCTTGCGGGATCTCGTGGATCCTGGCTTCCCGGGAGAGGTGGCGGCGCTGATCGGCAAGTGGCGGATGCCTGCCACAATGCTCAAGCTCGAGGTCACCGAGAGCGCGGTCGTGGAGGACCCGAAGAGGACCGAGGACGTGCTCGAGCGCCTCGGTGCCATGGGTTTGCGGTTCTCGGTCGACGATTTCGGCACTGGCTACTTCTCCCTCGCCTACCTGAAGCGCCTCCCGATCGACGAGATCAAGATCGACCGCTCGTTCGTGGCGGCCATGACCGTGCATGAAGAAGATGAGGTCATCGTCCGCTCGACGATCGACCTCGGTCATAGCCTCGGCCTGAGCGTGGTGGCCGAGGGCGTGGAGTCGCGGTCTGTCATGGAGCGCCTCGCGCCCTTCGGCTGCGATGTCGCGCAGGGCTACTACCTGGGCCGGCCGATGCCCCCGGATGAGTTCGAGATCTGGCTCGAGCACCATCCCGCCTCTGGGGAGCCCAACAACGGGAAGCGGAAGTTCCGCGAGGGAACTGTCCTCAAGAGCGTCGCCTCGGCCTGAAACCGGGCTCGGCACCGCGCGTACGGCGCGATGTCGGCCTCTGCCGCGAGTTCGCTGGCGCGCCGGAAGGTTCCGGGAGGCACCCCGCCAGGCGCTCGGGTAACCTGCGGGAGATGTCACATTCTGGACGAGGACTCCGGCTCGTCACCGAGCCGGCCAGGCACCCCTCAGCGGGAGGCCAGCGAGTGCTCGTAGTCGATCACCCGATCGTCGCCCACCGCTTGTCGGTGCTGAGGGCGGTCGAGACGGACAACGCGACGTTTCGGACGATCATGGGTGAGCTTTCTGCTTTCGTCGCCTACGAGGCCCTGCGGGACCTACGCACGGCCGAGCACCGGATCGACACTCCGATGGCGACCGATGTCGCCTGTCAGCGAGTGAGCGAGATGGTGCTTCTGGTCCCTATCCTTCGCGCGGGACTCGGGATGATCCCCGCGATCCAAGAGGTGCTCCCCTTGACCGAGGTGGCCCACGTCGGGCTGCGCCGTGACGAGGAGACGCTGCTGCCCACGGTGTACCTGGAAAGGCTTCCTCGTGACCTGTCGGGCAGGCGCGTCATCATCTGCGACCCGATGCTGGCGACGGGAGGCTCGTTGGTCAGGGTGTGCGACCTCGTCAAGGAACGGGGCGCCACGGAGATTCATGCCCTGTGCCTGATCGCCTCGCAGGCGGGCCTCGACTTGTTCTGCAGCCATCACCCGACGGTGAAGGTCGCATGCGTGGCCGTGGACCACGATCTGAACGAGCACGGCTTCATCGTCCCCGGGCTGGGTGACGCAGGCGATCGGCTTTTCGGCCCACCTGCCTGACGCATAGTTGCGCCGGGGCGCGAGAAGGGCGAGCATCGCGGTCATGGTCATCGCCGCAGGTACGTACCGTGCGACAGTCGGCTCCCAGGAGATCGACCTGCCCCTGATCCCGATCACAGAGGATCTGGCGATCGCGCTCCTCATAACAGTCGACCACGGCGTTCGATTCGTCGAGCGGGCGGCTCGCGAGCTCGCGCAGCTTCTCGAGCCCTATGAGATCGAGATTGTCGTCTCGGTCGCGACGATGGGCATCCCTTTGGCGATCGAGGTGACCAGGGCACTCGGCCTCGACGACTACCTCATCTTGCAGAAGACGCCGAAGCTGCACTTGCGCGACGCCATCACCGAGCCGGTCAAGTCCATCACGACCGGCGCGCAGCAGAGGCTGCTCTTCGACGCCGCCAGGGTCGAGGCGGTCAAGGGCAGGCGAGTCGGGCTCGTCGATGACGTCATCTCCACGGGTGCATCGATGCGGGCGGCGCTGAACCTCCTCCATCGGGTCGGGGCCGAGCCGGTCGCCGTCGGCACCCTGGTCACCGAGGCGGCCACCTGGCGCCGTCAGCTCGGTGACACGGTCGCCCTTGTGCATGCGCTCGGCGCCATCCCCGTGTTCCGCCGCGACGGTACCGGCGCGCTTGTCGAGGACTGGGACGGAGGCGGCGAGCCCGACGGTCTGGCGATCGCACCGGTGGGCGGGACGGCGATGGCGGCCGAGGACTAGGGCTCGCGCCACTCGAGCGCGGACCGTCGGGAAGGATCGGAAGACAAGGAGCGGGTACTCCCCGCCGCTCTGCGGCCTTAAGACATCCCTGGGCGGTCACGGGAGCCATCTGGGGTCGCTGGCCGGCGGCCCGGGGCGGTTCCAGCCCGATCAGCCAGCCCGTGGCTCGACCGGCGTGAGCCTAAGCTCCCCCGGGGTGGGCCGAACAGAGACGCATCCCGAGGACGCACGGGTTGGCGAAGCCCCCGCCCGAGAGGTCACCGCCGGGCCGGCGCTGCCAGCGTCGCCGCAGGGCCGTGGTCTCGCCCCGCAGCTCGCGCGATGGGGGCCCGTCGGCGTGCTCAGCGTCGCTGCCGCGCTTGTGTCGGCCTACAGGCTCGGATCGTCACCGATGTGGAGCGACGAGGTGGCCTCGGTGTCGATATCGGTCCAGCACGGCCATGCGCTTTGGAGCGCGGTCGCCAGCGACGGCGGCTCCATGGCCGCCTACTACCTGTTGCTGCACACATTGTTCCTTGCCGGCATGGGACAGTCCCCCGTCCCGGTCAGGCTCGCATCGGTGGTGGCCTTTGTCGCCACGGTCCCGTTCCTGTACGGCCTGGTGCGGCGTTGCTGGGGCACCCAGGTTGCCTTCGTCGCCACAGCCATCGTCGTCACGAACCGGATGGTGATCACCAAGGCCCAGGAGGCGCGTGGCTACGCGCTCGGGCTGCTCCTCGTGGTTGCGGCGGCGTGGCTCCTCACCATCGCGGTCGAGCGGTTCTCGACCCCTCGTCTTTTGGCATGGGCCGTCGTGTCGGCGCTGGCCTGCTACAGCCTGCTCCTGTCGCCGTTGTTCGCCGCGGCGCAGTTCTTGTCATTGGGCACCCTGCGGCACCGGGGCGGCCTCGTGCGGGCGGCGGTGATGGCGGCGGTCGTGGCGGCGCTGGCCGTCGTGCCGCTCGGGCTGATGGCCCTCCACCGGGGCACTGCGCAGATCGACTGGATAGCCCCCTTGAGCACCGGAGCGGTGAAGGGCTTCCTCTACGGGCTCGTCGTGCCCTGGTTTCCGACGTGGCTACGCTGGCTGATGCTGGTGGTCATCATGGTGGGCGTCGTGCGGGCAGTGCTCGGCGCCGCCCACAGCGAGGCGGGCTCCCTCGCGCGCTGGCAGCGTGTCCTGTGGTTGAGCTGGGCGGGGTTCCCGCTCGCCGGCCTGCTGGCGATCTCTTCTCAGGTGTCACTTCTCCAGTCGGACTACCTGATCGCGTCGGTGCCCGCGTTCGCGGTGCTCGCGAGCCTCGGGATCACAGCGATCGCCGAGTGGGCCGCCTCCGGCGCCGTCGAGTTGATCGAGAAGGTCCGGGCACGACGGAGCTCATCAAAGCGGCGGGTCCCTTTCCCGGGCTCGGTGCTCGTGGCGGTCGTGGCCGGCCTTGTCGTCGTGAACCCGCTCGTGCGCTCCTGGGGCCGCTACGGGGCGGTCATCGAGAACGGTCCCGGTACCACGAGACTCGTCGTGTCGCTCGCACGTCCCAGCGACGCGATCATTTTCGATCAACCAGCGCAGAGGATGATCTTCAACTACTACCTGCTCGCGGACTTCGACAAGGCCGGCAGGTTCCCTCTCCTCCCGGTACCGGTCTGGCCGGCGGATGCCTGGGGCTCGCAACTGCCCTATGCCGCCGATCACCGGCTGCCCAGGCCCGCGGCCATAGCGGCTCTCGACGGTCGCTTCACTCGCATCTGGGTGGTCGACGGAGGCTGGGCGCCGCTCAAGCGGTACCTGGCGCAGAGCCGCGGGATGCTGACGACGCTCCATCAGGACTATCCGTTTGCCGGCGAGGCCGACCTAAAGGGCGTCAAGGTGCTGCTGTTCTCGACCGCGGGGCCGCTACCGCCTGGTATGCACGCCTGGGCCGGTGGTGCCTAGAGGCTTGCGGGTTAAACCCCGAGGTGCACGTGCCAGACCGCCTCGATCTCCCTTACCGCGGCGAGGGCGATGATGTCGCAGCCCCCCGGCGGGGCGATGTGGATGCCGTCGGGGTCCCTGGCGAGCACCGTCTGACCCGAGCTGTTGGTGAGATAGGCGCTGTACTGACCCTGGGCGTTCGAGAAAAGCTTCCAAGTCGGGAAGAAGATGACACCCGGGTGGGCCAAGGCCTGCGCCTTGTAGATCGCGTTCAGCATCTGCATGGAGGCCGCGAACGTGGAGTCCTGCATGATCGGCAGCCCGACCCAGAGCATCCTGGCACCGGCTTTCAACGTCTCTTTCATCATGAGGGCGACACGCTGGGCGTAGATCGTGTGCCACTGGGCGCTGCCGAAGACGACCGGCTCGTTGTTGACGAGGAAGTTCTGGGCGTCGTTGCCCCCGATGAGGATGGCGACTACCTGAGGGTGGTACTCGCCGAGCTCGGACTCGAGGACCGCAGGCCAGTTGTAGTAGTCGGGACGGGCGAGGCCGCTGTCGCCGTGCGCGTCCTGCACGATGCGCACGAGGCGGTTGGTGCCCACCGTGTACCCGAGGCCGAGGCCGAGATCCTCCCCGAGCGAGTCGCCGACGGCGAGGATCGTCAAGGGCTTGGCGGCCGTCGGCTGGCGGAGGGGAGGCATCGTGGTCGTGGTCGAGGTCGTCGTGGAGTGGGCGGAGGACAACGAAGTCCCCGCAGAGGCACCGGCGCCGCACGCGCCGAGCAGGACGCCGCAGGCCATGACCAAGGCGACGCCGCAGGTGAGTCGAGGACGAGTCGCGGCATTCTCGGGCCGAGGCGCGGGCATGTCGTGGAAGCTAGCCGCGCCGCGGCCGCGACACAGGGCGGCCGCGGCGGTTCTTGTCGCGCGGGCGGACGGCGGTGGGCTTTGACGTTCAGCCCAGGTCGAGCCGCCCGTGCAGGTAGTCGTCGTAGGCGCCGAGGTCCAAGAGCCCGTGACCGGAATAGGAGAAGAGGATCACCCTTTCCTCACCTGCCTCCTTGGCGGCGAGCGCTTCGTCGATCACCGCCCGCACGGCGTGGGCCGTCTCCGGGGCGGGGATCGTCCCCTGGGTCCGGGCGAACTGGACGGCCGCCTCGAAGACCTTGCCCTGGGGATAGGCGACCGCCCGCATCCGGCCGGTCTTCACGAGCAAAGAGATGATCGGGGCGTCGCCGTGGTATCGCAGCCCCCCGGCGTGGATCGACGGCGGCATGAACTCGTGCCCGAGGCTGTACATGGGCAGGAGCGGCGTCATCTTGGCGACGTCGGCGAAGTCGTACTCGAAGGTCCCCTCCGTGAGCGTCGGGCAGGAGGACGGCTCCACGGCGAGCAGGCCCACGCCGGCGTCGGGCACGAACGGCAGGGAGATGCCGCCGAGGTTCGACCCGCCGCCACACGATCCGACCACCAGGTCGGGGAGCCGCTCGCCGGCTTGTGCGAGCTGGTCCCTGGCCTCGAGGCCGATGACTGTCTGGTGCAGCAGGACGTGATTGAGCACTGAGCCGAGCGAGTAGTGCGTGTCCTCGCGCGAAACGGCGTCCCGGACCGCGTCGGAGATCGCGGAGCCGAGAGATCCCGGGCTGTCCGGATCGTCGACGGGGGAGGGGACGACCGATGCTCCCCAGACCTCCATCATGACCCGGCGGTAGGGCTTTTGCTCGTACGAGGCGCGCACCATGTACACCTTGCACTCGAGCCCGAAAAGGGCGCAGGCGAAGGAAAGGGCGCTGCCCCACTGGCCCGCCCCGGTCTCGGTCGCGAGCCTCGCGATGCCGGCCTGCTTGTTGTAGAAGGCCTGCGGGACCGCGGTGTTCGGCTTGTGCGACCCGGCGGGGGACACCGACTCGTCCTTGTAGTAGATCCGTGCGGGGGTGTCGAGCGCACGCTCCAGCCGCCTGGCGCGCACAAGCGGCGTCGGGCGCCACAGCCGCAGCACGTCGATCACCTCTCCGGGGATGTCCACGAAAGGCTCGGAGGTGACCTCCTGGGCGATGAGCGCCATTGGGAAAAGAGGGGCGAGATCGTCGGGACCGACCGGCTGGCGGGTGCCTGGATGAAGGTCCGGTTGCAAAGCCTCCGGCAGCTGCGGCACGACGTTGAACCACGCCTCGGGCATCTGTCCGG
>Ga0181530_10006054_pt1 | contig 12065 bp, 10 predicted proteins | sample PEATcosm2014_Bin_42_FD_119769 | JGI IMG/M metagenome (GOLD analysis project Ga0181530, IMG submission 119769) | Peatland microbial communities from MTU Mesocosm Facility, Houghton, MI, USA - PEATcosm2014_Bin10_60_metaG | ecosystem: Environmental > Terrestrial > Soil > Wetlands > Peat | place... | reverse complement strand
CGCAAGATGGCCGAGGACACCGTCGACCTGGTGGTGAAGGGACTGGGCGAACCCACCCGGCGCTGCGTCACAAAGCACCTCGCGCTGGAGGGATCCCCGTCGCTCGAGTCCACCGCCAAGGGCGCGGCCGGGAACCCCGATCCGCCTGCGCACCTCCAACGCCGCTACGGCAGCCGCACCGCGGCCGTCCTGGCTCTCGCCGAGGGTCACCCCGAGCTGCTCGAGCCGATCGCCGACGGCCTCCCCTATCTCGGCGCCGAGGTGCTCTACGCGGCGCGCGAGGAGATGGCGATGCACGTGGGCGACGTGCTGTCGCGCCGGACCCGCGCCGCGATCCAAGACGCCCGCGCCAGTGCCAAGGCCGCCGCCGCGGTCGCTCGGATCATGGCCGACGAGCTCGGCTGGGACGACGCGCGCACCGGTGCCGAGGTGTCCGGCTTCGTCGAGCAGGTGGCGACGGAGCTCGCCGCGGCGGGCCTCGACGCCACCCAGCCGGCCAGCCACGGAGCGACACGAGGCGACCCGGGATGACCGGGGGCCGGGTCGCACCGAGCCCGGTCGACGTCGGACCAGGGGGGCTGGCCGAGCACCTGGGCGGTGCGCGGGTCGAGGTCCCCGAGGCCCTGGTCGACCGGCTGCGGGACGACGGTGTCGCCGTGTCGAGCGATCCAGCAGTGCGCGCCGAAGCGGCACGCGACTGGTGGCCGCTCTCGATCGCATGGGCGGCCCGAGGCCAGGTCCCCGCACAGCCGGCCGTGGTGGCCAGGCCCACCGACACCGCCGGGGTCGCGAGCGTGCTCCACCACTGCAACGACGCTCGGGTGCCGGTGACGCCGACCGCCGGAGCGAGCGGCGTGTGCGGCGGGTCGGTCCCGGTGTTCGGCGGGGTGTCCCTCGACCTCACCGGGCTGTCGGGCCTCTACGACCTCGACGAGCCATCGCTGCTCGCCGACGTCGGCGCGGGCACGTTCGGTCCGGAGCTCGAGGCGGCCCTCTCGACCACTGGGACCGGGTACACGTTGGGCCACTGGCCCCAATCGATGGACATCTCGACCGTCGGGGGGTGGGTCGCGTGCCGGGGGGCGGGTCAGTACTCGACCCGGTACGGCAAGATCGAAGACCTGGTGGTCGGGCTCGAGGTGGTGCTGGCCGACGGCACGGTCGTGACCACCGACGGGGTGGCGCCGCGCTCGGCGACCGGCCCCAGCCTCACCCAGGTGTTCCTGGGAAGCGAGGGCACCTTGGGGGTGGTCACCGCGGCCCGGCTCCGCGTCGCCCCGCGCCCGGCCGCCGAGGGCCGACGCGCGCATGGCTTCGGCTCGTTCGCCGACGGGCTCGACGCCTGCCGCCGGATCCTGCGTCGCGGGGCGACGCCGGCCGTGCTCCGCCTCTACGACACCACCGAGTCGCAGCGGAACTTCGACGCCGACACGTGCGTGCTGGTGATCTTCGACGAGGCCGACCCGGTGGTCGTCGAATCGACGCTCAAGGTGTGCGACGAGGAATGTGCGGGGGCCGACCGGCTCGACGACGAGCTGGTGGCCCGGTGGTTGCGCGAGCGCAACGACACCTCCGCCCTCGGCCCGCTGTGGAAGGCCAACATCGTCGTCGACACGATCGAGATCGCGGGCCGTTGGTCGGTGCTGGCCGAGCTGGCCGACGAGGTCGTGTCCACGTTGCGGGGCATCGACGGCACGTTGGCCGCCTCGGTGCACGAGTCGCACGCCTATCGCGACGGCGCGTGCCTCTACTTCACCTTCGGCGGGCGCCGTCCGGCCGGTGGCGCGGGAGGCGACGAGGCCGAGCTCCGGTGGCAGGAGACCTACTACCGCCAGGCGTGGGACGCCACGACGGCGAGCGTGCGCCGCCACGGCGCCGCCATCAGCCACCACCACGGCATCGGGCTCAATCGCGGGCGGTTCTTGGCCGACGCGCTCGGCCCGGGGTTCGCGGTCCTCCAGTCGATCAAGGACGCCCTCGACCCCTCGGGCATCCTCAATCCCGGCAAGCTCGGGTTCGCCTCCCGGTTCGGGCCGGCGCCGTGGCCGTGAGCTCATCGCTGCTCGTCGTCGACGTCGGCACCTCGGGGGTCCGTTCGGCGATCGTCGCCGGGGACGCATCGGTCGGGCGGATCCATCACGAGACCGTCCTGCCCTCCTCCCCCGCCCCCGGGCTGGTCGAGGTGGACGCGGCCCGCATCGCCGAGGTGGTCCGCATTACCGCCGCCGCGGCGCTGGCCGAGGTCGGGTCGGTGGCCGGGGTCGGCATCGCCAACCAGCGCGCCACAACGATCGTCTGGGAGCGCCGTTCGGGCACGCCGGTCGGGCCCGCGCTCGGGTGGCAGGACCTCCGGACCGTCGGGGTGTGCCTGACCCTGCAGGGTCAGGGCTTCCGGTTCCCACCCAACGCGTCGGCGACCAAGCTGGCCGCGATCTTGGACGAGGTCGACCCCGGTCGCGAGCGGGCGGCCGAGGAGCTGTGCTTTGGGACCATCGACACCTGGGTGGCGTGGGTCCTCTCCGACGGCGCGCTGCACGTCACCGATCCGACCAACGCCGCCGTCACCGCGCTCACCGACCCGAGCGGGAGCCGGTGGGACGAGCGCGCGCTCGAGGTGCTGGACATCCCGGCGTCGATGCTGCCCTCGATCGTCGACTCGTCGGGGGCCATCGGTGAGGCCCGCGCACTACCCGGTGCGCCGCTGCTCTGTGGCATGGCCGGAGACCAACAGGCCGCGCTGGTCGGCCAGGGCTGCACCCGGCCGGGGTTGGCCAAGGCGACCTTCGGCACCGGCGGGATGCTCGACCAGGTGACCGGGCGAGCCGTGCCGGGCGCGCTCGACCGCAGCACAGGAGGGACGTTCCCAATCGTCGCCTGGCGTCGCGACGGGTCATCCTTCTACGGGGTGGAGGCGATGATGCTGTCCGCGGGCAGCTGCGTCGAGTGGCTGCGCGACGACCTGGGGGTGATCCCCGACGCCGAGAGCTCGGCGACCGTCGCGGCGGCGTGCCAGGACACCGGGGACGTGTGGTTCGTGCCGGCGCTGCTCGGCATGGCCACCCCGGTGTGGGACTTCGGCGCGCGAGGCGCCCTGTTCGGGATCACCCGGGGGACCGGCCGCCCCGAGATCGTGCGGGCCGTCCTCGAGGGGGTCGCCCACCGGGGCGCCGACCTGTTGGAGGCGGCCGAAGCCGACAGCGGCCTTTCGGTCGGCTCGCTGCGCGTCGACGGGGGCATGTCGGCCAACCCGGTCTTCGTCCAGGCGCTGGCCGACGCCATCGGTCGCCCGGTCGACCTCTCGGCGACCCTCGAGGCGACCACGCTCGGGGCGGGGTTCTTGGCCGGGATGGCCGTCGGGGTCTGGCGGGACGAAGACGAGATCGCCCACACCTACCGGCCGGCCTCCACCGTCGAGCCGGTGCGGGGAGACGCCGATCGCGCCACGCAGCGTGACCGGTGGCTGGAGGCTCGGGGACGGGCCCTCCAGACCATTCCCGAGCTCTCGGCCATCAATTTCTGAGTCGGGCACCTCCCGAATCGGGCCCATGCGGGCCCTCCATCCACCTTGCCGACGGCCGCGCTGGGTGAGAATGGGGGCCCAGATCGGCCCGAGGGGCCCGAGCGACCAGGGAGTCTGCTTGACCGAGGTGGCCCGTTGGGCGCCCGCGACCGCAACGACGACCGCCCCCGCAGCGGTCCCTGTGCCGAACGGCGACGCGGCCCGGGCCGGACGCCTCCGGACCGCCGCCGCGGTGGCCCAGGGCCTCGACGCCAACCTGACCCGCGTGGTGAAGGGCGCTCCCGGCGCGTTGCGGGTGGCGGTGGTGGCGGCACTGTCGGGCGGCCACCTGCTCATCGAGGACGTCCCGGGGGTGGGCAAGACCGTGCTCGCCCGCACCCTGGCCGTCTCGCTCGGTGCCGAGCTCTCGAGGATCCAGGGGCATCCGGACCTGTTGCCGGGCGATGTGACCGGCGTCACCGTCTACGACCAGCGGACCGGCAACTGGGACTTCCGCCGGGGGCCGGTGTTCAGCCACGTGGTGCTGCTCGACGAGCTCAACCGGACCCCGCCGCGTACCCAGTCGGCCCTGCTCGAGTCGATGGATGAGCAGCAGGTGACGGTCGACGGGCAAACCTGGCCGCTCCCCCAACCCCACCTGGTGCTGGCCACCCAGAACCCGGTCGGCCAGCTCGGCACGTTCCCGTTGGTCGAGAGCCAGCTCGACCGGTTCGCGCTGTGCGCGACGCTCGGCTACCCCGACGCGATGACCGAGGCCCGCCTGGCCCTCCATGACGGCGGGCGAGACGCGTTGGCCATCCTGCACCCGGTGTGCTCGGTCACCGAGTGGGCCTCCGCCGTCGCCGCGACGTCCGAGGTCAGCGTGGCCCCGGCCATCGCGGCCTACGCGGTCGCGATCTCGCGGGCGACCAGGGCCGCCGCCGGGGTCCGGCTCGGCGCCAGCCCCCGCGCGTCGATCGCGTTGGTGCGGTCGGCCCAGGCCCACGCCCTCGTGTCGGGTCGCGGCTACGTCTCGCCCGACGACGTGGTGGCGATGGCCGTGCCGAGCCTCGCCCACCGGCTCGTCGTCGACGGGGACGGCCACTTCGCGGCCAGCGTCGTCTCGCGCGTGCTGGCCGCACTCCCGGCGCCACGGCCGTGAGGCCGCGGGGCGGACTGCCCCGCCCCACCAAGGCCGCCGGCCCGATCGCCGGCAGCGTGGTCGCCCTGGTGGCCTGGGCCGCCGTCGCCCACAACAGCGGGTCCGGTTGGGTCCAGGCGTTGGGCGGCCTCCTGGCCGGGTTCGTTGTCGCCGGGCTGGGCGGCCCGGCGTTCGCCACCGCCCGGCTCAAGATCTCCGTGGTGACCAACCCCACCGAGACCACGGCCGGCCAACCGGTCGCGATCGTGGTCGCCACCAACGCGCCGCTGCGGATCGAGGCGGTCGTGCCCTCCGGCGAGGCCACGACGATCGGCGCGGGCCCCGGCCGCGTCCCGCTGGTCCCGACGCGCCGCGGACCGCTCTATCAGGTCACCTTCAAGCTGGCTTCGGCGGCGCCCTTCGGCCTGCTGTGGTGGCACAAGCGGGTCGTGGTCGCCCTGGCCCGGCCGCTCTGGGTGGCCCCGGTGCCCGGCCCGCCCGAGCTGGCCGTGCTCGGCGACTCGGCCGCCCAGGCTGCCCTCGACCTCCACCGGCCACGGGACGCTCGGGTCGGCGAGCCGCGCGGGGTGCGCCCGTATGTGGCCGGAGACCCGAGGCGCCTGGTGCACTGGCCCGCCACCGCCCACCGGGGCGAGCTCATGGTCCGAGAGGCCGAGCGGCCCGAGGCCGCGGTGCCCGAGCTGCGGGTGATCCTCCCTGACGACGGGCCCGACGGCGACGCGGCGGCCGGGCGAGCCTTGGGCACCCTGTTGGCGCTCTTGGCCCACTCCTCGCCGGTGATGCTGGCCACCACCGAACGCGACGGGCCGCGAACCGAGGCCGTGTACACGAAGACCGACGCGGCCCGACGGCTCGCCCGCGCGGTCGCGCACCCCGTCACCCACCCGGTCGTACAGGCGGAACGCCGGTGAGCGTCCTGCAACGCATCAAGGCGGCCAACAAGCCGGGCCCGCCCGAGCATTCGGTGCTGCTTCGGGTCGCGTCGACCGGCGCGGTGGCGGTCGGGGTCGCCGCATGCGCGGCGGAGGGCGAGCTCTCCCTCGTCGTGGCGGTGGGATCGATCGCGGCGCTGTGCGCGGGCAACCTGTTCTCCTACCGGCGCCGCTCCCGCCCGCTCCCGTGGCTGAAGGCGGTGCTGGCCGTGGTGGCCGTGCTCGCGTTCTGGCGGTTCTTCTTCGCCATCTCGGGCGTCCGGGGCGTGACCAACCTCGGCGCCGTGGAGGGGCCCCTGGCCGTGCTGTTCACCTGGATCCAGGTGACCCACTCCTTCGACGTGCCGAGCCGCCGGGACATCGCGTTCTCCCTGGCCGGCTCGGTCACGCTGATGGCGGTGGCGGCGGCGCAGGCGCTCGACATGAGCTTTGGCATCTACGTGGTCGCCTGGGCCGCCTGCGCGCTGGTCGGATTGGGTTCGATGTGGGGATCGATCAGCGGCGCTGGCCGGCCCCGGGCGCGCACCCTGCTCGCCGGTGCGGCCACGCTCGCGGTGGTGGCCCTGGTCGGCATCGTCGTGCTCCCGGCCCCGTCGGTGTCCAGCCGGCTCGTGTTCCCGTCTTCGATCGGCGGCGACGTGTCCATCGCCTCGCCGTCCGCCCTCGAGGGGACCGCCCAAGGGGCCACCCTGCCGGTGCACGCCGCCTCGGCCACCGGCCGGGTCGACGTGGGCGGCTACCTCGGGTTCGCGGGGCCGCTCGACACCGCGGTCCGGGGCACGCTCGGCAACCAGGTCGTCTTCCGGGTGCGGGCCGACCGGCCGACCTTCTGGGTGGCCGAGACCTTCGACGAGTGGGACGGCCAGAGCTGGACCGAGGCGGCGCCCGAGGGCAAGGCGCAGTGGCACGAGATCTCGGGCGGCTCTCCGTTCGAGCTCGGCGCCGAATCCGGTGCCGACGGCGCGGGGACCCAGGACATCCAGACCTTCTACCTGGTCCAGCCGGGTCCCAACCTGATCTTCCATGCCGAGAGCACCGACCAGGTGTGGTTCCCGGCCCGGGGCATCTACGTCGACCCCGACGGCAACATCCGCTCGGACACCTCGATGGGGACCGGTTCGATCTACACCGTGGTGTCCTCGGTCGTGACCCCGACCCCGGCCGAGCTCGCCGGGGCGGGCGGCCACACCCTCGACCCGGTCAACCAGGCCCGGTTCACCGAGCTGCCCCATCCCTACCCCGAGGTGGCCGTCCTGGCCCGCCGGATTACCGCCCACGCCACCACCACCGAGGCCAAGGTGCTGGCCTTGGAACAGTGGCTGGGTGCCCACACCCGGTACACCACCGACATCCCCCCGCTCCCCAAGGGGGCCGACACCGTCGAGGAGTTCCTGTTCGGCAACCGGCGGGGGTACTGCGAGCAGATCTCCACCTCGCTGGCGGTGATGCTGCGGACTCTCGGCATCGCCACGCGCGAGGCGACCGGGTACGTGCCCGGCCCCTACAACCCGATCACCGACCTCTACGAGGTCCAGGCCAAAGACGCCCACGCGTGGGTCCAGGTGTGGTTCCCCGGCGACGGCTGGCAGAACTTCGATCCGACCGCGTACGTCCCGTTGGCCAACCCCTCTCCCGCGGTCACCCTCGGCCACGACGCGCTGGGCGCGCTGCACCGGGTGCCGGTGGTGCCGACGGTCGTCGTCGCGGCGGTCGTGGCGGCCGGGCTGTTGGCATGGCGACGCCGTTCACTCGCCCCGTCGACGCCCGCCGGGGCGGTCAGCGCGGCGCTCGAGCGGGCGGCCCGCCGCGGCGGGCTGGAGACCTCGGCCGCAGAATCGCTGGCCCGGCTGGCCGCGCGGATCGACGCGCACGCGCCGCCGACCGCTGAGGAGCCCTCGGCCGGCGCCATCGCGGCGGCGGCCGAGGAGTCCGCGTTCGGCGGACGCGAACTCGCCGGGGCGCTGGCCGACCGGCTGGTCGACGACGCCCGGGCCCTGGTGCGCCGGGTGCCGCGCCGCAGATGGACCCGGGGCCGGCCAGGGGCCGGGCGGGCGGGTCAGCCCGGGTTGGACGCAGCCAACCCCTCGTCGAACGAGGCGCCCGCCACCAGCAGGGCCCGGTAGGACATGAGCTGGCGGGGCCGGCTCAGGGCCGCCACCGCGCTCAGCGCATCACCGCGCCGATAGAGGGCCACGAAACGGTCCTCCAGGGTCCCGTCCACGACCACCACCTCGTCGTCGGGGGACGGTTGGCCGAGCACCTGGACCTTCTCCCCGTACTGGTCGGACCAGAAGTAGGGCACCGGCACGAACGCGGGAGCGGCCGACCGGCCGGCCAGCAACCCGGTGGCGGCCGCCGCGCCCATGTCGGCGGCCATCTGCCAGTGCTCGATCCGGACCGGCTCGCCGGCGAGCGAGAACCGGGCCAGGTCGCCCGCCGCGACCACGCCGTCGGCGACGAACAGCCCGGCGTCGCAGACGACGCCGTTCTCCAGGGTCAGGCCCGAACCCTCGAGCCACGACACCTCGGGCACCACCCCGATGCCGGCCACCACCACGTCCGCGGCCAGCGTCGTCCCGTCGGTCAGCTCGACCGAGGTGACGCCGTCGGGACCCCTCGAGACCGCCTCGACCGAGGTGTTCGTCTTGAGGTCGACGCCGTGGCGACCGTGCAGCGCGCCCAGCGCGCCGCCGACGATGTCACCGAGCGCCGGCGCCAGCGGGACCGGGAGCGTCTCGATCACGGTGACCGCGCACCGAAGACCCGAGCAGGTCGACGCCACCTCCGAACCGATGAACCCGGCCCCGATCACGACGAGCCGGCACCCCTCGCCCACCGCGCCGACCCGGTCGCGCAGTGCCAGGCAGTCCTCGATCGTCCGAAGCACCATCACGCCCTGGTCGGCGTAGAGCCGCCTGGGGGTGGCCCCGGTGGCCACCACGACCCCGTCGGCGGTCACCGACGAGCCGTCGTCGAGCTCGACCCGGCGTCCGGCCACATCGAGCGAGACCGCGCGGTGCCCCAACCGCGCGTCGATCCAGAGATCGTCCAGGGCGCTCTGCTCGCTCAGGGTGACCCGGTCGGGTTCCCACGTGCCCGCCAGCACCTGCTTGGACAACGGCGGGCGGTCATAGGGGAGGTGGTGCTCGGCGCCCACGAGGACCAGCCGGCCGGCGAATCCGTCCCTGCGCAACCCCTGGGCGGCCCGGAGCCCAGCCAACGAGGCGCCGACGACGACCACGGTGCCGTCTGGCTCGAGCGGATCGCGGGGGTCGCTGTGTGGCCGGCTCACCGACCGAACATCGCCAACCACTCCTCGGCCGACCGGGGCGCGAAGACGAAGTTCTCCCGGCGAACCCGCGACATCGGGGCCGAAGGGGCGGCCGAGTACTGGTGGCCCGGAAAGAGCACCGTGTCGTCGGGGACAACGGCCAGCCGGGTGGTGAGCGACTCGTACATGGCCTCGGCGTCGGAGCCCGGCAGGTCGGTTCGCCCGCAGCCGTCGAGGAACAGGGTGTCGCCCGACACCAGCCGGCCCTCGACCAAGAAGCACTGGCTGCCCGGGGTGTGGCCGGGGGTGTGCAGGAGGGTGACCTCGACCCCGCCGACGGTGACCACGTCCCCGCTCTCGTGCGCGACCAGGTCGGTGTCCTCAAGGCCGGCGGCCCGCTTCACCCACGGGACCTCGGCGCGCTGGACGTGGATCGGGACATCGACCCGCTCGAGCAGCGCCGCCGCCCCCTCGATGGACCACTGGCCGAAGCTCCCCCCGACGTGGTCGGGGTGGTAGTGGGTGGCCAGCACGCCCGTTGGGCGCATGCCGTCGGCCGACAGCACGCCGAGCAGGTCGTCGACCGCATAGGCGGGGTCGACCAGCAGCGCCTCGCCAGTCTCGCGATCGCCGATCAGGTAGACGAAGTTGACCATCTGTTGCGCCATCTGGTCGCTGCCTGCGAAATCTCGGCCCGACAACAGCTGGCGGAAGTAGAGGCGATCGGGGCCGGCGCTCATCAGAACAGCCCCGGTGCCTCGTCGTCATCGTCACCGGGCGCATCGGGCTCCGGCACGCCGTCGCGCTCGGAGGACGCGACCGTCGACTCGAGGCGGGGAACCAGGTCCTCGACCTGGGCCCTGGTGCGGCGCAGCCGGCGGTCGAGCTCGTCGACGATCGCCGTCGCACGCTCGAGGCGGCCCACCAACTGGTCGACATCGAGGTCGCCCTGCTCGAAGAAGGCCACGATCTCGTCGAGCTCCCGGCTGGCGTCGGTGTAGCTCAGCTCGGCGACCGGGGTGGACTCGGGCGCGGCTCCCGGCGTCACGACCGGCCTCTCGGCGTCACGCCGGCTCGGGGCGGGCCGGCCACCACCGAGCGCGTGGTGGCGTCGGCGAACCTGGTCACGAGCACGTCGCCGTCGGCCAGCGCCACCCCCGAGCGCAGCACGCGCCCGTCTTCGTCCATGGTCAAGGTGTAGCCGCGTTCGAGCTGGCGCTCAACGTCGAAGGCCCCCAAGAGGCGCCGCCAGCCCGAAACGCGTTGCTCGGCGTCGGACAGGCTCCGCAGCGCGGCCGGGCCGAGCCTCGCCGAGCATGCCCGCACCGAGCCCTGCGCGTGGTGCACGGCCGCCGGCGCGGCCCGGGTGAGCGCGGCCAGCCGGTGCTCGAGCCGCTCGCGGTGCCAGCGGAGCTGCTGGCGGGCCGAGCCCGACAACCGGCCCTGGCAGGCGCCGAGGTGACGGTCGGCCGCCTCGACGAGGCGCCGCGCGTGGCGGCCCAGCGCGCCCGCCGGCGCGGCCACCGACCGCTCCCACCAACCCTCGACACGGGTGACCAGCTCGTGGCCGCACTCGGTGGGGGTAACGAAGGACCGGTTGGCCACAATGTCGGCGACCGACTCGTCGCCCGTGTGCCCGATCCCGGTCCACACCGGCACCGGACAGGTCGCGATGGCACGGGCGACCGGTTCGCTGTCGAACGCCGCCAGGTCGGCCTTGGAGCCGCCGCCGCGCACGACCACCACCAGGTCGCAACCCGACGCACCGCACCGCGTGATCGCGCGAGCGATGGCCCTCGGCGCATCGGCCCCCTGCACCGAGGCGCGCGACACGCCAACCTCGAATCCATAGCCCGACGAGGTGAGCTGGCCCACAAAGTCGCGGTAGCCCTCGGTGTCGGGGCTGCCCACGAGCCCGATCCGGAGCACGACCGGCGGGACGGGCCGAGCGCGATTGGCCTCGAGCAGCCCCTCCTCGCGCAATGCGGCCACCAACGCCGCGCGCTCGGCGGCCATGCGGCCCAACAGGGCGGTCACATCGAGACCGGCCATCACGAAGTTCACTTCGGCCCGGGCGCGGTAGAAGTCGATGCGGCCGACCAGGTGGACGACCGTGCCTGGGGTGAGCTCGATGCCCGAGCGGGCCAGCTCCGCCCGCAGCGGTCCCCAGGTCTGGCGCCAGCAGCGCACCTTCAGCACCGGGGCCTGACGGTCGCCGGCCGAGTCGGGGTCGATGAGGTCGATGTAGCAGTGCCCGGTGCGATCCGACAGGCTGTGCACCTCGCCGCGCACCCACAGCGGGACGCGGGGCGCAAAGGCGCTGGCCAATGCGTCGTCGACCCGGCGATAGAGCTGGGCGATCGAGAGCACCTCGGCCGGCGCGTCGGTGGGCGCCGAGCCGGCCCGATGACCGCCGAACGCGGGGGTGCTCACATCGCGCTCGTCATGGTCGACGCGTCCTGCGGTTGGCCTGACCCCACGGACAGAAATGTAGGGCAGGGATGGTGCCGGCCTAGGCCCGGCGGTCCCGCCTGGCCCGCCGGCGCCCGCTCGCGAGCAGGGTCAGGCCAATCCCGAGCAGCCACACGTCCTTGGCCACCCCGGTGCCCATCTGGGTCGGGCGCAGGCTGCCCGGCTCGTGCATCGCGTCGGTCTGGCTGTACATCCACATCAGGCCGCCCGCGAAGGGGGTCAGGGCCAGCCCGGCTAGGCGGTCCGAGACGAACGGGGTCAGCAGCGCCGCGCCCAGGGCGACCTCGGCCACGGCCAGGCCCTTGGCGAACTGCTGGGGCGGGACGTCCTCGAACAACGGGAACGCCCCCTTGGCCATCTCGTGGAGCCTGGTAGCCCGCGCCTCGTCGGCGCTCAGCTTCCCGATCCCGGCGTTCAAGATGAGCGCCCCGGCGGCCAGCCGGATCGGTTGATTGGACACGCTTCGACGTCCCATTGGCTCAATTCTCTCCCGTCACCTCGACAGAGGCTCGCGATCAGGGTCTCGTCTGAGAGTACCGGGCACATCAGGGGGGCCGGTGCGCGATCGGTCGGCGGGGACCGATGAATCCAGCCAGAGTCATATAAATTGCTGCTTTCGACGCCGTCGCGCGGCCAGCGCGAACCCGAGGCAACCTGTCGGCCAAGGAGGCGACCCCATGGCCGAACTCGAATCGGTGATCCTCTCGCTCTCGTGCGCGGACCGGATCG
>Ga0181530_10006053_pt1 | contig 12065 bp, 13 predicted proteins | sample PEATcosm2014_Bin_42_FD_119769 | JGI IMG/M metagenome (GOLD analysis project Ga0181530, IMG submission 119769) | Peatland microbial communities from MTU Mesocosm Facility, Houghton, MI, USA - PEATcosm2014_Bin10_60_metaG | ecosystem: Environmental > Terrestrial > Soil > Wetlands > Peat | place... | reverse complement strand
TTTTCTGCTCGCCGCGGTGGTCGTGGTTGCGGGCTTTTGCGCGGCGCAGTCCATGGTGCTGGAGATACCGCGGCAGAGCCAGCATGCCGTGGTCTCGCAACGCCTCGGCATCACTGACATCACCATTAACTACCATCGTCCCCTGGTGAACAACCGCAAGGTCTGGGGCACACTCGTCCCCTACGGACAAACCTGGCGCGCCGGCGCCAACGAGAACACCACCATCGCCTTCAGCGATCCGGTGATGATCGAGGGCAAGCCGCTGGAGAAGGGCATCTACGGCCTGTCCATGATCCCCACCGAGAACGACTGGACCATCGTCTTCTCCAGGAATTACACCTCCTGGGGAGCTTTCACCTACGACCAGAAAGAAGACGCCCTGCGGGTGACGGTGAAGCCGCAAGCCTCCGACTTCCACGACGCCCTCACCTACGATTTCGACCAGCTCAAGCCCGATTCGACGCTGGTCACGCTGCGCTGGGAAAAGGTCGCGGTGCCCTTCAAAGTCAGCGTGGACGTGCCACACCTGGTGGAGGCGAGCCTGCCGAAGCAGCTTCGCAGCCTCTCGCAGTACATCTGGGTTAGCTGGGACGAGGCCGCCAATTACGTGCTCGACAACAAGCTCGACCCGCAACTGGCGCTGACTTACGCGGATAAATCCATCCAGAACGAGGAGCGCTTCGAGAACCTCGTCACCAAGTCGAAGGCGCTCGAGCGGCTGGGGAAGAACGACGATGCGATGGCCGTCCGCAGCAAAGCGTTCGAGAAAGGCACCGCGCTGCAGGTACACTTCTACGCGCGCGGGCTGCAGAACGACAAGCGCCAGGACGAAGCCTTCGCCATCTTCCGCTCCAACGCAGCGAAGTACCCAAGCGCCTGGGTGGTGCACACGGGAATGGCGCGCGTCTATTGCGGTGGCGGCGACTTTGACAATGCGGTCAAGGAAATGAAGCTGGCCGTGGCCGGCGCCGGCGACCCGCAGCAGAAGACCTATCTGGAAGGCCTGGTGCGGCGGCTCGAAGCCAAGGAGGACATCAATAAGTAGGATTGGTGATCTGCGATTTGTGATTTGTGATTTAACCCGGAGTCACGGAGATTTCGGAAGGAATCTCGCTTCGAGTCTCCGTGCCTCGGTGGTGGATATCTTGGCATCTCTGGGTCATGGTCATCGCATTTGCGCCACGCAGCAGGCCCGTAGGGCCGTATCCAAAATAGCCCAGGACGGAAGTCCTGGGTAAGCGTGCGCCCCCGGCCTTGAGTCCCGGCGGGACGAGCCGATCAGCGGCCCGTCCCTCCGGGACTAAATTCTTTAGGCACCGGTCACCCAGCGCTGGAAGCGCTGGGCTAAGTTGATTCGGCCCTACGGGCCTGGAGTCTGGCGGGGGTCCGCTGCGTCGCCCCAGAAACAATCATTCCTTCTCCGTGCCTCGGTGGTGGACTTTCCGCGCAGCAAAAAGGCCCGCATCTCTGCGGGCCTTCTCATTGAGACGTGAAATCGGCTATCGCTGGCTGAACGGTTTGTTCTGGTGCTCGGCCACGATCTTCCTGGCGTTGTCGGCCAGGGCCTTGGCTTGGGGCAGCAGGTCGAGCGCCTTCAGCACCTGGGGATCGGTTTCCGCCCGCACCCGCAGCCCTTCCTGCTGGCCGAACTCGGAGATGAACAGCTCGCTCTTGATGTTGCTCTTGATCCAGTCTGCGTTCTCGATCAGGTCGGCTTCGGCGTAGGCCACCTTCTGGTCGTCGAGGAACTTGTGGAACTCGCTCATCACCTGGTCGTCCACCTCGAAGCTGCGCGAAACGTGGCGGTTGATCAGGTAATGCTTGGCGAAGTTGAAGAAGACGTAGTGCTGCAGCAGCGAGTCCTCGAACTTGTTGCTCTTAGGGGTGGCGACTTTGACGTCGGGCGTGATGCCGCCGCCACCGTACACCGTGCGGCCGCTATCGGTGAGCTTCACCTCGTGGTTGCCGGGTTCGGCGTCACCCTTGTTGTAGTAGTAGTCATAGAGCGAGAGACCGGTATAGTCGCGCTGGATCAGCCGTCCGCTGGGGGTGTAGTACTTGGCGGTGGTCAGCGCCAGTCCGGTGTTCTCGGAAAGCGGATAGACCGTTTGCACCAACCCTTTGCCGAAGGTGTTCTCGCCGACCACCAGCCCGCGGTCGTGGTCCTGGATGGCGCCGGCGACGATCTCCGCCGCTGAGGCCGTCCCGCGATTTACCAGCACCACCAGCGGATAGTCCTTGCCGCCGTTGCCGTGGCTGGCGCGATAGACCTTCTCCGCCGAAGCGCGTCCGTGGTGGGAAACGATGACCTGTCCCTTCTTCAGGAACTTGTCGGCCACGCCCACGCCCTCGCTCAGCAGCCCGCCGGGGTTCTGACGCAGGTCGAGGACCAGTCCCTTGAGCTCGCCGAACTGCTGCAGCGCCTGGCCAACCTCGGTCTCCGTGGTCTCGTTGAAGCCGGAAACGTGCATGTAGCCGATGCCCGGCTTGATCATGAAGTGCAGGTCGACGCTGGCGCGCGGGATCTCGTCGCGCACCACGCTGAAGTCCAGCGGCTTCTCCGAGCCCTCGCGCAGGATGGTGATGCGCACCGTGGTGCCCTTGGGGCCCTTCAGCATCTCGGCGACTTCGCTGGTGGTCAGGTTGTCGGTGGGCTTGCCGTCCACCGCCACGATAATGTCGCCCGGGCGGATGCCGGCGCGGTAGGCCGGCGTGCCCACGAAGGGCGCGATCACGATGACCTTATTATTGCGCGGTCCCACCGTCATGCCCACGCCGTAATACTTGCCGCGCTGCTCTTCGCGGAGCAGGGCATAGGACTTGGGATCGAAGAAGTTGGAGTGCGGATCGAGCACCCGCAGCATGCCGGGGATGGCGCCGTTGTAGATGGCCTTATCCGGGTTCACCGGCTCGGCGTAGTTCTGCTCCACGATGTCGTAAACCTGGGTGAAGGTGCGCAGGCTGTCGCGCACCTCGGCATCGCTGCCGGGAGCGGCCGGGCTGACCTTCTGCCCGAACAGGGCTCCCAGGAACCCACAAAGAACCAGAACGAAAACCACCAGGAAAACGAAGCGACGAGAAGAACTGCGTGCCATGATGCCAATACCCTCGATTGTGATTCCCCACCTGCGGAGTGAGAGATTGTGTGCAGTATAACACGGCGACTTTCCGCGCCCGGAGGGCAAAAACCTTCCCTCCGACCACTAAAGTACACCCTTATCCAGGATGCAGGGCAGGCCAGTCGAGGACAGGGGATTACTTTGGTGCTTCCACCCAACGGTTGAGTGATGCTTCACCTTGGGGGCGAAACTACCGCCGGTCGCGGTCGCCGTGATCGCCGTGGTGCTCCTCTTCGGCTTTGCGTCCTTCTCGTGGCGCCGCGCGTTCACGCTCGGAGCGCTCGTGCACCTCATGCCGCTCCGGGACTCGCTGTGCTGGTGTGTATCGCCGGACGCCTGGGTAGGGATGGACGTACTCGCGCCGGTTGACCCACGTCCGCCGCCAGGGGGCATTGTTGATGATCACGGTGTGGGCGCGCCAATCGAATCTTCCCACGCCCCAGCCCCACGGCCGAAAGAATCCCCCGATGGTCACGCCGAAGCCGAAACGGATGGCGCCACCCACCACGAAACCAGGCCGTGGCCGCAGGAAAACGATTCCCGGATCATAGTACGGTACGACGATAAAGGCCGGATTGACGGGCATAATCGTGATGTAAGGCCCGGAGCTGACAACAACCTGGCCGTTGCTGCGCAGATATCCGAAGTCTCTCGCCTTCTGGCGCTCCCGCTGGACCGCGTCCATCACGTCCTGCTGCTGCGCCAGGAATGCGTTCCCGAGATCGGTGGTCCAGCCCATGTCGGAAGCCATCGTGTCCAGCACCGAGGGGAAGGGCAACAGCGCCTGCACGCTGGGATCCCACGGGAGCTGATCGGCCTGGATCGCGTCGGCCAGAGCCTGGCCGGTGAGTTGATGGTGCTGATCCGCCCAGCCTGCCGCGTCGGGAATCTGGTCGGGAAAAGTCGCCGCTGCAAGGACCTGCGCCAGCAAGGGGTCCGGATAGAGCGCAATGCGCGCTACCAACGGATCGAGCTGCTCGGGCGCGTACGACGGCGGCGCTTGCGCAAATACGGGGACAGCTAGCAGAACTGCCAGTATCAAAACCGCTGTTTTGGCCTTCATGTATGTCTCCGAGTCCATTAGATGCGAAACCGCGAGTCAGGCTTTCCTCTTGGATTCAAACCCGGCAGCATTCTACTAGTTTCGCGCGGGATTCCTGGGCGGGGATATTCGTCGGCGAGGCAGGATTGCTAGTGGTTGCGGTTCGCCGAATTTATTTCGCCTCGCGCCTCCCGGGAATAAACGGGCCCCTTTCCGGTTAGTACCGATGAGTGGCGAAAACGCCACCAGAAAAAAAGGAGCTACTACGATGCGAAACGCATTTTTGGTCACTGCGGTCCTGTTCTCGCTGGCCACGGCTGCCACCGCAGCCGAGCCGAAGAAGGACGCGCAGCCGCAATCGACGCAAACCGAACAGACCCAGGTGGCGCGCTATGACGCCGACGGATCCATGGACCACGCTTCTTCAACCAAGAGCGACTGCATGCCCGCAAAGGGAAAACAGTCGAAGGCGAAGCATCGGCAGGACAACCCGGAAGGCGATCCCCAGGCCTCGCAGAACCAGGTGGAGTACGGCGGCGCCGGATAAGCACAGTACTGTCATCCTGAGCGAGCGCGCCCGACTTTGGCGCGCCAGTCGAAGGACCCTATTCGCAAGATGTTGCACAAGTAGGGGTGCTTCGACTCGTGCGGGCAAAACCGGCCCGCACTCGCTCAGCATGACAGCGAAATGGTACTGCCGCTTGAATCTGCTCTAGCCTGCCAGGAGCCATCGAAAATGTTAGGGGAATAAACGCCCCCGCTTTCTGGTTTAATAGTCAGCGCTGTGTCTGCGCATGCCTCCAGTGCCGGCTTCGAAGAACTGGCGATGCCGCTCTTCGATTCGCTCTACAACTTCGCGCACTGGCTCACCCAGAACCGCGACGAGGCGGAAGACTTGGTGCAGGAGACCTACGCCAAAGCGTTGAGGGGCTTCGGATCGTTCCAGCCGGGAACGAATTTCCGCGCCTGGATTTTCCGCATCCTGCGCAACACCTTCCTGACTTCGCGCACCGGCCTGGCGGCGACCCGGACGGTGCCGCTCGAGAGCGAGGACGAACCGGAGCAAACGGTCGCCGTGTCACGCGAGACGCCGGAATCCATCCTGCTCGAGCAGGCCGGCCAGCAGCAAGTCCAGGCCGCGCTCGAACAGGTGCCGGTCATCTATCGGGAAGTGCTGCTGCTTTGCGATGTGGAAGAGATGAGTTACCAGGAAATCGCCGATACGCTGGCGGTGCCCATCGGCACGGTGATGTCGCGCCTCCACCGGGCGCGCAAGGCGCTGCGGGCGGCGCTGGAACAGAAGACGCGGGAGACCAAGCATGGCTGACGATATCTGGCAGCCCAAACTCGATCAGTACCTGGATTCCGAACTCTCCGCCGAGGAGATGCGCGGCATGGACGCACACCTGCGCGAATGCGCGTCCTGCTCCGGCGACGCCCTGCGCCGCATGCAGCTCAAGCGCGCTACCCGCCTGGCGGGCCAGCGCTACACGCCCAGCGCCGAATTCCGTCGCCGCATCGAGCGCAAAGTAGCGGCGAAAAGCCCCGCGCGGCGCTGGCTGTGGATACCAGCTCTGGCCATGGCCGCCGTGGTGCTGCTGGTGGCCACCATCACCGTGGGCCGCTGGTACGAGCGCTCGCGCTCCGAGCAGTTGCTGGCCGAGCTGGCCGACCTGCACGTCGCCGATCTGGCGTCGCCCACGCCGGTGGACGTGGTCTCTTCCGACCGGCACACCGTCAAGCCCTGGTTCCAGGGGAAGTTGCCGTTCACCTTCGACCTGCCTGAACTTCCGGGCACCGGCTACACCCTGGTGGGCGGACGCGTGGCATACCTGGAGCACGAGCCCGGCGCGCACCTGCTCTATAACGTGGGTGCACATCACATCTCGGTGTTCATCTTCCGCGACCGCCCGGAGATCGAGCGCGTGTTTCCGGCGCGCGATTCCACCCGCCGCGTGCTCTCGTTTCATGTGGAATCCTGGGACGCCGGCGGCTTGCGCTATTTCGTCTTCGGCGATGCCAGCCCGGAGGCCATTCAGGGACTCAGCCGTCTGCTGAAGCAGGCCGGCGCCTGAGGCGCGACTGGAGTCGCCGCCCGGCGGTATAATCCGGCATGGCCGGAAAACGCTCATCTATGAGTACTGCAGTGCAGCCAATGAAGGCCAGCGACCAATCCGCGACGCCACAGGGGCTCGGTTTGCGCCTCTCCGTGACGGTGGTTATCGAGCCGGACGACAATGGCACGTTTCACGCCTTCTGCCCGGGATTGAAGGGCGTTCATGTGGACGGGAAAACAGAGCGGGAGGCCCTCGAGAACGCTGTTCATGCCACGAAAAGCTACATTGCCTCCCTGATCAAGCATGGCGATCCTTTACCCATTGGCCCCCACTTCAACGCCGAGCGCATGGAGGACATCCCTCCGATCCCTCCTGGCGCTTTGCTGAGGCATGTTGAGGTCCAATGGCCTTTCCAAAACACGTCTGGCAGCAAATAAAGAACTCACTGCGGATGACCTGATTTCCGCCCTGCAGCGGGACGGGTGGAAACCGGACGAGTGCAGCGGGGCGTTTCACCCTTATATCGATCCGGCGACCCACAAACGGGTGATCATCCACTATCATTCCCGAAAAACCTACGGACCAAAGCTGTTGCAGGGATTGCTCGCAGACATTGGGTGGTCTGAGGCGGACATGCGACGGCCCAAGCTGATCAAGTGAATTCAAAGTGCATCGCCACCCTCCCCGCATTGGCCGCCGGCCCGCCTGCTAGTATCATGTAGCCATGAACATCGGCCCCGAGATGCTGTTCTTGTTGCTTCTGGCCTTCTTGTTGTTCGGGCCCAAGAAGCTGCCGGAGATCGGCCGCAAGATCGGCCGTGGCCTCGCCGAGTTCAAGCGCGCCTCCAATGAGCTGAAGGGGCAACTGGAAACCGAGATGCGGCTGCTCGAATCCGAAGATCGCGAGAAGAAGATCTCGCCCCCGCCAGCGCCACCTCTGGAGAACACGGTAGCCGTTTCAGCGCAAGCCGCCCCCGCCTCTCCAGAGCCGCAACTCTCCTTGCCGATGGCTGACCATCAACAGGCCTCGGCTGCCGCCACGTCGGCTGAGGATCCCCCTCCGTCACCCGGTCCTGGAGTAGAAGGTGCCTGAGCCCGATACCGAGCAGAAGAGCCGGCACGAGCTCCCCGGCATGAGCTTTTTCCAGCACCTGGAGGAACTCCGGCGCCGCATCATCTACTCGATCGTGGCGGTGGCCGTGGCCTTCTTCGCGGGATGGTGGAAAGCCGAGCGCATCTTCGCCTTCATGCAGGCGCCCATCATCACCGCCCTGCGCGCCCACAAGCTCGATGAAAAGCTGGTCTACACCAACCCCACCGACCCCTTCAACATGTACATGAAGGTCGGATTGATCGCCGGGCTGTTCATCGCCTCGCCGTTCATCCTCTATCAGGTGTGGGCCTTCATCGCGCCCGGCCTGTATCGCAACGAGCGGCGTTACATCCTGCCCTTCATGGTTTCGACGGTGGGCTTGTTCCTGGCGGGCGGCGCTTTCGGCTACAAAATGGTGTATCCCGCGGCGCTGGATTTCCTGATCGGCTACGGCGCGCAGTTCCAGCCCATGATCACTATCGGCGAGTACACCAGTCTCTTCCTGACGATCATTGTCGGCATGGGGATCGTTTTCGAGATGCCCATCCTGATTTTTTTCCTGGCGCTGTTTGGGATTGTGAGCGCGGGCTGGATGTGGCGCAACCTGCGCTACTCGATCCTGGTGATCTTCATCATTGCGGCCATCATCACGCCCACCACCGACATCCTTAACATGTGCATCTTCGCCGCGCCCATGGTAGCGCTGTATGTGCTCAGCATCGGAGTCGCGTGGCTGGTGCACCCCAAGCGGCGCAGAGCCCGCGCGGCCAAAGCCAAAGCGCAAGCATGATTGTCCCTGACTCCCCCACCCCAGCGCGCCAAAGGCGGGCGCGCCGGGGACCCCGAGATTCGCGGCGAAAATGGCTGGCGGCGGCTGTGCCCGCGCTGCTGATGCTGATGCTCGCGCCGCTGGCGCTCAAGCGTCTGGGACGTCTTCCCCAGACGTCGCCGGCTACGCAGGCTGCGGCGCCGATGCCATCTCCCGCGCCCGCCAGCGCTGCAGCAGCCGCCGGCAGCGAAACACCGCCCGTTAAAATTAATGCCGCGCGCGCCATGCGGTACGTGCGCGAGGTGGTCGCTTTCGGACCGCGTCCCATCGGCAGCGACGCTCACCGCAAGCTCGAGGCCTATCTCGCCGCCCACTTGGCGGGCGTGACCGTCGAGCGCGACGACTTCACCGCCTCGACTCCGAACGGCAGCCTCCCGATTCACAACATCATCGCCAAGTTTCCCGGCGCGAAGCCGGGCGTGGTGGTCATCGCCACCCACTACGACACGCTGATGTCCGTGAAGAATTTCGTCGGCGCCAACGACGGCGGCTCCGGCACCGGGCTGCTCGTCGAACTCGCCAACCAGCTCCGCGGCGCCCGGCGCAGTGGGTACAGCGTGTGGCTGGTGTGGCTGGATGGAGAAGAAGCCGTTCGCCAGTGGTCGGAGACCGACAGCCTCTACGGTAGCCGGCATCTCGCCGAGCGCTGGCAGAAAGACGGCACCATCCGCCAGCTCAAGGCCTTCCTGCTGGCCGACATGATCGGCGACGCCGACCTCAACATCGATCACGACCAGAACTCCGCCGCCTGGCTCGAAGACCTGGTCTACGAGGCGGCCAGCAAGCTGGGCTACCAGTCGCACTTCTTCGCGCGCGGGACCGCCATCGAAGACGACCACATTCCCTTTGCCAAGGCCGGCGTTGCCGTCGCCGACCTGATCGACTTCGACTACGGCTACAACAACGTCTTCTGGCACACGCCCCAGGACACGCTCGACAAGCTCAGCCCCAAGAGCCTCCAGATCACCGGCGAGGTGCTGCTCGAGACCGTGCGCCTGCTGGATCAGAAGTAACGTTAGCGGGGTGGGTGGGCCCGGCCCAGTTGCCCGTACCCAAGAAGTGTCATTCCGAGCGCAGCGGGGCCCCAGCAAACGCGGTCTTGGTTTGCTGGGGTGGGGGAGCGAGGAATCTATGTATTTTTCTTTGCCCCTCGTCATGATGTAGACGGGGTAAAAATGCATGGATTCCTCGCTTCGCTCGGAATGACACTTTCCTTCAGGCTATCCGTCCCCCGGTCATCACGGCCGAGACGCTTGCCCTATTGCTCGTCAGCGGCCTTTATCCAGCACATCTTTCACTTTCTCCAGCAGCGCGGCCGCGGGATAGGGCTTGGGGAAAACTTCAAACCCTTCCAGCGCCATTCGATTTACCAGCCGATCATCGTCGATGAGGCCTCCCACCATCAGAACCTTGAGTCCCCGACATTTGGTACGCAGATACGTCGCGGCATCATAGCCGGGAATGTCCTCAATGTAGGAGCGGATGATGAGCAGATCCGGCGTGAACTCTTTCAGCCGGTCGACGGCGGTTCCCAGGTCGCCTACCGCCACCACCGAATGCCCGCCGTGCTCCAGCGCGTCGCGAACCGCCGCGCGCACAACCGGATCGGAAATCAGAAGCAGAATTGTCTTCATTGTCGTATTCCTGGCTGAGTGTCCGAGTTGCGACACTAGATTAACTCTTTTGCGGGTCGCGGCAGGAATACCGGTTGGCCACCCGCCCAGGGAACCGCCAGCGGCACTTCCCGGATCTCCATCCGGGTAGCAAAATAAAGTAGAGGTAGTGTATCCATGGCGAGCTTCAACTATCGCCTTCTGGTCGTCGACGATGACCCTTCCATGAGAGACCTCTTGCAGACGTCACTCTCCGTGAAGGGTTATGAAGTCCGTGCCGCACAGGACGGTTTTGAGGCATTGGCGGAAATGCGGGGAGCGCTGCCGGACATGATTCTCACCGATCTGAAGATGCCCAACATGTCAGGCTTCGAGTTGCTCTCCGTGGTGCGCACGCGATTCCCTCAAATCCCGACCATTGCCATCAGCGGAGAGTTCCAGCCCGCGGTCGGAGAGCTGGGCGTGCTCGCGGATGCCTTCCTGGCCAAGCCGTATATGCCCAGGGAACTGTTTGCCAAGATCGCGGAGTTGCTGCATAACTCTCCCCCACGCCCGTCCGTCAAGCGGGACATTGCGCCGGTCTGGGTTCCCCGCAACGGAGATTACTACGTCATCACCTGCACCGATTGCCTGCGGTCATTCTCTATACCCGCAGAGGACGCTGTCCCAGCCCTTCGCGAACTTCACACCTTGGAGTGCATTTTCTGCACCGCGATGGTTAGGTTCATCGTCGAAGAAAAGTTCCGCCTGGCGGCCAGCAGGACGGGAACACCAGCTCCGCGAAGCCCCCAAAGCAGCCGGTCGTAGGCACCGCTTCAGCCCGCAAGGCATGCCGGAGAGAGCATCACTCGCTGCGGGCAGATGTGGGGCACCGTCCCGCCGACGTAGGTGTGGGCCAGCGGCCGACAGAAAGTTCGGCGGTTAACGATCAGCCGCTGTACAATCCCCACCGGTTTCGAAGTCCAAACCTTCCCGGTACCGGAAGCTGTTCGTTGCCGCAGCCGGGGTGCTCCCCGTCAGCGGCGGTGCCAGGGAATTCGAACTGCAAGGAGGCGGTTATGAAGCGCTCGAAACTGATTCCAGTTATGGTAGCGGTCGTGTTCGCCACTTTCCTGGCGTTGTCGTCTATCCTTACCCTGCATGCTCAGCAGATTGGTGAGATCAAACGCACCGTGCTGACCAAGCAAGACCTCAGTGCCCCGGGCCGCGAAGGCATTCTAACCATGGCGGAATTAGCGCCGGGCGCCCGAGAAGCGAGACACACCCATCCCGGTGAACTCTTCGTCTATGTACAGGAGGGCACTATTACCCAAAACATGGAGGGCACGCCGACTATGACGGTGAAAGCGGGCGAGGCCTACTTCGTCCCGGCTGAAAAGGTTCATTGGGCAGAATGTGCGGGGAAGACGCCTTGCAAGCTGGTGACCACGTTGGTCGTCGAGAAGGGTAAACCGGTGAGCTCTCCGGCTAAGTAAGGCGAGGCTCAAGATCGTGTCTGGGGTCCGAGATTTGGGCGAGGCCGGGGTGCCCCACATCTGCCCGACTTTGGCGGATGGGGGTCTTCTCGATTCACCCTCCGCGTCCGCTCTAGCCTGCATTATTCACCAGGGTGGTGCAGGCCTTCACCAGGGTGGAGCTCATCAGGATGGAGCAGGCCTTCGCCAGGGTGGAGCAGGCCTTTCGGCCTGCATTTCATGCGAGTCTTTAAATTGTGGGCTTCAGCCCCTGAGGAGTCTGTGTCGCAACTCGCCGCGCGCTGTGGAAGTGGAGCACAAGCCCTCTTTTAGCGCGCGAAGCGACGCGTTGTAACGTAGGCCACGGCGCAAGCCGTGGGGCAAAGTCGCCGGCCGGAAACACCCACATCTGCCAAATGCGGGCAGATGTGGGGCACCGTCCCTTCGAGCGTAGATGTGGGCCACCAGCCCTCATACCGGCAGAAACTCTTCGACGGCTGCGCGTGCCAAGTCTTCTACCACTCTGACATCTTGGGAGATTCGTATGTAGTCGTCGCGATCGTCGGGATTGATAATGGGGTCGCGGAAGATGTGCGCAATGGCACACCGTCCGCTGTAGTCCAGATATTCCGCAATGTTGGGGTTGGTCTTTACAATTTCTTGAACCCTTTCGCGCTGCAGACCTAGATGAGGAGCTTTTGTGTTGATCCACGCCCAGCGCGCGTTCTTATCTTTAAGGGAATTCCGGCTTTGTAGTGGGTCGCGATCTCCTGATGCAACAATCGGGGAATGCAAGATCGTGAACTGTACCGACAGATTCTGGGGATTGAAGCGCCCTGGGTCGTGGAACGAGTGGAA
>Ga0181530_10006052_pt1 | contig 12065 bp, 9 predicted proteins | sample PEATcosm2014_Bin_42_FD_119769 | JGI IMG/M metagenome (GOLD analysis project Ga0181530, IMG submission 119769) | Peatland microbial communities from MTU Mesocosm Facility, Houghton, MI, USA - PEATcosm2014_Bin10_60_metaG | ecosystem: Environmental > Terrestrial > Soil > Wetlands > Peat | place... | reverse complement strand
GAGAAATGCTTCGAACTGATGTTGACGCCGACATATAACGGCGGGTCGGCCGGATAGCGCTGCCGCCAATTCGCCGCCTCCAGGCACGCCGTCCTCAAGGCCCAAACACTAATAGGAACAATCAGCCCGCACTGTTCCGCTACCGGGACAAAAGTGTCAGGTGGTATCGAATCCGACCCCGAGGGCTGCCACCTCAGCAGCGCCTCGAAGCCCTGTACCGCCCCCGTATCCACCGCGACGATTGGCTGGTAGTGAAGTGTCAGTTCTTTATTCTGGAGGGCATATCTCAGCTTGGCTTCCAGAATAAGCCGGCTCATGACTTGCTCGTGCATCGTGCGGTCAAAAAGCTCACTGCAAGCCTTGCCTTTGTCTTTCGCGCGATACATGGCGATATCGGCATTCTGCAGCACCGCCTCCGCCGATGTCTCCGGTGATGTCAGCGCGATACCAATGGATGTACTCTTGAACACCTCCAGTCCTTCCACCAGGAACGGCCGTGTAAATGAAGACTGGATTCTCTGGGCGACACGGATGGCATCGCTCGGGTCGGTAACGTCCTCCACCAGCACCGTAAACTCATCTCCACCCATCCTGGCTATGGTGAGGTCGCTGCGCATGCATGCCCTGAGCCTGTTGCTCACTTCTTTGATTAGAACGTCCCCGATTACGTGGCCATAGCAATCATTGACGTCCTTGAAGTCGTCAATATCAATGAAAAGGACGGCAGCAACCTGGTGTGGATGCCTTTTCATCCGGTCCACCACGATTTGCAAACGTCCCAGAAACAAGGCCCGGTTGGGAAGCCCGGTGAGCACATCGTGGGTGGCGTTAAAAAGCAATTCTTCCTGAGCGTGTTTTCGTTCTGATATATCCCGGGCATTGTAAACAATGCCGCCGATATTCTTGTGCTGAATCAGGTTTCGAACCACACACTCGAAATGGAGCCACCTGCCGTCTGCATGTCGCAGCCGGAACTCAACCATCGGATTCTGGCCATACGCCGCCGATCGCCGCCCCGTGCTCATCGTCTTGGCGAAATCGTCCGCATGTACCAGGTCGATCAAGTTCGTTCCCACCAGACTGTCTCCACGCACCGCTAGAGCCATATCGACGGAAGGACTGGCGTACTGGATTTGGCCAGAGGGATCGGCGATCAGAATGATGTCGGTTGACTGCTCGGTGAGCGCGCGGAAGCGCTCTTCGCTCTCCCAGAGGGCGTTGCGTTCGGCTTCCTGCAACTGGCCGAGGTGCTCTTGTCTCTTGAGCCGGAGAAAAAGTATCAGCATGGCGGCCGCTGCCAGGATTGCGACCCCCAGAAACTCGTTTCTAGCCCTCAGCGCAACCCCTTGGGCCCATTTGTCCTCGGCTTCAATGGCGACCTGCACTTGCTGCTGCATCAAGTCGAACTGTGGGCCGACCGCCTGAAAATCCGCCTGCTTGGCCTCGTCAAAGTCCCGCACTTGCATCAGGATCCATTGCCGGCCGGCCGACGTAAGGTAGTTGTCTAACGCCGGCCAGACCTTCTCCAGCGCAGTGCTGTGATAAGCATGAAGGTGTGCCGCCAGCACTGCTTTCGGCAGCGCGTGTCGTGCCTCCCGCATCTCCATGTCCGCCTCGGGCGTCAGGTTCTGCCGTTGCAAGGCTGTTAACGTGAGATTGTTGATCTCTCGCGTAAGCACCGCAATTTGATTGAGAGTTACCTGGGCAGAGCGGGCTTCGTCGACCTGGTTCCTGTGAAACCACGAGAGAGCAACCAGGACCGCGATGGCCGTCGCGAAAAAACCGAATACAAACACCAATTTCGGGCGCACTACTAGACTCCCTAATCGCGTCTTGACGGTTCTCTGCGCAGCCCGGAGCAGTTTATTCATGAAGACCCAACCGGGCCTCTTCGCCAGCCCGTTTGTCCAAACGTTGGGGGATTGGCAGATCTGCCTTACAGCCAGTGCCCCATACTACTATCGAGGATCAGCGCCGGTTTTGGCATGTCCAGATGAGCCCGCCCCATTACGAAAGTGCATGCCGTTTCGAGGGTAGAATTTCACGCCGTAACCGTTGGTGACCCATGAGCATAAGAATAAGAATAAGGATAAGAATGACAACGCCGATTCCCAAAGGCGTGGCGGTTTCCCTTTTCTTCTCTTACGGATGGGTCCTACCGACAGGTGGAATTCGACCCCCGAACTCTTCGCCAAGCCGGAGAGTGTAAGCTCGAAGATTCACAGCCCTGAAGACGGTTGCAATCGTGTCACAAGCGACGCTCTTCAGTGGTTGGCAATAAACCACCATCTCGCCCACTGACTGGCTGTCAAATCGCGCTATCGCCTGAGATCGTCAGCTGACCATTGCAGCTTCGCGTACTCAGCCTTGGCTTGCTTGAGAGATGGAGTCAGACACGCTTGCGCCGGTGCGGCGATGGCGGACGCCGTGCCGCGTCGGCCGTCACGAACTTGTAAGCCATGCCGAGCAAGTCCCGTAAAACCTCGGGCGTGACGCGGGACAGGCGAACCAGAACCGCGCTGTAGTCGAGATAGTGGTCGGTGACGTAGTAAACCTCGGGAGCGGCGGCGAGCAGTTCGGCGCGGTCGTCGAAGCCGACACGAACCATAAGCGAACCCGCCTCAGCCGAACGATTCTTAGGTACGCACGCCAGCAGCTTTCCCCGAACCTTGAGCGCGGGTAGCCCGTACGCAGTGCTCTCCTCCACGCCGGGCAACGCCAAGCCAATCTTCCGTACGGTGTCGAAGTCAATTGCGCTTCTTGCCATGGGAGAATGCGATTATCCGCAAGAACAGGGACTTTTTCAAGTCACGCAGTGGGCGCAAATCGCCTTGCCGTTGATTTGCTAGCGGTCAAAACGCGAAATCGCCTGTTTGCAACAGCTATCCAGCTGAAGCCGGTTCTTCCCATCAGCAGCCGTCAGGCTACGGCCCTCGCCCAGCCTGGCGCAGCAAGCTCAAGATGTGCAGTGCCCGAGTTATGGCGTCCTGCTCTTTTCCATTGTTACCCGGCGGCTTTGATAGATTTCGCGACCGCCCGATAATCGCGGCCTCTGCATCCTCGATCCGCTGCAGCGGCTTGCTCGGGTCAGACTCGAAGACTGCGGCGCCGCAGAGCTTTTCTCAATCTTGCTTGAGATAACGCGTGGACCGGGCGTCATCGGTGTGGTCCCAATGGTTAGGGCACATATTGACCTCCGCGCTGGGACGCACGGCGGTTTGAACTATTCAGAGTTTGTGCTCCGGGCTCTGGGGTGATCGGCGCAAACATGCAATATAAACTCTTTGTCGCGCTGCAACTCGAAGCTGCCCATCATTTCATCGAACGATGCGCCGGTGAGTGCTCCAGAAGGTCTGAACCGCCAGCCACATTCGGAGCAACCAAAACCCCGAAAACGTTGTTGTTCAATCCACACCAGTTTTCGGCTCATGGACGCCTTTGTCGCTGCGTCGCATTCGCCGCCCGACCCCATGCCTGGTACCCGCTTTGCGTTGAGGGACTATCCGGGTTTGCCATAGGGCGCTCTTTATACATCTGCCGAGTCGAATGGTCTGTCGGGCATCCTACATACGTAGAAGATCTTTCCTCGTGCGAACCCCCATTTCGGGCCTCGGTTGAATTAGGGGAATTGCTTAAGTGCTGGTCGCGTTTGGTGCGCCTTGAAGCGGTCAGTATTGCTCAGTATCAGGGTCGTATCCAGCATAGTTTTGACAGGTCTTCGAGAGGTGGTTCACATTGAACGACCAGACTTCCTGTGTCGCACCCCATACCGGGCGAGTTAATTCCCAGCCTTGCGAGCGGACGAATACCGCAGGGAAGCAAGTCAGCAACAAACTACTTCTATCGATCTCCGACAGCGACTACAGCTCACTTCGTCCTCATCTCGAATACATCAGCTTGCCCAACCATCTAGTCCTTCACGAGGCGGGTGAAAAGGTCGGATTCGGGTATTTTCCGAATCGGGGTTTGATCTCGCTTGTAGTCGTAATGAAAGATGGAAGAACGGCCGAAGCTGGCATCGTTGGAAATGAGGGCTTTACAGGGACACTGGCGGCGGTTGGCCTGAGCAGGGGCCCGCTGCAAGCGGTGGTACAAATTACGGGGGACGGGGTTCGGGTCGAAGTCGGAGCTTTGCAAAACACTCTGGAATCCGCTCCACACCTGCAATTGATGTTGGGCCGCTATGCCGCAATTCGAGGTATGCAGATTGCACAAACAGCCGCATGCAATCGGCTGCACGATATTGAGCAGCGTCTTGCGCGGTGGTTGCTAATGACTCAGGACAGAGTGGATTCAGGGTTGCTACCCATCACTCATGATTTTCTCGCAACGATGCTCGGGACCGATAGGCCCACCGTGAGCTTGGCAGCTGGCGCCTTGCAGAAGAAGAAGCTCATCGAGTACACCCGTGGCGCAGTGAAGATCGTGAACCGCAAGAAACTTGAACGCTCCGCCTGCGAGTGCTACGGGGTTATCCGGCAGTACGATGGCGAGCTGGGCTTGAGATAGAAAGTGAAGATACGGCCTGTGCTTAATTGACCGGCTCGAAAACGTTGTTGTTAATAAATCGCGTTCACGCTCAAAGTCTCCGAAAAAGGCGAACGGAACGCCTAAGCTTGCGTAATCGCTTGACTGCGCCAATCATCCGAATAAGACGACTCAAATTGCCAGCAGTGTCAGTTTGAGTTTCTCAGTTAGAAAGCTATCGGGTAAGCACGAATTGTCTCCTCGCCGCCCTCACGTCAGAGTCAGGTGTGAAAACCCGCTCACGCCATCTACTGGTCTATCCCGAATGTAAACATTTTGTTGCCCGTGCTAATCACGTACTCGCCAGGAGCAAGAGCGGACTTCGGCACCAACTTAAAAGACGATTGCCCAAACTGACTAACTTCCGCCGGTAACCCAGGGATGGGCCGGCTTCCAAAATTATTCAAAAGTTCGGAGTATTCGGCGATGCGCTTGTTCTTCTTGAGAGTGAATGCATAGAGCGCCACGCCCTCGGGATTCCCAACTTTGAATACGAATTCCAAATTCGTCCCTGCCTTGATGCGATAGGCGGAATGATCGCCCGATATCTGTATGAAGAAGCCGCCATGCGCGAAACTAGTCTTCTTGGGAACTTCTTCCCACCTCTCCGCCGGGAGCGCCTTCAGCGTCTGACTCGCTGCATCCAGAAGGAATACATCGCCGATGGCGCTGGGTTCCACTGGTTTGCTGTCTGGAGCTTGCGCAAAACACACCACGAATGAAACCACCAGCCACATCACAACCATCACAGTACGCATGCCCGTAGATTCTCCCACTCCGACTCCTGCCGATTTGAAATAAGCTGTTGCGCGCACAACTCTACTGTGGATGTCCGGGCTTGTCAATCCGGGTCGTACATCTGCTCATGTGCACACTCCGCTGCCAGCCTGCCAAATCGTCAATTGGCGAAAGATCGCCATAGTACCCGTTGCCCCCAATCGCCCAATTCTTAATGAGCGCAATCGCCCGTGGGTGTTGAAAAAGGAACCAAATGAGTAATTTCTGTGAATTTCAGGGCCTACGGCGAACGAAGATTCAATAACTTGCGAACGATTTTCGCTCGTGAAATCCCGTGAAAGGAGTTTTTCAACACCCACGCCCGACCACAATAACAATCCGGCGAGTTCACGTCGCTCGGTTGTCGCGTCCACAGAAGCCACAGACGCGCGGCAGGGCCGACAGCCCCTTCAGTTGGATACTCGGTGCGAGGTATTCGTCGCGCACCGGCTCATGCTTCATCAGGTCGGTGCTTAGGTATTTCTTGTTGTCGTCCGGAAACACCGTCACCACCACCGCATCGCCCACCATTTCCTGCGCCTTGACCGCCGCCAAAAAATTACATCCGGACGAGATTCCGACTCCCAATCCGAGCGTGGATGCGAGTTTTTGCGCCATCAGGATCGAATCGCCGTCCGACACAGCAATGACTTCATCCAACGCCGCCAGGTCGACAATCGGAGGAATGAATTCGTCGGAAATCCCCTGAATACGATGTTTCCCGACCTTGTGCCCAGAGGAGAGCGTCGGGGACTCGGCCGGTTCAACCGGATGGACGCTGATCTTCGCATTTTTCCCGCGGAGAAAGCGGCCCACGCCCATCACCGTGCCGCCCGTGCCCACTCCGGCGACAAAAGCGCCGGGCACCAGTCCAGCAGCTTCGAGTTGCAGCCAAATCTCCGGGCCGGTCGTGGTTTCGTGCGCTTCGGCGTTGGCCAGGTTCGAAAACTGGCAGGGCAGGAAGACATCACGATGGCTGGCCGCGAATTCCTCCGCCAGACGAATGCTGCCCAGAAACCCTCCCTGCTCGTGGCTGACGGCTACAATCTCGGCGCCATAGCTCGCGATCAGGTCCTTGCGTTCGCGGCTCATCCAGTCGGGCATGAAGATCTTGACGGGATGACCAAGAGCGCGCCCAATGGCGGCAAACGAGATTCCCGTGTTGCCGCTGGTGGCCTCGGCGATGGTATCGCCGGCGTGGAGCTGCCCGCTGCGATAGGCCTGCGTCAGGATATGCAGCGCCATCCGGTCCTTGATGCTGCCCGTCAGGTTCAGTTGCTCCGACTTGGCATAGATCACGCGCGCCTTGCCACGAAACTCAAAGGGGATCTCCAGCAGCGGCGTATTTCCGACGATTTGCGAAAGCCCTGCTAACCGGCCGCTGCTTGCCGTATCGAACGCTGGCGCTAAAGTCATCTCTGCTGCTCAACTTTCAAAAGACTGAGAAGTTTATCAGACCGAACAGCAATTATCACTTCGCGGTTGCGGACCTACGACACCACCCCAGCCACGGGCGCGCTCGCGAGATAACGCCGCAGCCCGTCCTGCCATTCCGGCATGTGGATGTTGTAAGCGTGCAGACTGTCGGGCGCCAGCACAGAGTTGGCCGGGCGCCGCGCCGGCCGCGGGAATTGAGCGGTGGTTACGGGCTTCACTCTCGCCGGCAGTCCGGATGCGCGCACGATTTCGCCGGCAAACTCATACCATGTGCAGTTGCCGGAATTCGTAACATGCACGATCCCGCGCGCGGACGCGCGGCAAAGTTGAACCAGAGCCGCCGCCAGATCGCACGTGTACGTCGGGCTGCCCCGCTGATCGTTCACTACCGGAATCTCAGGCACCGCGTAAATCTCAGGCCGAGGAGCCGCCAACTTCAAAATTGTTGCGGGAAAACACTTTCCGCCGTGGCCAAACAGCCACGCCGTCCGCGCAATGCAAACCTCGGGCAGAATCTCAATCAGGCGTTCTTCGGCCCGCGCCTTGCTCTCGCCATAAACGCTGGCCGGATTCCTCGGGTCGCTGGTTTCGTAGGGCGATCCTTTGCTGCCGTCAAAAACGTAGTCCGTGCTCACGAAAAGCAGTCGCGACCCGGCTTCGCGGGCAGCCTCGGCCACGTTCGCCGCGCCGTCGCAATTCACGGCGAACGCCAGCTCGCGGTTCGACTCGCATCCATCCACGTCAGTGTAAGCGGCTAACAAGAGGATCCATTCGGGACGGGAATCGCGGACCAACCCGCGAATGCGCCCATGGTCGCGCAGGTCGCAGTCTTCCACGGAAAACGCGGTGAGTTGCTCGCCGCTCAGCGCCGGGACCAGATCATGCCCCAGCAACCCCGAAGCTCCAAATAGCGTGACCCGCATAGGGGCATTGTAAATGGAAGGGTGCGGACAAGATTGAACGCCCAGCGACGTTGTCTTCTTTTCTCTACTCGGTCGCAGCCGCCGCTGGTGTCCGCGCCCGCCGTCGCAGCGCGTGCAGGATGATCGATCCGCTGATGCCGAAGCAGACCACCGCGGCAAAGGCCACCAGATACAGCATACGGCGCGGCAGCCGGAGGTAATCCGCAAACAACGCGACCATGGCGCAGACAATGCCCAGCACGTTAAGCCAGAGAGGAGAATGAATATTCGGAAGATCGCGGCGAAACCAAACTTGGAACAGCAACGCGGCCAGTCCAATCGCGGCCACTACCACCAAAGCGATTGGACTGTAAAAAGCATTCGGCCCGGTGTAAATCACGACCAGCGCCAGCGCCAGCAGAAGCAACCCGGAAGCGATCACCGTCCAGCGCCGCGCCACGCTGGACTGCGACTCGGCCCGGGACTCGGACTCGAACTCGGGACCTGTCACCGACCGCCCTCCTCGCCTTTTCGCATATTGGCATTGTACGTCGGCTTCTTCTTCCGTGCTCAGGCGTTGCTGGTCGGCATCCATTCCGACGGCCGATGCTCGCCGTGCGACATGGCGTAGAGGACAAGTTCCACCCGGCTCGAAATTCCCACCTTGTCGAAGATGCGCAGCAGATATTTCTTGATGGTGTGTTCGCTGAGACCCAACTCGGTGGCCACTCCGCGGTTGCTCATGCCGTCGGCCACGAGCGCGACCACCTGCTCCTCCCGCGGCGTCAACAGAAACCTTCCGCTGGAGTTGACCACGCGCAGCGCGGGCACCTCCGACAAAGCGTCCAACATGTAGTTCATCTGCTGCCGGTTCAGCCAGACCTCTCCTTTGTAAATGCAGTGGATGCACTTGCAGAGCATGGAAAAAGGCGTGTGGGTAAAAAGGAATATCCCCTTCGCGCCCGCGCGGAACGCATTCACCACCAGTTCGCGGTCGTCCTTCTCGGCCAGCAGCACCGGAGCGGCCTTGGGATACGAAACCCGCAACCAGCGCACCAGGCTCAAATCGGGCAGGTGGTTCCCCGCAATCAGGACCACGTCCGCACGATTCGATTGCAAAAACTCGTGCAGAGCGGACGTTTCCAGAGCAACGGTCGAAACCTGAAAGTCCCGCCGGCTTCGCAACGCCCGCTTCAAGAGTTGTGACTGAATGGGACTCGAATCGGCAACCACGACATGCACTGCTTCCGTTGCGGCGGGGCTCGATTCCATTGGCGGTTTTTCGGAGCGCATCGTTTTCACGCTTCCATCATGCCCCAAAAGCGCCGGCCACGGATGTGGGTTTCATCACACTCCGTTGGTGATAAATCCCGCCTACTTTCGAGGGGCACTGCCCGACACGACTGCCTCCTCGGCACTCTTTGTTCCGGCCCGTGGCCGACGCCCGAAACCCAAGCCTGGCGCGTTATCCGCCGCTTTCATCGCTTCTCCCATGGCGGCGACGCGCCCCGTACCGCAGTGGACAGTACTTTCCAAGTCTTGTGGCGCCGGGCAGCGGGCAGTAGGGTCGAGGAAACAGCTCAAACGCCCGAGTTGCTTTGATTCGCCGTTCAGAGCAACGGTGAGAGACCGGAGATGAATGCAATCGGACAACACGCCGTTTTGAGAGCTGCGGGCATGCTCATCCTGCAGCTTGCCGTGGTCACTTCCGCTCAGGAAACTGTGCCCTCGCCAGCTTCGGCCCCTGGATCCTCTGCTCCGTCAGTCGGCAAGTTCGCGCTGGCGGAGAGCTCGCAGAGCCAGGACCGGCTGGGCGCGGGCGGTCTCACTCACGGAGCGATCGCACAACCCGGAAAAGCGGCTGGCATGGGAGATCCTGCATTCGGAGGGGAACGCCATCCGCTTTACCGGCTTTCGAAATCTGACGTTGTCGACGTGACTTTCACTTTTTCTCCCGACTTCAATCAGACCTTGACCGTCCAGCCCGATGGCTTCGTCGCCCTGAAAGGCGCGGGCACGCTGCTGGTGGAAGGGCTCACCGTCCCTCAGATGCAGCAGGCGGTTGCCGATGCCTACCGCGCTTTCTTGCGAGAACCCGAGGTCACCGTGACTCTCAAAGATTTTGACAAGCCTTATTTCCTCGCTTCCGGCGAGGTGGCGCATCCGGGAAAGTATGAACTGCGCGGCGACTTGACCGTCAATGAAGCCCTCGCCATTGCCGGCGGCCTCACCCAGCAGGCCCGTCATTCCCAGGTGGTTGTCTTTCGCCGGATTTCCGCCTACGTTGCCGAATCCCACGTGATTGACATAAAGAAGATGCTCGACTCCCGCGATATTCGCGAAGATCTTCACCTTCAGCCCGGCGACTTTATTTTCGTGCCCCAGAGCCGTGTCGCAAAGATCCGCAAGTACGTTCCCACCAACTCCATGAGTTGGTACATGAACCCTTTGCAGTTTTAGCGGAAAGGAGCAGCAGCATTCACTGATTGCGTTCTTCAAAATCTGGCGAGTCCCCATAAAGCCCGCCGGGTGTGATCGGCTTTGCTGTACGATCCATGTCCGCGGATTGGAACGGAATCTCGCACACTCCTGCGTCCCCAACGCCCCGAGAACTTGCGGCCACGCTCTTCCGCCGTCCGCGGCTCGTCGCCCTTTCTTTTGGGATCGTATTGGCGGGCGCCCTGCTCTTCGTCTTCTTCTCGGCGCGCTATGAATCGCACTTCAAGGTCCTCCTGCGCCGGGGCCGCTTTGACCCCGTCGTCTCTTCCCAGCCCGCCAGCGCCATGGATTTCACCCGTCCCGACATTACTGAAGAAGAACTGAATTCCGAGGTCGAACTCCTGCGCGACGAAGGTCTTCTCAAGCAAGTCGTGAAAACGGCGGAACTCATTCCCGCCAACACGCCGGATGCCGACCGTCCAGCCGAGATCGAACACGCCGTTCGCAAGCTGGCGCGCCGCCTCGATGTGGAAGCTCTCAAGAAGTCGAACCTTATCCAGGTCAGCTACAAAGACACCAGTCCGCAACAAACCGCCCGCGTACTCTCAACCCTTTCCACCCTCTACGTGCAAAGGCATACCAACCTGCAACGGCCGCCGGGAGAAATCCAGTTTTTCGACCAGCAAACTGCGGAATACGAAAAGAGGCTCCATCGCTCCGAAGCCGAACTTGTGCGCTTTACTCGCGATCGCGGCGTGGCATCGGCGGCGACCGAACGCGACATCGCCCTCCAGAAGTCTGGCGAAGCGGATGCCGCATACCGCCAGATTGACCAGGACCGTGTCGAGACCGAGCGCAGAATCGCGTCCCTCGGCGAACAGCTCAAGTCGTTTCCCATTCGTTCGGTGACCCTCAAGCGCTGGGCCGACAATCCGGGGGCGCTGGAGAAGATGAAATCGCACCTTTTGGATCTCCTGCTCAAGCGCACCGACCTCCTCAGCCGCTTTCAGCCGTCCTACCGCCTGGTGCAGGAAGTGGAACAGGAAATCGCGGAAACTCGCGCCTCCATTGCCGCCGAAGCGCTCACCCCCGTGCGCGACGAAACCAGCGACAAAGATCCCAACTACGAGTGGGCCCGCATGGAACTCGAAAAAGCCCAGGTGCAGCGCGAGGGCTTGCAGGCCCGCGAATCCGCCGCCGCCTCTCAGGCCGCATCGCTGCGCACGCTTGCCCAGCAGATGCAAGCCGACTCGGTGGACCAGCAGGACCTCATGCGCGCCGCCAAAACCGACGAAGATAGCTACCTGCTCTACCTCGGCAAACGCGAGGAAGCGCGCATCGGCGACGCGCTCGACGAGCGCCGCATTCTCAATGTGGCCATTGTGGAACCGCCCGTCGTTCCCGCCCTGCCCGTGCACCCCGTGCTCCTTTATAGTCTGCTCGCGTTCGCAATTGCCATGGCGTTTAGCGTCGGCATCGCCTTTACCGCCGAGTATTTCGACTCCACGATTCGCACGCCCGACGAAGCTTCCGGCCTGCTCGAAGTTCCCGTGCTCGCTTGGCTCCCGGCGCCTGAGTCCGCAGTCCGGCGTCATTCCATATTTTCAATCGATCGTCCAAATACTGATCGCCCAATTAACGACCGTCCAAATACTGATCGTCCAAAGAACGACCGTCCAAATAACGACCGTCCAAATAACGACCGTCCAAATTTCGATCGTCCAAGGGTGGTGGGTCCGTGAGCACTTTCCCTGATCTTCTTGTTGAAACCCAAACCGCCGCTGAACAGCCGCGCCTTACTGCTATTCACGAGCTCGTCCAGCGCCCGGCACTTTCTCCGCAAGCTTCAGTTCGCGCCGATCAGATTCATGCCCTCGTCCAGCAGCTGTTCTTCCACCAACACCACGACCATCGAGCGCAACCGGTTCGCCATGTCGGCTTCGCCGCCGTCGAACCATCCACTGAAACTGCCACACTCTGCCT
>Ga0181530_10006051_pt1 | contig 12066 bp, 9 predicted proteins | sample PEATcosm2014_Bin_42_FD_119769 | JGI IMG/M metagenome (GOLD analysis project Ga0181530, IMG submission 119769) | Peatland microbial communities from MTU Mesocosm Facility, Houghton, MI, USA - PEATcosm2014_Bin10_60_metaG | ecosystem: Environmental > Terrestrial > Soil > Wetlands > Peat | place... | reverse complement strand
TCGAGGATTTCGGCATCCACGTCACCTACGGCGTGGTCGGCTACAAGACTCACAGCAAAGTCATCCTGGTGATTCGCCAGGACTACAACGGCATCCGCCGTTACGCGCACATCGGCACCGGCAATTACCATCCCGGCACCGCCCGGCTCTATGCTGACTTCGGCCTGCTCACCAGCGACGACGCCATCGGTCACGACCTGACCGAGCTGTTCAACTACCTGACCAGCGGCTACCGGCCCAAGCGCGATTACACCAAAATTCTGCCGGCGCCCGCGATTCTCAAGAACGCGCTGCTCGACCGCATCGATCGCGAAATCCGGGTCAGCTCGCCCGCCGCGCCCGGACTCATCCAGATGAAAATGAACGCGCTCGAGGACGTCGACATCACGCGTGCGCTCTACCGCGCCGCCCGCGCCGGCGTGAAGATCGACCTCATCGTGCGCGATACCTGCCGCCTGCGCCCCGGCATTCCGGGCCTTTCCGAAAGCGTGCGAGTGGTCAGCATCATCGGCCGCTTCCTCGAACACGGCCGCGTGTACTACTTCCGCAACGGCGGCGCCGAAGAGTATTTCATCGGCTCCGCCGACTGCATGACGCGCAACCTCGAAAGCCGCGTCGAAGTTGTCGCTCCGGTCGAAGATCCGCTCTTGCGCCGCGAGTTGCGCGTGGTGCTCGACGCCCAGCTCAAGCCCAACCGCTGCCAATGGGAAATGCAGTCCGACGGCACCTACGTCAACCGCGGTACCGGAGATTCCGCGCCGAGCTGCCAGCAATACCTGATCGATTTTGCCGAGAAGAACCGTCTGCGCAAGAAGCGTCATAAAGGCTTCGCCCGCCGCAACGGCCGCAACAACTAACTCGTGCACGACGGCGCATCGCGACCGTTCCTCCGGCAGCCCGTAGATCAAGCAATGCCTGCGAGAGATCGAATGACGCCCCGGCTAAGAAATTGAGCGGTACGAAATACTCGCCCTGTCGTTCAGTGTGTGATAAGTCCTGAAAACTCCAATCCCTTTCTGCCACGATTGGGTATTTCTAATTAGGGAGCATTCTATGGACCGGCTCAATTCCATCGAGAACGACGCGGGGGTTAGAGAGCGAGTTTCGTCGGTCTATGTGCCCCCCCTCCAACTCACCAAAGGACAACCACCACCCATCGCTGCGAACGGCGGTTTGTCCTACATGTCGTTCGATCGAGGCGGGGATGCGGGAACTGCTGCCGCGACCGAGGCGGCTCTCCACCAGCTTGCCGAGGGCGAAGGGCAGGCGGTTATCGATATGCTCGAGCATGCTCCCCCTGGCCCCATCAAGACCAAGTGGGGCGTCGGGTTTCGTAGCTACTCAGAGTGCCTGGAATATATTCGGGCGAGCGACATCAAAGTCCCTGAGGGCGGCGTGGCCCTTCCGCTGCGCTACACCGTCTTCGACCAGCCGTCCTACTCCATCGTCCCGTCCAACGCGCTCTGGCGCGACCCGGCGCGCGATGCCGACGCAAGAGCACTGCGCAAGGAAGAGCAGGACACCGGGCGCCGATCGCTCTATTTTCCGCAGGTCTTGCGCGACGCGCGACGAATCGCGGAGTACCACCCGGGCCTCTCGCCCAGCAGCCCCCAATGCATGGACAGGCTTGGCGTTGCGCTCGCGCATTGCGAGTCCAGGTGCAAAAACTTTTACGCCGCCGCGGAGGTCGAGCGCGTCTTCTACCCCGAGATGGAGAAGCTCCTCTTGGAGTTTTTCCCCGGCGCGACCGATGCGCTCGTTTACAACCACGACGTCTTTGACAAGGACTACAAGGGCGACCGCACGGAGGACCAAGCCAACAAGAACCCGGGCGTGAATGCCAACTACGCCTACATCGTCCACAACGACCTGAACGACAACAGCGGCCGCGTGCGCTGCCGCGAGCTGTTCACCAGGAACCTGCGGAACTTCGGCCGCGAGCAGCACTATACCGAGCAGCAGGCCGACGCGAAGATGTCGCGGCGCTTCATGTCTATCAACCTCGCCAAGCCGATGGAGACCGTGCGCCAGAACCCCTTCGTGCTCTGCGCCTGGCCCTCTTTCGCTGACCAGCCCTACATCACCAGCTACCGCGTTTACGACGACCGCGTCGGCGAGACCACCCGCTTCACCTACCGCCCCGGCCACGAGTGGTACTGGTTTCCCCAGCAGAAGCCGACCGAGGTCTCGATGCTCAAGTGCTATGACTCTGTCACCGACGGTTCCGTCTCGCGCTGGTCTTTCCACACTGCCTGCATCGACCCGACCGCGCCCGACGACGCTCCTTGCCGCAAGAACGTCGTGGTCCGGTCCTTTGTCTTCTTCTAGGTCGAGGGACTCTGTTGCCGCTGACCGCGCTCATCTTGCGCTATCGTGAAGTGCGCGCTTGAGCGCGCTATCCCGCCGGAAGGCGTCAGCTCCACGTCCGCGTTAGCTCCGCGCCGACGCTGGCCCGCTTCGGAATCTTCCCGCTCTATCGCGCCGCGGTATCGTGCAGTGCGCGCCTGAGCGCGCTATCCCGGTCGGCTTTGAATTGCTTGGACACCATCGCCGACGGGGCGAAGAGATCGAACCCATGAAACGCCCCAGGATAAACGTGGAGCTCAGTCGGCACGCCCGCCTGGATTAGACGCTGCGCATACTCGATATTCTCGTCCACAAAAAGATCGAGTGCGCCAACTGGAATGTAGGCTGGCGGCAGATTGGTCAAATCGCTGGCACGCGACGCCGCCGCGTAGGGCGATACGTCGGCCCCGCCCCCGTCACGGCCCAGGTAAGCTTTCCAGCCCAGGCGGTTGGCCTCGCGATTCCACATGCGCGGATCGGTAATCGCATAACTGGCAGGGGTAACGTTACGATCGTCGATCATCGGGTAGATCAGAAGTTGGAAAGCGACCTGCACTTCTCCACGATCGCGGGCCATCAACGCCAACCCCGCACACAAGCCGCCCCCGCCGCTGGCACCGCCAATCGCGATACGGGCTGGCTCAACGCCAAACTCGCCGGCATGGCGAAACAGCCACTTTAACCCGGCATAACAATCCTCGACTGGTGCGGGAAACGGATGTTCCGGCGCTAAGCGGTAGTCGACCGATACCGCCACGCAGCCGATTCTCTTGACCAGTTGCATCATGAGTCGGTCGTCTTGCTCGATGTCTCCCATCACGTATCCGCCGCCATGAATCCAGTATAGAGCGGGCAGCTTGCTCGGCTGATCGTTGGGCCTATAGACGCGGACCCGCACCGCAGGCTCACCCCGGGCACCGGGCGCAAATTGATCCTGGCTGGTTACACCCTCGACCGCGGGCAAGTCCGCCAGCAGCGCGGTCACCATTTTTTTCATCTTGACCCGGGCTGCTGGAATCTTACTGAGATCCAGCGGGCGGTCAGTCGGCAACGTCTCCACCACAACTCTCAGCTCAGGGTCTAATTGCTCGACGAAGTTCATAGTTGGATCTCCCTCAGCGTTACTTAACCGATGTCGCGAACGTTATCGCACGATTCAGAGCGGATATAAACGGCGGGTGATCCGCCTCACCCAAGCGGTTAGGTGCTCCGTTTCGCCCATCAGTGAACTTCTGCACAAGTTAATTTGAGGAATGAAGCAATCCCGGATGCTTCATTGCGCTTCAGCATGATAAAATAGTAAGAGTTTCCCTGGAAGCTGTGCTCCAAACTCCTTCTGGCGCCCCGCATGTCCCAAAACGAATATACTCCTGCAAGAAATTACGGCTCCGACAACCCGGCGAGCCCCCGGACATGCGAAAACTCTTTTTTGCAAAACAAACCCATTTTCGCGGAGTGCAAATAGGTCAATTGCCAGATGAAGTCAGGCTTTTGGCGGCCGAGGGTAATCCTTTCACGCGCACATTTGAGGGAATATCGTCATGGGAAATCGCTTACGCCAGGTCAGCCAGCGCGACGCATCGCCCGAAGTCCTGAAAATCTATAAGGAACTATTCGGCGATCGCGATCCCGTCGCCGAACCGGGTACCGCCACCGGCACTCCCGGTGACTATTGGACTACCTACGCGCTCGTGCCCGAAATACTCACTATGTCGCACGCCTCCCTGATGGCGATGCTGCAGCCGGGGCGCGCGCTCAACGCCCGCTATCGGGAGCTTGCGATTTTGCGCGCCGGCATCGTCGGCGACTCGCGTTTCGAATACTCACAGCACCTGAAGGTCGCCCGCATGGTTGGAATCTCCGAAGAGAAACTCGCCGCCATCAAGGGTTGGGCCACCAGCGATCAGTTCGACCCGAGCGAACGCGCCGTGCTCGCCGCCGCCGACGAACTGGTCGGCCGCAATCTCATCGAGGACGCCACCTTCGCCGCCCTCAAACGCCACTTCAGCGACGAGCAGATCATGGAACTGGTTTACGTCATCGCGCTGTGGCGGATGCACGGGCTTATCGTCCGCGCACTCCATCTCGAATACGACAACGACACCACCGCCCGCATGACCGAAATCCCCGCCCCTCCCGCCAAACACTGAGTACACTGAGTAGATAGACTTCAAACTAAAGATGATCAGGGCTTACCACTTTATTTCCGATGACATGCGGTCGGACGAGGACATCGTCGCCGGCCGGGACCAGCCGTGGCGCCTTGGTGAAACGCGCATCTATGTTCCAGTCACGCTGGACGCTGGAGACGGCGAATTCATCACGGAGGCTGGATACCATTCCTCGCCTTCGTTATCGGATGCGCTGATGCGGGCGGACGGTCCGATTGCCTGCGCAGTCGAGATCTCCGATCCAATCTCCGTCGGCGGTGACGTCGAACAGGGGCTTTTTCAGATCAGTCATTCCCGAAAACTGATTGCGGCTAGCGACCTCAGTTCCGAACTCCGAACGTTCGCGTGCTCTTGTGCCGAGCGCGTACTGTCAATTTTCGAAACTGCCTATCCACACAACGACCGCCCGCGCATCGCCATTAATATCGCTCGCGACTACGCGCAGCGACGCGCGACCGCGGAGGACTTGCGGGCCGCACTGATTTTGGCGCGCGATGCCGCCGATAAAGCGAGCGGTCTCGCCCGCATCGTGGCTATCTCAACACTTGGTACCGCAATTCCAGAAGCTCAGGACGCGGCTCTGACGGCGATGCGCGGCGCTCGGTGGGCTATCGACGGAAAGTCACCGACCGGGCCAGAGCGCACCTGGCAACGCGAATCCTTCGACGTGAAATTTGCGCACATCTTCGATCGGTAACAGTGAGCGAGTTCAGACCGCGGGGTGTGAGTGCTATCCAATAGTCGGATTCTTTAGTTTATGGCCGACCATGAACATCGCCGCTTCAATCTGCCTCGGTATTATCTTGATGCGTTTACTAAGTCTGGCGATTAGGCGACTAGTCCTAGACCTTTCACGTTCGTTGTAATCAGAATGACGGGGACCTAGCCGCTTACAGAGCATCGCGCGTCAACCATGATAGGGTTTTCACAGGGCAAAGCCCGCATCTTTACAAAAGGGAAGCCTGAAACCTCAGTGAGGTTTCAGTGTCCGGAAAGAACTTAAAAGTCTTGCGCTCCTCAACTATTTTTTTAGAATCCAAATCGTCGCAAACTCTCAGGAAAGCTCTCGCCCCCTACATCTTTCTCTCGTCGTCGGGCGCCGCGACGCCCGCCTTCTCCGCCGCTTCGACCGCCGCCGCACGGAAAATCCCGTGGCTCATCGTCGATCGCGATTCCGCCGCCCGCGCCGCGTAGATTTTCATCCGCGCCGCATGGGCCGTCCGATCCTCCGGCGCCGCCGTCACCGCCCAGTCGATCAGATGCGACGCCAGCGCGAGGTCGCCCGCCGCGAACTTGCTATTCGCCCGCTCGATCAACTTGTCGACGCCGCCCGCCAGTTCCGCGATCTCGCGCGCCTGATCGGCCAGCGCCGCCGGCTTCAGATGCGACGGCACCCCGTCGTACCATCCCGCTTCCAGCCGCCAGATATTGCGCACGATAAATTCCGGCTCGTCGTACACCGCTTGCAAATACGGTTTCTCGATCAGCTTCGCCGGCGGCTGGACGCTCCGCACTATTTCCTCGATCGGCTTGCCCGCATTCATCAGCGCGGCCGTCTGATCATATAAACTCTGTAGATACTCCGCGGTATCGACCAGTACCTGCCGCACCCGCAGCGCACCGAATACCGGCACGCCATGCCCGGGCAGCAGCACCTCCGCGCCGACCTTCACCATCGCGCGCAAAGCCTCCGCCCATTCCCGCGCGTAACGCGTCGCCTTCTGCGGATTTCCCGCGTTGGGCGCGGCCCAGATTATGAAGTCTCCCGTGCATAGAACTTTGCGCTGCGGGATATAGACCCAGGCGGCGTCGTCAGTCTCGCCGCGTCCATGATGGCATTCGAACTTCACGCTCCCTGCCGAAACCGTAAATCGATCGTCGAAATAGGTATCGGGATATACATAGTCAGTCGGCCACGACGCCGGCCCGCTGAATTGCCGCGCATTGACTAGTCCATTGTAGCCCGCCGTCCGTTTGTAACGATCGAAGCGCGCCGCCACCGCCCGATGTCCCACCACCCGCGCCCGCGCGACTTTGTTCCTCTGCCCCTCCGCGATAAACGCCGCCATCCCCAACGCGTGATCGACATGCCCGTGCGTGTAAATCGCGGTATTGATTCGCTCCGGCCCAAAGCGCCGCACCAGCGCGACCGTTTCCGCCTGGTTGAAATGCGCGCCCGTATCGACCAGCACGATCCCCTCTTCGGTCTTCACCGCGACGAAGTTCGCGAACCAGCGGTAAAACATCACGCCCGCCGCGACTTCCTCATACTCGCCGGTGGGGATCAGCGGATGTTGCTGTGCGACGGTGATTTCACCGTTCCAGAACTGCTCTGACTGTTCTTTGATTATGCCCATATAAATCGTGCCGGATTATCCATCCCCCGCGTCGCCCCCCGCAACCCACGCCGCCGCGAAGCGCTCAGTTGCTATGCCGCTTCCGAAAAAGTATGATTTTTCTGGGCTTTTACTCGCGGAGATCGCATCGTGTTCACCGGTATCATCGAAGACCTCGGCACCGTCGCCGCCATCAAGCGCTCCCCCGCCGGCGCCGTGCTGACGATTCGTACCGCGTTGCCGCTCGCCCGCGTCACTCTCGGCGAATCGATCGCGATCAACGGCGCATGCATGACCGTCACCGCCAAGGGCCGCGGCACCTTCGCGATGGACATCTCCGCCGAATCGCTGCGCCGCACCATGCTCGGCGAATTGCGCCCCGGCGATCGCGTCAACCTCGAACGATGCCTCACGCTCGACAAGCTCATCGGCGGCCATCTGGTGTCAGGCCACGTCGACGGCGTCGGCCGCCTCATCTCGATCAAGCCCGAGGGCGACTCGCGCCTTTACACCTTCGAAGTTCCCGCCGCGCAGGCGCGCTACCTGGTTGAAAAGGGTTCCGTCGCCATCGACGGCATCAGCCTGACGCTCTTCGGCATCCGCGGCCGCCGCTTTTCGGTCGCGCTGATTCCGCACACGCTCAAGCTCACGACGCTCGGCTTCAAGCGCCCCGGCGACTCCATCAACGTCGAGAGCGATATGCTGGTCAAATACGTCGAGCGGATTCTCGGCGCGATCCCGGCGGCCAGCGCCTCCAACGGCCGCAAACGTACCGCTGCCGCCCTCAAGCCTCGCAGCGCCGCCGGCGCGATCGCCGCAATCGGAGACGCGCCATGAGCCTGATGCAGATTCCGCGCAAGATCGAGTACGCCTTGCGGGCCATGATCCATCTCGCCGACAACGTTGACGGCGTCGCGCGCGGCAGCGAGATCGCCAGTAGTGAGCACATCCCGAAGTATTATCTGGAAAAGGTCATCCGCGATCTGATGCGCGGGGGCCTGGTCCGTGCGCGCCGCGGTCCCGGCGGCGGCTACCAGCTCGCCCGTCCGCCCGAGACCATCTCATTTCGCGACGTCATCGAGGCGGTCGAAGGCCCCATCACCCTCAACCTCTGCGTCGAGGGCGGCACGCAATGCAGTCTGCAGCCGACCTGCCGCATGTTCCGCGTGTGGGAGGAAGGCCAGCGCAGCCTGCTCGACATTTTCTCGCACACCACCATTCGCGAGATCGCTTCGTCGAAGCCGTCGCCCAGCTTCTTCAATCGTATGCAGACCCGCGCCGCCGCCGTCGATCTCGCCGCGACTTCGGTCAAGAACTAACCCCATCTCCGGCCTCTTCCACAGACCTGAATTGAACGAAGCAGAAGCAACGCCACCGAGCCTCGCCCGTCCGAGCGCCCCGCAATTCACCGAGAAGACCTTCTACCTCGAGGAGTTCTACGGCAAGAGCATCCTCTTCGCGCTGATTCCGCCGAGCGGCGAGCGCCTCTCCGAACTCGATTCGATTGTCCTCACCCTGCGCGAATTGCGCCGCAACCAGACCCGCTGCATCGTGATTTGCTCGGTTCACGCCTTGCCGCGGCTCGTCAAGCGGCTCGGCCGGATGCTGCGCAACGAGCCGGCGCTCTTCAATCCCGCCAAGGGCTTGCGCACGCGCCCCTATCCGCCCGATTCGGCAGTCGCACAAATCTGGCACGGCCTGCGCGACGGCTCGATCGTCGTCGCCGCCGCCGAAACCGAGGACCCCGCCGACCTCGTCGTGTTTGCCCAGGAGCTCGCCAGCCGCCTGCGCGTCTTCAAGCTCGTGATGCTCGATCGGGCGGGTGGCCTCGCCGACGGCGACGGAGAGATCGACTCGTTCGTTGACCTGCGTCACATCCGCCGCGTCCTCGTGCGCGAGCGTGCCCCGCTGCGCCGCGCGATTATCCGCGCCGCCCGCCGCGCGCTCGACGACGGCGTCGCCTCGGTCAACCTGACCTCGCCGCGCCAGGTTTACCAAGAGCTGTTCAGCTTCGTCGGCACCGGCACGCTCTTCACCGAGCAGCGTTACGCCAACGTCCAGCAGATTTCCATCGACGACTTCGAAGAGGTCGAAGCCCTCATCCGGCGCGGCCAGAACGAGGGCTTCCTGCTCCCGCGCAGCGAGCCCGAAATCGAGGGCTTGCTCCCTTCGTGCTTCGGCTACCGCGTCGGCGACGAGCATCTCGCCGGCGTCTGCGCACTGCTGACCGAGCCCTATCGCCGCGAGCGCGCCGGCGAAATCACTGCCCTCTACACCCTCACCCGCTTTCTCGGCGAGGGCGTCGCCTCCGAACTGGTCAAGGAGGTGATCGCCGAGGCGCAGGCGCGCCGTCTCAGCTACGTCTTCGCGTGCACCGCCGAGGATCGCGCCGCCCGCTTCTTCGCGCACCTCAAGATCGGGCGGCTCAGGTTCCGCCGCGTCGGCCCCAAGGCGATCGCTCCGTCGAAATGGCGCGGTTACGAAAAGTCCCGCATCGGCCGCCTGAGCATCTTCCGCTGCGACCTCAAGTAAATTGCCGCCCCCGCTGGCCGCCGGCACAGTCCTCCGCGCGCCAATTATCGCGCGATCGAGCAACGCGAGCGTGGCCCACCGGCGGCACGGAATGCCGTGAAACCTCGTGAGGTTTCAGAAAGAAACTAAAGTTTTGAGCTCCTCGACCACTGGATTTTACTCCCCCGATACGATCGTCGCGCCCGCGACCCCGCCCGGCACCGGCGCCGTCGCGATCGTGCGCCTTTCAGGCCCGCGCGCGATCGCGATTGCGCGCACCCTATGGCATCCGCTCGCGCGCGCCCTCGCCGACCTCGCGCCGCGACAGCTCTATCTCGGCGAGATCCGCGACCCCTCCGGCAACCCCATCGACCGCGCGATGCTCGCGGTTTTTCCCGCTCCGCGCAGTCTCACTGGTGAGGACGTCGCCGAACTCCAATGCCACGGGGGCATCTACCTCGTTCGCCGCGTCGTCGCCCTCGCGACCGCCGCTGGCGCGCGCCTCGCCGAGCCCGGTGAATTCAGCCACCGCGCCTTCCTCAACGGCCGCATCGATCTGACCGAGGCCGAAGCGATCGCCGACCTGGTCGCGGCGCGCGGCGAGGCGGGTCTGCGGATGGCCCTGGCGCAACTCTCCGGCGCGCTTGCCGCCCGCGTCACCAATCTCCGCCGCCAGGTCATCGCGATTCGCGCCCACCTCGAGGCCGAAATCGACTTCGCCGACGAGGACATCCGCCTCCCCTCACGCGACGACATCGTCCGCGATATCGATTCGCTGACCGCCGACCTCACCGCCTTGCACGACAGCTTCACCCGCGGCCGTATCATTAGAGAGGGCGCGCGCGCCGCGATCATCGGCAAGCCCAACGCCGGCAAATCGAGCGTCCTCAATCTCCTGCTCGGCGCCGATCGCGCGATCGTCACGCCGATTCCCGGCACCACCCGCGACGTTATCGAGGATTCGATCGCGCTGGGCAGCCTACCGCTTGTGCTCGCCGACACTGCCGGCCTGCGCGAGAGCACCGACCCGGTCGAGCGTCTCGGCATCGAGCGCACGCGCCGCCACACCCGGGACACCGACCTCATTATCGCGGTCTTCGATTCATCGCGTCCGCTCGATTCCGACGACGCCAGCGTGATCGAGATGTGCGCTGGCCGCTCCGGCGTGGCCGTCCTCAACAAACGCGACCTGCCCCCCCGGCTCAGCGCGGACATGCTGCTCGTGCGCGGCCTGGAATTGCCGCTGGTGGAATTATCCACGCTTACTTCGGCGGGACTGCCCGAGTTGCGCGATCGCCTTGAGCGCGCCCTCGCGGAACTTGCCGAGGGCGAGACTAGCGCCGCCATTGACACTGAAAAAATCGCGATTTCGCGCGAGCGTCATCGCGACGCGCTCGCCCGTGCGCTCGACTCGCTTGCCGCCGCCCGCCATAGCGCACTCTCCGCGATGCCGCCCGAGATCGTCGCCGTCGATGTGATGGCTGCGGCGGACGCCCTCGGCTCGATCACCGGCATCGTCGGCACCGAGGACGTGCTCGACGCGCTCTTCCGCGAATTCTGCATCGGCAAATAACCCCGGGGCGCTCCTGTGGTAGGGTACGGCGATGCGTTGTACCAAGTGCGGCTCCGACAACGCCGCAGAGGCGAGGTTCTGCAATCAGTGCGCGACGCCGCTCAATCGCGCGTGTCCGCAATGCGCTCATCTGAACGCCCCCGGCGCGAAATTCTGCGCGCAATGTGCCGCCGCGCTCGCTGGTCACGCGGCGTCCGCTCCTGCAAGTCCACCTCAAGCTGCATCGACGGCTCCTAATATTCGCCTCGCGCCGGAGCAGCCGGAGACTTCGACGACGATCGAGGGCGAGCGCAAGACCGTCACGGCGCTGTTCGCCGATATCAAGGGCTCGATGGATTTGATGGAAGACCTCGACCCCGAAGAGGCCCGCGCGATCGTAGATCCGGCGATCAGACTGATGATCGATGCGGCGCATCGCTACGCCGGTTACGTCGTGCAATCGACCGGCGACGGCATCTTCGCGCTGTTCGGCGCGCCAGTCGCTCACGAGGACCATCCGCAGCGAGCTTTGTACAGCGCCTTGCGCATGCAGGACGAGGTAAAGCGATATGCCGAGAAGCTGCGGGCTGAGCAAGGTGTCAATCTCCAGGTTCGCGTCGGGGTCAACACCGGCGAGGTGGTGGTGCGCTCGATCACGACCGGCGACGGAAAGACCGAGTACACGCCGATCGGTCATTCGACCAGCCTCGCTTCGCGTTTGCAGACGCTGGCGAACCCGGGTTCGGTTGCCATCAGTGAGACGGTACGCAAGCTGGTCGAAGGCTACTTCCTGTTGAAGTCACTGGGACCGGCGCGGATCAAAGGCGTCAGCGAGCCGGTCAACGTTTACGAAGTGACCGGGCTGGGACCGTTGCGTACCCGCCTGCAACGCTCGGCGGGGCGCGGGCTGACGAAGTTCGTCGGGCGCGAGCGCGAGATGGAGGCGCTACGGGCCGCGGCCGATCGCGCAATCTCCGGCCGCGGACAGATCGTCGCGGCGATGGCGGAAGCGGGCACCGGCAAGTCGCGACTGTACTTCGAGTTCAAGGTCAAGAATCAATCCGGATGGATGGTGCTGGAGACCTTTTCGGTCTCCCACGGCAAAGCGTCGGCCTATCTGCCGGTACTCGATCTACTGCACGGCTACTTC
>Ga0181530_10006050_pt1 | contig 12066 bp, 18 predicted proteins | sample PEATcosm2014_Bin_42_FD_119769 | JGI IMG/M metagenome (GOLD analysis project Ga0181530, IMG submission 119769) | Peatland microbial communities from MTU Mesocosm Facility, Houghton, MI, USA - PEATcosm2014_Bin10_60_metaG | ecosystem: Environmental > Terrestrial > Soil > Wetlands > Peat | place... | reverse complement strand
CGATCAGAAAGTTGCCGCTAAGCTTGACGAGATTAGCGGCCTTCGGCGTCTCGGAGACAACGAAAGTCTTCTGTCCGATCGCATCGAAGAGAGGAGTTGCTGCGGCGATTGCGTCCTGGGATCCGGCCGCAATAACGAAGAGCTGACCTGCAGCCGCCACGTTCGGGCGCCCAAAAACCGGTGCTGCAACGAAACGCTGGCCAGCTTTCGCATGCACCTTCGCGAGCGCCTCCGACAGCGCGACACTGATCGTGCTTGAGGAGATGTGGATCCCACCCTTGGGCAGGCTGTCAATAATACCACCCTTGCCGAGCACCAAGCCCTCGACCGCATTGTCGTTTGCCAGCATGGTGATGACGGCACTATCCCGGCAGGCGTCGGCGATACTGGCGACGACCCTTGCGCCCTGCGCAATCAGTGGTTCGGCCTTCGCTCTCGTCCGGTTATAAACGGTCACTTCGTGACCGGCCTTCAACAGGCTCGCAGCCATGCCGCTGCCCATGTGCCCCAATCCGACAAATCCGACTTTCATGACGAATGCTCCCGTAAGGTTGCGTATTGCTTTCCGCGGTGATCGGCATTCAAAGCCGAAGTTAATCCACGGAGCCGTGGAGTCGAGTCGTGGCAGGCACCTTGGGGCCCACGCATTGCCTCCTGCGGGCCTCGCCCTTCAGGGTTTAGACCGCCGCACCAGCTCCAGCACCTTGGCGCAGTTCGCCCCCATGCGGCGGGCCTCGTCCTTTGGTTCCCTAGATCGGCAAATTGCCGCTGCCGGCCACGACGACCACACGATCGCCGACAAGTGGCGCGACCGGGAGTTACCCCCTAATATCACTAGGGAAATTACGAAGCTGTTATCCGGCGAAGCGGTGCCGGAGACGGCGGTCATTGGCCATTACCGTTTTATAAATTCGAGTGTCTTAGTGTCAGCCGGGCGCGGATTTAGGCTAACTCTGCCCCGCCACACCCGAGCTGCCTTTCCATGTCGGCAAGACGAAAGACCTGGCGACGCCGCATCCTGAAGCTGGGACTGATTACATTCAACAACGGTGGCACAATCAGTTGCACGGTCCGCGATGTCTCCGTAGCTGGAGCCTGTCTTGAAGTTGCGAATCCGGTTCCGGATGACTTCACGCTCGTGATTGAAAGCGATCAAATTCAGCGGCGGTGCCACGTGGCGTGGAGAAGAGCTAAGCGGATTGGTGTTGCATTCGATTAGCGTCGCGATCAACGTCGTAGCAGCTCTGGGCAGCTGCGGCAGCTTGACGAAGTTGGCCGCCAGCCGCTGCGCCTCGTCCCTAGTCCGCAGCTTGGCGAAGTTCGCCGCCATGCGGCGGGCCTCGTCGCGGGCCAGGGGTTGGGCTTTGCACAGGTAACTGGCTCTTGCACAAAAAGACCGGAGGTTGCACAAGAAGTGCTGGGAAATTTTTGAGGGGATTTTTCATGCCAAAGAAACCGTCGAAGGCGAAGAAGCAACCGAAGACTTTCAAATATAAGGTTCCGAAAAAAGCGAAAGGAAAGACAATAAAGAGCGGCGACAAGCCTAGCGCTCGCAACCAATTCGGGGAAATTAAATCAAAGCCCTAAACGGGTCGCCCGGACCGCCGCAACAACTCCGGCAGCTTGGCGAAGTTGACCGCCATCCGCCGCGCCTCGCCCTTGGCGAGCAGCTTGGCCGCCGAGCGCCGACCCGGCTCGTCCCCGAAATAGAAATAGCCGAGCGCCTGTCCGGTTGCATGGCACGGCTTTGCGTTGATCGAAATCAAACCGAGTCGAATTTTTAAGCGTATTTTAGCGGAGAACCATCGCGAAGCACACTTCGGGGCTCGGGTGAAGGCCACGCAAATGGCAAATCACCCGAAATCCAACGATCCGCCCGGTGGCGGAGGGAGACAAATATGCGCTCCTTATTTTGCGCCCTCATGTTTGCGGTCTTGCAGGCCAACGTCGTGCCAGCCGTCGCCGAGGATGCCAACAATGATCGGCCCATTGTGTCATGTGACGACTTGACCATCGCCGACACTATCAAGCAACTTTCCAGATCAGACACGGTGAAAATTTGCCGCGAGATGCTGAAGGTTTTGGAAGGCGTGAAGGTGTCAAATGTGCGTGAGTTCTCAACGGTTGTCTTTGTGTTCGAGCTGAAGGGATACGAGGAGGGCCGCTACGCGCAGATCGCAAGCGAACTGGTGGATATCATCCGGTTGCGTGGCCTGTTTGATAAGCCGACACGCTGGAAGGAAACTAATGAATTGGTTTGGGCAGGTTGGCAGGCGACTAACAATCTCATCGGCCCAAGCGAGGTTCAGGCATTTTTGCGCGGGTCTGGCCCAATGGCGAAAACGCTCACTGACGACGGCCTAGAAAAAATGATTATTCTGATGAAAATCATGCACCAGAATGGAGAGGATTAAGCGCCGCCGCACCAGCACCCGTTGCCCACCGAGCGTCGACCGGGCTTATCCTTGACGGTGCCACGATCGAAATTCTGCCATGCCTATCGCCCTGCCCTCGCCGAAAGACCTTTTTACCGGCGAGCTGGCGGTAAATGGCAACTGGGTCGTGGCGAACCTCGATAGCGGCGTTCCGTGGCCAACCAAGCTCGTTAAGATCACTTTTCGTGATCGCGTGTCAATCGGCGTTCAAAATTGGACGCCGATCGGGGGTCAAACTTGAACGCAGATTGACAACGGGTCTTCGACAGGCTCTCCCATCGCTTCAGCCTGCTCGATCAGCAGGCGTGCCCGCTCCCTAGCCGCCTTGGTTTCCGGCGCGGCGTAGCCTTTGACATGCAGGAGTGAGTTTATGAGCGCGACCTGAAGCTTGATCTTTTCGCGCCGGAGCGCTCGGGTGGCGGGCAAAGATGCAATCTAGTCGATGGCACGCGTGAACTGCGCCACAGCTGTGCCAGTGCCGAACGCGCCAGTGACCGTTGTCCCGCCTTGCCCGACAGGCTCGCGGCTTTTTCGATCAGGCCGGCCTCGGTACAGTGACGTGCCAGCAATGCCGCCAAATTCGCCAACCGCCGCGCCCAGCGCGTCATTATCTTTGATCTTCCGGGGAGTTCGGCTTGGACATTGCCACTTCTTGTGGGGATCAATATGATCTTCGGGGACGCCACCCTGCTAGGTGTGGGCTTGCATGCTCGTTCCGGTTCGGCCGGTGCGCATACGCAACGGCACTCAAAACAAAAGTGAACCCCAAGCAGGGCATCCGCTCGGGGTTCTGAGACTTGGTCTCAACTTAGGTTCATCGACTGGGCGGTGGGGTGTCGGGGATGGGGGAGCCGCCAAGCCGACGAACGTCACTACAATAAGAGCGCGAGATCAATTGCTCCACCGTACATAGGTGGAAGTGGAATATCGAAAAAGATCGGAAAACTAATACCAAGGTTTAGGAGCCCGTTAAACGCCGCCGACATCCGGTCGGGAACCAACCCTTTAGCTCCTTAGGCCGTTCGCCGCGAGGACGGATATGCAACCCGACAATCCGGTTGGCACGCGTTACGATCAGGTGTAGCTCGCAAGTGATCGGAAAGGTGTAGCCGATGACCAACGAGATTTACGTCGAAATGGCTGCGACAAGCGGCCGCGCCGCTGAGGTATCGCTTCAAGAACATCTGACGTTTGAACGTCTACTTTCCGATCTCTCTGCACGCTTTGCCAACGCGTCAAACGATCAACTCGAGACGGAAATTGAAAGCGGACTAAAGCACCTCCTAACGTTTCTCGACTTCGACCGTAGCAATTTCGGCGAATTTACCGCTGACGGCTGGGCCACTATTTTATGTTCGGTGGCTGCTGAGGGAATGGAGCGATATCCGCCTGGACCAGTGCCGAAGTTCGCGGGTTGGTATCTTAGCCGGCTCCGTACGGAGGAAATCGTAAGGGTGCGATCGATCGACGATCTTCCGCCGGGAGCAATCGAGGAGGCCGAATATTTTCGCCAGTCCGGTATTCGTTCGAGCGTCGGCATCCCGCTGCATGTCGGAGGTCAGACCGTTGCCTTTACCGCCTTTTCCGCGTTTCGCCCGACGCGGGAATGGCCAGACGAACTCATCGCGCGGCTAAAGATCGTCGGAGAAGTGATGGCGCAAGCGCTCGTGCGCAAACGTTCCGAGGCTGCGCTTCAGGCAAGCGAAGAGAGATGGCGGTCCATGTTCGAGGCATCAAACCTGGGTATTTCGATCATTGATCAGAACCTACACTACATAGCAACAAATCCGGCGTTTCAGACCATGCTCGGCTATACGAACCGCGAATTACAGCAACTCACGCCGGTTGACGTCACCACGGAGCACGACCGCGATGCGACGCGGGCGCGGATCACCGAACTACAACAAGGAGAGCGGCATCATTACGAGGCTGTGAAGCAATATCGACGCAAGGACGGCACGACAATGTGGGGGCATTTTCACCTGTCGCCAGTGCGAAACGAGCAGGCCAAAGCAAAAGTGTTCATTGGTACCTTAATCGACATCTCGGCAACCAAGCATGCACAGGATGCATTGCGAGCGACGCAATCGAAACTAGCGCACATCACCCGGCGGACCACGATGAATGAAGTAACGGCTACGATCGCTCATGAAGTCAATCAGCCGTTGGCGGCGATCGTGGCGAACGGCAACGCAGCCTTACGCTGGCTTCGAAAAACGCCGCCCGAAGTTGCCGAAGCAGCGGCGAACGTCAAACAGATCATTAGTGATGGCCATAGAGCAAGTGAAGTGATCGCCAGCATACGCGGCATCTTCAAGAGAGATGAACATGCCAGGGTTCTTCTTGATGTCAACGTAGTCATCCGAGAAGTCCTTGAACTTCTGCATGGGGAACTGAGCAGCAAGAGAATTGCGGTCCGCACCAAGCTCAGTCGAGACCTTCCGCACGTCTTAGCCGATCACGGGCAATTGCAACAAGTTGTACTCAATCTAGTCACAAACGCCGTCGAAGCCATGACCGGCAACCCGTCAGGCACGCGCAAGCTCAACATCCGTTCAGAGCCTCGCCAATCCGACGAAGTCATCATTGCCGTCGAAGATTCTGGGCTGGGGATCGATCCAAAAAATCTCGACCGCATTTTCGATGCTTTTTTCACTACGAAGTCGCAAGGCATGGGGATGGGACTCTCGATCTGCCGCTCAATCGTCGAATCGCACGGCGGTCGGCTTTGGGCCTCGGGACGCCGGCCACACGGATCGATTTTTTATCTTACGTTGCCGAGGGCTGGGGCGGACGATGCTCGTACCGGGTAAGCGTGTTGGAAGTTGATTCGCGGGTAGATCGCCGGCGACGCCCGCTCACAGGAAGCTATTCTTAACGAGCTTCTAGGGCGCGGCGCCTTGTCCTTTCAGCGCCGTATCAATACAGGCGATCAAGTGCTCTTCTTCGAAAGGCTTGTGCAAATAGCCCACCGCCCCGCTGTCAAGCACTCTTTGTTGCACTCTCTCGTCTGAAAAAGCGGAAATGAATACCGTAGGCAAAACGCGACCATCGGCAATCAGGCGATCCTGCAACTCAACTCCGCTCATGCCGGGCATCCGCACGTCGGTGATCAGGCACGCCGCGGTCTTTAATTGCGCCGATTCAAGGAATTCCTCGGCCGAACAAAAAGTCGCGGCTTCGTAGCCGAGCGAACGGACCAGCGATTTCGTAGCTTCCCTTACGGACTCGTCGTCGTCAACGATCGCGATCATCGTCGTGACCTGCTGCAATTCTACGCTCCCGGAATTCGTTTGAACGCCGACAGCAGAGGTTTAAAACGGCCCCATGCACATGTCCAGATGAATGAGGCATTTTCGAGCACAAGATAGCATTGAGCGCCTATACGAAGGTTTAGGGTGGCAGCGCACACTTGGTCAGCTCAAAAATCACCGCAAAGCCACAAACGCGACGTGTTATATCTCGGGCTTGACTCGCCGAGATTAGCGAACTTCAAAGCCGAAGCGCGTCGCAAACTGGTTGACCTTGCTTGCTTTGACGACTAGCCCATTGCGCTCAGCGCCGCCCCTCGAGATTCCGGAATCATCAACGCGGGCGCTAAACCCGACCAAAACCACGCCAATCGCAGCAGCAAGTGCTAGCGCTGCGACCTTGAGATGAGTATTCCGGTCGGCGGTCAAGATCGTATGGTTCATTGATCTCTCGCGCATCTACCTGCGACGCCGGTCAATTGCGATCGATGCAATCATCGGCGTTCGGATGTAAGTAGATCGCGCCTGATCAAAGCGTCAACTGAACGTTGGGAAGACCTGCCGGCCGGAACTGGTAAGACAGCTTATACCAAGGTTTCGGAGCCGTTACGGTCTTGCGCGCTTGATCCCGAGTGTGTCAGCCATTCGCACGAGGTCGGCCAACGACCGCGCGCCCATCTTCTTCATGACACTGCCGCGATGCACCTTCACAGTGATTTCGCTTACACCAAGTTCGGCTGCGATCTGCTTGTTCATCAAGCCCGCCGTGACCAAGCTGATCACCTGCTGTTCGCGAGGGGTCAACGCGTCGTAGTGATGGCGCAATTCGTGAACGGTTTTGTCCTGAGCGCGGCGCGTACGATCGCGTTCCAACGCGATCTGAACTGCGTCAAGGATATCTTGTTCACGGAAGGGCTTAGTGAGGAACTCCACCGCTCCGGCCTTCATGGCGCGCACGGTCATCGGAATATCACCGTGGCCGGTGATGAAAATGATTGGAATGTGAATGTTCGCCGCGGCGAGTTCCAATTGAAAATCAAGCCCGCTGACCCCGGGTAATCGGATATCTAGTATCAGGCAGGCCGTTACATCGGGCAATTTGTTCTTCAGAAACTCAGCGGCCGTTCCGAACACCTCGACTTGCAGGCCCACTGATCGCAACAGGCTACTAATCGCTTCGCGCACGGAGGCATCATCGTCGACCACGAAAACGATCGATCGTGCCTCTAGCTGCTCCTTCACAACGCACCTCCCGGTTTATTGCTTGCAACAGCAGCCCGAAGCCGCGATCCAATCTGATCACTACTGCGACTAGGCCCTCTATACCAATGTATAGGAATTCACCGTCGTTTCGATAACCAAATATTAACCAACGTGCAATGGAGCGGCGGCCTCTAACCATCTTAGTCTCCCAACGACAAGAAGCATAACGGGGGAGTCTGAGATGGACAGGAGCCTTACACGTCCGCGGATTTTGACCACTAACTCTTTTGTCGGCTGCGCCGGAATGGCGCTCGTGTTGATCGGCGCCGCCGGTGTGTGGACCACTGACGCACAGGCGCAAGTGCTGGCCATGCAGTGGGAGCAAAGCAGGGTTAGCTCAATCACTCAGGGCGTCACGCCCGATGTCGTAGCCGATGAGGATTCGGCGATTCCGGCCGACATTCCCGCCCGGCTGCGCCGCCAACAGGTCAATTACTCCACAATTGAATCGCCTGGCACAATCGTCATCGATACCCCGAACACGTATCTTTATTTGGTGCTCGGTGACGGCAAGGCCATCCGCTACGCGATTGGCGTCGGACGCGACGGTTTTACCTGGTCGGGCGTAAAGACAATAGAACGTAAGTCGGAATGGCCGGATTGGCTGCCGCCAGCGGATATGTTGCAGCGGCAGCCCTATCTCCCGCGCTTCATGGCCGGTGGCCCTGGCAATCCACTTGGCGCGCGTGCGATGTATTTGAGCGGCTCGGCGTACCGCATTCACGGCACCAACAAGCCCTCCAGCATCGGCCAGCATGTGTCAAGCGGCTGCATCCGCTTGCTGAACGAGGACGTTATCGACCTCTACGGCCGCACCCACATCGGCACCAAGGTCGTGGTGCTGCCGATGGATCATCACCACGTCGCGCAGGCCGACTTGGCACCGAAACCGGCGGCGCGCACGCGGGAACCGATCTTCGCACCGAGCCTTCACTGAAACCGATTGGCGCAAATGGCTTGAAAGTGACGCTTCGGGGAGTCGATCATGATCAAGACAATCCTGGCCATTATCGCGGCCGCAGCGTGCACAGGAGCGATCACAGAATTCACTCCTGAGGCTGCTCCCGCCATAGCAGCCGGAGTGTCGGCAGCTGCTCAGTCCCACGGGACGAGCGTCTCCGATCGCGCCAAACCTGCAGCTCTTGATGCGGCGCGCATTGCCGACCGTCGCAAGGCGGTCTGCGCGCAGGCTTGGCCGTATTACGAACCGGCCTGCTTGCACGACGAACGACGTTCGGACGGCAACGTGCGTGTCGTACGCGTCATTGTCGCCAATGGTTCGGTTACGGAACGGACCTTGCAAACGCGACCTTAGCACCTTGGAGCAGATCGATGCGTGTTACATCAGCGTACTTCAAGAGCGTCATTGTGGTCGCCGGCTTGGTCTTGGTGACGGCCGGTGTTCTCTTCGCGATGACGGCCCCTAACGCCACCGGGCGCGAACCGGCCGCTTCGGTCTCGGTCGATCGGGCCAACAAGGGTGATCGATTGCCGTATGCTTCGATATCTAAAACGCATGCAAGCCCTTCGCTCGTGACAACGACGCCTCAGACGCTGCCGCAACAGCGTCCCCTCGGTTGTGAGGCGACATTCAGCTCGCTCGCTGATCCGACGCGGGCGCACATTTACAAACGTTGCATGGCTTGAGCGGAAACCGCCGGAGCACCCCATGACTCATTTGATTTACAACGCAAACCGCAGAACCCATTTGAAGATTGTAATCGTCGGCCTCTTGGGCGCGATCTTGGTCACGGTTGTCGGCACATTCCCACATGTCGCCGACATCGATCTCGGCACTGCACCGCTAGTCAAGGCCAGCCACTCTACAACAGTAAGCGGGCGTTTACCGGCCATTCGATAACGGCAGTAATCGCCTGAAATGTCCAGGGCTAGAACACTCGCCGTCGCATTTAAAAGGCACAGGTCATGCGAACACAAATCAAACAGCATCTCAGCAACTACGTTCCGTACTTTGACGCCATCGAGATCCTGACGCTTGCAGCCGGCGTCGTATTTGTTGCCGCCATCGCAACTGTGTTCTGACACCGTCGCAGTTAAGGAGGCCCTACGATCGCGCCACCGAGTACCAACGCATCGGGCCTCCAGTTCTTTCAGATATTAAGAGTCTACCAACGCACAATGCATGATAGCGAGATAACAATCTAAACTTCCTCGAAAATATTTGAGATCGACATGATCAACAAGCTGAGAGTTCTTATAGGAGCAGCCGCTTGCACTGGCCTCGCTGTCATCTTCGTTCCCGGATTCGCTCGTGAGATCGACGCCGGCGTTATATCGTTCAGCACAATACACTTGGGAAATGCAGATGGCGGTTCGGTTATCAATTCGCCAAACACCGGCTGCCCGCACTACTCGTGGCCATATGGATGCGACTGGCGGCCTCCGACCGGGCGAAAACAAATTGTAAAATTGGTCCGGACTCGCCATTACCGATTTGCGACGATTACAGGGTTGGAGAAACCGCAGGAAGCAGGTGGGAGTGGAAAGGAATAAGGGCTGCGCTGGCGGCAGCTCATCGGAAATTAGAGCAAATGGGGCAGGTCAAAAACGGACTTGGTAACTCCAATTTTTGATGTCTGCTCCTGCCTCGATTCCGGACATATCGCTGCACCGCAGCGAGTCAACGCGCAGGGTCCGATCACGTCGATTAGGCCGTCTCCGCAAAATGATCCGGTTAGCGGCTAAGTGAATGACGATGAAAAACGATATCGGCGACTTGTTCATCTTGCATTCGAAAAACTAGCCACGATGTACTGTTTGAAACGAAGAGCTACGTGATGGGGAGATGGTAACTGTGACGACCATCGGAATCATCGGCGCCGGAAACATCGGCAGCCAGATCGCACGACTTGCAGTGGAAAACGACTACAATGTTGTGATCAGCAATTCACGCGGGCCAGAGACGTTGTCTGCGCTCATCGCAGAGCTCGGCCCAAAAGCCCGCGCGGCGACCGCCGTCGAGGCAGCAAAGGTTGGAGACATTGTCGTCGTTACGGTGCCGCTAAAGAACTACCGGAAGGTTCCGGTCGAGCCCCTGGCGGGCAAAATCGTCATCGACACCGACAATTACTACCCCGAGCGTGACGGCCACATTCCCGAGCTCGACAACGAGTCGACCACTACGTCAGAACTCTTGCAGGCCCATCTGCCAACCTCGAAGGTCGTCAAGGCCTTCAACCATATTTATGCCGCTGACGTTACTACTCACGGACAGCCAGCTGGCGCGAAGAATCGCCGCGCGCTGGTCATCGCTGGTGACGACAAAGATGCCAAAGCCAGAGTGGCCCATTTGCTCGACCAGTTCGGCTTCGACACGGTAGACGCAGGCCCGCTGAGAGAGGGGTGGCGTATCCAGCGCGACACACCCGGCTACGGTCCGCGCCGAACGGCAGAGGAACTGCGCCGGGACCTGGCGGCGGCCAAGCGGTATGCACATCATTAGAATCATCGCCACCAAACGTGAACCCGTGACTAGACGCGTTTTGCTCGATGCGATCAACAAGTCGCTTTCAACTTGAGGTGCGCCCGGCCTTCCGCGATGTCGCCCGTATACAATTACATCTTTGGAAACTGCGCACCAAATCATCAAGCACGATAATATTCGTCTGTCACATTCGGAATATTCAAATGATCAGACGGAAATGGGACAAGCTAAAGATATTATTCGCGCTGAGCTAAAAAGCAGGTCATCTAATCCATTTTTTCAACAGGTACTTTCTGAGTATGAGAAAGTAGCTCCGAATCTTGATGCTTACATATTTTGTATGTCGACCGGCAGCCCAACTTGTGTTCCACCGCAAGACATCCTGAGTCAGTGGCGTGCTTACGGACAAGACGGCCGCGGTGCGTCGTTAACCTTGGACGCCTTCAAGTTGGGTCGGCTCGTTTCGAACACGCCAGGTCTCCGGATAAATCCGGTCATTTATCGGAGGGCTATTCAAGCTCGTTTTATTAACGAAATACTCGGTCGTGGATTGATTGCGCATACGAACAATAATCCGAATGCTCGGGAAGCGACCATCGCCGCCCTTGTGTTCGCTACCCCTTTAATGAAGGCGCCTGGATTCGAGGAAGAACACGAATGGCGTTTAATCTTTATGCCTCCACAAGTTGATTTGATGCCTCGGTTGGGATTCCGTGCGCGCCGTGATTTTTTGGCGCCGTATATTGATCTTATACATCTTTGGCATGATTTGCGACCAGCTATGGTCGCAATACCCTCACTACGCGCGACACTGCCACCTCTTCTTCCTGAAGTTAACCCACCGCTTGTCCCGGTAATTGAAATGATGGTCGGACCGTCAGGGCATCAATTGCTCAACGTAAGAGCTTTTTCTAAGCTGTTAGTTCAAGAAAATCGGACCGGAGTGACGATCCTTCAATCAAACATCCCTTATCGTAGTCTGAGCTGAACGCTACGTGTAGCAAGCGTAGCCCGGATGAGCGAAGCGACATCCGGGACCAGCCTCTCCGCTCAACCCGCATGTCGCTTCCGCTCATGCGGGCTACTTGCTGTTGCTATCGGCTGCCCTGCCGTTGCGTGTATCGTAGCAATCGCAGCGCGGATTGAGCGGCCTTGTCCGCCGTAGCGCATAGCGCGAAGGCGGCAGCAAAATCCGCGGCCGCCTTGCCGCCCAACCGCGCATTTCGCTTGATGCCGGTCAGTCGTTGACGCCTATATAGCAGTCCGATCGCAAGGCCGGAGGGATCGCGCTATGATCGAAATATTTGCCGATCGTTATACCGCGCGCGTCGACAAGCCGGTCGTGCTGTTTCTGATCGGCATGCGCTTCAACAAGCTACTGGCGGTGCACAAATGGTTTCCGGTCGCGGCGGCAATGCCGCGCATGCTGGCGGAGCTTTCGAAGAAACCGGAGGCGGGGTTGTTGTTCTACCGCACCTATCACTCCGGCCGGATAATCATGGTTCAGGAATATTGGGAAAGTTTCGACAAGCTCATCGCTTACGCCCATGACCGATCGGGTCAACATTTCCCCGCTTGGGCCGCTTTCAACCGCGCCGTTGGCAAGGATGGATCGGTCGGCATCTGGCACGAGACTTATCTGATCGAGCCCGGCAAGAGCGAATGCCTCTAT
>Ga0181530_10006049_pt1 | contig 12069 bp, 12 predicted proteins | sample PEATcosm2014_Bin_42_FD_119769 | JGI IMG/M metagenome (GOLD analysis project Ga0181530, IMG submission 119769) | Peatland microbial communities from MTU Mesocosm Facility, Houghton, MI, USA - PEATcosm2014_Bin10_60_metaG | ecosystem: Environmental > Terrestrial > Soil > Wetlands > Peat | place... | reverse complement strand
GCCGGAGGAACTGGCCGGGCTGGGCGTGCCCGGGCCGGCCAGCTGAGGGCGATCCGGCGCGGAGAGGACGCAGCAGGCCAGTTTCGGTGTTGTGTTGCCGGTGTGCGGTATTTGTGCGGGTCGGGGCCCGGTGGTGACCAGGGCGCGTGCCCGCTGGGCGGGGATGGGGCGTTATTGGTCGTGCGGCTGGCTGGTCCTGGCTGGGACCTGACGATGCGGAGTGTGCTGTTTGTCCCAGGCGATTAGCCGCGCCAGGATCTGAGCCAGGCTTTCGCGGGCCTGATGGGCCAGCGCCGCCAGCATGATGACACTGACGCCTATCAGCTCCTGGAACCAGCGGCTGCGCAGAACATCTCCGGCCGCCTTTAGCCCGATCAGGGACCAGGCGATGCGGCTTTGACGGCGCCTTGCTGGTGTCTGCTGTGCTGGCTTGACTGGCGGGGTCGCGGTTCCCGGCGCTGTCTTGGCATCCCCAGCCACCTTTAGCCAGATCAGGATCCAGGCGATGCGGTTATGGCGGCGCTTCGCGGGTGCCTGCGGTACTGGCCTGATGGCGGTTGCCGGGGTCGCCGTACCCGGCGCTATCTGGGCATCCATCCCGCCCTGACCCGACGCATCATCCCGCCCCCGCCGTTTCGGCATCTGCGCGCTCCTTCCTGATATCGCCTGCCCGGGACCGCCGCGAGCCTGGCATGGCGTGGCCAGGGGCCAGGTTGATACCTAGGACGGCGCGGCCGTGGCCATGACGATCCCCGGGGTTCACCTGCCGGGCACTGTTCACGAGCATTTGCCTGAGACGGCGTTGTCCAGATTGCTCGCCGAGGTCTTGACCTGGGCGACCGCCGCGGCCGCGGCCGCGGGAGGCTGGCCGTTCGCGGACTTCATCGCGGTGCCCAGGCTGGACACCGAGCTTCGCAGCGCGGTGGTTGTTCCGCGGCGGGTACGCGGACTTCGCGTCGGTGGCGAACATGTTTGCGTTGGTTTGGACGCTGTTCAGCGCGGTCTGCAGGGAGCCGAGGCCGTTCTTGGCAACGTCGACGTTGCCGAGGTTACTGACCGAGGTCTTCAGGTTGGTGGCGTCGGTGCAATAGGCGGGCTTGCTACTGCTGCACCCGGCGGCCAGCCTGGACAGGACCGGGACGGCGGCCGGATGCTCCAGCAGCCATCTGCGTGTTCCTGTTTGATATGTGACTCTCATGTGTCCTCCTGGGTTCTGGCGTTCCGGCCTGCGGGGCGAGATAGCCATGCCCGGCCAGGCCATCGGCGGGTCAGCTGACTTGGGTGGCGGCTTCCTGGAAGGCCTTGTCGACGTCCTTCGTGCTCACGTGGAGTTCCTTGGCGACGTGCTTTTCCGCCTTCAGCCCGGCCTTGTCCATCGCCTGCTCCACATTGCTCCCCGATCTGTTCCGGCGTGGATCCTGGCCTTGTGTGTCGATATTCTCGCGGCCGGCCGCCAAGGTCTTCTGGCCCCGGCCGAGGTACCCGACTCGCAGCATTCGATGGTGCATCCCATCGCCTATCGGGCAGTTGGTGGCCCGCACGGTTTGATTGCCGTCCCAGGTCATCTGTGACCGACTCCTGCGGAAACCAGCCCCGTTCGGTAGATCGCGAAGAATCTGGGGTTGCGAAGCCTGCCGACTTTCAGGTATTCGCGGGCGTCACGTCAGAATCGGGCGTCACGTCAGTAATACTGTGTCTGTAACCGATTGCTGAGCAAGAGGCGAAACCCGACAGTCCAGCCGACACTGGTGCCGATCAGCGAGCATGAAGAGGTGGGACGTGCCCGAAAAGCAGCCGAATATCGTGTTCTTCTTCTGGGACAACCTCGGGTGGGGTGAGATTGGCTGTTATGGCGGCGGAGTGCTGCGTGGGGCGCCCACGCCGCGGATCGATGCCCTTGCCGGCGAGGGCCTCCGGCTGCTGAACTTCAACGTCGAGGCGCAGTGCACGCCGAGCCGCTCGGCCTTGCTGACCGGGCGCCACGCGATCCGCTCAGGCACCCATTCCGTGGATATTACCGGCGGGGTCGACGGGATGACCCGCTGGGAGGTCACGATCGCCCGGGCGTTGTCCGACGTGGGCTACGCCACGGGGATGTGGGGCAAGTGGCACCTGGGCAGCGATCCCGAGCATCGAAGCCCGGTCGACTTCGGCTTTGACGAGGCGGTGTGGTCCCCGCGCACGGCCGACGAGGTCCTCTGGACGATGCAGTCGTACTTCCCCGACGGAGAGGTCACGGCCAAGCCCTACGCAGGGGAGGCAAAGGTCAAGCTCGAGCCTAGCCCGATCTACTCGAGGAAGAAGGGCGCGAAACCCGAGGTGCTGGCCACCTACGACGCCGAGTTCCGGGCTGGCTTCGACCGCAAGATCACCGAATGGGCCTGCGACTTCATGGCCCGCTCCAAGGAGGCGGACAAGCCCTTCTACGTCTACCTGCCCTACACGCAGGTCCACACCCCGCCGATTCCGGACCCCGAGTACGCGGGTAAGACCAAGCGAGGGAACTGGGCCGACCTGCTCACCCAGATGGACGACTTCACCGGCGTGATCCTCGACAAGCTCGACGAGCTGGGCATCGCCGGCGACACCATCGTAGTGTGGGCCTCCGACAACGGCCCTGACACCACCTACCACCTCCCCGCCATCGACCCGGACCCGGCGGGCGGTCAATGGAACGGGTTCTCCGGGCCCTGGCGGGGCGGGTTGCTCACCTCGCTGGAGGGCTCCAACCGGACGCCGTGCCTGGTCCGCTGGCCTGGGAAGGTGCCCGCCGGCCGGGTCAGCAACGAGCTTGTCCACCAGGTCGATTTCTTCACGACGCTGGTGAAGGCGGGCGGTGGCACGGTGCCGGCCGACCGGCAGATCGACGGCATGGACATGTCTGACTTCCTGCTGGGCGGTGCCGGGAAATCAGGCCGCGACATCGTCTTGTGCCTGCAGGGCAACCGGCTGCAAGCGGCGAAGTGGCATCAGTGGAAGGTTCATCTCTTCAAGCAGGACGAGTTCTACTCAACGTGGGCCCCGAATAACATTCCGCTGATCTACAACCTGGAGTGGGACCCGCGCGAGGAGCACCAAGTCGACTTCCCGCACGCCTGGGTGCTCCAGCCCATCGCCGTGGCCGCGCGCAGATTCCTGCTTACCCTCGCGATGGAGCCCCCGATCAAACCGGGCACGCCGGATCCCTACACCCCGCCTCCGCCCGGCGAGTGGCAGTCGCAGACCAGCCTGCAGATCGGTCCCATCATTCAGTTCGTCACGTCGCTGGTCAAGACACACGACGAGGTGCAGCAGCCCGATCACGGCATCGAGGTGCACCAGGCAGGATGAGCAGCGGCCCGGCAGGCACGGTGCCCGCGCGGCCACCGGGGAATGGCAGCGCGGGCACCAAGCTGTGCGTCCGCGCAGTAGGCCACCGGAAGATGCCATGTGCCGCAAAGGGTGCTCTGGCACTTACCAGCGTCACTTGAAGATGTTCACGGCACGAGAAATAACCAGCACGCCCACGATGAGCGAGGTTGCCTCTACCGCCCCGGCGGGCCTGACGGCGAGGGCCAGGCCGAAGGCCAGGCCCGAGCGCACGCGGCAAACCCCCGAGCCGGGAAGTCACAGCAGGAGGCTAGGCAGCGATAATCTTCATTATCGGGCTTGATGAACCGTCCCGAGTTTCGTGCATACTTCCTTACTTGGGAAGGATGGCACGTTTATGCCGGTCAGGTACGACCAGGACACCAAGGCCTCGAGGCGTACTGGGCATTTCACCTGCGCTGCGAGCATGACCGCGTCCACCAGGCCCGCTGCCAGGACGGATACGACCTCATCGCCTGACCGAACAGGTCACTGCAGAAGAGCTACACCTATCTCACATGGCGGGCCGTTCCAGTGATGGGCGTTGCCAGCACTGCCAATTCGGGCAGCGTCTGGCGGCCTGGTCGCTGTCTATCGCCCTTGAAGGGATTTTGGAAGGCAAGACCATCGCGACCGCAGAGGCGATGGGCGGCTCGTGGAGCGATCGCCCGGGAGCGGCGAGCCCGGCAACCTACTGGTAGCTTTGCCGGGGACGGCGCGCCGATCGGTCCTGAGTGTCCCGCCTGCCGGGTGCGCCGATCACTGCGATGGGCGTTGCTGGGCGGTCACCGGTTCAGTCTCCTCCGGCGTCGGGTGATGCCGCAGGCGGGACATGATCGTCGGCTTCGCCTCGGAAGCACTCGGGTTTTTCGCCACGTGCGCCGCGTACCAGCGACTGTAGGCCGCGACCAGCGGCACCGAGGACAAGCCGTGCAGGAAGACGCTCAGCAGGATGATCATCATCACCGTGGTGAGCAGCATTTGCCGGTCGGGGATGCCTTCGTCGAGCGCGATCAGTGCGAATACGATGGAGGCTAGGCCACGAGGGCCGAACCATCCTATGAAGGCGACGGTCGGGAGCTGCGCCCCGGTGCCCAGCATGGCGATCGCCACGGGAACCATGCGGATGAGTGTCAGGCTGAGCGCCGCATAGGCGACGATCTGCCAGGTGATGTGCGGCAGCAGCATGCCGACGACAAGCGCCCCGAAGCCGACCCAGGTGGCGCCCGCGAGTGTCCCTCCGACGTCCTCGTTAAGGCTGGTCACGGGCAGATCGTGGCGCCTGGAGAAATAGCCGAACGTCATCCCTCCGGTGAAGGCCGCGATGAAGCCGCTGCCGCCCAGCCGCAGGGCGGCCAGGTAGGCAAGCAGTGCCGCCACAAGGGGCAGGATCTGCCGCCATTGTCCCTCCAGCCACCCGCGATCGTCCGCCGCGCGGAGCAGCAGGCCCGCTAGCGTACCGGCCCCGATACCGGCGACGAGGCCCCAGCCGATCTGCTCCGCCATGTTGCGGACGACGGCGGCCGTGACGCCGGTCGACAGCTGGGCCAGCGAGAGGTCGACAGCGACCAGGAAGAACGGCACGCCGAGGCCGTCGTTGAGCCCGCTTTCGACGTCCAGCGCCTGGCGCACGCGCACCGGCACGGACGTGTCCGAGACGACCCGCTGCCCGAGCGCCGCGTCGGTCGAGCAGACCATCGTCGACAGAACGAAGGCGCTGGCCAGCGCTATGCCGGGAAACACGAGGAGGCCGGCCCCTAGGCCGGCGAGTATCGTCAGCGGCAGGCCGATGAGCAGCAGCCGGCTGGGCCAGCCCAGATTCCGGCGCAGGCCTGCGAGGTCGATCCGCGTCGCGTCGCTGAACAGCAGTAAGACGAGGGCGAGCTCGCAGAACCGCTCCGCGACGATGGTCTCGAGGTGGATGTTCACCAGCTTGAGAGCGGACGTCCCGACGGCCAGGCCGGCCGCCGTGAAAATCATGGCCGACGTGATGCCTCGCGCATCGAGCGGTTTGGAGATCGCGCCGTACAGGATGAGGATCACGGCGATGGTGATGAGAGCGACGGTCATGCGTTCCCCTCTGGCAAGCGTCCGCGAGGATCCGTCACACGGTCACTGTCTGCCGACCGCGTAGGCCAGCAGGACCGCCGCCAGCGGGGAGGGTCTGTCACCACTCGTTGCTTATCCTTGAGGCTCAGCTGATCCCCCCGAAGCGAATGGTCGGCACGACCCGGGACCGTCGTCGTTTGCCCGGGGAGCGTTGCCTTGGCGTAGCTTCGGTCAGCCGTCTTTCTCCGACGGGGCCGATGGCGGGTAGCCGTTGAATTCCTGGCCTGGTTGTATGTTCGGGTACTCGGCGATGCTGTTGCGGTACGCGGCGACCGCGTTGAAGGCGACTTCGAACATCCAGCCCATGTCGAGCTTGGTGTTGAACAGGTTGTAATGCTCGCCGGGGTCGCTGCCGAGGTCGAAAAACATCGGGAACTGCGGCTGCAGGATCGGCTTGTCGATGCCGTCGCAGTAGCGCAGCACCGCCTTGACCTGGCGCCACTTCGAGGACATCAGCGAACCATCGGGGCCGAAGAACAGGAGGGTCTCCCGGCCAGTGTTCTCGGTCTTGCCGAGCAGGAAACTTGAGGCGTCGAAGCCGTCCATCGGGCGGTCGGTTGGCACCTTGTCCGACGCCCCTGCCAGCGCAGCGAACGTCTTGTACCAGTCGTGGGCCGAGAGCATCTGCTCGGTGATCATGCCATCCGGCACCATGCCGGGCCAGCGGACCATCGCCGCGGTTCGCATCGACCCCTCCCACGGCGGGGTAAAGAACCCGCCGCGCCACGGGCCGCTCGACCCTCCGCCGGGTGAGATGTCGATCAGCCCGGGCCCGTTGTCGCTGGAGAACACGATGATGGTGTTGTTGGCGATCCCGGCTTCGTCTACGCAGTCCACGATCTGCCCGACGCGGTAGTCCATCTCGGCAGTGACGTCCGCGTATATCCCGAGCCGCGAGGGATCGGTCTGGTCGAAATCGGGATGCACCGCCTCCGGCGGGTGCATTTGCGAGAGCCCGACGTAGGTGAAGAAGGGCTTGCCCGCTTTGGATTGGCGCTTGATGTAGTCGGTCGCCTTCCCGACGATCAGCTCATCCAGGAACGGCCGGACCTGGAAGTTCAGCTCACGGACCGCGGTCGACTTGCTGCCCTTCTTACCCTCCCAGATCTGGGGTGCCTCCACCCCCAGGGTCTTCGCGAGCGCGTTGAACGCCGCATATGACGTCCATCCGGCCTCGTCGACACTGTTCTTGTAGCCCCACCACTCATCGAAGCCCTGGTTGGTGGGCAGCCGGCCCTCGGTGTCACCCAGATGCCACTTGCCCCACAGCGACGTCGCATAGCCTGCGTCCGAGAGCAGGTCGGCGATCGTGTACTCCCACGGGACCAGTCCGGTGCTGCCTTCTCCGGGCATCACCACCCGGTACGTTCCCGACCGTACCGACTGGCGGCCCGTCAGGATCGCCGAGCGGGTCGGCGTGCACTGGGACTCGACGGTGTAGTTGTTGAACCGGATGCCCTCGCTGGCGAGCTGATCGATCCGCGGGGTCGGGGTGTTCCCGCCGTAACAGGCAAAGTCACCCCAGCCGATGTTGTCGCACAAGACGAATACGATGTTCGGCTGCTGGCCGGGCATGGTCAACACCTTCCTTACCTGCCGCCGTCTGCGGTACAGGCCTGTCGGGCCTCCTGCCCGGGGCGGCAGTGGACCGCCACGGGGCGGGCTTGATTCCACCTAGCAAGGTGAACGGGGGCTTAGGAGTCGCAGGCGAATAAGGCGTCGGCTCGATCCAGCAGGCACCCAGGTCACCGCTCCGATACGCCGTTAGAATCTACGCTTTGTTTCGAGACGACTCCTTGGGTGACGTCGGCGCCAGGTCCCGGCGAGACAGCGGCCACGTCATGACCAAAGACGCGACCGTCGGCGCCTGCCTGTGCATGCCAATCCTCTTTCTCGTGCGCTCCCGATGGCCGTATCCTGCTGCGTCACGGCGGGGAGGACATCACCCGGGAAGGATGATCCGGCTCCCGGTCGACCGGGTCATCATGGAGCCTGGCTACGGCGCGTAAACCGGCCCGCCGGGGCGCCATCGAGCTGGCACCAGCCCGTCCGGTGACGTGATGCTCATCGGGTTTGAGTATCCCCAGAGCCCTGCTGGACTATCGCCCGCGCGACCTTGCAGTGGCTAGCCAGCTCGTTGCCTAACCGGACCCAGGTGCGCGGCTGGTTGCGCTGTACGGGTGCATGTACTACGCGAGTTCGCCCCGCCCAGCACCCGCTTCGCGGTCGTCGAACTCGACAGCGAGGACAACGTCGGCCGGCTGACGGAATGGTTCACCAGCAAGTGGAGCCAGCGGGCCGCCGCGACCTTCAACCGGCACTTCGACGCGCTGCGCTCCGCCGCCGCCTTCTGGGCAAGCCAGGGATGGCTCACCACCGATCCCACCAGGCTGCTGCGCCGGCGCGGCCGCGCGCCAGACCGGACCCGCGCGATCCCGGCCGCCGACATCGAGGCGCTCCTCAGCATGGACGCCCCGATCCGCGAGAAGACCCTCTGGACGATGCTGTACGAGACCGCCGCTGGCCTCCTGGGTCACGCTATGCCCGGGCAACAACATCAGCGCCCGCACGCGCAAGCACGGCCGGACCGGGGACGCCGGCACCTACATCAAGCCGATGCTGCCCAGGCCGGCCGGGCCGCGATCCGGGTCCGCGGCCGGCTGCAGGCCCGGTACAACCGGCTGGTCCGCCGCTTCGGCGGTAACACGAACCCCGGCGCGAAGAAGAAGGCGATCACCGCGATCGCGCGCACCCTGCTTAAGATCGCCTACCAGGTGCTCATGAGCGGGACGCCGTACCAGGAGCTAGGCGCGGACTTCTGCACCCGGCGGGAGTCCCCGAGCAGAAGCAGGCCTGGCTGCAACGCCAGCTGCGCCGGGACGGTCCGGGTGGTGCTGGCTCTTCCGTCCTGGGATGACTACCTGCGCACCGGCCTGGACGATCTCATCGAGTCCGCATCCCAATCCCCCATGGTCCTGGTGCGGGATCCCCCATGGTCCTGGTGCGGGCCCGGGCCCTGCTTACCACCCTGCGGAACACGGCACCCCCGGCGCGCCAGCCGCCGGTCACCCGCCGGCTCCACCGCGCTGAGCAGCTTGGAGCCAGCAACTTCCCGCTGATCTGGCAGGATGCGACCAGCGAGGAAGCAGAATAAGCCAGCAGCCGACCGGCTCCTGAGGGGGACCGAAACGTACACTCAGCGGGCCATCCTCGGATCTCAGTCCAGCCAGAGACTCGTGCACTTTCCGTCCGTTGTGACCCTGGCCTCGGCTCCGCGGGGCAGCCGGATCACTGGCTTGGATGGCTCCGAGTACGGGGCCTCTGATCAGCCCGAACGCAGGTCCGGCGGCGTGCCCGTCTGCCCGTGAGCGACCGTAGATCACCGCGGTTCACCGTCCGATCGGGCACCTAACGGGCATGCCGCGAAGTAACGGGGCGAGCCGAGCCGCGTTGCGTACACTGAGCTTGTGAGCGTGCAACGCGAGGAACTGCTTCGGCTCGTCGGGGAGCTTCCGGAGGAGGAAGTCCCGGCGGTACTCGATGATGTCCGCCGTCACCTTCGGGCGGTCAAGGACCGGTCCTGGCCTCCGGCCTGGTTCGGCGCCGGGGAGGGCCGGACGGATGACGTGGCAGCCCGGTCTGAGGATCTGCTTGAGGACGGTTTCGGTCGTCCGGCGTGATCGTTTGTGACACAGGGCCGCTGGTGGCAGCGGCGCTGGCAAACGACTCAGATCACGAGGCTTGTGTCGAACTGTTCGATGCCCTACATGGGGCCGGAAGGCAACTGCTTGTACCGGCCACCGTGGTCGCGGAGGTCGGATATCTGCTGGCCCGGGAATCCGGCGCTCGCCTTGAGTCCCTATTTCTCCGATCACTGGCGGATGGCGACTTCACGTCCGTGGAGCTGACCGCCGTTGACTATGTGCGGATGGCAGATCTGGTTGTCAGATACGCCAGCCTGCCCCTGGGCACCACCGATGCTTCGGTGATGGCCGTAGCTGAACGGCTCAAGCTGACCGAAGTAGCCACCCTGGACCGGCGTCACTTCACGGTAGTCCGACCGAACCACGTTGAAGCCCTGACACTCCTGCCCTGAAAGCTCCGTGGAGAGAGCGGCGACGGGAATCGAACCCGCATGCCAATGGCAGCGGCGGGGCGATGTTCAACCCCCGCTACAGCGATGGCCGGGAACTGGACGCCGAGTACGCTCGCCGGCGGGCCTTGTGGGAGCCGCTGGCCGAGGTGCACCAGATCAAGGGCAACTCCGAGACCAGCCCGGTGGTGTCCCCCGACGACGCGTTCGCGGACTTCGAACAGATGGAAACGAAGATAGAGAAGCGCCGCGACCAGTTCCGGGACGGCCGGGTCAGCCGACGGGTTCAACGGCGGGGAAGGTCCATGTGCCGTCTAGGATCTCCGGACGGGGCTGGTAGAGCCGAACCGTGTAGTTCCAGCCGTCCATCAGGTGCAGGCAGTTCGGGCGGCGTCTTGGCATCCTCCGAGGTTGACGATGACCGAGCCGTCCGCTTCTTCGCGGGCGCTGAGCTGATGGACGCTGGCGCCGCCCCTGTCGCTGTTCTCGAAGAAGCCTTTGGCGTTGTAGAGGGAGATGGACCAGAAGGCGTCGACGGGCACGTCGCGCACGATGATCTGGTACTCCCCGGCCGGCAGGCCCGGCTCGATGATCGAGTAGAACGCTTCCTGTTCGGGGAGGCCGCGGCTTCGCGGCGGTCAAGCGCGACCTGGTGCTCGCGGTCGACGAATCGCTCTATCCCGAGATCAAGGGGCAGACCGACACCGAGGTCCTGTTCTACCTGGCGCTCAGCTTCGGACTGGAGGACGATCCGCCGGAGGCGATCGCGTGCGACATCGGGTTCGTGGAGGCAGCCGGGCGAGCGCGAGGCGTGCAGTACCCGTTCCGGGGTACCATCGCGACGACTGACGGGGAGAGGCTGTGGGCGTTCCGCTACTCCAGCGAGGGCAAGTCGCGGTCGCTGTTCTTCAGCCGCGACATCCGCGCGGTCCGGCAGCTGGCTCCGGGGGGAAATGCCTCCGGGGTGGTATCAGGCCGCAGGGGCCGAGGCAAAGAGGTTGAGCCCCAGGGCTTCTGAGAGGTACCTGGTGATGCGCTGCCCCCGCACGCTGTTGCCCGCCGCGTCCAGCGGCGGGGAGAACGTGCCGACGCCTCCCTTGCCCGGCGACACCGTCACGATGCCCCCGGCGACCCCGCTCTTGCCGGGGAGGCCGACGTCGTAGAGCCACTCGCCGGAATGCTCGTAAAGCCCTGCTGTGGCCAGCACGGCCAGGACTCGCTTGCAGTAGCGGGTGTCGATGGCTTGCTCACCCGTGACCGGATTCACCCCGCCATTAGCTAGCGTGGCCCCCATTACGGCCAGGTCCCGCGCGCTTACCCGCAGCGAGCATTGGCGGGTGTAGACGTCGGTGGCGAGATTGGGATCGCAGTACATCCGGCCGTAGCCGTCGAGGAGGTGGGCGATCCCGCGATTGCGGTCGTTGGTCGCCGCCTCGGACTGGTACACGTCATCGTCCATCACCAATCGCCGCCCGGCGAATCGCGACATCGCGGCGACGATGCTCTCGAATTTCTCCTCCGCGGTCGTCCCCGGCACCAGGCTGGTGGTGGCCATGGCGCCGGCGTTGACCAGGGGGTTCATCGTCCGGTCGGCATTGAGCTCGATGGCCATCACGGAGTTGAAGGGCAGGCCGGTGCTGTTGACGCCCAGTTTCCGGCGTGCCTGCTCATAGCCAAGGGTGTGACAAACCAGGGCGAAGACAAAGAGCTTGGAGACGCTCTCGATGGCGAACTCCTGGTCAGCGTCGCCAACCGCGAAGAGCCGCCCACCAACTCCGGCGACGCATACGCCGAAGGCGCCGGGCGACGCCGCGGCGAGGGCGGGAATGTAGTTGGCGACGGCACCCTCGTCGAGATGGCGATAGCGCTCGTATCCCGCGGTGACGATGGCCCGCACGTCACTGTCGGGCGGGAGCGCCCCGGTCGATACTCGTTCGGTCACATGGGGGTCATCGTTGACGGGATCGTGGTCCATGTCCATCCTCTGGCTGGCGAGCGCTCGCCGGGTCCCACCGATGCCCGGGCTCAGCCGGACCGACGATATCGGGGCAGTCGATCCGCAGACAAATTCGAGGTGACAAAAGCAAACCTCACTGACGTGCCTCTTTTGCTAGTCACCGCGACCATCAGAATCTGCCCAGCGATAGCAATCGCCGCGCTGATTGCCCCGGCATTCCGCATCCGCGCACCGGTGCCAGCGGTCACGCGTCGCCGCGGTCCGTCGCTGCCGACCCTTCCAGGCTGGTGAATTCCTCCCCGGCCGATGGGACAGCGCACCCTATCTGGGTGTGGCCAGGTCACCCCCCACCGGGCTTGACTGTCGCCATGGGGCATTAAAGGACAACAGCACCGCCGCGGTGCGCAGTCGCCCCGCCAGGTCCGGCGAGGCGCCACGCCCTATCAGGGCAATCGGACGGCATCAGACGATGCCGCATCGGCAAAGGAGGTCAGCAGTTCATGGATCCCAGACCTGGTGGCCGACCTGATCACGTTCCCGCTGGCCCTGCGGAGCCGCTGGG
>Ga0181530_10006048_pt1 | contig 12073 bp, 10 predicted proteins | sample PEATcosm2014_Bin_42_FD_119769 | JGI IMG/M metagenome (GOLD analysis project Ga0181530, IMG submission 119769) | Peatland microbial communities from MTU Mesocosm Facility, Houghton, MI, USA - PEATcosm2014_Bin10_60_metaG | ecosystem: Environmental > Terrestrial > Soil > Wetlands > Peat | place... | reverse complement strand
AGTCGTGCGCGAAGAACAAAAGAAGGTCGCGAATCGAGCACCGCCGCGCATCGACGCGGCGGCGCCGGTACCCCAGAAGAGTGAACGCGTCGAACGCGAGCGGCAGGTGCCGCTATTCGACGCGCCCAAATCGAGCGAGCTTCCGGCCTTGTCCTTGCTCGACGAGCCCGCAGCGCGCGAGTTATCGCACTCCGCGGAGGCGCTTGAGGCGATGTCGCGCCTCGTCGAGCTCAAATTGCGCGACTTCGGCGTCGAGGCCGAGGTAGTGGCCGTGCAGCCCGGTCCGGTGATCACGCGCTTCGAGTTGCGCCCGGCGCCGGGCGTCAAAGTCAGTCAGATCAGCAATCTTTCCAAGGACCTGGCGCGCGCATTGTCGGCGATCAGCGTGCGCGTCGTCGAAATCATCCCGGGCAAGTCGGTCGTCGGCTTGGAGATACCCAACGAAAGGCGCGAGATCGTCACGCTCGGCGAAATCATCAAGTCCAAGCCCTACGACGACGTCGCATCTCCCCTCGCGCTCGCGCTCGGCAAAGACATCGGCGGCGTGCCGGTCGTCGCCGACCTCGCGCGCATGCCGCATCTGTTGATCGCGGGTACGACCGGGTCCGGAAAGTCGGTCGCCATCAATGCGATGGTGCTGAGTCTGATCTACAAGGCGACGCCCGAGCACGTGCGCATGATCATGATCGATCCGAAGATGTTGGAGCTCTCGGTCTACGAGGGAATCCCGCATTTATTGGCGCCCGTCGTGACCGACATGAAACAGGCCGCGAACGCCTTGCGCTGGTGCGTCGCCGAAATGGAGCGGCGCTACCAGCTGATGTCGGCCTTGGGCGTACGCAACATCGGCGGCTTCAACCGCAAGGTCAAGGATGCCGCGGATGCGGGCAAACCGATCAAGGATCCGATCCGCATGCAGAAGATCATGCAAGGCGTGCCGGGTGTCGTCGCCGAGGATGTGCCCGAGCTCACGAGCTTGCCTTTCATCGTCGTGATCATCGACGAACTCGCGGATCTGATGATGATCGTCGGCAAGAAAGTCGAGGAACTGATCGCCCGCCTCGCGCAGAAGGCCCGCGCCTCGGGCATCCATTTGATTCTGGCCACGCAGCGACCGTCGGTGGACGTCATCACGGGGCTCATCAAGGCCAATATTCCCTCGCGCATCGCATTCCAAGTATCGGCCAAGGTCGATTCGCGTACGATTTTGGATCAAAGCGGCGCGGAATCCTTGTTGGGTCACGGCGATATGCTGTATCTACCGCCCGGGACGTCGATTCCGACGCGCATCCACGGCGCGTTCGTATCCGACCAAGAGGTGCATCGGGTTGCAGCCGGTCTCAAAGCCGCCTCTCCGCCGGTTTACATCGACGAGATCCTCGAAGGTCCTCGCAATGCGATTCCGGGATTTCCCGCCGATGACGAGGAGCCCGGCGAGGGTGAAGTCGTCGGTGCCGAACAGGATCCGCTCTACGACGAGGCGGTGCGGATCGTCACGGAGACCCGCAAAGCGTCGATTTCGGGCGTACAACGGCGCTTGAAAATCGGTTACAACCGCGCCGCGCGCCTGGTCGAAGGCATGGAGGCCGCGGGTTTGGTGGGGCCACTGCAGCCGAACGGTGCGCGCGAAATCTACGGTGCCCCCCCGCCCGAGGAGTAAATCGATGCCGAAGACGCATTCACTGGCCCATTCGATGCACAGTGCCGTGAGCCTGTGCGTCGCGAGTTTGCTTGCCGCGGGCTTGTTTGCGGCGGGACTGTTTGCCGCGGCGCTCGCGGTAGCGAGTCCCGCGACGCAAGTCGAGGGCTATATGGCCGGGCTTTCGAGCTGGTCGGCGGATTTCGCGCAGACGATCGACGACGGCCAAGGCAAGATCTTGCGTACGGCGGCCGGCCACTTGTATCTGCAGCGGCCGGGAAAATTTCGCTGGGATTATACCGACCCCTCGGAACAACTCGTGCTCGCCGACGGCAAGCAGATCTGGTTCTACGATAAAGATCTCGCGCAAGCCAATGTGCGCGACATGGATGCGACGCTCGCGAGCACGCCGGCGATGCTGCTCTCGAGCTCCGATCCGGTCAGCAGCCAATTCGATATATCGGCGCTTCCGGCGAGCGAAGGGCTGCAATGGTTTCGACTCAAGCCAAAGCGCGCGAGCGCGGATTTTCAGTCCGTGAAGATCGGCTTTGCGAAGGGAGAGTTGTCGCAAATGCTGCTCGTCGACAAACTCAATCAGGTCACACGGCTGAAGTTTTCAGCGCCGAAGCGCAATCAACAGTTCCCGCCGGATCTGTTCACATTCACGCCGCCCGAGGGGGTCGACGTGATCGGGCGCGACGGCAAGTGAAGGCGATCAGCGACGGCACCTACCGCCCGCTGGCTGATCGACTGCGGCCGCAGTCCCTCGATGAATATGTCGGTCAGGCGCATTTGTTAGGCGCCGGTGCGCCGCTGCGGCGTGCGCTCGAGGCCGGCCGGCCCCATTCGATGATCCTGTGGGGGCCGCCCGGTACCGGTAAGACGACATTGGCGCGCCTGGTTGCGACCGGTGCCGACGCCGAATTCGTGGCGCTGTCTGCGGTGCTCGCGGGTATCAAGGACATACGCGCGATCGTGGAGCAGGCGCGCGCGCTGCGCGGCACGCGCGATACGGTGCTGTTTCTCGATGAAGTGCATCGCTTCAATAAATCGCAGCAGGATACATTTTTGCCCTATGTCGAGGACGGGACCTTGATATTCATCGGCGCGACGACCGAGAATCCCTCGTTCGAAGTCAACAATGCTTTGTTGTCGCGCGCGCGCGTCTATGTCCTCAAGTCGCTCGAGACGCCGGACCTGGACAAGCTCCTCGATCGGGCGATCGCCGACCCGCGGCGCGGACTCGGCTCGCTCGCGCTGCAGATCGATGCCGGGGCACGCGAACTGTTATTGGCCGCCGCCGACGGCGATGCGCGTCGAATGTTGAATCTGCTGGAAACGGCCGCCGATTTGGCGGTGCCCGAGGGCGCGATCCGCCACCTCGATGTCGATACGATGCGCGCCGTGATCGGCAGCACCTACGTGCGCTTCGATAAGGGAGGCGAGAATTTCTACGATCAAATATCCGCCTTGCATAAATCGGTGCGCGGCAGCGATCCGGACGCCGCGTTGTATTGGCTTTGTCGCATGCTGGCGGGCGGCTGCGATCCTCTGTATATCGCGCGCCGCGCACTGCGCATGGCGAGCGAGGATATCGGTAATGCGGATCCTCGCGCCTTGACGCTGGCGCTCGAAGCCTGTGCGGTCTACGAGCGGCTCGGCAGTCCCGAAGGCGAACTCGCGATCGCACAGGCGATTACGTTCATGGCCTGCGCCGCAAAGAGCAACGCGATATACACGGCCTACCAGGCCGCGACCGGCGATGCGAAGTCCTTGGGCTCGCTGGAAGTGCCCCTGCACCTGCGCAATGCACCGACGCGTTTGATGAAAGAGATCGGATACGGCAAGGGATATCGGTATGCGCACGATGAACCCGACGCCTATGCGGCCGGAGAACGCTACTTTCCCGAGGGCATGCCGGACCGCCGCTACTATGTGCCGGCGCCGCGCGGGCTGGAAATCAAGATCGGCGAAGCGTTGGAGGCACGCCGCGCGCGTGACCGGCAAAAGGCGGGTGCGCCGCGTTCAGCGCGTGACCCCAGCGCACCCGAATCGTGATCCGCGCCGCGCTTCGCCTACAAAGCGTCAAGGACGACGCTACCCGGCAGCAACGGGTGCGTAGCGAAGCGCGGCAGAGTTGCCAGCGGAGAATGACGCTGGCTCACGCCGCACTCGGCCGCGCGTTTCTCAATATATTGTGCAGATATTGGCATTGAAGTAGATAAAATGCTGCGCTAGCCTCGAGATTTCACAGAAGGTCCCTATGGCCGCCGCCGAGCTTGTACCCAGCATTCGCACGCTGCGCCTGAAAGTCAAGCGCGAGGCTTATGCGTGGCTCAAATCGGCTGCGATCGAAGTCAACGCCGTTTGGAACTTTGCCAACGAGACCAGTGATAAGGCGGCTCGGCCTTTCGCAGGGCCGTCCCGATTTTTAAGCGCATTTGACCTCGACAAGCTGTCTGCAGGTGCCTGCGAGTGTTTCGAGCGGATCGGCTCAGGGACCATTCAGAGGGTTAACGCCGAGTACGCGACCCGTCGCAGACAATTCAAGCGAGCGAAGCTGCGATGGCGAAAGAGCTACGGGTCGCACCGAACCTTGGGCTGGGTGCCGTTCAAAGCGGAGCTGCTCAGGGGCAAGGGCAAGTGCTTGAGGTTCTCGGGCAAAGCGATTCGGGTGTTCGAGCAGGCTTTACTGGAGGGGGTCCGCTGCCAGTCCGGCTGCTTTGCCGAGGACTCGGTCGGGGATTGGTGGCTGTGCGTGGCGGTCGCGAGAGCGACGATGCGCTCCTACGCGCCGAGGCAGGCCGTGGGCCTTGATCTGGGGCTCAAGGACACCGTGGCGACGAGCGGTGGATTGAGGCTCGAGGCGGGTCAGTTTTACCGCCATATCGAGCAGAAGATCGCGCTCGCGCAGCGTCGAGCGCACAAGCGCCAAGCCAAGCGCCTGCATCGGACCGCGGCGCGGCGGCGCAAGGATGCCCTGCATAAATTTTCCAGACGCATTGTCGATCAATACCAGAGGATCGTCGTGGGCGATGTGAGCAGCCTGAAACTGGTGAAGACGCGGATGGCAAAATCCGTGCTCGATGCCGGTTGGGGCATGCTCAAGAATCATCTTCAGTACAAGGGCCGGGAGGCCGGAAGAGATGTGATCATCGTCAACGAGCAGTACACAACGCAGACCTGCAGCTCCTGTAAGTCCCGAACGGGACCCCGAGGGGTGAGCGGCCTGAATGTAAGGATATGGATGTGCGGCGAATGTGGTGACATTCATCACAGGGACGTCAATGCCGCAAAGAACATTCTATCCGCGGGGAGCTGTCCCCCGTCCGTGCGCGGGAACGAGTCCCCGGGGTCAGTGGCGGAGCCGAGCCAGCCATACAGGCGATGCGAGGCTAAGGATTCCGCACTGACCGCGGCGGCGTGAGCACCGGAATGGCATCGCTGATGGTGTCTGGCCTCTTGCTTATCTGAAGGAAATCATCGTGCTCGATCCCAAGCTGCTGCGTGCCGATCTGACCGGAGTCGCCGCCCAATTGGCGCGCCGCGGCTTCACGCTCGACGTCGTGGGGTTCGCGTCGATCGAAGAGCGCCGCAAGGCGGTGCAAATCGAGGCGGACCGGCTGCGCGCCGAACGCAATGCCAATGCCAAGGCCGTGGGTTTCGCGAAGTCCAAAGCCGAGGACTGCACGGCGTTGCTGGCGACCGGCGAGAAGCTTGGGCAGGCGCTCGTCGGCGTCGAGGATGAGTTGCAGCGGCTGCAGGCGGAACTCGAGAATCTGCAATTGGGCCTGCCCAATATTTTGCATGCGAGCGTTCCCGCAGGCGCCGACGAGACTTCGAATCTCGAGATACGGCGCTGGCGCGAGCCGACCCGGCTCGCGTTCGAGCCCAAGGATCATGTGGCGATCGGCGAGCGCTTGGGCATGGACTTCGAGGCCGCCGGGCGCATCTCCGGAGCCCGATTCGTCGTCCTGACGGGACCGCTCGCGCGGCTGCACCGGGCGCTGATTCAATTCATGCTCGACTTGCACTCGGGCGAACACGGCTATCGCGAAGCCTATGTGCCGTACCTCGTTCACGCCAATGCACTCGTCGGTACCGGCCAGCTGCCGAAATTCGCGCAGGAGCTGTTTGCGGTCAGCGGCGATCCGGGCTTTTTTCTGATCCCGACGGCCGAGGTACCGGTGACGAACTTCGTGCGCGATCAAATACTCGGCGAGGAGACGCTGCCGCTCAAATTCGTCGCGCATACGCCGTGCTTTCGCTCGGAGGCCGGGGCTGCCGGCAAAGACACGCGCGGCATGATTCGACAGCACCAATTCGACAAGGTGGAGTTGGTTCAGATCGTGCGCCCCGATCGATCGTACGAGGCGCTCGAGCAGTTGACGGGTCACGCCGAGGCGGTGCTGCAGGCGCTGGAGCTGCCGTACCGAGTGATCGCATTGTGCGCCGGCGACGTCGGCTTCAGCAGCGCCAAGACCTATGACTTGGAGGTTTGGTTGCCTTCGCAGCAGCGCTACCGGGAAATTTCGTCCTGCAGCAACTGCGAAGCGTTTCAGGCGCGCCGCATGCAAGCGCGCTGGCGCAATCCGGCCGCGGGGAGACCCGAGCTCGTTCATACCTTGAACGGCTCAGGCGTCGCGGTCGGCCGCGCGCTGGTGGCGGTCCTGGAAAATTATCAGCAGGCGGACGGCAGCGTGCGTATACCGCCGGTGCTGCAGCGATACATGGGTGGAGCGGACCTGCTGAAGTAGGCCCGCTCCACACCGATTGCGGTTCGCAGCGCTTAACCGATTGCGATTCGCAGCGCTTAGCTGCGGTTGCCCATCATCAGGCGCAGCACATACCAGAACATCAGCGCGATCGAGGCAAACAGCTGCATTGCCGCCGAGACGTACCGATCTTCCGGATAGACATTGATGATGTTGGACGTGTCGTACAGCACGGCAGCACCCGCAAAACCGATCATCGCGACCGAGAACCAGGTGCCGAGCTGGAAGCCGAATATTGCGCCGCCGACGATCGCGACGAGCGCGAGTACGCCGCCCCACATCAAAATCGCGCGCAGGAACGAGAAGTCCTTGCGCGTGCGGTGCGCGACGAACATCAGCCCGCCAGTGCCCATGAAGGTCACCAAGGTCGCGCTGTCGATCGTCCCGGGCGCCTTCGCGTCGGCGATGTACAGCAGAGGCACGAAGATCAAGGCTTCCGCGACGACGTATACCGCGTACGCGAAATACTGCATGCCGATCGAGGTGCTGGTTTGCGCCGTACGCGTCGCCAACCAGCCCGTCAGCATGAACGCGCCGAGGATCAGGATCCAATTGAAACCGAACATGAAACGGGCGATTTGACCCGCCCATCCGGATTCAAAGAGTGCCAATTCCACCAGAATGAATCCGAGGATGCCCGCCACCAAATGCGTGTAGGTGCGGGTAATAAATACGCTGCGGCTATCGCTGCCGGCGCGCGTAAATGACGCATTGCTGCTGGGGAAAGTAGCCATTATCAACACTCCTAATTAGTCCGCTAACGACGCAATTTTAGCATTCCTGGGACACTCGTGCCGTGGACCCGCCGAAAGCCGAGCCCCGAAGCGCTTAGATGGAGCCGCCGACAATTAGTTCAAGGGCCGGAACGCGCTAGGGAGGCGGCCGCCCGGCCGTGCCAAAGACCGGGCGGCCTTGCGCGTTGCCCGGAAAGCACTGAGAATGCCGCGCATCAAAATGCCGCTACGCGACGCCGACCTTGACCCCATGCGATTTAAGGACCCGCCGCGACAGATATGCCTCATTCGGCTCTCGGCAATCGGTGACACCTGTAATACGGTTCCCCTGATCAGAACGCTGCAGCACGCCTGGCCCGAGACCAAGATCACCTGGATCATCGGCCGCGTCGAGGCAAAGCTGCTTTCGCTGCTGCCGGAGATAGAATTTCTGACGCTGGATAAGCGCAATTTTGCGTCCGAATTCTTGCGCATGCGCACGCAGCTGGCGGCACGCCGGTTTGATCTGCTGCTCGACACCCATGTGAGCTTTCGTGCGAGCTTATTGAGTACGCTCGTGCACGCGCCGATCAAACTCGGCTTCGATCGGGCACGCGCACGGGACTTTCAATGGCTGTTCACCAATCGTCGAATTGCGCCGCGCCAGCGCGAACATGTGCTCGACAGTTTTTGGGGCTTCGCCGAGGCGTTGGGGATCACCGAGCGTAGGCTCGAGTGGAACATTCCATTGCCGCCCGAAGCGCTCGACTATGCGAAGCGCATGATTCCGGATGCGCAGCCGACGCTGCTGATCAGCCCCTGCTCCAGCCACGAGCTTCGCAACTGGCGCGCGGAATTCTATGCGCAACTTGCCGATCATGCGGTGCGCCGCTGGGCTATGCGCGTCGTGTTGTGCGGTGGCCCGACCGCGATCGAACGCGACATGGGCGCCCGCATCGTCGCGTATGCCAAAGAGCCGCTGATCGACAATATCGGCCGCGATACGCTGCCGCAAATGCTCGCGCTGGTACGCGCGTCGACGCTGTTGCTGGCTCCGGACACGGGACCCGCGCACATGGCGACCGCCGTGGACACGCCGGTCATCGGTCTTTACGCGCCCACCAACCCGGCGCGCAGCGGCCCCTACCGCAGCCTCAAATGGTGCGTGAACCGCTTTCCCGACGCGGCGAGAACCGTTGCGGGGCGCGAACCCGACGAGTTGCCGTGGTGGGTGAAAATCGAAAGGCCGGGCGTCATGGATTTGATTCAGCCTGACGAAGTCATGCAGCGCCTCGATGAATTCATGCAGCGGGACCGCAGCGCCGGATATTGAACGGCGCGCGATCGCCTGTAATGCTCAACGCATGCGCCGGCGCGCGCGAGCCGCAACGAGCAGCAGCAGCACCGCCACTTCGGTGCTCGCGATGCTGCCGCCGCCGCCACGGCCGGAATCGCCGCGTTGGACCACCCTCACATTGGCCTTGCCGTCACGTACCGCAGCCTCGAAATTGCTCAATGCGGCGTCGAAGTTCGCAATCATCCGGTCGCTCGCCGCGTCGAAGCCGCCGGCATTCGCGGCGCGGGTCTCACGCTGTTCCGAGATCAACGTGGTTGAGCCGCTTCGCGTATCGGTGCCGCCGGCTCGCAACACTAGCGAACGTGTCGCGGGGTCAATGACTGCGAGGTCGACGAGCGTTGCGGTATCGCGGCTCGTGCCGGGCAGCACATAGGCGCCGATGATCGTCAGATAACCCAACGACAATTTGTTCTGGTCGAGATGGGTGACCTGGTCGTAAGACACCAGCGCCATCAAATCGACGTTGTACAATCGCTGTATGCCACTTAAGCCCTCGAAGCCGCGGTTCGTCGTCAGGTAGTAATCCGGTATCACGACGATTTCGGCGACGAATTTGCGCTCGGCGAATCGCTTGCGGATGCGCTCGAGTATCTCGTCCTTATGTGCTGCGTCGAGTTCGCCGCCGGGCGATCGCGACGGCAGAAATGCGAGGCCGACGCGCAGCGGCAGATGCAATTCCGGAACCGTATCCTGGGCCGGCGGCAAGCGACCATCCGGATACAAGAAGCCCACCAAACTCGATGAGTTATGGGTCTCTGCGCGGCAATGCGGCGCGCACAGCAATTCGTCGAGCCCCGTGCACCCCGACAGCAAGCCGCCGAAGATCAATGCTAACCCCAATATTCGATATCCCATGTTCGCGCTCCCTTGCTATATGACCGTGGCACAATTTCCCTAGAGTGGCCGCGGCAAGCAACACGTACCTTCCAGGTATTCGCGGATGGCGCGCTCGGTATCGTCTCGTGATACTTTCCGGGTTCATTCCAGCACTCGAGGTCGGATGCAGTGGCGCAGCAAGCACAGATCGTCGCGGAGTTGAAACGCAGCCTCAAGGAAGCCGGCGTCACCTATAGCAGTGTTGCCAAGCGCCTAAACTTGAGCGAGGCAAGCGTCAAGCGGCTGTTCTCGGCCGGCGATTTCACCCTGCAGCGCATCGACGCCATCTGCGACTTGATCGGCATGGAGCTGTCCGACGTGCTCGAGAGGGCGCGGCGACGTGCGCTCCCGGGCAATAAACTGACGGTCGCCCAGGAGCGGCAGATCATAGCGGAGCCGAAATTATTCCTCGTCACGTGGCTGATCCTGAATCGGACGTCATTCGCCGATATCATCAAGGATTATCAATTCACCGAGCGGGAGCTACAGCGTTTCCTGATTCGGCTCGATCGATTGCGGGTCATCGAGCTGCAGCCGCTCAACAAGGTGCGGGTCTTGGTCGGAAGGCACTTCAGCTGGCGGCCGGGCGGACCGGTGCAGAATTACATCCACCAGAGGTTGCTCAAAGAATTCATGTTGTCGCAATTCGCCGCGCCCAGCGAGGAGTTCTTATTCCATGGCGGCGCGGTGTCGGAGCAATCCTATGCGCGCCTGCAGCGCATTCTGCGCAACGCGGCGCGTGAATGCATCGATATCATCGAACGCGATGATAGTTTACCCGAGGCCCGCCGCGGCACGGCGTTCCTATTGGCGGCGCGACCCTGGCAATACTCGGGTTTCATGCAGTTTCTGCGCACTTAGGGTTCGCCGATGTAAAGTGGCCTGTTTTGCATTTCGCAGAATGCACACGCCTCAGGTAAGATTCGCGGCGCGCCCGCCCACTAGGGGACTCGTCGACGCTTGAGCGGATAGAGACGGAGAGGTGGCAGAGCGGTTGAATGCACCGGTCTTGAAAACCGGCGTTCCTTCACCGGAACCGTGGGTTCGAATCCCACCCTCTCCGCCAAACATCTCGTGGGTTCGACAACCCGGCGTCCGCCGGGTTGGACATCGCGGCGCAGCCGCGGTGGTCCGGAGCGCTAGCGAGGGATGAGCGGCGTCAGCCGCTCACAATCCCACCCTCTGCGCCACTTCATTTGCGAATCATTTCCGAGACTTGAGTCTCGAAGACCTTTGCCTACTGCCAAACTACTGCCAAATTCCGGGGACTTCAGGGGACGAATAACAATCAATTCGACGCGATTTTTCGCCGCGTTGACAGCGAAAATCACAGCACGAGCATCGGGAATTGCCGTGCGTGCAACGGGTCTTTTTTCCATCGCCTCCTTGATTGCGTGAATGTCGGATTCTGTTCTGCCGTCGAGCCAGGCTGCATACAGGCGCAGCATGACCTCGACGCTGTGCCCGTGCGGTTTCGCGACCCACAGCAGATTCTTCCCGAGCATGAGCTGCCAGGTCACCGACGAATGTCGCGCGTGGTAGGGCCCGCGCCTGCGAATACCAAGCGCCTTGATGGCCTCGCCCCAGTCGGCATGCAGCCTCGAAATCAGCAGCGCAGCCTTGCGTGGCAAAGCGCTTCGGACTGCTCGCTTGATGATCCGTCTGGGCCCCGATGACAAACTGCTGTTGCGGGAGCGTGCGGCGGCCCGAGGGATGGCGCCTGCCACTTACGTGTCCGTGCTGACGCGAGCTCACTTACGGTCGCTCGCGCCGTTACCGAAGGACGAGCTATTGGCCCTCAAGCCCACCGTCGCAGAACTCGGAAGCATCGGCCGCAACTGGAACCAGATCGCCCGCGCCGCCAACCTAAGGCCAGCTTGTGAGCAGTCCCGGGCGCGACGAATTCAGGGCAATGCTGCGCGTCTGTCAGGCGCTTGGAGATCACGTCAAGGGGCTGCTGATCAAGAACCTCAAGTCCTGGGGGCAGGGCTCTGACTAGGCGTCCCCCGAGAGGCTCAAATCGGCAACTTGAAGACACTCAGGATCCGAGAATGCTTGGAACAAAGTTGCCGTTCGATGCTTGCGGTAAACGGAGGTCGTAGTCGTCTGCCGCCTTCATACGAGTCACATCATAGGGTTTGGTTATCCGGCCGACGACTGACTGGCTGAGATATCCCGCTGCTCGGCACGTTTAGCCCGCAATGTTCCCGGAATCAACATAGGAACGCGGGCGCGATACTGCGCGTATTCCGGATGAGCGCGAAGCAAGTCGCGTTCCTCGAGCTGAATGGCAACGAGAATGTATGCCGTCGTCATCACCGCAAAAAGTAAATGGGCAAGCGTCATTGTCGGGGTACACCAGAAGGCAATTAGAAATCCGACGTAGAGCGGGTGGCGGACCACTCGGTAGAAGAGCGGTGTGACGAACTCGGGCTGTCCCTGTGGGCGGCCGCGAAGGTTTTGCCATACCTGTTGCAGCCCAAAGAGTTCAAAGTGATTAATCAGGAAAGTCGTGACCAGCACGAGCCCCCAACCGCACGCGAAGGCTGCGTACAGAACGACTCGGCCCGTTGCATTCTCGACACTCCAAATCACGCCGCCGAGTGGCCGCCAGAATGTAATCAACACGAGGAGTGCAGCACTGCTGGCAACCACAAAGGTGGTGCGCTCTATGGCTGGACTGATGACTCGGGTGATTTGCTTTTTGAATGCT
>Ga0181530_10006042_pt1 | contig 12086 bp, 12 predicted proteins | sample PEATcosm2014_Bin_42_FD_119769 | JGI IMG/M metagenome (GOLD analysis project Ga0181530, IMG submission 119769) | Peatland microbial communities from MTU Mesocosm Facility, Houghton, MI, USA - PEATcosm2014_Bin10_60_metaG | ecosystem: Environmental > Terrestrial > Soil > Wetlands > Peat | place... | reverse complement strand
TCGCACTCGCCCCAGCACATCGGTCTTCAATATCGCTTCATCGGTCGGTGTCATATTCATCGTAGCCGTTATGCTACGACGTTTATGACTTCATTGAATAGTGGTGCTCCGCGTGACGCTTACGGTGAATCGAAGTTTTGCACGCTGTTCCGCCCGCATCGGTTCAGGGAAAGGACGGTCGAACGACAGGTCCCGCTTGTCTCACTGCTGGCCCGCCGCCGCGTGTTTGGTGGCGTGGTTGCGGAGGTGGCTGAAATTTCCCTCCTCGCAGCAGGCCACAAAACCTTCCGTCACCGTTTTCAATTCCTCCCAGCGCGCGCGGATTTCCTTGGCCTCCGCCTGAGTGATCTTTTCATCAGCGGTGGCGGCGGCGATGACGTGGAGCAGGTCGGCGAATTCCTGGACGATCTGATTGGTGGCGGGAATCAGGAAATGCGGATGCGGCGTATGCTTCGGGTTTTGAATGAAAAAGCCGCCGGCGCGCTGGCAGACCCATTGCACGAGCCGGTGGTCGCCGGTGCTTTGCAGCAGGGCTTCGATGCGGTCGAGCGGATTGCCGGTGCCGCTGCCGGAGGCATGGTTCGGTGGTTCGGCCCATTTATAAACCATCGAAAGCGACAGGCCGAGGTCGGCGGCGACCTGTTTGGGGGCTTTCTTCTCAAAGACTTCGCGCAACAATTCGTAGGAATGCATGGCCAGACGATGGAAAAGCGGAGCGGGCCGGTCAAACCTAAAAAATCCGAATGCCAAATGCCCAAGCCTGAAAGAATTCCGAAATCCAAAGCCCTAACCGGGTGCTCTCGACCGCATCTACTTTCTACTTCCTTCGGATTTCGGGCTTCGGGCTTCTTTCGACATTCGACATTCGGCATACGGATTTCATCTGGCTTACAAACATGGCGGGAATTTGTAGATGCGATGGAGGACGAGATGGTGTTTGATAAGCACGACGCATGAAACATAACGACCAAACCCGGTATTCCTTTCGGACTTGCTTTGGAGGCAGGTTGGGGTTCTACTCGCCCCAACAACAATTCAGTGAGGACTTATGAATTTTCTTGTCTATGCCATCTGCTTCGGAGTCGGGCTGGTTTTCACCCTGGCCAGCGGGATATTCGGCCACGTCTTTGGCGGGCATGACGCCCACGCGGACGTGGGCACCGGCGGTCACGCCGAAGCGGGTTTCGAACATACCGGCATGCCGGGCATCTCGCCGTTCAGCCCCACAACCATCGCCTCGTTTGTCACGGCGCTGGGCGGGCTGGGGATGATTTTTTCAAGCATCAATGCCACCAAGAGCGTTTGGATTAGCGCGCCGCTGTCCCTTGTCGGCGGACTCGTCATCGCCGCGGGAGTGTTTTGGCTGTTTGAAACGATTTTCGGCAAATTGCAAAGCTCCAGCGAGTCGCACGTAGCGACGCTGTTGGGCCAGACGGCGACCATCATCACGCCCATCCCGGCAAACGGCGTCGGCGAAATCGCCTACGTGCAGAGCGGCACGCGTTACTCGGCGCCGGCGCGTTCGGAAAAAGGCGAGACCATCGCCACCGGCCAAACCGTCAAAATCATCCGGGTTGTCGGCACGCAGTTTTACGTCCAGTCCATTTAACTTCCAACAATTACAACTCAAAACCAAACCTCTATGAATCACTTACTTCTATTGGCAGAAATTATGAGCAACCTCGGGGTCGTCGCCGTGGCCGTGGTCGGCATTGTCATCGTCATCATTGTTTTCATGGCCGTCTGGGCGAGCCGCTACACCAAGGTCGGCCCGAACCAGGTGCTCGTCGTCTCCGGCCGCAAACATGCGGTGGTCGGGGCGGATGGCACGACGCAGTTTCGCGGGTTCCGCGTCGTCAAGGGCGGCGGCACATTTGTCATCCCGGTCATCGAAAAGGTGGACGTGCTTTCGCTCGAATTGCTGACCATTGATGTGCAGACGCCGGAAGTCTATACCAGCAAAGGCGTGCCGGTGAAGGTGGACGGCGTGGCGCAAATCAAGGTCAAGGGCGACGACGTCTCCATCGCCACCGCGTCGGAACAATTCCTGAGCAAAGGCGTGGATGACATCAAAAACATCGCCATGCAGACGCTCGAAGGCCATTTGCGCGCGATTCTCGGCACGATGACGGTTGAGGAAATTTACCAGAACCGCGACGCCTTCGCCCAGAAGGTCCAGGAAGTGGCCGCCGGCGACATGGGCAACATGGGCCTCGGCATTGTCAGCTTTACCATCCGCGACATCCGCGACACTCAGGGATACCTCGACGCGCTCGGCAAACCGCGCATCGCCCAGGTCAAACGCGACGCCATCATCGCCCAGGCCGAGGCGGATCGCGATTCCGTCATCCGTTCCGCGCAGGCCAATCAGGCCGGGCAGGAGGCGAAGTTCCAGGCCGACACGAAGGTCGCCGAGGCGCAGCGCGATTATCAATCCAACGTCGCGCAATATCAGGCGACGGTGAACGTGCAAAAGGCGCAGGCCGACCTCGCGTATGATTTGCAGAAATTCAAGACCGGCCAGCTCGTGAAGGCCGAGGAAGTCCAGGTGCAGATCGTCGAGAAGCAGAAGCAGATCGAATTGCAACAGCAGGAAATCTCGCGCAAATCACGCGAACTCGAAGCGACAGTGCAAAAGCCCGCCGACGCCGAGCGTTACAAAGTCGAGACGCTGGCCAACGCAAAAAAATTCCAGCTCGAAACCGAAGCCGCCGGTGCGGCGTCCGCGACGAAAGCGACCGGGTTTGCCGGCGCCGATGTCGTGAAAGCCACGGGTTTGGCCGAAGCCGATGCGAACAAGGCGCGTGGTCTGGCGCAGGCAGAAGTCATCGAGGCGCAAGGCAAGGCAACCGCCGAGGCGATGCGCGTGAAGGCCGAGAGCTTCAAGCAATACAACGAGGCGGCGGTCATTGAAATGATCGTGCGCGTGATGCCGGAAATCGCGGGCAAGATCAGCGAACCGCTGAGCAAGACCGAGAAGATGGTCATCATCAACAGCGGCAACGGTCCCGGCGGCGGCGCGAGCAAGCTGACCAGCGACGTGACCACCATCATCAGCCAGTTGCCGCCCGTGCTGGAAAGTCTGACCGGTGTGAAGTTCGAGAAATTGCTGGAGCAGGTCCCCGCGCTGAAAAAAGCGATGAGCAAGGATGACGATAAAGGGAAATAAATAGTTTGGGCTGCGCGGCAGCGCAGCCCTACCAAATTTGACGTCGGTAGGGCGGAGCTGCCGCTCCGCCAAAATTCGGAGGGGCGAGCTCTGCGAGTCCCTAACTGAATAATTCTCAAAATGGGGGCTCGTGTAACTCGCCCCTCCGAGAGATTGAAATATCATGAAACTGTGCCGTTCATACGATGACAGCCGGCTCGCCGGGGTTTGCGGCGGGTTGGCGAGACATTTTGAGCTGCCATCAACGAAACTGCGCGTGGTCTGGGTTTTGGGAACGCTTTTCAGCGCGGCATTTCTGGGCGTTTTACTGTATCTGGCGCTTTGGTATCTGTTGCCGGAAGAACCGCCGCCCGCGCCCAGCTTTGAACCCGCCGTGTTGCAGCCGTGGAAAAAAATAGCGTGAGGAAGGTTATGGCCGAAAATGAATCAACCAAAGTCTGCTCGCTTTGCGCTGAAACAATTCAGACAACCGCCAAAGTGTGCCCGCATTGCCGATATTGGCAGAAACGATGGTCGCTGCAAAATCCGCAAATCTGGATGACGCTCGGGATATTGTCATTTGTTGTGGCTTTGGCTTGTTTTGGTATTTTTTATGACAATGCCTTTGGCCCAAAGGAACAATTTGCAGCTTACCGTGACGAAATTACGATTGTGAGTTCACAATTCAGCCGGCGGATTTCTGTTTCTGGTTGTGATAGTAACGTTAATGTGTATGTCACTGTTGTCGGAACACTTACAAATCGAAGCAATGTTACCTGGAAAGACGTTGGCGTAGAGGCACAGTTTTTAGACAAATCCGGTAAACAGTTTGACGCAATAACTGTGAATGCGGACGGATATCGCGGTACGACGGTACTGCCGCACGGCGAAGCAGCGTTCAAGATTGAAGGTAGGGCTGCTCAACCTGAGTCGGATTACGGTACATACAAGGTCATCGTGCGTTGGGCGAAGGATGTTAACCAGATTTTCTGATTTGGCAGATAAATTATGCGCCTGTTTGAAGCCATTATTGATGCGAACCACCGGGCGGTGGCGGGTGACAAGGACGCCGGTCTGCATCCGGCGGATTTCGCGGACGAATTGCCGGTCATCGCGCTCACGTGCGTTGATCCGCGGTTGAATGCAATTTTCCCGAATGCGCTGGCGCTGCCGGCGGAGCAGTTCATCTGGCTGCGCAACGCGGGCAACATCATCACCAACCCATTGAGCAGCACCATGCGGTCGCTGGCGCTGGCTTGCGCCGTCAAGGGCGGCAGGGAAATCGCCATCATCGGCCACACGGACTGCCAGATTTGCAAGACCACGGCGATGCAGTTGCTCGACAAATTGAAGGCCCTGGGTGTCGAGCGGCATTTGTTGCCGGAAAACCTCAATGAATTTTTCGGCATGTTTGGCAGCGAGCGGCAAAACGTCATCAAGGCCTGCGACATCGTCCGGCGCAGTCCGCTCATCGGCCCGAAAATCCCGGTGCATGGATTTTTGGTGGACATCGAGACCGGCAAGCTCGAATGGATTGTAAACGGCTACGAATCCTGGCAGACACTACAAGTCCCCAGCGCAGCGATCAAAAAAGGCGATGGGCAGATGACCGAGGAATTGGGTTCGTTCGCCGCGTTCAACCTTGGCGAAATGAAATTCCCAGAAACGAAAATCGGGGAGCTGGCGACGAAGGCCGAAGACTGGCTGTCGCAAAAGGTGGAAAAGCTTGAAATGGCCATCCCCGGCACGCCGGAGACGAAAGCGGCCGTGGCCCAACAAGTGGTTGATTATGCCAAAAAGCACTGGCCGAAACCGGGTGAAACGCAGCCACCGACCGTGCCGCCAAAAATTCCGTTGCCGCCGCCGATCCGCCCCAAAATCATTCCAACCCGCGGTCGGCGGTGACATGTCACCGCTTTTCAAAGCGCCGACATGTCGGCGCACTCCAAAACAAAAAATCTTCGTGATTGAAACCGGCGGCGGGCTGGTTAGAATGAGCGCTCCAATGGTTCGGGGCGTAGCGTAGCTTGGCTAGCGCGCTTGCTTGGGGTGCAAGAGGTCGTGAGTTCAAATCTCACCGCCCCGACCATTTCATACCCATTTCCAGAAACAATCCAGCACGGCCCTGCCAGCCACAATTAATTATTCACGGGCGAAAACCAGGGTGGTTTTGTCGTCCTTGATCGTCATTCGGGTGTCGTCGATCCGGGCGGGCATGGATTGTTTTTTGCCACCGCTGCTGAGCGATAATTCGTAATCCGTCCCGTCGCCTTTCCATTTTCCCTGCCACGAAACGATTTCGGTGGTCGGCGGCTTGCCGGGCTGTGTTGTCATATGGGGCAGATTTTTCAGGAACGCCTGGCTATCGGCGCCGGCAACGAACGCGGTCTTGGCATACGACTGCGCCACCCAGGCGCGCAACGTCCGCATTTCGCGCGACGAAATAACCGGGCGCGTCTCCAGCAGGCGGCTCGTGGTCGCGGCGATGTTGAAACCCCAACGGCCGACAATTTTTTCCCCGCCATATTTTGCCGAATGGCCGGTTTGCAGATAGGCGTACAGATCGTCAAAATTGTCCTGGACCAGGCCCCAGACCAGGTCGGTCGTCTCCCGGTTATCCCACATGGATTTGAACTGGTCGTTGTCGAGCAGTTGCCGGATGGGTGCGTGTTGCTTCCACGCATTTTGAAACTCGGTGTTCTGGCCGAGCTGTTTGAAATCATCGCGTTCGGTCAGCGAAATAAACATCGGATAATCCGCCAGCCGGTCGAGCAACTGCGGATTTTGGCAGAGCAGACCGGCGAGATCGGCGTATTTGAAATAACTGTCCGGCATCGGGTCAATGGCGCGCGCAATTTGAATGAACCCGGTGGTTTCCGAATCATGCCCCATCCGGTTCAGCAGTTTGATCAGCATGCCCTCGTCGTCGGACGTGGCGACTTGCGCCGTCCAGTAGCTCAAATCGAAAATGATGAACGAGATCAGCACGAGATAAACAAGGCCGTTCATCAGGCCGAGACCGAGGCCGAGCCGGGCATTCAGCCGGTTCCACCGGATCAATTGGATGCCGTCTTCCTTGTATTTGAAATATACTTCCACCTTGCGATGCACAAAATACCCCACCGACTTGAACGGAATCAACAGAACCCAGAACACGATCACCGGTGACACCAGCCAGATGACGGTCGGGTCATGAACGCCCACGTGCGGCAGCATCGGCGAGACGTATTTGGCGAGCGGCCCGGCCAGCAGCGCGGAAACAATAATACCGATCAGCGAGAAAGACACGCGAATCGCGCCCTGCCGGTAACCAAGCGCAGCCAGCGACAACATCATCACCGAAACCAAAATCCAAATGGTCATGCCCATAAATAAAAACCATTTGGCGAAAAAAGCACGCTAAAATTTGCCTCCCCTCAGCTTGGGGGCGCAGATTGACGCCAAAAAGGCAGGGCGGGCGGCATTCCTAGGAGTCCGCGTTGAAACGGGGCGGGGGATGAAGCAAATTGCGCGCAGTGAAGATTTCCGTCGTTGTTCCGGCCTTTAACGAGGAGCGGCTGCTCGGCGAATCGCTGGCGCAGATCAAATCGGCGGCCCAAGCGTTCGCGCCGCGCGGCTGGGATTTTGAATTGATTGTGTGCGACAACAATTCCACCGACCGCACGGCGGAAATCGCGCGGGCGGCGGGCGCAACCGTCGTGTTCGAGCCGGTCAATCAAATCGCGCGCGCCCGGAATTCCGGCGCGTCGGCGGCCACCGGCGACTGGCTGATTTTTGTGGACGCCGATTCGCATCCCAGCGCGGAACTGTTTGCCGACGTGGCGGAGCAAATCAGTTCCGGCCATTGTCTGGGCGGCGGTTCGACGGTCAGGATGGACGAAAATTTTTTATTGTCCGGTTTTTTCACCTGGACCTGGAACTGGTCCAGCCGGATGGGACGGTTGCTGGCCGGTCCATTCATTTTTGTCGAGACCGCGGCGTTCCGGAAAATCGGCGGATTCAACAACGAGCTGTTTGCGGCGGAGGAATTGGATTTGAGCAAACGGCTGAAGCGGCTCGCCCGGGAGACGGGCAGGGGAATCGTGATTTTGAACCGGCACCCGCTGACAACTTCCGCGCGAAAGATGCGGCTTTACACGATGGGGGACCATCTGAAATTGCTGGCGTGCGTGCTTTTTAGCCGCCGAACCCTGACCCGCCGCGAATCCTGCACTTTATGGTATGACGGCCGGCGGTGAAAATATTATGATGCGGCGGCGGCGGCTTTTTTCCGGACGGCGAGGAAGTTCAGATACTCGATCAACCGCTGTTTCATTTCCGTGCGCGGGATGATGGCGTCAATGAGACCATGATCGAGGAGAAATTCGGCGGTCTGAAAGTTCGGCGGCAATTCGGCCTGGGTGGTGTCCTTGATGACGCGCGGACCGGCAAAACCGACCATCGCGCCCGGTTCGGCCAGGATCAGGTCGCCCAGGCTCGCGTAACTGGCCATCACGCCCGCCGTGGTCGGATGCGTAAGCACGCTGATGAAGGGCAGGCGCTGTTTCGCGTGGTAGGCGAGCGCGGCGGCGGTCTTGGCCATTTGCATGAGGCTGAACATGCCTTCGTACATGCGCGCGCCCCCGCTGCTGGAGATGATGATGACGGGCAGTTCCTTTTCCGTCGCGCGTTCGATGAGGCGCGTCAATTTTTCGCCGACGACCGAGCCCATCGAACCGCCGAGAAAGCTGAAATCCATCACGCCGAGCGCGGCGCGTTCCCCGCCGATTTTGCAAATGCCGGTGACGACCGCGTCCTTCAACGAAGTCCTTTTTTGATGCGATTCGAGTTTGGAGGTGTAGGTGGCCACGCCGGTGAAACTGAGCACATCCGTGCTCGTCATCTGCGCGTCCATCTCCTCGAACGTGCAGGTTTCGACCAGCGAGTGAATCCGTTCGCGCGAGCCGATGGGGAAATGGTGATGGCACTTCGGGCAAACCTTCAGGTTTTCGTCCAGTTCCTTGTCGAAAACCATGGTTTCGCACTTCGGACATTTCGTCCACAGCCCCTCCGGAATGTCGCGCTTTTTGGATTTGCCGGCGCCGAGCTTGGGCTTTTTGGGCAACGTCGCCGCCTTGTCGGTCGTCGTTGGAGTCAATGCCGGCTCGACCGTTTCGAGACCAAGCGATTTCTTGGTAAAAGCAGTCGTGCTCATAGTTTGTTGAATAATACAATACTAAAGTCCGCGTGCAACTGTCCAGACGCAAACATCGCCCGCCCCCGCGGCCAAAAGCGCCCGGGCGCAGGCGCTCGTCGTCGCGCCCGTCGTGAAAACATCATCCACCAGAATCACCCGCTCGCCGTTCAAACGCGCGCCGGGGCGGATGGCAAACGCGCCGCGCATGTTTGCCGTACGCTGCTGCCGTGTCAGCAGGGTCTGGGTGGCCGTGGGCAGGACCCGCCGGAGCAGCTTTTCGTTCATCGGAATTTGCAGGGCGGCGCTCAGGTGTGCGGCGAGACGTCCGGCCTGGTTGAATTTGCGTTCGCGCTCTTTCACCGGATGCAGTGGAACGGGCGCGACTAAATCCCAGTCCTGGCCGCGCAACGCGGGCGCCGCTTCGCGCAAAAACAGGCCGGCGAGAAAAGGTTCAAACCACAACTGGCGCTGGTATTTGAAGCGGTGAATCGCCTCCAGGACGCCGCCGCGGGCGACGACCGCCGAGCGCGCGGAACGGAAGTGCAGTTCCATCTCACGGCAGTTCGTGCATTCAAATGGCGTCGTGATGTCACCCGCGAACGGCAATCCGCAGCGTCCGCAAAACGGCGGTTTGATGAAGCGCACCTGCCGCCAGCAGCGCGCGCAAACGAAGCCGTCCCGGGCGGTCGCGCGTTCGGTTTCGCAAAGCTGGCAGATTTCGGGATAGAAAAAACCGAGGCCGGCGCCGAGCCACTTTTGAACTGGTTCAACGAGTGCGGTCATCGCGATATTGCAAACGGTTCGCGCGGCGGTTTGAGGGGCAGAAATCCGACCACCACGAGCGAGACCACGAGCACCATCAAGGCGAGCCAGCCGTCAATCAATTTACCCGTGCCGTAAAACCAGGTCGCGGCGCGCGGCGCGCCGGTGGTGAATGCGTCGTAAGTTTTCAGCCAGAAAATCCAGCCCACGTGCAGGCCGATGGAAAAATAAAGGTTGCCGGTGCGCTGATACGCGAGGCCGAGCAGGAAGCCGGCGAGCGTGAGATTGATAAAACCGGGAACGAGCACATGGAAATCCGCAAAGCCGCCCAGCATCCGCGGGAGCAGGATCAGTCCTGAATTCCAGGCGACCGGACCGGTAAATTCCGCGCGTTGCAGGAAATGGACGAGCGCGAAAATCACGCTGCTGACAATCAGCGCGAGTTGCCAGTGCAGAATCCTCCGCAATCCGCCAAAAATGCCGCCGCGAAATAAAATTTCCTCGATGGTGCCAACGACGGCAGCCGTGGCGATGGCATCGAAAATGATGCCCACGATTTTGTGGGCGGTCAGGCCCGGGATAAAAACGCGGTCACCGCCGCCGATGGCGGTTCCGGCGACAACGGCCAGCGAAACGAAACCCAGCAGGAGGCCGCCGTAAAACTTATTCCACTGGCCGTGAATTTGGACCAGGCCGGTTTCACGCCACGAGGTCGCGCCGAGCGCGCACAGCAACGTCCAGAGTCCGGCCAGCGCGAAAATCAGCAGCGAGCGATTCACAAAGCGGTGAAACGGCGCGCTGGCGATTTGGGGAAACGCATGCCCGGCGGTTTGCGCGAGCCGGTAAAGCAACGGCGCGAGCAAAGCGCCGCCGATAAACACCACCACCAGATAAATGACCAGCGCCCGGAGCGGTCGCATGGCCGGACAATACGTTTTCGCGCAATTCAAGCCAAGCGCGAATTCGGCGGTTGGGTCCTGCCGTAAATTCTGCCCATACTGGCCGGACCTGGCTTGGGAATTGCGGATAACCGGTGAATCTTTCAGGTTGACGTTCCGCGACAATCGTAACAATCATGAATAACATGCCATCTATTTATAGCCGGCTCTGCCACCCTCCAAGTCTCCGCCTCGCCGCCGTCCTGCTGGCCGCGCTGGCTTGGGGCGGCCTCGCCTTTTGCGGCGAGATTCATGACTCGGCCCGGGATGGCAACTTGAAAAAGGTCAAGGCGCTGCTTAAACACGATCCGGCCCTGGTTTTCAGCAAAGACAACAACGGCGGGATGCCTTTGCACGAGGCGGCGTTGAATGGCCGCAAGGACGTGGCGGAATTGTTGCTGGACAAAAAGGCCGAGGTCAATGCCCGGGACAACAACGGCAAGACGCCTTTGCATGATGCGGTGTCCGGGGACCACAAGGACGTGGTGGAATTGCTGCTGGCCAACAAAGCCGACGTCAATGCCAGCGATAACAACGGCAAGACGCCTTTGCACCTGGCGGCGGCCAGGGGGTTTAAGGACGTGGCGGAATTGCTGCTGACCAACAAGGCCGAGGTCAATGCCAGGGACAACGACAGCATGACGCCTTTGCACCTGGCGGCGTTGGGGGGGCACAAGGACGTGGCGGAATTGCTGCTGGCCAACAAGGCCGAGGTCAATGCCAGGGACAACCGCAGCGGCACGCCTTTGCACGAGGCGGCGGCTGGCGGCTTCAAGGACGTGGCGGAATTGCTGCTGGCCAACAAGGCCGAGGTCAATGCCCGGGATAACCGCAACGGTACGCCATTGCACGAGGCGGCATCTGGCGGCTTCAAGGACGTGGCGGAATTGCTGCTGGCCAACAAGGCCGAGGTCAATGCCAGGGACAACGTTGGTATGATGCCATTGCAGGATGCGGCGATCATGGGCCACAAGGACGTGGCGGAATTGCTGCTGGCCAATCAGGCCGAGATCAATGCCAAGGACAACAACGGCAGGACGCCTTTGCATTGTGCGGCGTTTGGGGCCCAAAACCAAAAGGACGTGGCGGAATTGCTGCTGGCCAACAAGGCCGAGGTCAATGCCAGGGACAACAACGGCGCGACGCCTTTGCATTATGCAGCAATTGGGAGCCACAAGGACGTGGTGGAATTGCTGCTGGCCAACAAGGCTGCGGTCAATGCCAGGGATAAAGACGGCCGAACGCCTTTGAAATATGCGGTGTTGAAGGGAATCAAGGAAGTCGCGGAATTGCTGCGCCAGCACGGCGGCCACGAATAAACTTCATGGAAACCAGGCGGTGTCCTTTTGTCATCCAACCCGCCGGCGCGATCAGGGGCTCCGTTCTCTTCGCGAATCTTGGTCCTGAAGTTCAAGGCCAGCGCGTGAAATTTTCCGTCACCGATGGCAGGCCCGTTTCGTCTGAGAATTTGAGCATTGAAAAAGTTTAGTTCGCGTTGGCAGGCGCGACGTGTTAAGGAATAAACAGAATGGCGCGTGAATCTCAGGAAGCGGTGGCGGCCGGACCGGTGAAGCAGGAGCGGTTCGGACGTTTTTATACACAGGAGCTCATCAACCGCGGCGGCATGGCTGAGATCTGGCTGGTGACGGACAGCCGCGGCAAACCTTACGCGCTACGGAAATTGAATGACCGGTTGCGGTTCAATTTGCTGGCCCGCCGCCGGTTCTTGCGCGGGTGCGAGGTGCTTTCCAAAATCAATGATAGCGATTATGTCGTCGGTTATGTGGAGCATGGCCGGCAGGGCGGAACACTTTACCTGGTCATGGATTACATCGAGGCGGCGAATTTGAAGGAACTGTTCGCGCAGCACGACCCCCTCCTGACCGAAAACGTCGCCCAAATCCTGATTGATATGGCGCTCGGCCTGAGCCACGTGCATGAGAGCGGCTTCATGCACCTCGATTTCAAGCCGGAAAACGTGCTGGTGACGCGCAACGGCAATGTGCGGCTGATTGATTTTGACCTCGCGCAGCCGATCCCCGAGAAACCGAAGAAAATGTCG
>Ga0181530_10006033_pt1 | contig 12096 bp, 6 predicted proteins | sample PEATcosm2014_Bin_42_FD_119769 | JGI IMG/M metagenome (GOLD analysis project Ga0181530, IMG submission 119769) | Peatland microbial communities from MTU Mesocosm Facility, Houghton, MI, USA - PEATcosm2014_Bin10_60_metaG | ecosystem: Environmental > Terrestrial > Soil > Wetlands > Peat | place... | reverse complement strand
TCCGCGTCTGCTCGCTGCGCGCGAACTCCACGAGTTCCGTTAATTCGAGTTCATGGGGAAATTCCGCCAGGAACTTCTCACCGCTCGAAACGGCATCGGGAAAGTTCGCTTCATTGATGAGCGCCCGCAGCTTATCGACGCTGTTTTGAATTCGCCGCCGCTTTTCGTACTCCTCTTGAGCCTCGAGTATCAGCCCACGAACGTTCTCGGCGGCGCGGTCGCTCGGATATTGCTTTTGAAGTTCCGCGATGACCTTGAGTGCATCTTCAAATTTCTCTCCCGCGAGCAGCTCGCGGGCTTTGTCAAGCTGTATCTGCTTGAGCTGCTTGGCTTGGTCGTGTCGCGCGGTTTCTAGAAGCTTTATGACGTCTTGCTCGCGGGGAAATTCCTTTCGGATATCGGTCAAAAGCTGGATGCATTCTTGGTAGCGCTGTTCGGCCCAGTAAATCCGCGCCTGCTGCAGTGCGCCTTCCAGCCTTTCGCGTTCCTTCCGGCGGCCGGCTTGATCCTGAATCTGCTTTTGCAGATCCCGGAGTTGGGCGCTTTCTGCATCGAGCTGGAGTGCCTTCTCGATCTCTTTCTGGGCCTCGGTTAGCGCGCCCTTCCCGACCAGGCCCTGGATGGCTATCACCTCCTGCTGAATCATCCGGTTTCGTTCGGCGAGGCGCTCCGCTTCGGAAAGAAGTCTGGTGAGTTCGGCATTGCCTGGAAAACGCTTCAGTCCTTGCGAAGCCGAGGCGATTGCACTCTGAAACTCCTGCAATCCGATTTTCGCTCTCACCTCTTTCAAGATCGATTCGAGCTGGTACTTCTCCTCTTCATTGCGCGCGAAGTCCAGAAGTTCGGCCAGCTCCGGTTCCTGAGGGAATTCGAGCAGCAGCTTTTCGCCGGCGGCGATCGCTTCAAAGCGTTTGGCGGAATGCAACAACCCCTGTACCTTTTCCATTTCGGCTTGAAATCTCTGGCGGCGATCGAATTCCTCCCGGGTTTGCACCGCCAGCGCCCGGAGTTCGCTGACCTCTTCGTCGTTCGGATGTTCGTGCTGGAGCGCGGCGATGATTTTCAGGGCATCCTCAAACTGCTGGATGGCAAGAAGACCTCGTGCCTCGGCGAGCCGCTGCTGCCTTGCCGATTCGATTTGATCGTTTCGAACCGCTTCCAGCAGTTTGAGGATCTCGGGCTCGTTGGGGAATTCCTGCCCCATCTGAGTGAGCAATTTTATACAGTCCCCGTAGCGACGCTCAGCCCACATCATTCGTGTTTTTTGCAAACCGGCAGCCAGCCTTTCACGCTCCTTTTTGTAGGCCACCTGGTCTTGAATTTGTTTCTGAAGAGAACGGAGCTGCTTATTGCCGCTTTGCAGCTTCACAGCCTCTTCCAATTCGTTTCCCGCCTCGGTTAATGCACCCTTTGCAAGGAACTGTTTGCTGGCCTGCACCCGCTGCTCAACGATGCGCGCCTGTTCCGCGATACGGCGGGCGTCTACAAAGATTTCGTGATCGGGCGCAAACAGGGAACCGAACTTCAACACTCCCTCTACTTCTTTGCCCGCGTCCTGAAACCGTCCCTCTTCCAGCAGCATTGCCGCTTTCGCTACCGCCTTTTGCGCTTGTTGGAGTACGTGGCTCTGCCTTACCTCTTGATTGACTTTTTCGAGGAGAGTCTTGGCCCTCTTATTGCTGCTATTGATCTGAAGCGCCTTGCGAAGCAAATCCTGAGCGCCGGTCAACTCGTGAGCGCTGATGAGCTGCTCGCTCTCGACGACGAGTTCGGAAACCCTTTCGTCCTGGAGCCGCCTCCACAAAGGCTCCAGTTCAAAGAGCACGTCTTCCATCGTTTGGAAGCGCTGCTCGGCGTCTTTGCGCAGCATTTTCCCGATGAACACGTCCAATTCAGGCGGGCAATCAGGCACTTTTTCCCTGAGCGAGGGAACTTCGATGTTCTCATCGACGATGTTCATCATGAGCGCTGCATGATTCTCCCCGGTAAAAGGGCGCTCATAACACAGTAATTCGTAAAACAACACTCCCAGGGCCCATATATCGGAACGCTCATCGGCCCGTTGTCCTCGAATCTGCTGGGGCGACATGTAACCCAGTGTTCCAATAAGCATGTTGGTCTGCGTGTTGGAATCGTCCAGCGCTCTGGCGATTCCGAAATCGACCACCTTCACTACGCCTTCCTTCGTAAGCATCACATTGCCGGGCTTGATATCGCGATGAATGATGCGCCGCTTGTGGGCGTACTCGAGGGCGCTGCAGACAGGTACGATGTATCCCATCTTCTCAACGAGAGGCAAAGTAGGCCGCTGCTCAATCAATTTGTCGAGACTTTCGCCCTCGAGAAATTCCATCGCAATGAAAGGAACATCTCGTTCTTCGCCGAGCTCATAGATGGTAACGATGTTGGGATGCTGGAGTGTTCCCGATGAGCGCGCTTCCTGATAGAAGCGCTCGAGAAGGTCAGGCCTGCCGAGAAGACCACCTGTAATCGTCTTCAGAGCGACAAGCCGGCCAATAAATGGGTCACGGGCTTTATAGACTTCACCCATGGCCCCCTGGCCCACTTTGGCAATCAGTTCGTACTTGCCTAAAGAACTTTGCACTATGGATTCTTCCCAGTCTTCATCCAACGCGAATGAAATTCACATGCGCACACACCTGGCCTATAGCTTTTTGGATTGGAACACCCAAGAGTCGCTGACTCACTCAAAGATGCTCTCCTCGGAAACCGCCGATCGGCCACACTCTTTGACACGCAGGGAGGTACCTATGTTATCAACTAATTAGGCTCCCGGCAAAAGGAATCGGTGGCGTGTGGAGCCCTTGACTTGTGGCGTTTGAGACCCTCCCGAACTTTCATTGAGCGCAACTCGAACTCAACCGCAGCTGGCGTTTTCCCTTAGAGCTACGGCGCTTGCTCCTTTTCAATCCTCAGCCAGGTCAGGGTGTTGATTCCGTCCTTTTCACCTCATCTAAATACTTTATGAATAAGACTTCGTTGTGAGCCTCGTTATAAACAAGCTCGTCGACGATGCGTTGCGTCATCATCAAACCGATCCCACCGGGCCTCAGTCCCTTTTTTTCCCGCTCGCTGAAATGGGCGAGAGGGTCCTCCTCGGGATTTGAGATTGCCGCGTGTTTGAGATTCTCGAGTCGAAAACCGGGACCCGGATCCGCGATGCGATACATCACCATCCGTTCCGTACGAACGCAAGTGATTCTCACCTTTTGGTTCGGATCGAGCTGTCCTCCCCATTCCACTGCGTTGAGCAGTAACTCGTGGCATGCGCTTGCGATCGACTTTCGGGTATCGATAGGAAGGTCCATTTTGAGGTTTAGAAGAAATTCCTCTACTCGCTCTGCCGCTCCAAGTTCACATGGTAAAAGGACCTCAACCCAGTTGGGACGCGCCGACACTATTTCGATTTGCAGAGCCTCGGGACGCGCCGAGATCGTGTTGCGCACCACCTCGATGAGCACCCCAGGATCGATAGGCTTCACGATGTACCGGTAGGCCTGCTCGCGGGCCGCCTTCAGCACAGTCTCGGGAGTTCCATCTGTTGTCATGATCACCACTTTAGGCGGGTTGGGCATCTGCCTTAGAACAGACAGAAGCTCGATTCCATTCATCTTCGGCATCCATACATCGAGCAGAACCAGGTCAAATCGCTCTTCCCTGAGTTTCTTCAAAGCCATCATCCCATCGGATGCCAGGGAGACAGCGTAGCCGGCTCGTTTCATGAGTTCGCGGACGAAAAGCCGGAACACGAGATCATCATCAGCGATCAAGAGCTTATCCATCTTCCCTCCGAGACGATTTCTCTCCTGCCCGGCGGCATCTCATGTCTTGCTGCGCTTCCGACTTGATCGCCGGTGGTTGCTCTTGGAACTTCCACTCCCGGCGCCTTGCAGCGCAAGTTTGCGAAGTTGAGACTTCAAAAGAGCCAGCTCGTGTACGAGCAAAGAGTACGCTGCATCCACTCCATGAAAGTCGGCGCTTCGGCCCATAACTTCCAGCCGGCGCGCGACCGCAGCGACCGCCTTTGCATCAAAAACGCTTGCGGACCCCGCAAGAGCGTGAGCCGAACTTGCCAGTCGGGCGGCATCTCGCCGCGAAATGGCTTTTCGAATCTGGGATAACTTTTTTGCCGACTCCGTGAAAAAGACCCGAATCAGCCGGCGCACAAATTTACTGTTGCCGGCCAGATGCGCCACGGGAGAACTGTCTACGCGGCCAGCGTCAGCCGCATCGGCATTTATCACATTGACTTGAGCTGACGCCTCGGGACCTGGACGCTCGGAGCCGGCAGCGAGCCGGAAGCTCTCAATGGCGCCGTAGAGATCATCAACTTGAAATGGTTTGGGTATGCATTCGTCCATACCAGCCGCCAGGCATTCGTCCCGGCCGCCGGCCATCGCCATGCCCGTGACGCCGACAATGGGTATACGACTGCCCGTTTCTCTCTCCCTTTGGCGTATGGCTCGGGTGGCTTCGATGCCATTCAGTTCAGGCATTTCCTGGTCCATCAGAACCAGGTCAAATTTCTCTTTTTCCAGCGTACTCAAAGCCTCGCGGCCATTCCTGACTGCGACAACGGAGTGGCCTCGCTTTTCGAGCAGGTGAATCATGATTTCCTGATTTACTTTGGCATCTTCAGCCAATAGTACGCGCAGAGGGCGCCTCGTGGATTCCGGCGGTGTGGTTCTCTCGATGCTGTCAGGCGCCCCCGGCAACGAGCCCGTCTGCGCGGCAACAGAAGCCTGGCGTAGAGCCGGTGGAACCGGTTGCCGTGTTGCCTCTGTGCGTGCTCCCGCTGTTTGATCGTTTTCTTCCACACGAGGTAGCCGAAACCAAAAGCGAGCTCCGCCTTGCGAGCGCTGCTCACACCCTATGCTTCCGCCCCAGTTTTCAACGGTGACCCTGCAAAAGTAGAGCCCCAGACCGGCTTTACCGCGGTGTTCCGTTCCTCTGCCCAAAAGAGAGAAGAGTTCCGGCGCCTGCCCTCCGCGAAATCCCGGACCTTCATCGTCCACAAACGCTCGCATGAATCGACCTTCGTCCACGATGCCAACGGCGACAGTCGAACCCGGAGGACTCAACCGTAAGGAATTCTCGACCAGGTTGGCAAATATCCGGCGCAGACGAGGCTCGTCGCCGGCAACCTTCCAGTCGACCGGCGGATCCGGTTCGCGAACCAGTTTAATTCGCGCTCCCTTTTCAGCAAAAGCGGCTGAGTAGTCTCTGACAACTTCCTCGGCAACCGCCGCGATATCGGCAATACCGGTTCCCTTCCCTCGCGAGAGTTGCTGGGTTGCCACCTCTTCGGAAAAAGCCTCCAGAATTTCGCGGATCATCGACTCTTGCAAAACGGATTGTCTTAAACCAGTGTCCACAAGATCGTGCATCGCAGAAGGTTGGCTCTCCAGCTTCAAGGATGAAAAGCAACCTCTCATGGCGCTCAGAGGCTGAGAAAGGTCGTGAATAATGCAGTGAAGGAGGATTTCCTTTTTTTGAATCTCCCGCCCCAATTGATCGTGTGTGAGCCGCGCTTGCCTCGCGATCTGTAGCCACCTGCTCTGTTCGAGGTAAGATCTCTGAGGATTTCGAATCAGAAGGACCGGCAATCCCGCGAGCCATAAGGCCGAAGCCTCCAGCGCGATCTCGCGGCCGCCGGAACCTTTCTCGATCCAGAGTCCGGAATCCTTGATGTCCCCTGACTCTGCTTTCCACATTTCTTCGGCATCCGTTAGAAAGTTCTCGACAAAAGGAAAGCGCCCCCCTAAATTCAGGACCCCAGTTTTCCCGGCAGGTGTTCCGGCAATTTCCATGAACCAATCGGGGAGGCGGCCAAAACGGCGAAATTGGCCCGAGCCCAGATATTTGAATACGGCCAGCCCTTGGCTTCGCGCCAGTTCTTCAAGAACCTCGTTTTTTAGCCCGGGTTTCGCTGAACTCGAATGGCGGCGCATTGCGATTAAATCTGGTTACGACAGCATCTTGCGTCCCAACTCTTCAAACGCTTCTTCGACTGCCTGTCCGGTCTTGGCGCTCGAGTGCATAATCGTCCAGTCTCTTTCGCCAATCTGCTTTGCCGTATCGGCTCCGACCTCCCATTCATCTTTCAAGTCCGCCTTATTCAGTAGAAATATAAAAGGAACTTTTGCAAACACCTTTTCAACTTGGTGAAAGATGGAGACCGCTTCTTCCACAGTTTGTCGCCGGGTGCCGTCGGCAACCAGCAAATACCCGGACATTCCGCGCAAATAGTCCATCTGGAGAGACTGAAAATCGTCCCGGCCATAAATGTCCCACAGCACAAGCGTCACTTCCCGTTCGTTCGCACGAATCACCTTTTTGTCGATCTTGACGCCGATGGTGGTGTGATATTCGTCCGAATAAATGCTCTCCACGAACCTGCGGACTAAGCTCGTCTTTCCGACCGCGAATGTTCCCAGCATGCAGACTTTTTTTTGCAACATCGCGATCAGACCGTCATTTGGACAGCAGCGATTTTGAACGCACTACGCTAAACGTCACGCTCCGGTTGAGGCGGCGTGCCATCTCCGAGTTCCCTTCTTCGACAGGCTCCGAAGTGCCCGCTCCACGAGGTTCGAGCGTGTCGGGGGCGACCCCGTTTTCGATGAGCCGGCGGGTCACGTACTCGGAGCGGTCTTGGCTAAGCGGCCGATTCGACGATTCACTACCGGAGTTATCGGTGTGCCCTACGACTTCGATCGCCAGCTTGGAACCTGGCAGTTCCTCTTTCGCCAAAAGTAGCTTGATTTGTTCAGCGGCTCGGTCAAATTTGGCCTCCTCGCCTGGCGTGGGTGTCGGGCTTCCGACCGGAAAAGTAAAGAGCGCTGATCGCAAAGCCGCTTCCAATCGGACGACCTCGGGCCCCTCCCGTTCTTCCAACTGCGAGGTATCGACCTTTCTTACACCCGGAATGAGCGCGGCTTGATACATCAGTCGTCGCATGAGATCCGTGCTGGCTGATCCCGCAGCCGTCAACGTTCCGTCCCGGACGGACAGCGTCACCCCCGGCTCTGGATGAAGCGTCTCGATAGCCCGTCGACGGACGATTTCATCGTCCAAGGCGTAAAATGGAGTCCACTGAAATCTCACCTGTGCCGGATCGATCTGAGCGCTTCTCAGCATGGAAACGGTGTCGGATGCCAGCAGATCGCGTAGACCGCGGACGACGCGGCGGCCACCTTCCTTTTCGACCGACGTTACAACAATACCCGGCTGCGATTGCAACGCCTCGGCGAACCGATTCCATCTGATTTGGTTTCGCAAGCCGATCGCTACCCAAATGCCGAAAAGCACCACAGCGGCAATTGTGAGTATAAGTACATAGGGCTTTCGACGCGTCACGCTCTTCGGGAGCGAATGTGATTCGAGACACTGGCTTAGCTGCTGGTCCGCGAGGGCCAGAGCGGTCGAATCCCCATCGAACCGCTCCAGAGCGAGTCCGAAATTTCGATGAATTTCTTCGATGGTCTTTTTCAGGGTTTCGCGATAGGAGGCCGGAGCGTGGCCGCGAATTACCGCCGCAAGAATCGCCTGTGGCCCCTCTTCTATCCAAACCTCAAGGTCTCCTACGTGAAGACTGTCGAGACTGTCCTCTTTCGGCGATTGGAAAGAATCCCGGACGTAGGATTGAATTGCCGAAAGCATACCGGAAACGAGCGCCGGATCCTGAATGGCAACTCGGGGCGCGACACAATGCCCCAGCACCAGGCCCGTGGCCTTGTGGATCAGAAAAACCTGCTCGACTCGAAAGAGCAAACCGTGGAGAAGAACGATTTCGGCAAAGGGCTTGCCCGTGCGGATGGATTCAATTCGCCAGCGAATACCTTCCAGAGAAAAACTGTGATCCAGCGCCTCATTGAAGGATTCGAGCATCGCGCGAATCGATTCAGTGATGGACTTCCGGATCGCCGGCCCCATCACGGGAAATAGCGCCCCTGCAAGGACGCTCGGGTCCTTCCTTACCGATTCGGACAAAGCCTCTTCCACCGAAGGCGTGAGCGCTTTATTCAGCTCACGCTGTCCGCCGCGGTCCCGGCGCAATTCGATGGCCTCGGCAACCACGGCACTCACGTCGGCTGTCCTGGAAGCGGGATTTTCTAACCGGTTGCGGAGGGCGGCTATTTCCTTCTTTTCGCGGCCTAAAAGAATATTGCGGAGTTCTTCGAAAATCTGGCGGTCGTTTGGCCCCTCAGACGAGTCTTCCGACCCATTCTTACCTATTGAAGGCGCGGCCATTTCTTCCTTAATTGCGTTTCGGGCGGGAACTCCCGCGCACCTGGCGAAGAAATTAGCCCGGACGCCATGTTCCTATTTGTCGGGTAATGTAAGCCCATTGTTCAACCGAAGAGCCATTTCGTTGAACAGATCGGCAAGAGTCGCGCGATCGGTCTTCTCCGAACGCAGCGTCTGTACCTCACGGTCCATCGCCGCCGAGAAATCTTTCTTGGTCCTCTCGATTTCATTGGACAAGGTCTTCGTCTGATCGAGTATTCGAGTCCGCAGGTCCCCTTGTCCGGATGTCATTTGCTCTTCGAGCTGAGACAACTTATTTTGGAGAGACGCTGCCAGGCTGCGCAACTCGGCAGTCAACTCCTTTACATTCTCTACCCGCTCGCCTTTCTCATTCTTCAGGCGCTGGCTGAGAGATTCGACTTCCTGGTGCGTAAATGCCTCGAGCGAATCGAAACGCCTCTTGATATCCTGGCGTATCGTTTCCAGAGAACTGGCTACCTGTTCCTCCAGTCGGCCGAAGCGCTTCTCATACTCCCGCATCTGGGAGCCGAAAAGAATATCGCGTATCTTGTCGACGTTCGCTCCTTCAGGGGCGTCGGTATTTGCGACAATCGGGCTCTCTTGGGCTGCCATGGCGAACTCCTTCTCCCCATCGATCCGGTTTTGGCTTGCAAGCTTCTGCTTTTTAGGCAGAGGCATGTTGATGAAAGGTACACCGATTTCCAGAGTGCTGCAACCGTCGGATTAGCATTGCCACAGGTAAGCGAGTCCTGGTACGCCTATCAATCGCAATCTTTGCTCCGGGGCAATTCTCGCAGCCTCCGGGCCACATAGTACCTCAGGATGTGCCAGGATTTCTTGACAGAATCGTTACTATAGAGGCATTATTCTTTCTCCGGGAGCTTTCGAACTGAGCGGGAATTAAACCTTTCCACCCTTCCGACTGCGTGGGTGTTTCATGGCTTCACCGGCGAGACCCGATGTTTTCGGCGATAAACGTCCCGACCGCGAATTGGCCGTGCCTTCCTTTGCCAGGGGACTCGATTCAACGCCCGTAATAGATGATTCCGTCGCTCAACGGATCGTAGAGGTCGCCGCATCTTTTCCCGGAATTATTGCAGCGCGGCTGTGCCGGACACTTCATCGTGACCCGTCCACCCCTCCCGAGACGGCCGTGGTGGCCGCTTCCGTCCAAACGGAAGCCGCGCCGGTCGGGCCAGGCCGCACCTACCCGCTCCTTCAGAGAAACCACGTCTCCTACGTTCTGCAAGTATTTGAAGGGCAACCGTGTGGCGCGGGCACCCTGCGGGCGGTCGAGAAGTTTTCTGAGATTGCCGCGACTGCGTTGAATTACGCGGAAATACAACAGTCAGCGGAGGATTTCGCGGCGATTCTGGAAGCGACCAGAATCCTGAATTCCACCCTCGACCTGCCCGAACTTCTGCGCATCATCCTTCAACTCTCTACGCGCCTTTGCGGTGCGGACAGAGGAACCGTGTTCCTGGTGGACAAAACGAAGGATGAAATCTGGTCCCTGCGAGGTTTGGGATTGGAAAAACATGAGATTCGCATTCCAATGAGCAAAGGCATAGCTGGCTGGGTTGCGTGCCGGGGCGAGTCGGTAAGAGTCGACGACGCAGCATCAGACTCGCGTTTTGATCCTGATGTGGACCGGGACCTCGGCTACCACACAAAACAATTACTAGCCCTGCCCATACGGAATAAGGGTTGCGAAATTGTCGGGGTTCTCGAATTGCTCAATAAGAAATCGGGGCCTTTTACTGAGGGAGACGAAAACGCTCTGACTCATTTTTCCGTGTATATAGCATTGGCTTTGGAGAATTCGCGCCTTCACGGAGAAAGTTTGATCAAGCAGCGCATGGAAAACGACCTGGCCCTGGCGCGCAAAGTTCAACGGGGACTGCTTCCTGAAAATCTACCCGCCCTCGAAGGTTTCGATGTTGGTGTCGCTTACGCGCCCTCTTTGATGGTGGGCGGAGATTATTACGATTTTATGCGGCTTCGGCCCGATTCGCTGCTCCTGGTGATTGCCGATGTGGAAGGAAAGGGGGTCGCATCGGCCCTCATGATGGCGAACCTCCACGCCTCGCTCCACACACTGGCGGCACATGTTCATTCGATCGAGTGCGTCGTGAAATCCGTCAATGAAATGATACTTTCCGACACGCGGGAGCGAAAGCTTTTGAGCATGTTCGTCGCGGTGATTGACGAACAGAGGCGAGTGTTGCATTACATTAATGCGGGCCTTGTGCCCCCTGTGATCGTTCGCGGCGACGGGGAGATACTGCAGTTGACCGAGGGTGGATTCGTATTGGGAGCCTTCTCAGACGCATTATATCGCCGCGGCCGCGTGCAGTTGCGTTCAGGCGATGTTTTTGTAGCCTATACGGATGGGATAACCGAGGCGATGGACGCGGAAGGTGAAATGTATGGGCTCGACCGCTTGGTCGAACTGATACGTAAGCAGTGTTCCCTGCCGGCCAAGCAGATTGTAGACAACGTCCTGTCCGACGTCGACCGCTTTTCCTTCCAGGGCTTGAACGAGGATGACCGCGTCGTGTTGCTCCTGAAACTGAGCTAAGCGAACGGCGGCGATCGCACGAACCGATCATTGTCTCGTCGTCCCGCCATTCTTTTCATGCAGTCGAGAGAAATGAGTGGCTCCCCCCGTTGTTTTTCAACCCCAATCGTAACCCGGGATATACTCAGGCGGCCGGACCTAGATGACCAGTCAGGCGCCCGCGCTTGCTCGCGTCAAGGCGTCGCAGGAGTGAACAACAAAATGATTCGGCGCGAATTCTTCAAGAACTCATTGCTGACGGCAGCTGCCCTGCCCGCCCGTGGACTTCTCGGCGCGGCTGCCCCTTCGGGCCAAATTTGTGAGCCGGTGGAGTTCCCCAAGTCTCCAGGACTGACCAGGTACGTGACGGAATTCATCGTGAACACGAAATACGAGGATATTCCGGCGAACGTGATCGAACTGGGGAAGAAAACGCTGCTCGACGGGTTCGGCCTGGCGCTGGCGGGATCGGTTTCCGTGAGTGGACCAATCATCCGGCAATACATCGAGACGCTTGGCCTCTCTCCTGGTAAGGCGAGCGTGATCGGCACCAATCTGAAGTTACCGGTACGTTTCGCAGCGCTGGCGAACGGCATTGCGATTCACGCCGACGATTACGATGACACCGGCTCCGCCCTGCACGTGAACGCACCCGTGCTCCCCCCTTCGTTCGCACAGTGTGAAGTCGACCGGCGCTCGGGCAAAGACTTCCTGCTCGCCTACCACGTGGGTATCGAGGTGGAAAATAAAGTCGGCGATGCGATTTCGTCGCGCCACAATGCGGACGGCTTTCACACGACGGGTACGGTCGGGTCGTTCGGCAGCGCCGCCGCGTGCGCGAAGCTGCGAGGCTTGAATCCCGCCCAAACCGGCCGCGCCCTCGGGCTGGCCGGATCGCAGGCCAGCGGCCTGCGCGACAACTTCGGCACGATGACAAAACCGTTTCATGCGGGGCACGCCGCGGAAAGCGGCGTCATTTCCGCCGATCTCGCGCTGCTGGGATGGACAGCGTCGGAGGATATTCTGGAAGCGCCGCTGGGATTTTATCAGGCGGAAGGCGGAACCTATGATCCGCACTCGATCGTAGATCGCCTCGGAAAACCGTGGATGTTTGCGTCTCCGGGTGACTTGATCAAGCGCTTCCCTTGCGGAACCATTCAGCAGGCGGTCATGGACGAGATGCTGCGCCTGATTCGCGAGAACCATCTCAAGGCCGCGGATGTCGAAAAAGTGGAGATCGTCGG
>Ga0181530_10006031_pt1 | contig 12099 bp, 10 predicted proteins | sample PEATcosm2014_Bin_42_FD_119769 | JGI IMG/M metagenome (GOLD analysis project Ga0181530, IMG submission 119769) | Peatland microbial communities from MTU Mesocosm Facility, Houghton, MI, USA - PEATcosm2014_Bin10_60_metaG | ecosystem: Environmental > Terrestrial > Soil > Wetlands > Peat | place... | reverse complement strand
TACCGAGCCTAATCAAATTTGCTGAAATGAAACCAAGCCCAACGAATCGTCCTATGGAAAACTCGGAATCGAAAGAGAAAAAAATTCCCATGCCGGATCTTGTTTTACTGGTGCAAAACCATCCTTTGTGCTATAAATCCCGCAACTTAAATTATGCAGGAGAGGCTGAAGAGATGGCTTTCAAAAGGTATGGGAAAAATGTGAGTTTCGCAGATTTAGGGCTGAGAAAAACACTTACTTCCTCAAGAACTCAGAAGATTTTGTCAAAGATCAGCGAAGCGATAAACTGGGGTCCGGTCGAGGAGATTCTCCTTAGGACTTATCGGGTCGGAAAATCGCACTTTGGTAACCATGCCTATCCGCCCATCATGCTTCTCAGGGCCGTCTTGCTCCAGAAGTGGTTTGGTATTCACTCCGATCCTGAACTTGAAAACCAGATAAATGACAGGCTCTTTTTCAAGACCTTTATCGGACTTCCACTGGAGGATCTCTCTCCCGATCATTCAATAATTAGCAGGTTTCGAGATCGGGTGGGGAAAGAAGCTCTTGAGAAAATCCACCAGGAGATCCTGGAACAATTTAAGAGAATGGGCTTTTCTATTGAGGCCGGCATGGCTGTTGATGCCAGACTTGTCAGGTCTGCCAGCCGGCCTGTTAGCGGAAAAAAGCTCGAAGCACTCAAAGAAGAGCGGAAAAAATCAGAAGAGGATGAGACCGGAAAACCCGCTAAATTTCAGCGGGATGTGGAATCGGACTGGACGGTTAAAAACGATAAGCCCCATTTCGGGATGAAGGAACACGCTGGGGTAGATGTAAAAAGCGGGCTGGTTCTATCCAGCATTATTTCGAAAGCCTCCGAGCATGACACCAATTACTTGCAGGCCGTTGTTGTAAAGGGCATTCATGGGGACAGTCTTCCTCCCAGGGTGTTTGCGGATAAGGGTTATCACGGAGCGCCAAACAGGAAGTTTCTATCTCGTAACGGGATCTCAGATGGGATCATGCGAAAAGACGAGGTGAATGCAAAACTCACTGAAAAGGAGACCAGGAGAAACCGCAGGATCTCCAAAGTCCGCTATATTGTTGGGCAGTACTTCGGTTTAACAGCGCTCCATAGCTGGTCGGGAAGAGCCAGGTTTACCACTCTTGCAAAGGAGGGTTGGGATCGACTCCTTGGGGCCGTGGCGTTTAACCTGAAACGAGCTATTCTGAAACACAGGACTGCTTTGGCAGCATAAAGGAGTAGTAGTGCGCCCAGAATCGATAATGGGCGCCACGGGAACTCAATTGACCACCTTTGACCTCCTTGGAAATCGATTTTCATCTAAAAACCATCTATTTAGACCGGAACCGGAAGGGAATCACCTGTAAATCATGCAAATAGATTTTCTCAAAATTGACAATAGAGGATTTTTTCGTACATCTAACTTATGCAAAGGTCTCGTATTATCCAATTACCACATCGAGCGGATTATTTTTCCCTTCGAGATTTGGCGTCGCGGGAACAGTACACGGTTAGGGACATTCGATCGGAAGCTTCCCGCTTTCAGGCCCGCGATCATGAACGGTGGATCCCCTCGCCGTAGCGCCGCTGAGCCTGGCCGGTACTCCAGTAACGATGGCATTTGCAGGGACGTCACCGGTGACCACCGCGCCGGCGCCAACCATGGCGCCCTCTCCTATGGTTACACCGCACATGATAATCGCCCCGCTCCCCACGGAAGCGCCCTTTCTCACCAGAGTCGGGACAACACTCCAGTTCGATTCCGTCAGCATCCGGCCATCCGTGGCGGCCCTTGGCAACCGGTCATTGATAAATACCACGCCATGGCCAACAAACACTTCATCTTCGATCGTCACACCCTCGCAGATGAAGGTGTGTGAGGATATTTTGCACAAGCAACCTATTCGGACCCCTTTTTGGATCTCGACGAAGCTGCCGACTTTCGTTCCTGATCCGATGGAACACCCGTAAAAACTAACGAGTTCGGGATGGAAGATCTTCACCCCTTCACCCAAGATAACGTCGGAAGCGATGGGCATTTCGGCATATCCTCCAGATTGGTCCGGCATTTAATGAGGTACGACTTCCCCGGTATTTTCCCCATTGGGTGAGAGTAGTCGGCTCTCTTGCTTCAGGATGGAAAGTTAACCGCCACAAAATACAATAGATTCTCAAGCGCGGTCAACACCATAAGTCCGAGAACCTGCGAGGATGTGATGCAGAGAGGGAACTGGACGGCTCAGGCGGCGATTTCGAGCAAAAAATGAGCGGCCATGATCACTGATTGGTTTAGGAGGATGTAATGAAAGCGATAGAAGGCATAAAGCAAAGTGTGCAGCCAGGATTTATTGGTGATAACGACCGTCGATTGCGGAAATGGAACGAGCGGCCATGATACGCGTGGGAGTGATCGGTTATGGATATTGGGGTCCCAACCTGGTCCGGAATTTCTCGGAGATAGAAGGTTCTCGCGTAGTTGCCGTCAGCGATTCCCGCTCCGAACGGTTGGACGCTCTGCGCAAACGCTATGCCGCGATCGAGGCGACGACGGACTACAGCGTATTGATCCGCGACCCTTCCATCGATGCTATTGCCGTAGCAACACCGGTTTCAAGCCATTATGCTCTCTCCATCGAGGCGCTCAAAGCCGGAAAGCATGTTCTGGTTGAAAAACCGATAACCGCGACCAGCGAACAAGCGGTCATCCTTATTGAAGAAGCGGAAAAGCGCGGTCTCGTGCTCATGGTCGACCACACTTTCGTATATATGGGAGCGGTCGATAAAATAAAAGAATTGGTGGAAAGTAAAGTGCTCGGCGAAATCTACTATTACGATTCAGTCAGGGTAAATCTGGGCCTATTTCAAAGCGACGTCAACGTGATCTGGGACCTGGCGGTACATGACCTTTCAATAATGGATTATGTTCTCAATATCCATCCTTCCGCTGTGTCCGCGACAGGCGTCAGCCATGTTCAAAACAGTCCCGAGAATATCGCCTATCTCACTTTGTTCTTCGAATCGAATCTCATCGCCCACATTAACGTGAATTGGCTATCGCCTGTCAAACTGCGCCAGACCCTTATCGGTGGAAGCAAAAAAATGGTCGTGTTCAATGACCTGCACGCCAGTGAAAAAATTAGGATCTACGACAAGGGCATAAGAGTCAACGAAGGTCCCGAGGGCGTCTATAATATGCTTGTAAGCTATCGGACTGGCGACATGTGGGCTCCTCAATACGACAGGACGGAAGCTTTGCGCGTCGAAGCCAAACATTTCATCGAGTGCATAGGGAAGGGCAAACACCCCGTAACCGATGGGAAAATGAGGCTGCGGATAGTCGAGATTCTCGAAGCCGCTACTTCCTCAGTGAAAGAGCGGGGCAGATTGGTGAATCTTAAGCACAGGTGTTGAGAACGTGGTTCCTTTTCTCGATTTGAAAGCCCAGTACGTCACGATAAAGGAAGAGATCAAAACCGCGGTAGAAAAGGTTTTGGAGAGTTGCCAGTTCGTGCTCGGCGATGAAGTGGGGGCGTTCGAAGAGGAATTCGGCGCCTACTGCGGGGCAGACCACGCGGTGGGAGTCAATTCGGGGACCAGCGCCTTGCATCTGGCCTTGCTGGCCGCCGGGATAGGTCCCGAAGATGAGGTGATCACAACGCCGTTCACCTTTGTGGCCACGGTGGCGGCCATTTGCTATACGGGCGCGCGACCCGTTCTGGTGGATATCGATCCCCATTTCTATACCATTGCGGCGAATAAGATCGAGCAGGCCATCACGAGGAAAACAAAAGCCATACTACCCGTCCACCTCTATGGACAGCCCGCCGATATGGCCTCCATCCTCGATATTGCACGGAGTCGCAACCTCGTGGTGATCGAGGATGCCGCCCAGGCACACGGTTCCGAATACAAAGGGAGGCGTGTGGGTAGCCTCGCCGATCTGGGCTGCTTTAGCTTCTATCCGGGGAAGAACCTTGGCGCCTATGGCGAGGCCGGAATGGTGGTGACCGGAAATCCGGCCTATGCACGCGCACTCCGCATGCTGCGCGACTGGGGGTGCGAGCGGAAGAATCATCATGAGGTGGAGGGATTTAACTATCGCATGGAGGGAATTCAGGGGGCCATCCTGAGGGTCAAGCTGCGCCACCTCGAAGAATGGACGGCGGCGAGGCGGCAACGTGCTGCGCACTACGATCGGCTCTTGTCGAAATGCGGGGTCGGTATTCCAAAGGTCATGAGCGATGTCCGGCACGTTTATCATGTTTATGCCATCTCCAGTCCCCGAAGAGATGAATTACTGAGGGATCTTCATTCCAGATCGATTCAGACGAATATTCACTACCCCATTCCCGTGCATCTGCAAAGAGCTTACGCGGGTCTCGGATATGTCGCGGGTGATTTCCCTCATGCGGAGAAGGCTGCCAACGAGGTAATCTCCTTGCCGATGTATCCGGAACTCAAGGAATCTGACCAGGAATATGTTTGCAAATGCATAGAATCTTTTTATGGGGAGTGATGTTTTGTGGATCTGAAAAAAAACAGGACCGTGGTAACGGGGGGAGCCGGTTTCATCGGGAGTCATCTGGTCGACCGGCTCCTGGGGGCTGACAACGAAGTGATCGTGATCGATGACTTTTCTTGCGGTTCCATGAAAAACCTCCTCCACCACCAAGGCAACCCCAAACTCCGAGTCGAAAGAGCCGATATTTTAGACGAGAAGGCAATGATGGAGATTCATAGGGGCGCCGACGTTGTTTTCCATCTTGCCTGTCGGGACGTTCGCCTCAGCTTGCGTCAACCCACGATCGTTCATGAGGTGAACGCCACGGGCACGCTGAATGTCCTCAAGGCTGCGGCGGCGGCCAAAGTTCGACGGTTCCTGTACTGTTCCAGTTCTGAAGTCAACGGCGCCGCCCCGGATATTGCGCCCCTGCCCGAAGACTGCCATTTTCGTCCGGAAACTATATACGGGGCATCGAAGCTCGTGGGGGAGTATTACACCCAGGTGTTCCACCGTTCGGGCTGGTTGAATACGGTAATCGCAAGGCCCCATAACAACTATGGCCCGAGGGAACATTACCTCGGGGTCAGGGGAGAGGCTATTCCCCGGTTCATCCTTTGGGCTCTGGGGGGCAGGCCCTCGGTTATCTATGGCGACGGGAAGCAAACGCGGGACTTCACCTATGTGACGGAAACGGTTGATTGCATGGTGAGGCTGGTGGAGCGTGAGGAGACAAAAGGCCGGATACTCAACATCTGTCGAGGGGAGGAAACCTCGATTGCACAGATTGCCGCCCTCATTTCGGAGTTGACGGGACTAAATGTTCCTCCCGTTCATTTGTCCGGTCGACCGGGTGACATTTTGCGCCTGTGGGGAGATACGCAACGCCTTTGCGCCGCTCTGGGCTCAGGCCCCGCCATTTCAATCCGCGAGGGACTGGAGATGACAATCGATTGGTTTCGCCGCAATATTACTGTGTCGGAGGAGTTGCTGAATTCCATCCAGATCAGGAACTGGGAGATAGTACCGGAACCGTGGTTGGACGCATGTGAAGCCGGGAAAGAAGAACCAGCATCGAGGTCATAGGCGTATGATGAAAGATATTATCCCCCTATCCGTTCCGTACCTTGGCGAGGAAGAAGCCAGGGCTGCCGGCGAAGCCGTTGCCTCGGGCTGGGTGACGCAGGGCCCCAGGGTTAAAGCCTTCGAGGACGCGTTTGCGGAATACACTGGAGCGCCCTTTGCCTGTGCGGTATCGAGTTGTACCGCAGCCCTGCATCTGGCTCTGCTCTCCGCCGGAGTCTCACCCGGCGATGTCGTGGCGACCGTAAGCCATTCTTTCATCGCCACGGCCAACGCCGTTCGTTATTGTCAGGCGGAACCGGTGTTTGTCGATATAGACCCGGCCACCCGCAATATGGATCCAGCAGCGTTGGCGCGCTCTATCAATGGTGATTTCGAGGAGCGCAATGGCTCCCTTTGGTACAAGCACGTGGCAAGAATAGCCGTGGGCGAAAGCCCGCTCAGGGGGCGCTCCGGCGCCTCCGGCCGCCTCGCTGCAATCCTCGTCGTGCATCAAGTGGGTTTGCCCGCCGATCTTTCCGCAATCCTCGCCATTGCCGATCATTTCAACACACCTGTGATAGAAGATGCGGCTTGCGCCATCGGGAGCGAAATACGGATCGGAGACGATTGGGAGAAAATCGGGCAGCCTCACGGCGATGTCGCCTGTTTCAGCTTCCACCCGCGAAAAGTCATCACAACCGGTGACGGCGGCATGTTGGCGACGAATAATCCCGAGTACGACCGTCGTTTCAGGCTTCTCCGCCACCATGGTATGAGCGTCTCCGATGCCGCGAGACATCGGTCCGATAAGGTGGTTTTTGAAGATTACCCGATCACCGCCTATAATTACCGAATGACGGATATTCAGGCTGCGGTGGGTATCGAGCAGATGAAGCGACTGCCGGAAATCGTTCATAAGCGTGGTCTGATTGCGTCGAAATACATGGACGCGCTTGCCGGGCTACCCGGATTACAGTTGCCTGCCGTACCTCCTTTCGCCAGAACCAACTGGCAAAGCTTCATAGTACGCCTGATAGGTTCGCGGGGACGGGACTCCGTCATAGAGGCAATGCAGAATAGCGGAATCAGCACCAGGCGTGGGGTCATGTGTTCCCATCTGGAGCCCCCCTACGCAAAAGGATGGCCGAGGGGTTCTCTTCCCGCGAGTGAAGCGGGGCGCGAATTCGATATCATTTTACCCTTGTTTCCGGCTATGACGGATCCACAAGTCCAAGCGGTTGCCACCGCTCTTGCCGCCGCCGTCGGCTCAAGCCATTTTCCGAAATCCTCGCGGATCCGCTGAACGCAAATACCGATCTCCCTCTTCACGTTGCGTTTTCCATAACCATGACCATTTTCATAACATGCCAGAGCAAAAAATGCATGGGACGCTCAAGAGAGATTGGGAATTGTCGTGGTTAAAACAGATAAGATAAAACGGATACTAAAGAAAGAGGTTTCTTATACCATATAAGACAATGCCTTATGGTTTCTCTCCGGTGATAGGACGCCTCACGGAACGGCAGGGGCTGGCATTCTGGCGAGGCTTCAGGATTTCTTGAAAAGGTATGGATGCCTATATTATTCATTGCGGGACTTTTTCGGGCCTGTATTTAAGTCTTCCGCCTATCGGCAACGTGTTCGCTACTTGCTATATAAATACACCGACCGCCATGTAATTATCAACATTGGTAGCGGTCCTGTATATTTTTTCATGGCAGAAAAGACATACTAAATATTGATCTATTTGCGTTTAGGGAAGTAGACATTGTCGCCAACACCGGTAACCTTCCCCTGGAGAATGGAACCGTTGATTTTGCTATCAACCTCGCAATGCTAGAACACACTCCCCGGTCGTCTGCCACAGTGCGGGAGATGTATCGCATCTTAAAACTGGGAGGAGAGCTATTCGCCTATGTCCCCTTTATGATTCCCTATCACGCGGCCCCCGATGATTACTATCGATGGACCTGCAAGGGAATAACAAAGCTTTTTCCCTGTTTTGAAGCTATTGATATCATAGTGGGAGGCGGACCTACTTCGGGAATGCTTTATCTTCCTGAAATATTTTGATATCATCTTGTCAAGATCTAAATTTGCACATATTATAGCCAGCGGTTTTGGAATAGTAGCCAGAAAACCACCTAACGTAACATCGAATGCAAGAGCCCAAGATTAATAGAGAGCAGGAGCAGTCGGTGTTCGATTCGCTCCCCCAACGGAGGACTGTTATTCCTTTCGATAGATTACCTGATGCCATAATCGGAGGGGCGCCGCGTAGCGGGACAACTTATCTTTGCCACCTGTTGGCGAAACACCCCGGCATCTATGTGGCGACACCCTACATTCCGGAACCGAAGGTCTGTTTGACACCACACCCGGAAGGCGTCGCCGGCTACCAGGCGCGCTACGCGCAACTTTTCGCCCCGGCGGCTCCGGGACAACTTCTTGTGGAGAAGTCCAGCGCTTATCTGGAAAACAGCGATGCTCTGGAGCGGCTGCGTCGGGTACTCAGGCGGGTAAAGTTCATTTTCATAGTGAGGGAGCCGGTCTCCAGGGCTTATTCCAATTATCTCAGGTCCCGGGAAAATGGGCTGGAAACCCTGTCCTTCGCCGAAGCCGTTGACCTGGAGGGGCAACGGCGGAGCCCGTTCCCCCCGGACCGTGAGTACGTCAGACCCTTTGATTACATGGTCCGTGGTGATTACGCTCTGTTCGCCGAGCGCTACTATGAGGCATTCGGGCGGGAGCAGGTCTGTTTTTGCCTGTATGAGGACATTGGTCTTCGCCTGGGGTACTTGTGCCGGACCCTTCAGGATTTTCTCGGCGTCCCCCCACTACCCCACGAACAACTGGCCGTGGGTCGAATCAACGCCGCCAAAGAGCGAGGGGCGCCTCTCGATCCGTCCCTTGAAAAGCAGTTACGGGATTCCATGCGGCCCAAGGTCGAGAAATTCTCCGCCTTGACCGGGTTGAACCTCGATGTCTGGGGCTATTGATTTGTAATGACACATTCGGAGCATGGTGGAAATATGGTTAACAGCAGCTCAGCCATAAATGCGGGGAAGCCTCGAGTCCTGGTGCTGACGCCGGTTTACAACGAAGAGGAAGCCCTTCCGATCTTCGAGCGCGAGATCAAAAATGTCCTTTTCTCTGTTCCCGACTACGATATCCGTGTCCTGTTCATTGAAGATGGAAGCACCGATCTCAGTTGGGAAGTCATTCGCCGGATCTGCGGCGACGATTGCCGGTTCCAGGGGCTTCGACTCTCACGTAACTTTGGGTCCCATATCGCACTGGCCGCGGGCTTCGATCATGCGCAAGCCGATATTCTTTGTACCCTGGCTTGCGATCTACAGGACCCTCCCGAGGTTATTCTCCAGTTCCTCAAAGGGTGGGAGGCCGGCTACAAAATTGTTTGGGGGAAGAGGAAGACCCGTTCGGATGATCGCTGGCGCATATTGTTCAGCAACCTTTTCTCTGGATTGATCCGCAATTTCGCCATGCCGAAGGGTTCGAAGTTTACGACGGGCAGTTTCTTCCTGATCGACAAGATCGTTGTGGAATGCTTCCGCCAGTTCCAGGAAAGCAACCGTATTACCTTCGCGCTGGTCGCATGGACCGGTTTTGACCAGACGGTTGTCGAATACGACCGCAAGATGCGAGTGGCGGGCAAGTCCGGCTGGAGCTTCCCCAAGATGATCAATACCATGTATGACGCATTCATCGGTTTTTCTCCCATACCGGTTCGGCTGATCACCCTGATTGGATTAGGGGTATCGCTTCTGGCTCTTCTATTGGTGCCGTACACGGTTATCTGCTGGCAATTGGGGAACCCTCTACGGGGTTGGACCAGCATTATGACGTCACTCACCTTTTTCTTCGGCTTGCAGTTCCTGTTGTTGGGTATTATGGGAGAGTATCTCTACAGGATCTATGCCGAGTCCGTGCGCAGGCCCCTGTATTTCATAAGCGAGAAGGTCGCCTCCGACGATGACTGAGATGAGTTCGCGGGCAGAGACGCTGGTTCCGCTCCGGCTTGCGGCTGGAAATGCTCATCCACGTCTGAAATGGACGGAGGGCATGTCTTTCAAGCTGCCCCTGGGCGTGCTGACAAGTACCGGATTGATAATACGTCTCGATAAAACGGGATTCTTATCTGTTCCGGAAGAGCTTCCCCCAATCGCCGCTGAAGCTGTTGAGGGGTTGCGACTGAGAGCGGCCTTTATCGAGCAAAAGCGGGTCAACAGCGGGCTGCTGTTTTCTTATCGCCTGGCGCCCCCCCGCATCAGGAGTCTGGCCGCTTCACTCATTGGAACGTTCAAGCGGTGCTCCGTTCACCGCTGGGCATCCTTTCCCATGTGGCCCCTCGATTTGAGCGCGGATCTCCTCTCCGATCTTGCCCAAGGCCCTGTCTCACCGTTTGCGGATGGCCCGACACCGGTAATTCTCACTCATGATCTTGATTCCAAAGAAGGGCTCGACGGTTTGGTTGAACGCTTTCTGCCAATCGAAGAAGGGTTTGTCGCACGTTCCGTCAACTTCGTAGTCCCCCGTGCCTATATGATCGATCACCGCAAACTTGACGGATTGGTGGCAAGAGGGTGCATCCTTGGCATCCATGGATACGATCACTCTTGCCGCACCCCTTTTTGCTCGGAAGCGGACTGCCGGGCGCGTTTGTCGGCTGCCGGAGAGCTTATCGATATTTACGGAATTCGCGGATATCGCGCGCCCTCGCTCCTTCGAACGCCTCTCCTTCTAAGAGAACTCGCTTTTCTCTATGATTATGACAGCAGCATACCAACGTCGGGCGGTCTCTTTCCGGTTCCCAATAACGGCTGCGCCAGCGCGCGCCCCTTTCGATGCCAAGGTATCGTGGAGATCCCTTTAAGCATGCCCAGGGATGGCAGTCTCCTCTTTCTTGGGTATTCCGCCGCATTGATTCTCGAAACATGGTTTGCATGCGCAAATGCTATCTCCAAATCCGGAGGAGTTGTGGTCTTGCTCACCCACTGTGAGAAACGGTTTTCGGGCAATTCCGCTATGTTGAAAATATATTCCCAATTCCTCGAGTTCATCTCGACTTCCGAGCAGTTCTTTTTCGCGACTCCCGAAGAGGTGCTGCGGAAGGCATTTCCTCGTACCCAAAAATCTGAACCGGAGTACTCCAATGAGCGCTGAGGAGTTTGTTGGAAAGGTGTTCCACCCCTCTGAAGATCGCTGCCATAACCTCACGGCTGTTATTCTACGATTCGTCTCACCGTATAAACCCCTCAGACTGCTCGACATCGGCTGTGGAACAGGAAGGCAAATCTTTGAGCTGGCAGCGAAACTGCCCCTTGCCGCTTTCGATGGAGTTGATATTTCTGAAGAAAATATCCTGGCGGCACAATCGGAACTTAGGTATTCCAGCTATGAAGATCGCGTTTCATTCCACTGCGCCGAATACATGAATTTCTCCTGCGATCCATATGATGTGATAATTTCAGATAGCGTCTTTCATCTCATCGAGGCTCGGACCGATACCCTTTTCACCAAAATCTCCAATGACTTAAATTATGATGGACTTTTGATATTCTCCATACCCCATGACTGCTGGTTCAACCATTTGCTCTGGATGCTTCGGCGCATCCTCAGGTCAATACGTTGTTCATTAAGTGACTTTATAATTCTTAGTGTGGCGAAAATAATCCATCATAAAACTATGGATGTAAATATGCTTAAACAACGTTTGCATTACATGTACATACTACCTGCTCGTGTCTATAGCAAAGAACTGCGCTCTCTTCTTACCGATTCCATTGGAATGCAGTATATAACTGAAATGCAATATCATCACTCCAGCTTTGGCCAGAGCAAACACAAATTAATTATCATGAAACAAATAAAACACAATTGGCAGAAATGATGTTAATGGTGTTAGGAATTTCCACAAGAACTTCTACTGTGGAAGATAGCTAATGAATTGGTACAAAGAAAATTTTGTCTAATGACCGTCTCTCATCCATTGTATTTGCCATAATGGCTTTTATTGTTAGCATTGTGTTCCTATTTCCAAGGATGGTATGGAGCTGCTCAGAGTTCTTTATCAATGAATTCACTACCGGACACATTTTGCAGAGCGCCGAGGCCTCTGCGCGGGTCTCAGCATTTTATGCTGGATATGTCCTTGTTTCTATAGCGCATTAGACTAAAACCACTATGATGAGGCGTCCAAAATGACCGACAACAAAAAGATTCCAGGCTGTCCGTAATTTGCTGAGGACGCTTTTCCCCGGAGAGCCGCTGGGGCATATGGCCAGTCGATTGAATACCTTGGCCGCCATGGTCAGTCGACTTGTAGCCGGCAAGAGCGCGAATCTTCCTGCGATTGCCACCAAGTTTCCCGGTGGTCCGAGAAGTCAAGGGACGAAGCCCGAGAGTCGTGTCAAACGATTCGAGCGATGGCTCTGCATCAAGACTGGAGACCTTTGCACAATACCGAGCCTAATCAAATTTGCTGAAATGAAACCAAGCCCAACGAATC
>Ga0181530_10006029_pt1 | contig 12101 bp, 9 predicted proteins | sample PEATcosm2014_Bin_42_FD_119769 | JGI IMG/M metagenome (GOLD analysis project Ga0181530, IMG submission 119769) | Peatland microbial communities from MTU Mesocosm Facility, Houghton, MI, USA - PEATcosm2014_Bin10_60_metaG | ecosystem: Environmental > Terrestrial > Soil > Wetlands > Peat | place... | reverse complement strand
CACATCCTGTGCTGCTGTGGTAATATCCATAAGCCCTTCCTTGGGTTAGACGGTTGAAAAATGGAACAACCATTCCAACCCCAAGGCGGGGCTTTTTCACCTACAAACTTGGCTCAGACCCTGGGTCCGATTGCCGATTGCCAATTGCCGATTGAAAGAAGGAACAATCGAGCAGTCCCCTCTTCCAATCGGCAATTGGCAATTGGCAATCGGCAATAGGTCACTACAATGCCTCCGTGTCCGAACTGAAACGCACGGAACTTTCCGTTCGCCAGGAGCAGGCGATCCTGGTCGGGGTCATCCTGCCCAAATCCACCGCTGATCCGCGCGATCCCCTCGGCGAGCTTGCCTCTCTGGCCAAGACCGCCGGCGCCAGGGTCGTCGGAACCATCCTCCAACGCCGCCAACGCGTCGATGCCGGAACTTATGTCGGCTCCGGCAAGGTCAAGGATATCGCCGCCCTGGCCATCAAGGAAAAGGCCGATGTCATCATCTTCGACAACGATCTTTCGCCGGGTCAGATCGGCGGGCTGGAAAAAATCATCAACGAAGAAGCCAACAGCCCGCCCATGGAGGGAATCAAGGTTCTCGACCGCTCGGAATTAATCCTCGACATTTTCGCCACCCGGGCCCAGACCCACGAAGCCAAGCTCCAAGTCGAACTGGCGCAGATGCAATACACCTATCCGCGCCTGACGCGCATGTGGGGACACCTGGAGCGCATCGCCGGCGGCGCGCCCGCCGGCATCGGCGCCCGCGGACCCGGCGAACAACAACTCGAAATCGACCGCCGGCTCGTCCGCAAACGCATCAGCCGGCTCCAGGGCGAGATCGAAAAAATCCAGCAGCGCAAGACCCGCCTCGTCGCCGAACGCACCCGCCAGCATTTCACCATCTGCATCGTCGGCTACACCAACGCCGGCAAAAGCACCCTCTTCAACACCCTCACCGCCGCCGGCGCCTACGCCGATGACAAGCTCTTCGCCACTCTCGACACCAAGACCCGCGCCTGGAAGCTGGACCGCGGATTGCAGGTCCTGCTCAGCGACACGGTTGGATTCGTCCGCGATCTGCCCCACAATCTCGTCGCCAGTTTCAGGGCCACCCTCGAAGAAGCCGTCCATGCCGATCTGCTCCTGCACGTCCTGGACGTCGGCCATCCCCACGCCCGCCAGCAGTTCGATTCCGTGCACATCGTCCTCGATGAAGTTGGCGTCAAGGGCAAGCCCGAATTGCTTCTGCTCAACAAGATCGACACCCCCGAGGGCGAAGAGAATTTCCCCGAATGGCGCACCCTGCACCCCGATGCCATCCCCATCAGCGCCAAGACCGGCAAAGGGATCGACCGTCTTTACGCCGCCGCCGCCGCCAACGTCAACGCCCAGCAAGTCCAGGCCGTCCTCGAAGCCGATTCCTCCAACGGCAAGCTGCTGGCCTTCATCGAAACCCATTGCCAGGTTCGCGACCGCCAATACGCCGGCGATCGGATCATCATTCACGCCACGATGAGCAAGCGCACCTTCGCCGATCTGTCGCGGAATGAACAGGTCAAGGTGAAACCGACGGAATGAGTGGCATGGGCATCTTGCCCATGTGGGCGATTCGACGACCCAAATGCTCCGGCCCACAGAATGGAGTTAGCCGGACTTTCCCCAATTGGCCTATTCGTCTTAAGTCATTATCAATTCAATGGAGGGGGTGAAACCGGGACGCGAGCGCTTTTGTAAGCGCTCAAGGGGGTGAAACCGGGAGGGGGTGAAACCGGGACGTGAGCGCTTTTGTAAGCGCTCACGTCCCGGTTCCACCCCATATCTTGCTGAATTGACCACCCTGCGCGATCAACTCAAGGCCGGGCTTTCCGGCCGGACGCCGGAACCAGGCAGCGATTCGACGCCGAGCGTTCCCGAACTGGCCGACCACATCAAGGCGCTTCAGGCCGCACACAACATCGACCCCACGCCGCAGCGTGTTCGGCAGAAGCAGACCTCCGCTGAGGAACCCGTCACCGCCCGCATCCGCCGCCGCGCCGAGTCCATGCCCGCTTCCGATACCGCAGCCGATGCCGCAGTGTCCCTGGAACCGTTACAGGATTCGTCCGGCAACCCGCCGCCGACCTTTCAGGAACGGCTGGCGATCGAACGGCAACGGCAACTTGAAGGGCCGTCGATTCCCAACTGAACGCGCGGCTTGCGTGTTCGGGTGAACTCGACATCACTACCAGAGGCTTCATCCCAGGCCGATAGAGAATCCCGGATAACTTGCGGGGTTTACAGCATTAATGGCCGCCATGCTGGCGCAGTAAGTCCGCTACGTCCTTTTTGCCGCAATTCGACGCTGCATCCAAAGGCGTAAAGCCGCTGTCGCCCTTCGCATTGACATCCGCACCTTTGTCGAGCAGCAATTCCGCCACATCTCTGTAGCCTTCGACCGCAGCCTCGTGTAAAGCCGTGTATCCATGATTGTCTCTGACATCGACGCCAGCTTTGCTTGCCAGCAGCAATGCTACTACATCTTTGTGGCCCGACTCCACCGCCCTATACAAAGCCGTCTTTCCTTGATCGTTCCTGGCGTCGATATCAGCCCCGTTTGTCAGTAGCAATTGCATCAAGTCATCACGCTCCCAAACCGCCGCTGTATGTAAAGGCGTTTCTTGGGTGATGTCTCTTGCATTGACATCGGCCTTGTTCGTCAGAAGCAATTCCACCACCTCTTTATTGCCCCTCTGCGTCCCCACCGCCATGTCCAAGGCCGTCTTGCCATAGATGCCCTTGGCATTGATATCGGCCTTGTTTGCCAGTAGCAATGCTACGACCCTCTTGCAGCCATTTTGTGCCGCTACGTGTAACGGCATCGAGCCATCTTTGTCCTTGGCGCTGACATCAGCTCCACTTGCCAGAAGCAATTGTGCAATGTTCTGGCTGTCGTCGTATGCCGCCACATGCAGAGGCGTCTCGCTCTTGTTGTTCCTGGCGTTGACATCGGCTCCGTTAGCGAGCAGCAATTCAACCGCGCCCTTTTGCCCTGCCCTTATCGCCCAATACAACAACATCTCCCCGTCTTTGTCCTTGCTCATCAGAGAGGGATTCCCTTTAACGAGCGCCTTCACTTTCTCCGAGTCTGTTCCTGCCATCGTCACCAAGATGCGCTTAGCCTCGTCGCCCGGCGTTGAGATTCTTAAACTGGCGTCGGCTCCGGCAATTGCTACACCTCCAGTTATAAACACGTTTTCCGTTATCTGAATCCTGGTTTCGTCCGACATGGCCGCTATTAACGCAGGCGCCAGTTCGATGGGGAGATCATTTGGGGACATTTTCTCCAATTGCAAAATGGCCTTTGTCTTGTCAGCAACATCCTGCCCTTCAAGCATAGATTGCAACGCCTTGATTTGCCGGAGACGGTCCGTAGCCGCACTGTTTTCGGAGTCGCCCCCCTTCGCTCCTTCTCCGGTTCCCTGCCGCGTTACCACGTTGCTTCTGGTAATTAAAATTCCGACCACAACCAGCACAATGGCAATACCCGTAATGACCAGTAGTCGCTTCCTCTTTGGACGGGGTACTGGACTGTGCGGTTGAACTGCTACGGGTAACACGATTGGAATGGGTTCATCCATTCCGGGTACGCGGTCAGCTTCCGATTCCGCCATATCAAACTCCTTGTGTGCTGAACTTATAAGAACCGACATTTGCCATACGACTTTTCAACGACTACCGTTCTCAGCAGTTTCCACGACTTTACCTCGCCGTCACGTCTCGGCAAGAGCATGGGCACGTCTGGTGCCATCACCGGCCATCACCGCACCGCCTTCCGATTGGCGTTCGCGGGTACGAGCCGAGGGGCAAGCGCCCGTGAGAGCCCGGCTCGCCCAAATTATCAGGACGAACTAAAAGTGACGCGAACCATTAATCGCTAAACTACTAGTAACTGTTTACCGTTGACGTGAGGCCGCGTGCCGCTTTTCCGGGAATTTCGGGAAAGCCGCGAGTTGCTCCTCGGGATCAGCCGCGCGTTTGGCATTTGGTTTTCCGAGTGATTCTGCCACGGTAAACAGTTACAACTACTACCGGCCCGGGACCCTATGATACTCGAAACCGTGCCGCTCAAGACCTCGCGTATGTTAACGCGCTCAACGAACGGACCGCAATAAATCTCCATCTAATCTCGTCGAGCCATGTAACGGAACGGCCTTGTATTGCCGTAAAATCGGCGCTGGTCGGGATTCGCATGGGCAAAAACCGCGGATTTCGCGGATGGGCGCGGATAAGAGACGAATTCATCCGAGCTATCCACGTCGCAATCCATCAAAATCTTCGCACGCTGCGCAAATTTGCGGCTCGGATTATTCACCGCGAAGTGCGCCAAGAGCGCGAAGAATCAACGCGGAGAAGAAGTTATGTCCAAGTGGGTTCAACTTGCTCTGTAGAAAGCATCCAAAAATGACTGTCCTTTTTCGCATCTGCTCGGCAAAACGAGCAGGCTTTCTACAGGGCAGGTTCAACTGACTTTCCTTCTTCCTTTGCGCTCTTCGCGCCCTTCGCGGTGAATCAGGCGGGCTAGCGAAGCGGGCGGAAAATCTGCTTTCCCGGCTCGCTGTTGCGCTTTGGGTTTCAACGAAATGTCTGCGTTTACGTCCCATTTTGGTAGCGGCTATGCTGCGCTGGGCAATCTGCGGTCGTATCTTCTCCGCGATCTCGGCGTTCTCCGCGGTTAAAAATTCATGTTCGAAACAAAAATATTGTTCGATTTGCGGAAAACCCGCCCTAAACTTTCACCTTCCGGCTATAGAGATAGAGAGCGGTGATTTTTCGTTGCCGATCCGGCCGTCATCCCGGCCCAACTCCAACCGCGCCAAAATGGCCGGGGGGTGCTTTTTCAACTATGGTCCCCCGTAGACGTAGACAAAACCCCCCGCAGCGCTGTCGAAAATGGGGGTTTTGTCGACACCACCCCAAGGCCGATTCTGCAACAGTAGTTTTATGATGACCGATCGCCCGGCAAATTCACAGTCGTCGCCAATGATGCGGATTGCCCTCCCGCTCCCCAGTTCTACTCTCACGCGCAGAGAGGGGGGTGGGGGGGTAATGGGACATATCGGGGACGAGCGAGACATTTTTAGACGTAAAATTAGAAAAATAGTCCCATTTTTGCGACACATGGAAATGGTAAGAGGGATTTATTGCGGGTTCCGGTTTGAATGCATGCTGCCCCCCGAAGCCCCGCATGTACATGCGGGGCTCCGAAAGCTGCCAAATTTGCAGTTCGGCCTCTCTTCGATCCGGAGGTGTTCTTCGTAACTATTGTCCGCTCAATATGATGTGAATCGCGTCCCTACTGGCCTTCCGTTTGCTCAAGTTGGGTCGGAGATACCATGCGATTCGATAAGCTGACCATCAAGGCCCAGGAAGCGATCGGGCGCGCCCAGCAGAGCGCGCAGGAATCGAACCATGCGGAGATCACGCCGCTGCATCTGCTGGGGGCGCTGCTGGAGGAGAGCGATGGGGTTTTCAATCCGCTGTTGCAGAAGCTGGGTGCGGAGCCGGAGCGGCTTCGCCGGATCGTCGGCGAGGAACTGGATCGGTTGCCGAAGGCCACAGGGACTCAGACCGGGCCGAGCCGGGCGATGAACGACGTTTTCAATCAGGCCCAGAAGGAAGCGGATCGGCTGAAGGACGAATACGTTTCCACAGAGCATTTGCTGTTGGCGTTGGCGCAGGTGAAGAGCGAGGCGAAGGAAATTCTATCGGTCGGGGGCGTGAACCATGATGCGATACTGTCGGCATTGAAGGAAATCCGCGGCGGGCAGCGCGTGACGGATCAGAACCCCGAGGACAAATATCAGGCCCTGCAGCGGTACGGCCGCGATCTGATCGAGATGGCGCGGCAGGGGAAGATCGATCCGGTGATCGGGCGGGACGAGGAAATCCGGCGGACGATGCAGGTGCTGTCGCGGCGGACGAAAAATAATCCCGTGCTCATCGGCGAGCCGGGCGTGGGCAAGACGGCCATCGTCGAAGGGCTGGCGATTCGGATGCTCAACGGCGACGTGCCCAGCGTTTTACAGAACAAGCGGATCATCGCGCTGGACATGGGGGCGTTGATCGCGGGGGCGAAATATCGGGGCGAATTCGAGGACCGGCTCAAGGCGGTGATCAAGGAAGTGACGGGCAGCGACGGGCAGATCATCCTGTTCATCGACGAGTTGCACACGGTGGTGGGTGCGGGGAGAGCGGAGGGGTCGATGGATGCCGGCAACCTGCTGAAGCCGGCGCTGGCCCGGGGCGAACTGCGAACCATCGGGGCGACCACGCTGGACGAATATCGCAAGCACGTCGAGAAAGACGCGGCGCTGGAGCGGCGCTTCCAGCCGATCGTGGTTTCGCAACCGAGCGTGGAGGACACGATCGCGATCCTTCGAGGTCTGAAACAGCGATATGAGACGCATCACGGCGTGCGGATCACGGACAACGCGATAGTTTCGGCGGCGGTTTTGTCGGATCGGTACATCACCGACCGGTTCCTGCCTGACAAGGCGATCGACCTGATCGACGAAGCGGCGAGCCGGCTGCGGATTGAAAACGATTCGATGCCGGCGGAGCTGGACGAAATCCGGCGGCGGATCATGCAGCTTCAGATCGAGCTGGAAGCGCTTCGGCGGGAGAAGGACCCGGCCTCGCAACAGCAGCGGGCCAAGGCGGAAAAGGAACTGTCTGGTTTGCAGGAGGAGAACACCAAGCTGACCGCGCGCTGGGAGAACGAAGTGGGGGCGATGCGGGCGATCAAAAAGCTCCAGGAACAGTTGGATAACAAGCAGGTCGAGCTGGAACAGGCGCAGCGCCAGGGAAATTTGGAGGTGGCGGCGCGGATTCAATACGGCGAGATGCGGGAACTGAATCGGCAAACCGAACAGGCCAATCAGCGCCTGCGGGATTTGCAGAAGTCGGGCCAGGCGATGGTGAAGGATGAAGTGACGGCCGAGGAGATCGCGGAGGTGGTGAGCCGGTGGACGGGCGTGCCAGTGAGCCGGATGCTCGAGGGCGAGCGGGACAAGCTGATGAAGATGGAAGAGCGTCTGGCGAAGCGCGTGATCGGGCAGGAGGAAGCGGTGCAGGCGGTGTCGAACGCGGTGCGGCGGAATCGCGCGGGGTTGGGCGATCCGCATCGGCCGATCGGAAGCTTCCTTTTCCTCGGTCCGACGGGCGTGGGCAAGACGGAACTTTGCAAAGCATTGGCGGAATTCCTGTTCGACGACGAGAACGCGATGGTGCGGATCGACATGAGCGAGTTCATGGAGCAGCATTCAGTGGCGCGGTTGATCGGCGCGCCGCCGGGTTACGTCGGTTACGAGGAAGGCGGGCGGCTGACGGAGGCGGTGCGGCGGCGGCCGTATTCGGTCGTGCTGTTCGACGAAATCGAAAAGGCGCATCGGGACGTGTTCAACGTTCTGCTCCAGGTCCTGGACGACGGCCGGCTCACGGATGGGCAGGGCCGAACCGTTAATTTCAAGAACACGGTGATCGTCATGACCAGCAACCTTGGCAGCACGGAAATCCAAAAGCTGGCCGAAAAGCAGGCCGAACCGTGGGAACTCGAGGCGGCGGTCAAATCGCTGCTGAAGGATCATTTCCGTCCGGAATTCCTCAACCGGATCGACGAGACAATACTGTTCCATTCGCTGTCGAAAGACCAGATCGGGCGGATCGTGGACGTTCAGCTCGACCATCTGCGCAAGCGGCTGGGCGATCGGCACCTGAAATTGTCGGTGACTCCGGCGGCGGTGAAGCTGCTGGTGGAAGAGGGATACGACCCGGCCTACGGCGCGCGGCCACTGAAGCGCGTGATTCAACAGCGGATCGAGAACCCCATCGCCAGCAGGATTCTCGCCGGCGAATTTCCCGAAGGCGACACGATCGCGATTGATCTCGATCGCGCCAAGCACGCCTTCAAGTTCGCCCGCCTCACGCCGGGTGTGCAAGACGAATCGGCCAGTTAGCCCAATTCCAATTGCCCCGGCAACCCGTAGTGCCGCGCGCTGATATTTTCGGCTTGCCCCTCCCAGCCGCCTATATCGCACAAATGAGTCAACCCCCCAAAATACCAAAGGAAACTCAAAATAGGATGTAATTTCATATATATTTGACTTCGGTTCCCCAATCGGGCGACATCTTACCCGACTTGCGACAAGTTATATCAAAAATGCGACAAGAACGATTGGCTCGCCACCCTTCGGTTGAGACCCAATTCTCGATGGCACCGTGAGTGAAAAACAAGCTAAATCCATGGCGGAAGCCGGCTTGTGAATCTCCTGAAAAATCATGTCAAATGCCGGATTCCTAATGTTTCGTTAGCCATCCCCTCTCCACGGGTGAATAGTGAGCTTTTTTTATCGATGGTCGAAGATTTGCCGATTTTTTCCTTGCCTCAGCCCAATGTTTCCGTAAGCTATCGTTTTGTCCTACGGAGTGAAAAGAGCGTTGAATTGAGCATTCGCTGGAAGTTCAACGGGAGTGCGGAGGATAAAAATGTGCGATGACCACAGTCGGAAATTCTTGGGGACCGGTTTCGCTTTCGCGGCATCGGCCGTCGCTTTCGCAGCGATGATCGGTGTGGCCAGTAGCGCTAGCGCAGCGCTGCTCCTTCCAGGCAATATTGGTCCAACTGCGGTAACGCCGACGCAGCTCGCTTCCCTTCCGGCTGGTGACACGCCCGTCCCCCTGGGCACTCAATCCAATGCGTTCACCGGAGCTCCTTTGGGCCACTTCTCGGGTACCCTGACCAGTACGGTCTACAGCGACCCGAACACGGGAGCATATGATTTTGTCTATGTGGTCACGAGCGACGACACCAGCACGGACGGCATCGAAAGACTTACCCTCAGCAGCTTCGGCAGCGCCCTGACCACGACTGACGCCGATTACTACAATGTCGCCCTCACCGACGTGGATCCGACGACCGCGGATCGGAGTACGAACGGTCACGTCGTTGGATTTAGCTTTAGCACCATCGAAATTGGACCGGGACAAACTACCGCCCAGCTCATCGTCGAAACCAGTGCGCATAACTTCAGCACGGGCAGCGGCGCTGTCATTGACGGTGCCGTCGGCAACGCACAGGTGAACGTGCCCGCCATTGGTATGTTGACCGTTCCTGAGCCGACGACGCTGGCGGCCCTTACTCTTGTTGGCGGGTTGCTCCTCGGGCGCAGGCGCCGGCAATGATTGGGATTTGGGTTGGGTTTTGGTCTTTATAGCGGATATCTAGGGATCGGAGAAATGCCATGGAGAGGAAAATCGAGACAAGCTTGCAGATAAAAAAATCCGCCCTATCTATAGCGTTGATACTGGGAGGCGGCGTCTTCGCCTCTACCGCCAAAGCTGTTTTGATCCCCCCCGGACCCCCGCTGACGCCCCTTGGCAACGGGGCCTTTTACGGCGGATCAATTTACGACGTGACCACCCCCTTCGTCAGCAGCATAGCCGTAGATGGCTCCTTTTTTACCGGCAGCCTCACATCACAGGTCTATCGGGAAGGCATCACTGATCCGCGGCCTGGTAAGCTGGATTTCGTCTACCAGTTCACGAACGACGGTACAAGTACCGATACCATCGATCGTTTCACGGTCGATGGGTTCGCCGGATTGGCCAACATCTATGCTGACTACGCTTCAGGAACCGGCACGTCGGCCCCCTGGCAACTAACCCGTCCGCTCCTCCCCACCGGCAACGTTATCGGTTTCAATTTCGTGGAAGTTGACGCAGGCACCAATAGCGACCAACTGATAATCAATACCAACGTGACGCAGTGGGCCCTCGACGACGCGGCCCTTCAGGATGGCGAGAACGTATCCATCCCGGCCCCGGGTCCGGCTGTTCCCGAACCGGCTTCCGCCACCCTGCTGACCCTTGCCCTCTCCGCCCTGACCCTTCGGCGGAGCAAGACACGCTGATCACGCTTCCCAAGGCCTCGCGCGAAAAATATTTTCAGCCGCCGAAATCAATTCGGCGGCATTTTTTATCGACTCCTCAGCGTGATCGCCCGGTCGCAAATGCTGATGGGCCGCTACGGCGCTTGGGGTGTTTTTCCTTCTATCGCGGAATTTGTTGCCGAGGCCCTCGTCTATTGATATGAGGTTATCGCTAAAATCAGGGTGCTCCAAAGGAATGATGGGCCATGGCTGATTGGCGAAAATTCGCGGTGTTGGCGGCGATGGTGCTGTTTTTGATCGTGGCGGGCGCCGCATTTTTTGTGGTCAAGTCTTATGTGTGGTCGAGCGGTTCGGACGGCGCGCCGGCCGCCCCACCACCGGTTGCGCCCACCGCGCTCACCGCGCCAGTCGTGTCCACCGCGCCCGCCGGTGGTCAGGCCAACGCGGCCGACATCTATCTGCGCGCCGCGGCGTTGATCAAATTCGATTGCCCGGCCGCTTCCAACGACACGTATCCCGATTATCCCCCCTTCGGAAACGCCTGGGAGGCACGAGAGCAGCAGGCGTGGGAGCAGAACCAGCCGGCGCGCGATCTCGCCCGGCACGCGGCCGCGATCGACACCGCCACTTGGCCGAGCGGTAGAGACATCAAGTTCCTAAATCCCCTCCGGGCGCTTGCCAATGAATTGGGCGACGCCGCTTTGTACGAACACGAGCATGGCCGCGACGCCGAGGCCGTCGATTCCGTTCGCGACATAATGCACATGGCCGATCTTCTGGACACTAACCAGCGCCCGGCTCTGATCAGTAATCTCGTCGGCGACGGATGCACGGCGTTGGCGATGTATAGACTGATGATCGTCTCCTCGAATATTGCTCTCGTGGCCGACGGGCAGCAGAGCGACGCGTTGCCGGTGGCTTCGGCAAAAACGCTTATAGCCGCGCTGCTCGAACACGCTGACGCCGAAACCCGAATGGCCCGAATCCTGAAGCTCTACGCTTCGCCGGGTCCAAGCGGCGACGCCCGCGTAAAGGAAACTTTTCGCCGCGTGGACGCGGAACGAACCTTCGCGGCCATGTCGCTGGCATGTCACGTCTTCTATTTCGAACAGAAGCGATGGCCGAACTCGGCGGAAGAACTGGCGTCCATGTTGCCGGGAGGCTTGCCGAAAGATCCCTGGGGCGACGGCAAGCAGACGTTCGGATATGTCCTGATAAAAGGAGGCCTGCCGGATGGATCAGACCGGCCATTGGTGTACGATCGGGATGATACAGCCGATGGGATGTTCTTCCGTGTGGACCAGCCGGAATATAGCTATTACAACAGCGACGGATCCAACCTGCCACCAAATCAACAAAACCACGGCGGTCAATTCCGCGATGTTGCAAGCTGGGTTCCCGCGGCCAAGATTCCGGGCGCGCCGACGACCCGCGCGCTGCCGTGATCCCATCACAACCGGCTTCGCAGAATATTTTCCACTTTCGCCGTGATGAGCGTTCCGGCCTGTTGCATTGATTGTTCCTGCGTGATCGTGTCATCGGCGATCTTGATGGCCTCGAAGGCGAAATCTACGCCAGGCTCGATCGATCCGGCCAGGGCGATGCAGGGGATTTGTGCATCGCGGCAGGCGCCGGCTATGCCGGCCACCACTTTGCCACTCAGGCTGGATCGATCCAGCCTTCCCTCGCCGGTGAGACATAAATCCGCGCCGATCAGACGTTGGCGAAACCCGACCGCGTCCATGACGATCTCGACGCCGCGTTTAAGCTCCGCGCCGAAGAAGGCGGCCATGGCGAAGCCCAGCCCCCCCGCCGCTCCCGCGCCGGGCAGATTGGCTTGCTCGAGCTTGCCGGTTCGCCGGGCAAGTTGCAAAAGGGCCGCATCCAATTCGCGAACCTGCTGGGCGGTGGCGCCTTTTTGGGGACCGTAAACCGCGGCGGCGCCGTCGTCGCCGCAGAGGGGATTGGCAACGTCACAGGCCACCTCAATGCGGATTTTTTCGATCGGGCTTCCGCGGCCATGCTTGATGAGGACAACGCGCCCGACGTCGGCGCCCACGAGGGGTTCGCCGGGGGAGGGAACTTGGCCGCCCTCAAGGATGACGGGTAGGCCGCACGCCTGGGCGCAGCCGATTCCGCCGTCGATGGTGGCGCTGCCGCCGATGCCGAGGATGATGCGCGT
>Ga0181530_10006022_pt1 | contig 12109 bp, 10 predicted proteins | sample PEATcosm2014_Bin_42_FD_119769 | JGI IMG/M metagenome (GOLD analysis project Ga0181530, IMG submission 119769) | Peatland microbial communities from MTU Mesocosm Facility, Houghton, MI, USA - PEATcosm2014_Bin10_60_metaG | ecosystem: Environmental > Terrestrial > Soil > Wetlands > Peat | place... | reverse complement strand
CGAAACTGCCCCAGTCGACCTGGGCCTGTTCGGCGGGCTCGAATTCGACGCGCAGAAACGCCTTGCGCGGCACGGGCGTGCGCACCTGCGCGACGTACTTGCGCAACTGGGTCATGCCGAGGGCTCAGCGGAGGCCGAAGTGCTTGCGCACAGCTTGGCCACCCCTGGTGTGTGCACGAGGACTCGAACGAGTAGGACCAGAGAATCTGTTCGACCAGCAGCTCCGCGGGGCTTTCAGATCTCCGGAATGGTCTTGGGACACAAGCCCGAAGTTGTCTTCACCCCGAGAGACGCTGACGGTTGGTCCAGCCGGGGTAATGGGGAGCCAGGTAGGGTCAGTTGCCGGCGGCGACAACTAGACCGCACGCGATGCGATCGCCTGCGTTGCCGGCCGGATCGGTCTTCATGTCGTCCGCTTTGGCGTGAACGACAAGGGCGGTTCCGCCATTGCTGTAGAGCGAATGGGTGTCGGTGCCGAGGTTGACGCTCTTGTTGACGATGGTGGCGCCGGCATGGCCCTGCTTGTCTGCCGTGAAATTCAGCATGTCGCCGGCGTGAGCGCCCTGCGGATTCTCCAGGCCGTGCTTCTTCCCATCAGGATTGAAGTGTGGGCCAGCGGACTTGAAGTCCGGCGCTTCGCACTTCGCGTTCTGATGGAAATGGATGGCGTGTTCGCCGGGAGCCAATCCATGGAGGTCAAGCCTGAGTTCGACACCAGCGGGAATGGGCTTGATCTTGACGGTTCCCACATCCTTGCCCTGGGCATCCTTGACCTTCACCGTGATTCCGCTTCCTGCGGCCATGCCCTTGGCTGACAGCAGAGAGGACAGGAAAACAAGCAGAATGGTCTTGCGCATGATGCGGAAGCATAGCGCCGATAGCGACCGTGTCCACCGCCGCCAGGATGGCGTTGGCGGGGGGGCAGGGGGGTTGACATTGCACCAGGCCCTGTCGATAAGGTGTGAGTTTGGAGGTAGCGAAATTACTCCCTTCTACGTCGTTCTCGCGATCTTCGTCGTCCTGCTGCTGTGGGGTGTGGCCGCGTTCAATCGGCTGGTTCGCCGCCGCAACTTGGTCGAGGAGGGCTGGAGCGGCATCGACGTGCAGCTCAAGCGCCGGGCCGATCTCATTCCCAACTTGATCGAGGCGGTCAAGGGCTACATGGGGCACGAGCGCGCAGTGCTGGAGAAGGTCACCCAGCTCAGAGTCGAGAGTCAGAAGGCCACCAGCCCAGCGGAAAAAGGGCGCATCGAGGGGGCGCTGGGCAGCGCGCTGGCCAATGTCTTCGCCGTGGCCGAGAACTACCCCGATCTGAAAGCCAGCCAGAACTTCAGCGATCTGCAGAAGAGCCTGGCCGACATCGAGGAGCAGATACAACTGGCCCGTCGCTACTACAACGGCGCCGTCCGCGAGCAGAACATCGTCATCGAATCCTTTCCCAGCGACATGGTAGCCGGCCTGTTCCATTTCCAGCGGGCCGAGTTCTTCCAGGTCGAGAACGCGGGCGACCGGCAGGTTCCCCAGGTGCGTTTTCCATGATGGCGCGGCTGCGGCTGGCGAATGTTCTCGGGCGCGCCTTTTTCCCTCTTGCCTTTCTGGCTCTTGCCAGCCCGGCCTTGGCGCAAGAGGAACGCATCGACAACTTCGTCAGCGATATCGTCATTCATCCCGATTCCACCCTGACCGTGACCGAGACCATCACGGTCACCAGCACGGGCGATACCATCAAGCGGGGCATCGTGCGGGAGTTCCCCACCATCTACCGCAGCCGCTCTGGCAACACGGTCTGGGTGGGATTCGAGGTCGTGGCGGTCCAGCGCGACGGCCATCGCGAGCCGTACCACATCGAAGGCGCCAGCAACGGCAAGGAGGTCTACATCGGGAACAAGGATGTGCTGATCGATCGCGGCATCCACGTCTTCGTGATCACTTACCGCACCAACCGGCAGCTGGGCTACTTCGACAGGTTCGACGAGCTGTACTGGAACGTCACCGGAAACGGCTGGAGACTGCCCATCGATCGGGCCGAGGCCAGGATAACCCTGCCCCCGGGCGCGACCCTGCTCCAGCACGCCGGCTACACCGGGCCGCAGGGCGGCCAGGAACAGAATTTCGATTTTCGGCAAGAGTCCGACGGGAAGGCGATCTTCACCACCACGCAGCCCCTGGCGCTGCACGAGGGTCTGACCGTCGCCGTGGCCTGGCCCAAGGGCCTGGTCCGGCAGCCGAACACCTGGCAGTGGGTGGGCTGGCTGCTGGCTGACGACACTTCGCTGGACGCCGCTTTGGTCGGCCTGTTCCTGGTGTTGGCCTACTACCTGTTCGTCTGGTTCCGGGTGGGCCGCGATCCGGCCAGGGGAACCATCATCCCCCTGTTCGTGCCGCCCCAGGGACTTTCCCCTGCTGCGTGTCGCTTCGTGGAACGGCGGGGCTTCGACGACAAGGCCTTTGCCGCCGCGATCGTCAATTTGGCCGTCAAGGGCACTCTCACAATCGAGGAGAAGAGCGGTTTCACTTTGAGTCGGCGCAAGGACGCCGTCGACGACAATCTCTCCTCGGATGAGCACGCGCTGGCGCAAGGCCTGTTTGCCAGGGACGAACAGATCGCAGTCAAAGCAAGCGAATACGCAGCCCTGCACCGGGCCCGCAAGGCTCTGCAAGAGAGCTTGGAACGGGACTGGGGCAAGGGGTATTTCAGGACCAACCGCAACTACTTCCTGCCCGGCGTGGGGGTCAGCTTGCTGTCCCTCATCCTGGTGGCCACGACATTAAACAATACCGGCTTGTCCATCTTCATCATGATCTGGCTGAGCATCTGGACCGCGGGCTGCGCCGCCCTCGGCAGCGCCGTCTTTTCAAGTTGGCGATCCGTGGCCCAGGCTCGCGGCGGCATTCGCAAGGGTCTCGGAATCCTGCCGGCCCTTCTGATGACCGCCTTCGCCGCGCCCTTCTTCGTCGGCGAGGTGGTCGGGTTGTGGTTTCTCTCCGGCCACTCCGCTCCCGCGGTCGTGGTAGTGGCGATGCTCCTCCTGCTCAATCCCATTTTTTTCTGGCTGCTCGAGGCGCCCACCCTGATCGGACGTCGCCTGATGGATCAAATCGAAGGGTTCAGGCTCTACCTTTCGGTAGCTGAGAGAGAGCGAATGGCCTTGCTCGATACCCCGGAAAGGACTCCGGAACTCTTTGAAAAATACCTGCCCTACGCCCTGGCACTCGGCGTCGACCAGAAGTGGAGCGAGCAGTTCGCCGATGTCATTGCCCGGACAAGCGAAAGTGGGGTGCAGTATTCGCCCACCTGGTACTCGGGCGGATCCTGGCACGATCTGGGCGCCGCCGGGCTGGCCTCACAACTGGGCGGCTCGCTTGCCAGTTCCATCTCGTCGTCTTCCACTTCGTCGGGATCGTCTTCGGGAAGCAGCGGCGGCGGTTCGTCGGGGGGCGGCGGCGGTGGTGGTGGCGGCGGCGGCTGGTGACGACCCCACGGGTTCCACGCTGCCGATTCCTCACCTCGCCAGCGCTGCCTTGAGAATCGCCACGGCCACCATCCCGATTCCTGCCACGCAGACCACGAAGCCCGCGGCCCCCGCGCGGAACCAGGGAAGAACTTCCCGGCGGCCCCGCTCGTCGAGCAGGTGGTGGAGCGAAACCGGCGACCACAACCACCCATGCGCGTCCGATCCCAGGCGCACGAGCGTCTTACGCAAGGCCAGATGGTACACGATGCCCGCGCCGCCTCCGCCCAGCAGCCCGACCAGCGCGAGCAGGCCGCCGAACAAGAGTTGCCACATGGCCTCTGGCACACCCAGCAACAACAGGTAGGCCAGAAGTCCGAAAACAAAACAGGCCTCGAACACCGCGGTGCTCCTCTATGTCCGGCTGGATCGAACGGGGATGTCGAACACCCTCACTGGACCAGCTCGTAGGCGCCGATGTCGAAGGCGCTGCCCTGTGGACGTGGATTGCCGTCGATATCGGTCGTGGCGCTGGTTGTCTTGCCGTGATCCACGGCCGGGCTGCTCGATGTGAGATGAAAGTCGTAGGATGTCGGGTCCACGAACATGGGATCACCCGAAACGCTCGCGCTCAGGAACGATGGCGGCGTGCCGGCCCCGTACAACAGGTTGTTCGAGCCGCTGATGGTGGGCGCGTTCCCTGTGTCAGACGAGAAGTAGCTCTCGTTCGTCAAGGCAACGATCAGATTATCGTCCATTTGAACGCCCACCGGACCCGAGGCGAGGGCTATCGCGCCGGAAGAGCCTGTGCCGCGCGAGCCGCAATTGTATAGCGTGTTGTTGTAGAGCTGCACATTGCCGCTGCCCGGCGAGCCCTGGTTGGTGATGTTGGCGACGTAGATGCACGTGTAGTCCGATGAGCCGTCGGCGGGGTCGGGGCCCTGGCCGACATCGTAGATCACGTTGTTGTAGGCGACGACCGCTCCCTGCGATGGGTCGACGCTGGCGAAATTGAGCCCATCGCACACGGTGCCGTGAATCACGTTGTCGTGTACCACCAGATCGAATTCGTTGGGGCCGGCCGAGTCGTGAAACTGGATTGCCCGGCAGGTCTTGCCATCGCGTACTGTGTTCCAGCCCAGCTCGATGGAATCCGATCCGAAGTAGATGCCGTGATAGTACTTGGTGATTGTGGCAACGTTGGCCGCCGCATCGTGCACGACGTTTCCGAATAGCTTGAGCCCCGCCGTGTTGTCGCCTTGGCCGCCGGTCACACAACCACTCTCGCCAGAGCCGTTGGGGCAAGAGATGTCGTTCCCCACGATCCGCCAACCCACGGCGCCGCCTTCCAGATCGATGGCCTCAGTCTCGCCGCGTATGGAAAGTTGCGAGATGACCCAATAGTCAAACGTCCCTGCGATCGCGGGCGTCAGGATGCCGCGTTCAAGGCCAGAAACCACGCCGATGGTGACGCTGGCCCCCGGATAGGCCACCAGGGCCTTGGGCGCGTTCGCGGTTCCCGAGTTGGCGCCGTCGTTGCTGCTCATACCGAGCGCGCAGCCATAGGGCGATGAAGAATCCTCCACGGTTTGCGCAAGTGTGTCGCCGGCACTTGTGCCCAGGTAGGCGATGTCCCCCGCCGAGAGGCTGTTCTTTGCCTTGGGAATCGTCTTCCAAGGGTTGGCGAAACTGCCATCGTTCGAGTCGCTGCCGCTCGCAGTGACGAAGTAGATCGCGCTAGCGCGCACGGTGAATGGCAGAGCATTGCTGTCGCCCTTGCCGGGGACGTGCACCACAATGTCGCCTGTCTTTGCGCTCCCTCCGAGCTGAAACGTGATTTTGGTATTCGTCCAGATTGGATAGTTGTCCGCCGCACTGCCGCCGATCGTCACTGTGGACGTTCCCTGCGTGTCCCCGAATCCGTTGCCGAAGACCGTGACGTAGGCGCCTTTGCCGGACTGGCCGCCGCTATTGGGACCGCTGGTCAAGTCGGAGAAGAACAAGGAAAGGCCAGCGATCGGCGGGGGGCCTGTGGAAGCAGACGTGCCGCCTCTGTTGCTGGCGCCACCCGCGCTGCCCGTGATGCCGCCACTATTTCCGCCCGATGCAGCGGAAGAGATCTGATTGTCTCCACCGCCGGTGGAACTTTGTCCGCCGCTGCCCCCGATCGCGCCGGCGTCTGCGCTTCGAGGTGCCGCGCCGCCACAAGCCGGCAGCACCATCGACCCAACCGCAAACATGGCTAGCAAATGACTTGAGGGCATGGGCTAAAGCCTACACTATCCACCACGACTCGATTGCCATTCGCGGACGCGGGCGTCACTCCAACCGATGTGTCAAACCGTTCGGCGCTCTCGTGCCGCCGGTCATTAATTCTGCGAGGAATGGACGGCCGATCCATCCCCGGCCGCTGCGTTGCTTCTCGGTCACATAGGTCGATACTCCCTCGTCGCGCCTCGCGGCCGGGGCGCCTCAATGGCCCCTCCCCTCGACAATTTCTGACCGGCATAACCGGCCTAGGCCCTTTCCAGCAAGGCCACCGTGGTCATGGCTATGGCGAGCGCAGCAGCCCTGTCTGCGAAGCAGTTCTCGATTCCGCGCTCGCCAGTCTGCGCTCTCTACTTGGCCTTCTTGAGCGACTGCGCGAGCTTCACGGCCTCGGCAACGCCCTTGTCCTTCGCCATCTGCTTAACCTTGGCGCGGTCGGCGCCAGCGAGCGATTTCAAGGAGCCCAGGTACTGCCCTTGCAGTTTGCGCGCCTTCTTGACCGCCGCAGTGATCTTGGGCGCCTTCTTTGCCACCGCAGGCTTCGCGCCGGTGGACTGGGTAGCGCTGGCAGCTCTCCGCTCCTCGCGGTACTTCCTGATCTTGGCCTTGGGCACGTTCTTGTGCGCTTTGCACACCATTCCGAAGACTGGTGCCGCCGGGTTTTTGCAGCCGGGCACCGGGCAGAGCTGCTTCGGGGGCTTCTTGCGCGCTGACACGGGCGCCAGATGCGCCACGGTCTGCTTCGGCGGGCGGCCGGGCCCGCGCTTCTGCGGGATCCCGAAGGCACCGGCGAGGGCAGCCTGGATACGCTGAGCGGTGGCCGCTTCCACGGCAGCAACAAGCTGACGGGTGAAGGTCTCGACCAGGGAGGTGACGTTCAGAGCGACGGATGGGTTGGGCATTGGTTCTCCTGTGTGATTTCTCCGGCACATCCTATTGCGCATGCGCGAGAAGTGCAACCATCGATATGCAAATGTGGTTGGGGTATACTTTCAAGCGTGATCGTGGCGGAATCGCAACCCGAAAAGGCCAGTGATGGGTAGGTCACTGCTATCGTTGCTTCTGGCGTTCGGGTTCTCCAGTGCGGTTGGCTCCTGCGGGGGGCGGCAAACCGGCACGCCTTCCGGTACCGGCGGGCGCGCATCCACGGCAGGGGGCCCGGGCGGGTCGGCCGGATCACTGCAATCGCATACGGCTGGCTCCACTGGCAGTGGCGGCGGGACGGACGGAAGTACAGGCGTGGGCGGGGCTAGCAGCACGGGTGGCGCGATCGGCGCAGGAGGTTCCAGTGGGGTCGACGGCGGCAGTGGGGCGACGTGCAGCTATCAGCCGCCGGCGGAATGGATCGTCGCGCGCTGGCCCATGCCCAATCCCGCGGCCAGTGGATTGCCCAATCCCTCCAGCTACACCGACAACGGAGACGGAACAGTGAAGGACAACGTGACCGGGCTGGTTTGGCAGAAGAGCGTGGCGAGCACGCAGGTTTATGCCTGGTGCGACGCCATCGCCTATTGCGCTAGCCTGCAACTCGCGGGACGGACCTGGCACCTACCGACCCGTATTGAGTTGCTCTCCATTGTGGATTTCCTGCACACGAGTCCGGCCATCGATACCACCGCCTTTCCCGGTACCCCGGGCGGCAAGTACCATTGGACGTCTTCCCCGTGGGTGGTATCGCAGATTGCCAGCAAGCCGCAGTACTCGTGGATCGTCAATTTTTACGAAGGACTGACCAGCAATGCGGGCGGCCGGACTCTCGCCGAATACGCTCGTTGCGTCTCGTCGTCGACCACCCCCTTGCCAGCTCAACGGTACACCCAGGTGGCCACCGGCGAGGTCCAGGATGTGGAAACCGGCCTCATCTGGGTCCAGGCCAGTTCGTCAGCGACCATGGCCTTCGATGCGGCCCAGACCTACTGTTCGACATTGAACCTCAACGGCCACACCTGGCGTGTGCCGAGCATAAAGGAATTGTCCACGCTTGTGGACGAGGTGCCTCCCATCAGCAAGGTCTCGCCGGCAATCGACACGACGACGTTTCCCGATACGTCGTCGTCAGGGCCGTACTGGTCTTCCTCGCTGTTCGGTGGCCAGGCGGCCACGGCTCACGACCCATGGGTCATCAACTACATGGACGGGTTCACCGAATATAACCAGACGGCTGCTCTGGTTCGCTGCGTGCGTTGACGGTTGCTTTGGCCGTCAGTCGAACTGCACCGATCGCTTGGTGAACGCCCCTTCCATCCACCAGCCGGTGATGGGGAAGGTTGTCCGTGGCCGGTCGTCGGCCACCGCGCCGGCCACCACCAGCAGTGGCGCGTAGTGCTCCCAGGTTGGCAGGGCCATGTGGGCCGCAGGGGCGCGTGCCTGAAAGTCGAGAAGCGCGTCGGCATCGAAGCGTAGGAGCGCGTCGGCTGCCCAGGCGTCGAAGTCCCTCGCCCATGAGGGGATGCCGGGGCGGAAGGCATAGCGCATGTTGTGCGTGATGAATCCGCTGCCGAAAATCAGCACCCCTTCGTGGCGCAGCGGTGCGAGCGACTGGCCGAGCCTGAAGAGTTCCTGGGCGTCCAGGCCGGGCATCGACACCTGTAGCACCGGGACATCCGCGTCGGGATACATCGGCACCAGCGGGACATAGGCCCCGTGGTCGAGCCCGCGCTCCGGGTCTTCGGCAACCGGCAGTTTCTTCTGTCGCAGAAACTCGCGCACGCGCGCGGCGAGATCGGGCGCACCGGGCGCGGGATAGCGGGTCTGGTAGTAGCGCTCGGGGAAGCCATAGAAGTCGTAGATGAGCGGCCTCGTCCTGGTGGCGCCCAGGGTGGTGGGCTGCTCCTCCCAGTGCGCCGAGATCATGAGGATGCTTGTTGGCTTCGGCATCGCCTTCGCCCAAGCGGCAAGTTCGGCCATCCACCCAGCGTCGTCGAGCAAGACCGGCGCGCCGTGCGCCGCGAAGATGACCGGCATCGATCTCAAACCGAGATCCTCGCGCATGCTCTGCAGATTCTCTTCGCGTTCCACCTCGCAATTCGATGCCGCTGGCCGCGGGTCGTTACCGGGCGGCTCGCGATGGTGGCGCGAACCGCCACGGCACACGAAACGCGATCCTTCGCGCGGGTGAGGGCGGGACATTCACGGGCCACGTGGTAAAAGCTGGGCTCGATTCGCCATGCGGCCGAGTATCGCACGCAACACCGTGGCGTCCGAACGTGACGTCAGCGTCGGACCATGGTCCGACGGCGAGCGGGCGCGGCGCTACGACTCTACCGAGAACCGCCACTTCTACCGGACGTTGCTGGCACGGTTGGTTGCTGACGCTGGGCCACTGACTGGCGGGCGCGGGCTCGACCTGGGTTGTGGTAGTGGCTTTGCGACGGAAGGGCTGTTGCGGGCGTTTCCTGGTGTCGCCTGGCAGGGTGTGGACGTGTCGTCGCCCATGCTGGCACGGGCAGCGTGCAAGCCGACGCTCGCGGCGGTTCCGCTGCGCCACGCGGCTGCCGAGGCGTTGCCGTATGCCACGGGCTCGCTCGACGTGGTGGTGAGCAATTTCTCTTGGCACTGGTTCGGGCCTGCTGCCGCAGGCGAGGTGCTGCGGGTGCTGCGGCCTGGCGGGTGGCTCTTGGTGAGCGCGCCCCTGCGCCGGTTCAGCAGTGCGGAGGGCAATCGCTGGCTGGCCCGGCAACTGCACGCGCGTCGGGGCGGCTTTTGCCGGCTTGCCAGCCAGGGCTTGCGGATCGAAGAGATGGCCAGCCTGTTGCCCGGGGAGCTGCGCACCCACCGCGTCGAGTCGGTGGCGATCGAGGAGCGATTTGTCGACGCTTCCGCGCTGCTCGCCACCTTGGAAAGCCGTGGGTCGCTGCATGCAATCTTTGGTGCCGACGGGTTGCGGGCGTCCGGAGAATGGCCCGCGGGCAGCTTGGCCTTCGAGTGGCACGTGGGGCTGTTGCACGCGCAGGTCGGACCGTAAACCGGAAGTAGGTTCCATGGGCGTCCTTGGTAGTCCGGCGTCATGGCCTAACTAGGCATACTAGGCCGAATTAGTCTTCCGCTGCGGGCCAAGGACAGCCGTTGTAGTCCATGAAATCTGAGGGTATCATTGAGGGTATCGGCGGAGGAAACTGAGGGTACGGCCATGACACCGCGCTACTCTTGCCCCCATTCCTTCCGACCGGCGGAAGGGAACTCAGATGCCGCAGAACCTGCTCACGGATGCACGGATCAAGAACGCGAAGCCGGCTGCCAAGCCCTACAAGCTATCGGACGGCGGCAACCTGCACTTGCTGGTGCAGCCCAGCGGCACAAAGGCATGGCGCTGGCGGTTCCGGCTTGGTGGCAACGAGAACATCTTCGCCATCGGCACGTTCCCCAGCATGGGGCTGGCCGAGGCTCGCAAGGCGCGAGATGCCGCCCGCGCCCTGGTGGACAAGGGAATCAACCCGGCTCACCAGCGGAAGGAGGAGGAGCGCCAGAACCTTGCCGAAGCGGAGGCCCGGCGTCGTGATGCCGAAGGGGCGTTCGCGAAGGTGGCGGCGTCGTGGCTTGCCGCAGGCAAATGGACGGCTGGTACGCATCGGCAGAAGGCGAGCCGCGTGGAGCGGCACGTGTTGCCAGCCCTGGGCGGCTTGCCTATCACTCAGATCGGCGCAGCCCAGATCCGGCCCGTGCTTGAAGGCTGCCGGGATGGTGGCGCATGGGCAGCGGTGCGCGTGAAGGGCGACCTATCGCAGATCTTCGACCATGCCGTGGCTCATGGGCTGGTGGACGCCAACCCGGTGCCCGGTCTTCGTGCGCTGGTGCATGCGCCGCAGTCGGAAAGCAAGGCCGCCTTGACGCTGCCTCAGCTACGCGAGTTTTTCTCCAAGCTGCGCGCCTATCGTGGTTATCCCGAAACCGCCATGTGCCTTCGGCTCATGGCCTTGACAGCGTGTCGTCCCGGCGAAGTTGCCGACGCCGAATGGTCCGAATTCGACTTCGACGCTCGGCTGTGGCGGCGTCCCGCTGAAAAGATGAAGGCCCGACGTGAGCACGTGTTCCCGCTGTCCACGCAAGCCTTGGGCGTGCTCGAACAACTGCGCGCCATCACGGGAGGCGGCCGTTACCTGTTTCCCCACCGGGACAACCCCACCGGGTTCACCACAACGTGGCGTCTTCGCTATCTCATGCGCGATCTGGACATTGCGAAGGGGGCGAGCCCGCACTGCTGGCGCACGACCTTCAGCACGTGGGCGAACGAGAACGGCCACCGGCCCGACGCTATCGAGAAGCAGCTAGCGCACGTCGAATCCAACAAGGTGCGCGCCACCTACAACAAGGCCCTGCTGGTGGAGGAGCGCCGGCAGATCATGCAGGCATGGGGCGACTACTTGGCCATGGCCGAGGCTGACAACGTGGTCCCGCTCCGCCCGAAGGCCGCCAGCCCCACGGGATAGCGCATGTGGTGGCGTGGCTTCGCGTCCGGCGCGCGTTCTGCCTGGGCACGGGTTTGCTGCAGGGGCAGCTTTCAAGATCCCGACAGCACGCGGCGGATGGCTTCGCGATCGATACCGTCGAGGGAAAAGCCGAGTTCGTAGGCAGGCACCTTGTGGAGAAGGCGGCCGAGGTTCCTGATGGCCATGCCCCGCATGGACGGCAGGAAGACGCCCGCGAGTGTATCCGCCTGTTCTTCAACGGCGCGGACGAGAGCTTCGCGCCTGCTCATCAGTCGCAGGGCAAAGCCCGCCTGCTTTCGCAGAAAAAACAAGGCCCGCAGGGGCGCTCTGCCCGGCCCGTCCGACTCGCGACCAAGCGGCGTGGCGTGCAGCCACGGCTGGGCATCCACATCGGTCACCGCGATGGCGTCGTCGGACAGCAGATGATCGGCCCGAATAAGGTGCGCGGCCGTGGTCTTGCCCGCGCCGCTCGGTCCGATTATTGCGGCGGCGGCCCCGTCGATGAGCACACCGGACCCGTGCAACAGCAGGCCGTCATCGGCCGCCAAGAGCGGGCCGAGCAAGTAGCTAAGCCGGCCCTTGAGGTGGCGCACGAGTCGCCCCGAACCGAGAGCGAACGACTCCAGATCCCGGGTCGAGGGCCTGAAGAAGTCGACGACGCCGGCATAGGAAACAACCACCTCGTCGGCTTCTCGACGAGCGTAGCGCCGCTCGACTGTCGGGCAGCTCAGGATGGGCCGATCGACGAACGGCTCGCCCTTGATCCTACTGTCGGCTTGCCAGGATGGCGACAGCTCTGCGATGCTGATAGCATGGAGGCACAGCCACGCGTCAGCACCACCCTGATGATTGATCCTATCTTCGAGGCTATGGGCCCTGCGCCAATACCCAACCTCTGTAGATTGCCGCGAGGGCGTCGAGTCCGCGGCGCAGAACAAGCCAACCTGGAGCACCGTTGTTCTT
>Ga0181530_10006020_pt1 | contig 12111 bp, 9 predicted proteins | sample PEATcosm2014_Bin_42_FD_119769 | JGI IMG/M metagenome (GOLD analysis project Ga0181530, IMG submission 119769) | Peatland microbial communities from MTU Mesocosm Facility, Houghton, MI, USA - PEATcosm2014_Bin10_60_metaG | ecosystem: Environmental > Terrestrial > Soil > Wetlands > Peat | place... | reverse complement strand
CGGCGCGGCGAACCGATGTTTCCGGCGGTCACCACCCCGGTATTCACCCCGATGCCCACGCCCAGGCGCGGCCAGCCGCGCGCGGAAGCGTCGCGGTTCATTTCGCTCACCAGGCGCTGAATGGCGCTGGCGGAGCGCACCGCGCTGGCGGCATCGTTCCCCTTGGAGATGGGTGCTCCGAACACCGCCATCACGCCATCGCCGAGATATTTGTCGAGCGTGCCCCCGTAATCGAAGATTACGTCCGTGACGCGGGTGAAGTATTCGTTCAGGATCTCAACAATCTTCTCCGGCGGCAGCGTCTCCGAGAGGCCGGTGAAGTTGCGGATGTCGGCGAACAGGATGGTGACCTTCTGGCTCACCCCTCCCAGCTTCACCTCCTGCGGGTTGGCGGCGATCATCTCCACCACTTCCGGGGCGAGAAATCGCTCCAGCGCGGAGCGCTGCATGGCGTGCTCGGCGAGTTCGGCGTGGGTGTGGGCGCTGTCGATGGCGGTGGCCGCCTGCGCCGCCACCACCGTGAGCACGTCCAGCTCATCCTGGGTGAAGGCGGCGGTCTTGTTGAGGTTGTCGACGTACAACACGCCGGCCAGCCGGTTCCGTGCGATGAGCGGCGCGCAGATGGCGGAGCGCAGGCCGGAGATCATCATGCTCTCGCTGGCGCGGAAACGCTCGTCGGCGGAGAGGTCGGTGATGAGGATGGGCTGCAGCTCGGTCTTCATGCGCTCCAGCACCGAGCGGCTGAGGATGATTTGCGGCTGCTCCTTGCCGGGCGCGACGCGGTAGCGCACCTCGGTCTGGCGGGTGACGTCGCCTTTCTGGTCGAAGAGCATGATGAAGCCGCGCTCCACGCCTTCCACGCGGAAGGCCAGTCCCATCACCTCGGCGGCGATGTCGTCGATGGAGAGCTTGGCGTGCAGCGCTTTGCCAGCGTCGTAGAGCATGCGCAGCAGGTAGTTCTCCCGCTCCAGCTTCTCGAGGCTGGCGCGGGACTGGCGCTCCACGCCGGAATCGGAGACCTTGACCGGCTGGCTGGCGAGACCGCCGCGCAGCACGTTCTCGATGGCCGAAGGGATATCGGCGCGGCGGATTTGCAGAGCGGAATCGTCCACCGACTCGAACACCAGCTCGTACGCCCCAATGCGCGCCCGGTCACCCTTGTGCAGCTCGACTTCAGCAGCGATGCGCGCGCCGTTCACCATCACCCCGTTGGTGCTGCCGCGGTCGGCGATCACCACCGCTCCCTCCGCCGACTGCTTCACCACCGCGTGAAAGCGGGAGACGCTGGGGTCGTTGAGCACCAGATCATTGGCATTGCCGCGGCCGACGGTGATGACCGGCTTGGTCAGTTCCAGGATGCCGCGCTTGCCGTCGGGCGCCGAGATGATGAATCTCGCCATGGCGCGGGCTAGGGCTTTTCCTTCTCCAGGACTTCGTCCACGCCCAGGGTCTTGCCCTTCTCGATCTCGACCGCGCGGTGCACCGTCTTGTAGCCGGGCAGGATGATGGCGAGGTCATACTTGCCGGGTTTGGCCGCCACCTTGGCGGGGGTAGTATCGGGCGCCGCCGCGTCGTTCAGGGTGATGTGGGCGCCGTCGGGGTGAGTCGTCACCTCCAGCGTTCCCATGTTCTCGGGGGAGCCGCCGCCGCCCTTGAACAGGCGCTTTAGCTTGGACCCCTTGGCGGGAGCGAGCTTCGGCGACAAGCTCAGGGTCTGGCCTTCGGCGAGGGTGACCACGGTGTTCTCGTCCTTGAAACCCTCCATGCGCAGGCGAATCTTGTGCTCGCCCTGCGGGATCGCCAGCCGGGCGGGCGTGAACTTGTTGGTGGGCTTTTCGTCCACCAGGATGGCCGCGCCGGGCGGATCGCTTTGCAACTCCACGATAGCGCCAGACACTCCCAACGACACGTCCAGGCTGGTGGCCTTGCCGGCGACCACATCCAGCTTGCGCTGCACGGTGCTCCATCCCAGCTTCGAAACGCTGAAGGCATGCGGGCCGGCCTTGAGCGGCGGAGAGTCGAAGGGCGTCACGTAAGCCCCGCTGCCGTCGATGGTGACGGTGGCGCCGAGGGGAGTCGAGCTGACGTGGACGGTGCCGGTACCGGCCGCATCTGCAGCCGACGCAGGCTGTGGCGCAGGCGTGGGTGGAACCGCTGCCGTCTTCGCCTTGGGCTTGGATGCCGGCCGCGGCGCTGGTTGCGGCTCAGGAGCCGGCGTAGCTTCGGCGGATGGCGTCTCCGGCGGCGCAGCGGGCGCGGTCGCCGTTTCCGCGGGAGGCGCAGGCGGTGGCGCTGCCGCAGGTTGCTGCACCGCCGGCAGAGATTGGGTTGCCGCTGCTTCCTGCCCTTGCTGCTGATGCCGGCTGTACACCCGCCAGGCGATGAGGGCGGCAATCAGCAGGACCACCACCACTCCAGCCAGTACGCGCATATTCATTCCCGGCGCGGAGCTTACCGGGACCGTCGCCGGCGGCGGTGCAGGTGCAGGCGCCGCCGCTGCCGCTGGCGTTACCGACGCGGGTGGCCTCACCGGAGGCGGCGCGGGTGTCACAACGGTGCGATCGCCGGCCGCCGGGAAGGCCGCTGTCGAGACCAATTGGGTAGCGCCCGATTCCGATCCGAACGATTTGTAGTTCGCCAGATCCGCCACCAGCTCCGCCCCGGTCTGATAGCGCTCATCCGGGGCTTTGGCCAGCGCTTTGGTCACCACGGCGCTCAGGCCGGGATGGATGGTGACGTCAAGCTCGCGCGGCGGGATGGGATTCTCGGAGACAATCTTGTAGATGATGGTGGTGACGTTCTGGCCGTCGAAGGGCTTCTCGCCGGTCAGCATCTCGTAGAGCAGCACGCCCACGCTGAACAGATCGGAGCGGCCGTCGATGGGCTTGCCCTTCACCTGCTCCGGGGACATGTAGTTGGGCGTGCCCAGCACCTGGCCGGTAGCGGTCACCGTGCCGCCGGCTTTGGCGATACCGAAGTCCATCACCTTCACCGCGCCGCTGGCCCCGAGCATGATGTTGGCGGGCTTGACGTCGCGGTGGATCACGCCGTGGGCGTGGGCGTAGTCGAGGCCGGCGCAGACCTGGCGCACGATGTCGATGACCTTCTCCACCGGCAGCGAGCGATGCTGGCTGAGCAGCCCATGCAGGGTCTCGCCCTCGATGTACTCCATGGCGATGTAGAAGACGCCCTCCTGCTCGCCGGCGTCGTAGATGGTGACGATGTTGGGATGATTGAGGGTGCCGGCTGCGCGCGCCTCGTTGCGGAAGCGGCGCAGCAGGTCTTCGGTATCCAGGCCGTGGGCGTCCAGCCGCGTGGTCTTGATGGCGACGGTGCGGCCAATGTTGGGGTCGGTGGCCTTGTACACCACCCCCATGGCGCCCTTCCCCAGTTCCCCCGTGATGTCGTAACGCCCGATCTTTTGCAGGCTCATGGCTCGGAGGCTTAAGAAAATAACACCAACGCGGCCCTCACGCACAGGGCGGCGGCTTTTTCGACACCTGATCTCTCACCAGGGCACCCACCCTGAACCTATTCACCATATAGTCTGAGCGCGCCGGCGGAGTAATCTATGCCGTAAGCTGATACCATCCGCGCATCCGGGGGGACTATTGCAGGAACAATTCATGCGCCGGGCTATCGCGCTCTCGCTGGAGAACGTAAGGTCGGGCCGCGGAGGCCCGTTTGCCGCCGTGGTGGTGCGCGGCGATGAGATCATCGCCGAAAGCGCCAACCAGGTGACCTCCACCAATGACCCCAGCGCCCACGCCGAGATGCTGGCGGTGCGGGCCGCCTGCCGCGCGCTCAAGCATTTCCAACTGGCGGGATGCGAGATCTACACCAGTTGCGAGCCCTGTCCCATGTGCATGGGGCTGATCTACTGGGCGCGGCCGGACAAAGTTTATTACGCCAATACGGCGGAGGATGCGGCCGCCATCGGCTTCGACGACTCGCGCATCTATCGCGAACTGGCGTCCCCACCCGCCGCCCGCAGCATCGCCATGGTGCAGATGCTGCGCAACGACGCTCTGGCCGCGTTCCGAGCCTGGCAGGAAAAGCACGACAAGATTCTTTATTGATGGCGATGCCGTCCGACTCCATGCCCGACCGATTCATTGGCAAGTCCATCCCGCGGAAAGAAGGGCGCGAGAAGGTGACCGGCCGCGCCACATACGTGGACGACATGGTGATGCCGGATATGCTGCACGGGGTAACGGTGCGCAGCCCGGTCGCGCGCGGACGCCTTCGCGGGATGCGCTTCGCCAAGGGAATTCCGTGGGACGAGTTCACCATCGTCACCGCCAAGGACATCCCCGGCAAGAACTGTGTGGCGCTCATTCTCGACGACCAGCCGTGCCTCGCGGACCAGGCCGTCAATCACGCCGAGGAGCCGGTGGTTCTGCTGGCGCACGCCGACCAATACCTGCTCGAGGAAGCGCGGCGCGCGGTTGAGTTCGACATCGAGCCGCTGCCGCCGGTGTTCACCATCGATGACTCCCTCGTCAAGAAGCAGGTGATCTGGGGTGAGGACAACATCTTCAAATCCTTCCTGGTAGAGTCGGGTGACGTGGAGAGCGCATGGGGCCGCGCCCACCTCATCGTCGAAGGCGAGTACGAGACCGGCGCCCAGGAGCAGCTCTACATCGAGCCGCAGGGGATGATCGCAACCTTCGACGCGGAAGATGGCCTCACCGTGTGGGGCTCGATGCAGTGTCCGTACTACGTCCACCGCGCGCTGATGACGTTGCTGAACCTGCCCGTGAACAGCGTGCGGGTGATCCAGACGGAAACCGGCGGCGGCTTCGGCGGCAAGGAAGAGTACCCGTCGATGATCGCCGGGCACGCCGCGCTGCTGGCGTGGAAATCGGGCAAGCCGGTTAAGATCGTTTACGACCGCATGGAGGACATGGCGGCCACCACCAAGCGGCACCCTTCGCACACCCGGCACCGCACCGCCGTGACGCGCGAGGGCAAGCTGCTGGCCATGGACATCGAGTTCGTGGTGGATGGCGGCGCCTATGCCACGCTCTCAGCAGTAGTGCTTTCGCGTGGGACCATCCACGCCGCCGGGCCGTATTTCTGTCCCAACGTGCGCATCCGCAGCAAAGCCGTGGCCACCAACTTCCCGCCGCACGGAGCCTTTCGCGGCTTTGGCGCGCCGCAGAGCATCTTCGCGCTGGAGCGCCAGATGGACCAGATCGCCAAAGCCCTCGGCCTTACGCCGGAGGAATTTCGTCGCCGCAACTTCGTCAAAGAAGGCGAGACGCTGGCGGTCGGGCAGTTGGTCCGGGAAAAGATCGATTTATCAGGACTGATGGACCGCGCGCTCGAGTTGAGCGACTACCACGCCAAGCGAGAGCGCTTTGCGGAGGAAAATCCGCGCCGCGCGGTAAAAAAGGGTATCGGCCTGGCGTCGTTTCTGCACGGCGCCGGATTCACCGGATCCGGCGAACGCTATATGGCATCGCTGGTCGGCGCGGAGGCCACGCCGGAGGGCCAGGTGCGCGTGCTCGCCGCCAGCACCGAGATGGGACAGGGCACCACCACGGTGTTTTCGCAGATCGCCGCCGAAGCTCTGGGTGTGGATTACGACCTGATCGAGATCGTGCAGCCTGACACAGCGGTCGTCCCCAACAGCGGTCCTACAGTGGCTTCGCGCACCTGCATGGTGGTGGGTAAGCTAGTGGAATCGGCAGTGCTGGGCATCCGCCAGCAGCTTCTGTCCAGCAGCTTGTTACCGGACAAGTACACATCGGAGCAATTCCGTCAGGCCTGCCGCAAGTTCATCGAACGCCACGGCGCGCTGAAATCTACCAGCGAGTACAGCGCTCCTGCGGGCATCCACTGGGACGACGAGAAGTACCGCGGCGATGCTTACGGCGCTTACGCCTGGGCGGTGTACGTGGCGGAAGTTTCGGTGGACATGACCACGTACGAAATTCGCGTGGATGATTTCGTCGCCGTGCAGGAGGTCGGGCGGGTCATCAATCCCGTGCTCGCGACCGGCCAGATCGAAGGCGGCGTGGCGCAGGGCGTGGGCTTCGCGCTCTACGAGAACGTGGTCTGGCAGGAAGGACGCATGGTCAACAGCCAGATGACCAACTACATCATGCCGACTTCCGCCGACCTGCCGCGTATTCGCGTGTTCTTCGAGGAAGTGGCTTACGCGCACGGGCCGGGCGGCGCCAAGGGCATTGGCGAGCTGCCCATCGACGGGCCGGCGCCGGCCATCGTGAATGCCCTCGAGAACGCCATCGGCGTGAGCATCAAGCGCATTCCGGTTACGCCGGAAGTGCTGATGGAAGCGCTGGAGGGCGTGCATGCCTGAGGCGCCGAAGGTCGCGGTCAGCTTCACGGTCAACGGCAAGCCGCGCACGGTCGAGGCCTATCCCATGGCACGGCTGCTGGACGTGCTGCGCCAGGAGCTGCGCCTCACCGGCACTAAGGAAGGCTGCGGCGAAGGCGAGTGCGGCGCCTGCTCGGTGCTCATCGACGGCGAGCTGGTGAACAGTTGCCTGGTGCCGGTGGCGCAGGTGGAGGGTTGCAAGATCACGACCATCGAAGGCATCTCCGGCGAGACGCTGCGGGCCGTGCAGGAGGCTTTCGTCGAGTGCGGCGCCGCGCAGTGCGGCATCTGCACGCCGGGGATGGTGCTGGCCGCGGTCACGCTGATCGAGCGCCACTCGGCCCAGCCCACTGAAGACGACATCCGCAACGGCCTAGCGGGTAACCTCTGCCGTTGCACGGGATATATGCGGATCTTTGAAGCTGTGCTGCAAGCCTGCGAGAAGAGCGTGGGAGCGGGCGCATGAGATCCTACCTGCCGGCCTACGACATGCGGGTCCCACTGGAACTCGATGAAGCGCTCGAGACCATGGCGCGCGAGCCCGGCGAATGGAAGCCCTTCGCCGGCGGTACCGATCTGATGGTGCTCCTCGAGCAAGGCAAGCTCGCGGACAGAAGGTTCTTGAGCGTGGTCCGGCTAAAGGGCCTTCGCGGCTTCGCCCTGACCGACGACCACGTCACGCTCGGCGCCATGATCACCTACCGGCAGGTGCAGAGGACGGCCATCCTGCAGCAGGAATTTCCCCTGCTCTGCCGCGCCGCGTACGAGACCGGCGGCATCGCCACCCAGAACCGGGGCACGCTGGGCGGCAACATCGCCAACGCTTCGCCGGCGGCCGATTCTCCGCCCGCGCTGCTGGTCTACGATGCTGAGCTGGAACTGGTCTCGGCGAGCCGCACGCGCTGGGTGCCCTATGCCGGCTTTCATCTCGGTTATAAGAAGATGGACCTGCGGCCGGAAGAGGTGATCCGGAACATTCGCCTGCCGCGGACGAAGAAGAACTGGCGGCAATACTATCGCAAGGTCGGCACCCGGCGGGCGCAGGCTATTTCCAAGGTCTGCTTCGCGGGCGCGGCGCTGGTCGAGCACGGCGAGATCGGCGACGTACGCATCGCGCTGGGGAGCGTGGCGCCGACCGTGCTGCGCTGTCGCAAGACCGAAGCGCTCCTGCGGGGGAAACTCACCGCGGAAATAATTCGCGCGGCCGGTGACGAGCTGGCGCGGGAGATCCAGCCCATCGACGACTTCCGTTCCACTGCCCGCTACCGCACGCGCGTGGCGCAGAAGCTGCTCGAGGAGTTTCTCCTGGGACTCATCACGCCGCCGGCAGGCGAACCGGCATGAGCACGATCGTCATCCGCAGCCAGCGCGTCCTGACCGAAGGCGAGCTGCGTCCGGCGGCAATCGCGGTGCAGGATGGCGTCATCGCCGCCATCGGCGGGTTCGAGGAGTTCGGCGCGGACGGTGATCACCACGATTTTGGCGAGGCCGTCGTCATGCCCGGCCTGGTGGATACGCACGTTCACATCAACGAACCCGGGCGCGCGGAGTGGGAGGGCTTCGCAACAGCGACCCAGGCTGCGGCTGCCGGGGGCGTGACCACTTTGATCGAGATGCCGCTCAACAGCATTCCGGCGACGACAACCGTCGAGGCTTTCCGCGCCAAGGTGGCGGCTGCCGAGGGCCGGCTCGCGGTCGATGTCGGCTTCTGGGGAGGCGTAGTTCCGGGAAACACGGCAGAGCTGCGCGCCCTGTACGAAGCCGGGGTGTTTGGATTCAAGTGCTTCCTGGCGCCCTCGGGCGTGCCGGAGTTCGCCGCCGTTGGCGAACCGGAGCTGCGAGAAGCGCTGCCGGTGTTGTCATCGCTCGGCGCCGTGCTGCTGGTCCACAGCGAGCTGCCGGGACCGATTGAGGAAGCGTCCGCCGAAGTTCGTGGCGACGATCCGCGGCGATATTCCACGTGGCTCAAGTCGCGTCCGCGCGCCGCCGAGAACGAAGCCATCGCGCTGCTCATCCGCCTGAGCTGGGAGTTCGATGCCCGGGTGCATGTGGTCCATCTCTCCTCGTCGGACGCGCTTCCCTGCCTGCGCCGCGCGCGGGCCGAGGGCGCGAAGATCACGGTCGAGACTTGCCCGCATTACCTTACGCTCACGGCGGAAGAAATCCGCGATGGCGCCACCGAATTCAAGTGTGCGCCACCTGTCCGGCGGCGCGCGAACCGCGAGCAGCTATGGCAAGCGCTCGCTGATGGCTCGATTGACCTGGTCGCCACCGATCATTCTCCCTGTCCGCCAGCGATGAAGTGCCGCGAGACCGGCGACTTCATGCGCGCCTGGGGCGGAATCGCTTCCCTCGAACTCAGCCTGCCCGTCGTGTGGACCGAAGCGCGACTGCGGGGAGCCGGCATCACGCAAATTGCGCGCTGGCTCTGCGAAGGACCAGCCCGGCTGGCCGGCTTGAGCCGCAAGGGCGCTATCGCTGTGGGCTGCGACGCCGACCTGGTGGTGTGGGATCCCGAAGCGGAGTTCCGCGTCGAGGCGGCGGCGCTCCATCAGCGTCACAAGCTCACGCCGTATGCCGGTCGGAAGCTGCGCGGCCTGGTGCAGGCCACGTTCCTGCGCGGGCAGAAGATCTACGAGCGCGGCGACTTCACTGCCCCAGTCGCCGGGCGCGTGCTCAAGCGCGGTGAAGCATGAACGACTTCACCCAGTTGGTTGACCTCGCGTCCGAACGCGTTGGCGGACGCGTGCTGGCGGCGAACGACGAGTTCTTCGCGCCCAGGGATAACCTGCTGAAGCCGGCCAAGCCGGTCTGGATCGAGGACAAGTACACCGACCGTGGCAAATGGATGGATGGCTGGGAGACGCGGCGGCGGCGCACCCCGGGATTTGATTGGTGCATCGTACAGCTCGGCATTCCCGGCATCCTGCGCGGGGTGGTCGTGGATACCAGCTTCTTCAAGGGCAATTATCCGGAACAGTGTTCCATCGAAACGTGCGCGCTCGCGGACGACGCGCGGGTTGAAGAGGTGAGTTCCGACACCATCCGCTGGGCTGAGGTCTTTCCCAAATCAATCCTCAAAGGCGACACGCAGAACTGCTTCGAGATCGGCGATTCCCATCGCTACACCCATCTGCGCTTTAACATCTATCCCGATGGCGGGGTGGCGCGGCTGCGCGTGCACGGCGAGGCTCTTCCCGATTGGAAGCGGGTGCTGGCGCTGGCCGAAGCTGCGTGCATCGATCTCGCCGCCATCACTAACGGTGGCCGCGTGCTGGATTGCAGTGACAAGTTCTTCAGCGCGCCGCAGAACCTGCTCATGCCGGCGAGGAGCGCACACATGGGCGACGGCTGGGAAACCAGGCGGCGGCGCGGCCCGGGGCATGATTGGGTGACCATTCGGCTGGGGATCGCGGGCGTCCTCCGCCAGGTCGAGGTGGATACCTCGCACTTCAAGGGAAATTTTCCCGAGAGCTGTTCGCTGGAAGTGTGCGACGGCGCGGGGTCACCGCACGCTTGGAAGGAAGTTCTGCCGCGCACGCTGCTGCAGGCCGATTCGGTGCACCGCTTCGACATCACCGACGGCGCTTCCGCCTCGCACGTGCGCTTCAATATCTATCCCGATGGGGGAGTGGCGCGGCTGCGCATCTACGGGGTGCCCACGCCGGAGGGCCGGATCGCCGAGGGACTGCGCGGGCTGAATGCGTTGCCGGATGAGGCCGCGCGCGCGGCGCTGCTGAATTGCTGCGGATCAAGCACGTGGGCCGAACGCGTTCGAGCGCGGCGTCCGTTCCATGACGCAGCCCAGCTTCTCGATGCCGCGCGGGAACTTTGGGAGAAACTCGGAAAAAATGACTGGCTGGAAGCCTTCAGCCATCATCCTAAGATCGGCGAGCGCAAGGCCGCAGGCGGGCCGCCGGAGGAGGCACAGCGATGGTCGGAGCAGGAGCAGTGCTCGGTCGCGAACTCCGCGCCGCACCTGCTGGACGAGCTGGCCGCCGCCAACCAGCGCTACCAGGAGCGCTTTGGCTACATCTTCATCGTGTGCGCCAGCGGCAAGAGCACGGAAGAGATGCTGGCGTTGCTCGGCAAGCGGATGAAGAACGATCCCGAAACCGAGTTGCGCGTTGCCGCCGGCGAGCAGCAGAAGATTACGCGGCTGCGCCTGGAGAAAATGCTGGAGCTATGAGCGCCATTACCACCCACGTGCTGGACACCAGCACCGGACGCCCGGCCGCGGGCGTGCCGGTCACGCTGGAGAAGCAAGCCGGCGGCGGCTGGCAGAGCGCCGGCCAGGGCGTCACCAATCAGGACGGGCGGATCACCGACCTGCTTGGCGGCGCAAAACTCGCGGCCGGAACCTATCGCCTCACCTTCGATACCGCAACCTACTTCAGGGCCAACCAGCAATCGTCGTTTTATCCGCAGGTGCAGGTGATGTTCACGGTCAGCGACGCCGGACAGCACTGCCACGTCCCTCTGTTGCTGAGCCCGTTCGGATACTCCACTTATCGGGGGAGCTGAGCCATGGCCATCAAGCTCTCGGCCAGTAACTACGGCAAATCGCGGGTCCGCCTGGTGCGGATCACGCGCGGCAGTGAACAGCACCACCTGAAGGACATTTCCGTCGACATCCAGTTCGAGGGCGACTTCGAGGAGGTCCACGTCCACGGCGACAACCGCAAGGTGCTGCCCACCGACACCATGAAGAATACCGTCTACGCGCTGGCCGGGCAGCGGCCGGTGGGCGAGATCGAGGAATTCGGGCTGCGCCTGACCGATCATTTTCTGGCCAACAATCCGCCGGTCAGGAACGTGCGCGTCACCCTGACCGAGCGGCAGTGGGCGCGCATCCTGGCCGAGGGCCAACCGCATCCCTGGGCGTTCGTCGGCGGCCGCCCGGACAAGCGCACGGCGATGGTCTCGGCTACGCGCGCCGGACATTCCATCCAGGCCGGCATCGAGGACCTGCTGGTGCTCAAGAGCCACGATTCCGCTTTCGAAGGCTTCATGCGGGATTCCTACACCACGCTCCAGGAAACCCGCGACCGCGTCTTCGCCACGGTGGTGAAGGCGAACTGGAGTTACGGCCGGCAGGATGTCGCGTTCGGACGCTGCTGGGAAGGCGCGCGCGGCGTGTTGCTGCAGACCTTCGCCGTACACCGCAGCGAATCGGTGCAGCACACGCTGTACGCCATGGCGGGGGCGGTGCTGGACGCCTTTGGCGAGATCGACGCTATCCGCCTCTCCATGCCCAACAAGCACCACCTGGCGGTGGACATGGAGCCGTTCGGGATGGAAAACCACAACGAAGTCTTCGTCGCGACCGATGAGCCCCACGGGCTGATCGAAGCGGTGGTGCGAAGAGACTCCGGCTTCCAGTTCTGAACCCTGCGGCGGCGGTCACGTATAATCGAACTTCCCATGAGCTACCAGGTACTGGCGCGCAAGTACCGCCCGCAGCGTTTCTCCGACGTGATCGGGCAGGAGCACGTCACGCGCACGCTGCAGAACGCCATCGCGCAGCAGCGCGTGGCCCACGGATACATCTTCAGCGGCCACCGCGGCATCGGCAAGACGACCATCGCGCGCATCCTGGCCATGGCGCTGAACTGCCGCTCCGCTTCGCATCCCGTGGCGGAGCCGTGCGGCGTGTGCGACTCCTGCGTGGAGATCCGCGAGGGCCGCGCGGTGGACGTGATCGAGATCGACGCCGCCACCAACCGCGGCATCGACGAAATTCGCGAGCTGCGCGATGCGGCGCG
>Ga0181530_10006019_pt1 | contig 12114 bp, 10 predicted proteins | sample PEATcosm2014_Bin_42_FD_119769 | JGI IMG/M metagenome (GOLD analysis project Ga0181530, IMG submission 119769) | Peatland microbial communities from MTU Mesocosm Facility, Houghton, MI, USA - PEATcosm2014_Bin10_60_metaG | ecosystem: Environmental > Terrestrial > Soil > Wetlands > Peat | place... | reverse complement strand
TCTGACCGGTGGCGCGTTCACCGACACGCTTTCGAACATGAGCGCGGCGGGCGGTTCGGTGGGCGGGACCTGCGAAGGAACGACGCCAAGTACGTTGACCGCCGGGGCAGCGGCCCTGAGCTTCAGCGGGATCGCGATTCCAGCCAGCGGCGGTTGCACCGTGACATTCAGCGTCACCAGCGCGACAAACGGCACAAACCCCAACACAACCTCCGGTGTGACGACGACTCAAACGCCGACTGCCGGCGTGGCCAGCAATACCGCCGACCTGACCGTGACTGCGCTTTCGACGCCGACCATTGCCAAAGCGTTCGCTCCGGCGACGATTCAATCCGGCGGATCTTCCACCGTCACGCTGACTTTGACCAACAGCAACACTATCGCGCTGACCGGCGGCGCGTTCACCGACACGCTTTCGAAGATGAGCGCTTCGGGCGGTTCGGTGGGCGGGACCTGCGTGGGAACGACACCCACGTCGCTGACGGCCGGGGCAACGGCGCTGAGCTTCAGCGGGATCGCGATTCCAGCCAGCGGCAGTTGCACGGTGACATTCAGCGTCACCAGTTCAACAGCCGGTTCACTGCCGAACACAACCTCCGGTGTGAAGACGACGCAAACACCCACCGCCGGTAGCGTCAGCAACAAGGCGACACTGACGGTGCTGGCCGCGCCGACCATCGCCAAGGCATTCAATCCCGCGTCGATTCTATCGGGCGGATCTTCCACTGTCACGCTGACCTTGAAAAACACCAACACTACCGCGCTGATGGGCGGCGCATTCACCGACACGCTTTCGAATATGAGCGCGGTGGGCGGCGCGGTGCGCGGCACCTGCGCAGGAACGACGCCGAGTACCTTGACCGCCGGTGCAACGGCGTTGAGCTTCAGCGGGATCACGATCCCAACCAACAATAGTTGCACGGTGACGTTCAGCGTCACCAGCTCCACGCCGGGCTCGCAGCCCAACACCACTTCCGGTGTGACGACGACGCAGACGCCGACCGCGGGTACGGCCAGCAATACCGCCACGCTCAGCGTCGGCTTACCGACGATCACGAAGGCTTTCAATCCGACATCGATTCCATCCGGTGGATCTTCCACCGTCACTCTGACTTTGAAAAACACCAACACCACCCCGCTGACCGGCGGCGCATTCACCGATACGCTTTCGAAGATGAGCGCGTTGGGTGGTGCAGTGGGCGGGACCTGCGTGGGAACGACACCCACGTCGCTGACGGCCGGGGCGACAGCACTGAGCTTCAGCGGGATCACGATTCCGGCCAACAGCAGTTGCACCGTGGCCTTCAGCGTTACCAGTTCGACCGTGGGCTCGCTTCCCAACGCAACCTCAGGCGTGAAGACGACGCAAACGCCCACCGCCGGCACGGGGAGCAACACTGCGACGCTCGACGTGGGCGCACCGACCATTGCCAAAGCGTTCGCTCCGTCGACGATTCAATCGGGCGGATCTTCCACCGTCACGCTGACCTTGACCAACAGCAACACTGCGGCTCTGACCGGCGGCGCGTTCAGCGACACGCTTTCGAAGATGAGCGCGTTGGGTGGTGCAGTGGGCGGGACCTGCGTGGGAACGACGCCCACGTCGCTGACGGCCGGGGCAACGGCCCTGAGCTTCAGCGGGATCACGATTCCGGCCAGCGGCAGTTGCACGGTGACATTCAGCGTCACGAGTTCAACAGCCGGTTCACTGCCGAACGCGACCTCCGGTGTGAAGACGACGCAAACACCCACCGCCGGTAGCGTCAGCAACACGGCGACGCTGACGGTGCTGGCTGCGCCGACCATTACCAAGGCATTCAATCCCGCGTCGATTCCATCGGGCGGATCTTCCACTGTCACGCTGACCTTGAAAAACACCAACACTACCGCGCTGACGGGCGGCGCATTCACCGATACGCTTTCGAACATGAGCGCGGTGGGCGGTGCGGTGGGCGGCACCTGCGTAGGGACGACGCCGAACACGTTGACCGCCGGTGCAACGGCGCTGAGCTTCAGCGGGGTCACGATCCCAGCCAACAGCAGTTGCACGGTGACGTTCAGCGTCACCAGCTCCACGCCGGGCTCGCAGCCCAACACCACTTCCGGTGTGACGACGACGCAGACGCCGACCGCCGGCACGGCCAGCAATACCGCCACCCTGACTGTGAATTAGTTGTTGGCGCCAGCCTCACGCCAATGAAAAAGGCGGCTCAAAGTGTCGCTCATTTGAGGAAGCCGGAACGGCACACTTGGGATATGTCTTTCGATGGCAGCTTTCGCCGGGCTCCTCTGCGCGCACACCGATTCGCGCACGCGGATTGCAGCATCACGCGAGCGCCGGGACTGACCAGCATGACACGGTACGAACCGATCTGAAGCTCCTCAGGTTCGTGATACATTCATTAAGGCACACCATGTTGACTCGTCTTGGGGAAGCCGGCGCGGACGCGTTCACCATCATGCGGATTGCAGGGCTCAGTAGCGTCACTGTGTCGCAACGCTACATGCACCCGACTCCCTGTTGAAATTAACAGATCGGGCCCTTAGCTCAGCGGTTAGAGCAGCGGACTCATAATCCGTTGGTCGTAGGTTCAAATCCTACAGGGCCCACCAACCATCACCACTCCAGCATAATGGGGAAGAAATGGAACCCCTCCCCGAACCCTGGCTCCGCGGACCGATTGACGGCATCAGCCCCTCTGTGGCGCCTCTACTTTTCTCGTTCCAGCAGGCTCGCGAAGATCTGCGGCGGACCGTAGAAGGTCTGACAGGGGTGCAGATTTGGGCATCGCCACACGGGTTCGGGTCCGTTGGCTTCCATTTGCGACACATCGCAGGCAGCGTCGATCGCCTGACGACCTATCTTCAAAACCGCGCTCTCACCGCTGAACAAATGGCGATCCTCGCCGCCGAACATACCCCGTCCGGCGCCGGACCGGAAGATTTGCTCGCTCTCATCGAAGACGCCTTTCGGAATGCGGAGGCGGTCGTCAGGGCCATCGACGTCTCCGCCCTTTCGGACCGGCGAACCGTTGGGCGGAAGCATTTGCCCACCACCGTTATCGGCCTCCTGGTCCACATCGCGGAGCACACCCAGCGGCATGTCGGTCAGGCCATCGGCGCGGCGAAACTGGCGCGTATTTAGCCGCCCATGTGCTTGTCGCACTCGGCGATGTCGTCGTTGGCTTCTTTCAGACGGCGCTCCGTCTCGGAAGTCTGCGGCTTCCAGGTCTTCCAGCGAGTGATGTTCTTCTGGAACAGCAGCCTCGCCTCGCCGAAATAACCGTTGGAGATCAGCATCTTTCCGTAAATCCGGTCTAGATCGGCGATGGCCTCCATGGCCTCGAAGGTGGGGCGCGGAGCGGCCAGCAGCCGCGCCTCGAGAGACTGTGCGCTGGTGATGATAGCCGCCGCTTCCTGCGCACGGCCTGCCTGAAAGTACTGTGCCGCCGCGCGATCCAGGTTGGCGAGCCGCTGGGCGCTTTCGGCGTACCAAGCCTCGCTGGTGGGGTCTGCTTTGGGAGTCTTGGCCGGCGGCGCGGAAGGCCCACAGCCGGCTAGCAGCGCGGCCGCGAGCAGGAACACGGAGCATGCACGATTCATGAAGAGGACTCCAGCCGCTCGGCGATAGCCAGCAGCTTGCGGACGGTGGTGACGTTTCTTGCCGTACCGGGCGCCTTCAAAAGTTTGCCGATGAGCGGCCACGACAGCTTGGGGCGCGCCAGGCCGTTCGCAAAATAAACGTACACCTCGCGGCCGTCGATGTGCAATTCCTCGGGGGCGATGTCAAGGGCGCGCACTTTTGCGGCGCCCTCCGGGTCGGGGTCGCCGGAAAGAAACGTAATCAGCAGCTTCGCGGGGTCAATGTCGAGCCGCTCCGCGAAGGGGTTGCGCGCCAGCACATCGCGCAGTTCGCCGGCGCTGCGGAGGACCACGTCGCATGGGAAGCCGAACTTCTTCTCGATGGCGCCTTCCAGACGCTTCGCGAGCGCCATGCGGTCGCGCGCCTGCGTCGTGAAAATCACGTTGCCGCTCAGAATGAAAGTCTCCACTTTGCGCAGGCCCAGCGATTCGTAGAGGCCGCGGAGGGCGTCCATTTTGACCGTATGATGGCCGCCGACATTCACGCCGCGGAGCAGTGAGACCAGGACAGGCATATCAGCATCAGGATATCCCAGCGCTAGACGCTCTCGAGCGCCGCCTGCATCATGGCCCGCGCATAAGCCACGCTGAACGTGATGCCATCATATCCGCCGCCGCCAGGATAGCCGCCGATGCGGCCGCCGGCGCCGACGCGGTCGCGATCGGCGTCGAGCGCGCGCGGATGCTCAGGGTAAATAGTGCCGGTGTATTTGTTCTTCACCAGCGCCTTCATCACGCCGAACATATCGTTCATTCCGGCGTCAATGAATACTTCCTGGTATTTCTCGTACGGCTTGTCTACCAGGACGTTGCGGTAGTGAACATGGTTGATGCGCCGGCGGCTGGCAAAATACTCGGCCGCGGCGATGGCGTCCTCGCCCAGTTCGCGCGTCACGCCGCAATCGAACGTGATGCCGTTCGCGGGACTGTCGACAATGGCGATCAGATGCTTCCAACCCGCCAGCGTCGCCATAATCTGCTGCGACCCGCGGCTGATGGGCGCGGGCGGATCGTTGGGGTGGAGGGCCATGCGGATGCCCGCCTTTTCCGCCACGGGAATCACGGCCCTCAGGAAGTAGGTGATGTTGGCCCACATCTCGTCCAGGGTGTGAGCGCCCTCGCTCGAGAGCGGAGGCAGGTCCTTGAACTTCACCTTCCTGGCGTTGGGGAAGGCGGCCAGAGTCTCGGGTGTGATCTTCCCGTTAGCATCGCGATAAATCGGGCCGGCCACGCGCCCGTTTTCGTCAATCAGCAGTTCCAGTTCGGAATCGAATCCGGTATATCCGGAGTTCGCCCTGCCGACGGTTTCGTAGTAGCCTTCGGTGGCGCGGTGCTCGTAGAAGTTGTACTCCACCACCGTCAATCCGCCCTTGCCGGCAGCTTCGATGGAGGCGATGAACGGCTCCAGGTCCTTGGCGCGCGACTCTCGCCCGTAAATCACGCTCGGAGGAAGATTGATCATGGCGTTGTACGCCACCAGGCCCGCTTCTTTGGCGGTATCGACGGTGCGGCGAACGCTCTCCTCCGTCCACACGCCGCCCGGACCCGATACATTGACGCCGAGCAGGTGGGTCACGCCGAGCTGCCGGATGCGCTGATAAGCAATATTCAAGCCGGTTGGCGCCGGCTCCGCTTTGGGATCGAGGAATCCGCCGAAATTACCACCAGTGCCAGGGCCGCGCCCGAATGCACTGGTGTCGGCCCGCGGCTGGAGGTCCGCCGGCAATGGCCGGCCACCATCTCCGGGTGCCAGACAAAGCTTGGGAGTGTCGGGACCTTCCTCGATCGGCCATTTACGGGCCGCGGGTTCCGCGTCCGCTGAAAACTGGAGGGACTTGGCTACTGCCGCGGCGCCCGCTCCCGTCATGATCCTTCGGCGTGAAAATCGCAGTTCCATTTCTGCTGGCAGTATATCAACAGGCGCGCCTTGCCCCTGGTTTGGGTAAGCTGGTGGCATGAAGATTCTGGTGGTCGGCGGGACGGGATTCATCGGGCGTCCGTTGGTGCACGAGCTTGCCCGCATGGGCCACGAAGTCTCAGTTCTCACTCGCGGCGGCACGGCAAGCGATTTGCCCGCCGACCTCATCGTCGGGGAGCGGCGCGATTTGGAAGCCATGCGTCCGAACACCGACGTGGTGATCGACTTGATCCTCAGTTCGGGCGCGCAGGCGCAGCGGCTGATGAACGCATTCCGTGGTGTCGCCAAACGCGTGGTCGCGGCCAGCAGCATGGATGTGTATCGCGCGTGCGGAATTCTTCACGGCAGCGAGGAGGGTCCGTTGCAGCCCGTGCCGTTGACCGAAGACTCCGAGCTGCGCACCAAGCTGCAGACCTACCCGCCCGAGAGTATCAAAGCGTTGCAGAAGACTTTCAACTGGCTGGATGACGAGTACGACAAAATCCCCGTGGAGCGTGCGATCCTGAGCGAAGCTGTACTGCCCGGGACGGTGCTTCGCCTGCCGATGATCTACGGCCCGGGCGATCGTCTGCGCCGGTTTCAACCGGTGCTGAAGCGGATCGATGACGGACGCCGGAAGATCTTATTGGAAGAGGGTGTTGCCGCGTGGCGGGCGCCGCGCGGGTACGTGGACAACGTGGCCGCCGCCATCGCCCTTGCCGCCGGATCGGAGCAAGCCGCCGGGCGGGTCTGCAACGTCGCCGAACAGCCGGCGTTTTCGGAGCTCGAGTGGGCGCGCAAGATCGCCGCGGCGGCGGGCTGGAGCGGCGAGTTCGCGATCCTGCCGAAGGACCGGATGCCCGCGCACCTGGTGCAGCCGGGCAACAGCGCGCAGCACTGGGAAGCCGATTCCTCGCGCATACGCCGCGAACTGGGATATCGCGAGCCGGTGCCGCTCGAAGAAGCCATTGCCCGCACCATCGCATGGGAGCGCGCCAACCCCGGCGGCGAATTCAGCATGCACGAATTCGATTACGCCGCCGAAGACGCCGCGCAATAGTCTCCACGTTTGCTCGGCGTGCCGCGTCAGAAGTGGCATTAAGCTCATGGCCGCCTCGCTTCTGGCCGCCGCGGCATGGGCGCAAACCGCGCCCGCGTTCGACGCCGCCACCCTGAAGCTCAACACGGCCAACGATCAGCCCTTGGGCGACTACAAGAACGGCCGCTTGATCGTTTACAATATGTCGCTGCGCAGCTTCATCGGCGGCGCTTACCACGTCCCCAACGAATATATCTTTGGGCCGAACTGGCTCGATTCCGTCCGCCTCGACCTTTCCGCCAAAACCGACGCCGGCACTTCCGAAGACGACTGGCGGCTCATGATGCGCACGCTCCTCGAAGAGAAGCTCCAGCTCAAAGTTCATTTCGAAAAGAAGGTTCTGGCGGTGTACGCGCTGAAAATCGCGAAGAACGGACCGAAATTTTCCGAATCGAAACCGGATCAGGACCGCACACCAGGGTGCGCCAAGTATCATCCGCTCGAGTGCTACGACATGACGGCGCCCGCGCTCTTGAACGCTCTCTACAACGCTGCCAGCTCGCAGTTCGATCTGCCCGTTCGCGAAATGACGGGCCTCAAGGGGCGCTACGATTTCCGGTTGTCGCTCGAGCCCGACGCCAGCGGACAGAGAGTTTCGATTTTTGACGCGGTGGAAGAGCAGCTCGGGCTGAAATTGGAGAGGATGAAGCAGTCGATCGACGCGATCATCGTAGACCACGTGGAACGCGCACCGGCCGATAACTGAGCTCTGGTGGGGCAGGCAATCGTGCCTGCAGCCGGCTTTCCAGCCGGCTCGACCTGCTGGAAAGCAGGTCGGCAGCCAGGATTGGCTGCCCCACATCTCGCGTTACTCCGGCTCCACGAACTGATATCCCACCCAGGGAACGGTCAGAATATATTTCGGCTTGGCCGGGTTGGCTTCGATTTTCTTGCGCACCTGGTTGATGAAGACGCGCAAATACTCCGGCTCGTCGCCGTAATCGGGACCCCAGACGGCTTGCAGCAGCTCGCGATGCGTTACCGGTTTGCCGGCGTGGGCTACCAGGTAGCGGAGTAATTCGAATTCCTTCGGCGTCAGGCGGACATCGGCGCCGCGCGCGTGCACGCGCCGTGTTTCGAAATCGATTTCCAGGTCCGACGATTGAAACGACCGCGGGCCCCCTTCCGGAGACGAGCGGCGCAGGGCGGCGCGGATACGCGCCAGCAGCTCTTCGATGCCGAAAGGTTTGGTGACGTAATCGTCGGCGCCGGCGTCGAGCGCGGCGACCTTGTCCTTCTCGGTGTTGCGCACCGAAAGGATAATCACCGGCGTGTCCGACCCGGCACGAATGGCGCGGCAGGTTTCCAGGCCGCCCATACCCGGCATGTTCATATCGAGCAGAACCAGATTGGGCGACTCCTTCGGCAGCGTCTCCATCGCCTCCTCGCCAGTGCGCGCCTCCACTACTTCGTAGTTGTGACCCACCAGCGTAGCTTTCATGACGCGGCGTATCTGCGGATCGTCGTCCACCACCAGAATTTTCCCGGCGCTCAACCTTCGCGACCTCCGGCGCTTGCGGCCAGCGAGAAATAGAATACCGCGCCCTGCCCCGGTTCGCTGACCACCCAGATTCTCTCGCCGTGGGCTTCCACAATTCCCTTGGCGATCGCTAAACCCATTCCGGTTCCCTTGGTATCGAAGCGATGACGCCGTCCGCGATAAAACTTATCGAAAATACGCGTGCGCTCGTTCTCTTCAATGCCGGGACCCCGGTCGCCCACACCGATCACGATTTTCCCGCCCTTCAACTCCGCTGAAATCTCGACGGGCGAGCCTTCGGGAGAATACTTGAGCGCATTTTCGACGAACTGCCTCACCACCTGTCCGGCGAAATCGCGGTCAGCGACGGCATTTGGAATATCGCCCGGCACGCGCAGCGTGAGAGGCCGTCCGCGGAGCGGCACGCTCAATTCGGAAAGCGCTCCGGCGATCAGCTCGGGCACCGCCACGGGCTGCTTTTCGAGGTGCAGTTTGCCGGCTTCGATGCGTGCCATCTCCACTACTTCCGCCGCGAGCCGGTTGAGCCGGTCGGCTTCCTCATTGATGATGGTGAGCAGTTCGTGGTTGGCCGGGGACGCGCCGCCCAACAGGCTGGTGACCGCCGCTTTGATGGAAGTGAGCGGCGTTTTGATATCGTGCGCCAGGGAATCGAGCAGAGCCGATTTCAAGACCTCGCTTTGCCGCGCGGCTTCCGCGTGGCTCGCGTCCTCGAGAGCGCGCGCTTTTTCGATGGTGATTGCTACCAGGTTGGAAATCGCGCGCACCATTTTGTCCGACGGCGGCGATCCGATGAGCGCCATGCTTCCCACCGGCCGGCCGCCAAAACGCACTGGCGCGAGCGCTACGCCGCGCACCAGATCGACGGAGGGATTTTCCACCTCGCTCTCCACCAGCAGTTCGTGGTCGGTAACCACCTGGCTTTCCGGACCGGAGCGAACGAACTCGTCGGTGGGCCGATAGTAGAAGGCCGCCGCGGTGCAACCGAACACCTGGATGGCGCGATTGACAAACTCGCGAATGGTCTTGCGCGCGCTGCCGGTGAGCACCATGGATTGCACCAGGCTGTAGAGCTGCTCGATTTCCACCTGCCGCGCTTCCGCTTCGGCCGTCCGGCGGCGGGCGTGCGCGGAAAGCTGGCTGGCGGAGACGGCGGTCACCAGAAACGCGACCAGCGCCACCCAGTTCTGCGGATCCTGAATGGTGAGCTTGCCGATCGGCGGCAAAAAGAGGATGTTGAACCCGAACATCGCCGCCACGGAAGCCGCGAGGGCCTCGGTAAGTCCCAGTTGTGCGGAGATTCCGAGAATGGCGAGCAGCAGAGTCAGAGCGGCGGTGGTGGCGTTGACGCGCAATTGCGAATCGACGGCCGAAACAGCGCCGATGATCGCGATGGAGGCGGCGAAGCGGAGGGATCTAGCGAGCATGAGTGTGGGGCAGGCAATCGTGCCTGCAGCCGGCTTTCAGCCGGCGCGTTCGTAGCCGGTATGTGCCGCCTGAAAGGCGGCTGCGGCCAGGATTGGCCGCACTACCAGGGTGTCTCATCATCCGAACAGCCGGTGGAAATAATCTCGCGTGCGCCCGCGGATGTCTCGCAATGTCGCGTCAATGCGCTGGCCATGCAGATGTTCGGGCGTCCAGCGCCTTACCAGATTGGTGAGCACTTCGAATTGCGCCTGCGATTTCGGCAGGCTGCCTTCGGCATGCCCGGTGGAAACACGCTGGCCGTGGTCCAGGGCGCGATAGAAGGTCGCCGCCTCGCGCAGAAAATCGGCATCCTCGCGTTCCAGGTGGCCCATCTTCTCGATGACGTCGATGCGCTCCGGGGTGTTCAGCGCCTTATAGAAGATGCCCGCGCCTTTGAGCCGCAAATACATCAGGGCGAAATCGATGTCGTAGTATCCGCCCGTGCCCGCCTTCAGCGGATTGCGTGGGCCCTGTTCGCGTCCCAGCCGCGCTCGCATGGCCGCAAGGTCCTTGCGCGAACGCATGCTCTGTCCGTAGCGGCGCCAGTCGACTTCCTGGAGTTCGTGCAGGAATTCCGTCGCGCGGTCCAGATTGCCGGCCACGGCGCGCGATTTCATATACGTGATGCCCTCCCACGCTTCGGCGCCGCGCTCGAAGTAGTTTTTGTATGCTCCTTCCAATTGCACCAGGTCGCCTTCGCGGCCATTGGGGCGCAGGCGCGTGTCGACCGTGAACATGACGCCTTCGCCGGTGTAGGAACTCATGGTCTGGATCATGCGTTCGGCTACGCCGGTCCAGAAGGCCGCCTCGCCGGCATCGGCGTCGGGCAGAACGAATACCAGGTCGGCGTCGGAGCCGAGATCGAACTCGTTCATGCCCAGCCGGCCGAGCGCGACCACCATCATTTGATCGCGCGGTGTATAGTCGAGACTCGCGGGCGGCAGCGAATCCTGAACAGCGATGCGGTATGACGCCTCGATCACACCGTCGGCCAGCGCCGACGTCTGGCGCAGCGACGTGAAGATGGGCGCCCCCGCGAGCATGCTCTCACTCTGAATTCGCAGCATCTGGCGGCGATAGAATCGCCGCAGCGCGCCGCCTTCATCCAGCGGCTCGGAAGCCTCCTGGACGGGCGCGCCGATTTCGTCGAGCAATTCCGGTTGCCGCAGCAAATCGTCGGCGAAGTACGGGCTGTTCTCGAAGATATCGAGCACGCCGGCGGCCAGTTTGCCGTCGCTATTCAGACGGTCGAGCACCGCCGGATTGGCAAATGCCTTTTCCAGGAAGTGCTCGAATCGCATGCGCCCGCGATTGAGGCCGGCGCCCGTTACCGCCGTAGCCAATTGCGGCGCGCGCTGCTCCAACAGACGCGTGAGGCTGTTCACCGGCCCCGCCGGTTCCGGCTCGTCCACGAGTTCGGGCAATGGCGCGGGCGAATCGTACAACGGCTTTTGCGCGTGGATCACGCGATCGTAGATCTCGAGCACCGCGGCGAGGTGCTCATCGAGCCGCTGCTTGAACGAAGCGGCGTCGCGCGCATCGCCGCTGCCTTCGGGGGGCATTTTGCGCGCCAGGAGCTCGAGAGCCTGATCGCCGGATGGCAACGCATGAGTCTGCTGATCCTCATCCATCTGCAGGCGATGCTCCACGTAGCGCAGAAACTGGTAAGCCGCGGCGAGGCGCGCGTACTCGGTATCGGAGAGCAGCCGCTTATCGCGTAGTCGGAACAGCGCGAACATCGTTCCGCCGTGGCGCACCCAGGGTTCGCGGCCCCCATACAGGCGCTGCAGACATTGCACCAGGAATTCGATATCGCGGATGCCGCCGGGAGTAAGTTTGATATCGAGGCCGCGCTTGCCGCGCTTTCTCGCGGCGGCTTTCTCGCTGATGCGCTGGCGCGTTTCCGAGACCGCTTCCACCGCGCGAAAATCGAGCGAGCTTTGGTAAATCAGCGGCTCGACGAATTCCAGCAGGCCCGCGCCCGGCTCGGGTTCTCCCGCGGAAACGCGCGCTTTGATGAGCATCTGCTTTTCCCAATCGCGACCCCGTTCCACATAATAGTGGCGCGCTCCTTCGTCGGAAACGCAAATCTCGCCGAGCGTGCCGTCCGGGCGCAGGCGCAGGTCGACGCGATAGCACAGGCCGTCGGCGGTGTAGGTGGAAAGCAGCGCCGTGTACTCATTGGCGATTTTCTTGCAGAACTCCTTGTTGGTGATGCGGGAGGGCCCATCGGTTTCGCCGTTGCCGCCATAAACGAACATCAGGTCGATATCGGAACTGTAATTCAGCTCCTTCCCGCCCAGCTTGCCCAGCGAAATCACCGAAAACCCGCACACACTGCCGTCGCCGAGCCGTGGCTCGCCGTGCTGCGCCACCAGGCGCGCGCGAATGCGCCGGTAGGTGAAATCCAGAATGGCATCGGCGAGATTGGAGAGTTCTTCGGTGATCTCGGCGAGCGCCGCCACACCCATGACGTCGCGCAGGGAGATCCGAAGCAGTTGCCGCCGGCGG
>Ga0181530_10006014_pt1 | contig 12117 bp, 10 predicted proteins | sample PEATcosm2014_Bin_42_FD_119769 | JGI IMG/M metagenome (GOLD analysis project Ga0181530, IMG submission 119769) | Peatland microbial communities from MTU Mesocosm Facility, Houghton, MI, USA - PEATcosm2014_Bin10_60_metaG | ecosystem: Environmental > Terrestrial > Soil > Wetlands > Peat | place... | reverse complement strand
GGTCTGGGTGGAGCAGGGCTTCAGCCCTGCATAACCGCGGCGCCGTTGAGGTTCGGCTTTAGCCACTGAGGCGCCTCTTCTGTGTGGAGGGTCTGGCTTCGATCATTTAGGTACCTCAGGGGCTGAAGCCCACAATTCAAAGGGCCGCATCAATGCAGGCCTGAAGGCCTGCTCCACCCTGGTGAATAATGCAGGCGAAGGACCGTCAGCCAGGCCCGCTCTTCCGGGCCAAGGCGATTCTCGCTAGAATTGAAGATGCGCCTCGTCGGCGGGCGCGCTTATGACGCCCAACACCGTAACCGTGGATGGCCAGGAGGTGAAGCTGCCCATCTACCTCGATAACCACGCTACCACGCCGCTCGATCCCCGCGTGCTGGACGAGATGCTGCCTTATTTCAAGGAGAAGTTCGGCAACGCCGCCAGCCGCAGCCATCAGTTCGGCTGGGAGGCGGAAGCGGCGGTCGAGAAGGCGCGGGAGCAGGTAGCAAAACTGATCGGCGCCGCAGCCAAGGAGATCGTCTTCACTTCCGGCGCGACCGAGAGCGACAACCTGGCCATCAAGGGCGTCGCCGAGGCACATCGTGACAAAGGTGATCACATCGTCACCTGCGCGACCGAGCACAAGGCGGTGCTCGATAGTTGCAAGCATCTGGAGAAAGCCGGCTACCGCGTCACCTACCTGCCCGTGGGCAAGGACGGTCTGATCCGCCTGGAAGACCTGAAGCGGGCGCTCGACGACAAGACCATCCTGGTCTCGATCATGTTCGCCAACAATGAAATTGGCGTGCTGCAGCCCATCGCCGAGATCGGCAAGCTGTGCCACGAGCGCGGCATCCTGTTCCACACCGACGCGGTGCAGGCCATAGGCAAAGTCCCAGTGAACGTCGAGGAACAGCACATCGACCTCGCCTCCATTACCGCCCACAAGCTTCACGGGCCCAAAGGCATCGGTGCGCTTTATGTCCGCAGGAAGAATCCGCGGGTCGAGCTGGCGGCCATGATCGATGGCGGCGGACACGAGCGCGGCATGCGCTCCGGCACGCTGAACGTCCCGGGGATTGTGGGACTGGGCAAGGCATGCGAACTTTGCCGCGAGGAGATGTCGGCGGAAGCGGCGCGGCTCCGGGCGCTGCGCGACCGGCTCAAAGACAAGATCTTCGCTGGGCTCGACGAAGTGTACGTCAACGGCTCGATGGACCAGCGGCTGCCCGGCAATCTGAACCTCAGCTTCGCCAACGTGGAAGCCGAGCCGCTGCTGATGGGCATCAACGATGTGGCAGTCTCGACGGGCTCGGCTTGCTCGTCAGCCGCCATCGAGCCCTCGCACGTGCTGAAGGCGCTGGGAGCGGGCGACTTGACGCACGGCTCCATCCGCTTCGGCATCGGACGCTTCAACACCCAGGCGGAGATCGATTACGTCGCCGCCCGAGTGGTAGAGACGGTCAAGCGCCTGCGGGAGTTGTCGCCGCTGTACTAGCCATAAATCTCCGTACTATTGTCATCCTGAGCGAGCGCGCCCGAATTTGGCGCGCGAGTCGAAGGACCCCTATTCGAACGATATCGAATGCATAGGGGTGCTTCGACTCGTGCGGGCAAAATCGGCCCGCACTCGCTCAGCATGACAGAGGGATAGATAGAACCCCCATATGGAAGCGACTCTAATCGAATTCGTAGAACTCCTCGTCAGACATAGGGGCTGTCGTCTCATCCGGGCATTTGTAAAACCCGTCCAAGGCGACGTGGCTCCCAAGGAATCGAGCCTTCATAAACCCCTGAACGACGACCCGAATACCGCCGCTCGGGAAGGATTGCACAATGGTTCCGATCGTTGCCGGACGTGAATCGACCGTAAGGTGCTCAATTGGCTCATTCGCAAGCCGTTTAAGCTCTTCGAAGGGGAGCTGCCGCAGGCGTTCGCCGCGCTCGTTAACAATCTTGCGAAAAGTTGCGAGCGATTTCGGAAATGTACGCATCGATTAATCCCTAGTCCGCCCCCGCTTCGCACGCCGGCAGTTCCGGTTCGTGCTCCGCGCCCACCCGCGGCTTGACCTTGGCGCTGGTCGCGAGCGCAACCGCTACGATGATGATCGCAGTCCCAGCCGCGACACAAGTGAAGGGGCACGCCTTTGAGGCGTGCCGTAAGGGTCGCACAAAGACTTGGGGCCTCAGCCCTTGAGAACACCCAGGGCCTGAAGGCCATTTTCCTAGTTGGAGTCACATGGCACCACCAAGGTCGTGCCCCTTCACTTCTCTCGGCTCATCCCCGGCGCGAATCCGCGGCGGGACCCTTCCCTAGTCCGCTCCCGCCTCACATGCCGGCAGTTCCGGCTCGTGCTCCGCTCCCACCCGCGGCTTGACCTTGGCGCTGGTTGCGAGCGCAACCGCCACGATGATGATCGCAGTCCCCGCTGCGATGTAGCCGTCCACGCGCTCGCCCAGGAAGTACCAGCCGAGAAACACCGCGATCACCGGATTCACGTAGGCGTACGTCCCCACCTTCGATGTGGGAACGTTCTTCAGCAACCATATATACGCGGTGTAGCCGACCAGCGAACCGAAGACCACAAGATAGGCGATGGCGCCCAGGCCGCGCATGGTCCACTGCGCTTTGGCAGGCTCGCCCAGCAGGAACGCGATCCCCAGGTTCAGAAATCCTCCGATGGACATCTGCCAGCCGGTGGCGGTGAAGGCGTCCATGCCTCCCTGCCAGCGGCGAGAGAGTACCGAGCCCACCGCCCACACCAAAGAAGATGCGATCAAGCAGACCGAGGCGAACAGCTCCATGCGTCCGCCGGCCGTGGGCGCAATCAGCTTAGGCCACAGCAGGACCAGCGTTCCCACCGCGCCCAGCGCCAGCCCGACCAGGCCGCGCGTGGACAGGCGCTCGCCGCGCAGAATCCAGGTGTCGAGCACCAGGAACCAGACGGGTATCGAGGCCACGATGAGCGACGCCAGGCCGCTGCGAATGTACTGCTCCGCCCAGGCCAGCGTGACGTTCGACACGCTGAGCAGCAGCACGCCGATGATCCCCTGACGCAGGAGTTCGCGGCCGCTGATGGAGATACGGCGTCCGGCGAGGGCGCAGGCCGCCAGCATGATGATGCCGGCGACGGGGAAGCGAACGCCGGTCATCAGCTCGGGCCCGATGTGCTCGACCGCGATGCGAATGCCCAGGTAGGTCGAGCCCCAGAAGACGTACACCAGCCCGAAGGCCAGGGCGACGCGGAAGCGGAATTGGCGTTCGGTGGCGGTCATGGGTGTAAGGGTTACGTTATCAGACGCACGAGGCAGAAATGCGGCCACGGATTAACACGGATTCTCGCCGAGTTCGGGACCACCAGCAATCCTATCGGTGACGATCCGTGCAAATCCGTGGCGTTCTTTGTCTGATTTCCTGGCTTTCCAGCCGGCCAATGCACCGCCGTGCCTACCCCTGGGGGTTACGCGCCGGCATCCAAGTGGCTATAATCTGTTGTAGGAGTCCGGTTATGAAGCTCATCGGGGGAGACACGTTCCACTGTCCGTCGCAAGCCCGCCCCAACCTCTTTGCGGGCGACTAGTTCCCTCCTCATTTGGCTCTGAAGCGCTTCAACCGAGGCGGAAATCCACATCGAACGACCCAATAGAGGAGCATCCCATGGCCACCACCATCGTACCCACTGCCGGTCCCAAGATTCGCACCGCGCTGCCCGGGCCCAACGCCCAGCGCGTGCTGGCGGGGGACCAGACCTACATTTCGCCGTCCTACACGCGCAGCTATCCGCTGGTCGCCAAGCGCGGCCGCGGCGTGGTGATCGAAGACGTCGATGGCAACGAGTTCTTCGACTTCGCCGCCGGCATCGCCGTGGTTTCGACCGGCCATTGCCATCCCGAAGTGGTCGGCGCCATTCAGAAGCAGGCGGCCGAGCTGATCCACATGTCCGGCACCGATTTTTATTACGAGAACATGATCACGCTGGCGGATCGCCTCTCGCGCATCGCTCCCATGAAGGGGCCGCACAAGGTGTACTACGGCAACTCCGGGACCGAGGCGGTGGAGGCGGCCATGAAGCTGGCGCGCTACCACACCAAGCGGCAGAACATCATCGCCTTCTACGGCGCGTTCCACGGCCGGACGATGGGCGCGCTCTCGATGACCGCGTCCAAGGTGCAGCAACGCCGCCGCTTCTTCCCCATGCTGGCGGGCGTCACGCACATACCGTATCCGTATGTGTATCGCCGTCCCGCGGGCACGGAGGCGCGGCAGTACGCCATCGACTGTGCCCGCTTCATCGAGGAAAAGCTGTTCAAGACCACGCTGCCGCCGGAGGAAGTGGCGGCCATCTTCGTCGAACCGATCCAGGGTGAAGGCGGATACGTGGTTGCGCCGCCGGAGTTCATGCAGGAGCTGCGGCGCATCTGCGATCAGCATGGCATCCTGCTGGTGGCCGACGAAGTGCAGTGCGGGGCCGGACGCAGCGGCAAATGGTGGGCCATCCAGCACGCCGGCGTCGAGCCGGACATCGTCTGCATGGCCAAGGGAATCGCTTCCGGCATGCCCCTGGGCGTGACCATCTCGCGCGCCGAGATCATGGACTGGGTGCCGGGCTCGCACGCCTCCACCTTCGGCGGCAATCCGGTGTGCAATGCCGCCGCGCTCGCGACCATCGACGTGCTGGAGCGCGAGGGCGTGCGCAATGCCGAGCGCGTGGGGCGGCACATCATGGACCGTCTGCGCACCTGGCCGGCGCGTCATCCCATGGTGGGCGAGGTCCGCGGGCTTGGGCTGATGATTGGCATCGAGATCGTCAAAGATCAGCGCACCAAAGAAACAGCCCACGACGAGCGCGACAAGATCGTCGAGCTGGCGTTCGAGCGCGGCGTGCTCTTCCTGGGCGCCGGTGAGAACACATTGCGCGTCTGCCCGCCGCTGGTGGTCACGCCGGAGCAGGCCGACATCGCGCTGGATGTGCTGGAAGAGTGCATCGCAATGGTCGAGAAGAAGTAAGGCAACTGCCAGGGGTCCCGGAAGAACGGCCAAGGGAGAATTAATGCGGAAACCCTCGCGTGCAGAACTGACCGCCGCCGCAGTGATGCTGCTTTTCTTCTGCTGCCTTCTTATCGGGAACCGTATTTTGTGGGGTCGAGACGGCGAAATTTATCATCAACAACTGATCCGAGAGTTTCGGTCGATACAACCGCTTCCTGGCTCCGTCCTTGACCGAACGATTGACACCTTTTCCCCTTGGTGGCCACACAAAGCCCTCGTTGAGGCGTATTACACCACAAGAGCTCAGTACTCTGAGATTCGTAGTTACTATGACGAACAGCTCGCTTCCAAGGGATGGCGAGCCGTCGATGATCATCCATTTCCTGGGGGAGGACGCACGATAGAGTACTGCAAAGGTCCGCTACACGCCTCAGTTCAGTATGTGGGCTCTCAATCTGCATGGACGTATTCGTTGGCCTTTTCCTGGGGCTTGAGCCACGAGTGCAGTTCCAGCGGCTAGGCCTAGCAGTTCGCGTGAATCCGTGACTGCTTTTGTATCGTCCAACGACGAATGACCCACAAGCTCACGGCCCGTGGCTGGCTGGCCCTGCTCGTCAGCGTGGCGCTGTGGGGATCGGGCTTCATCGCCATCCGCATGGCGCTGCCGGGCTACTCGCCCACGCACCTGGCGCTGCTGCGGTTTCTGGCGGCTTCGGCGACCATCCTCATTTACGCGATCTTCGCCCGGGTGCGGCCGCCCGCGCGTAAAGACCTTGCCTACATCCTGATGACCGGCTTCATCAGCATCACCGTCTACCACGTGGCGCTCAACGCCGGTGAGCGTACGGTAACTGGCGGCGCGGCCAGCATGCTAGTGGCCTCAGCGCCGATCTTCTCCGCCCTGCTGGCCCGGGCCGCCCTCGACGAGCGCCTGCGAGCGTGGGGATGGATTGGTATCGCGATCAGCTTTGCCGGCGTCTCGCTCATCGCCATCGGCGAAGGTAGGGGATTGCACTTCAACCGCGGCGCTTTTCTCGTCCTGATAGCGGCCATGGCGACGGGCATCTCGGTGGTTCTGCAGAAGCATTATCTGAAGACCTACAACGTCACCGATTTCTCCACGCACCTGATCCTGGCAGGAACGGTGTTCCTGCTGCCGTTCCTGCCGGGCCTGGGGACGGCGATCCGCCATGCGCCGCTCACGCCGACGCTCGCGGTGGTGTACCTCGGCGTGTTTCCCGCCGCCATCGCCTACCTCACGTGGGGATATGTGCTGAAGCGCATTCCGGCCTCGATCGCCGCGAGTTCGCTGTACACACCGCCGATCTTCGCCATCGTCATCGGCTGGCTGGTTCTGCGGGAGGTCCCCACTGTGCTCTCGATCGTGGGCGGCGCACTGGCCTTCGCCGGGGTCACGCTGGTGAACACCAAAGGCCACGCGCCCAGGCCCGTGGATGTCGCCCTGTACGCAGGGGAAGGCGGCGACTGACCTGCTTTGTACGCGCTCAGTTGCATTCGCCCCCTCGCGCTGGTTTTTTATTTTAGGTTCTTGCGGCACGCCTGAAGGCGTGCCTTCCCGATCCCACCGCAACCGCAGAACTGCTATCCTGAAGCCGTTCTTGTCCCGCAGTCATGCCGACTCTGCTCACACAGGCTTCCCTGGAAACAGCCGCCAAGAAACATGTGGTGGGATGGATGGTGTTTGGCCTGCTGGTGCTGGCTTCGGCGGCGTTCGGCGCGCTGGCGGGACTGCTGTTCGTCTATTCCACCGAGCTGCCGCAGGTGGAGGAACTGGACCGCTACCGGCCCAGTTCGATCACCGAACTCTACGACGATCAGGGCCGCGTGATCGGATCCTTCGCGCTGCAGCGGCGCGTGATCGCCTCCTACAACGATTTCCCCAAGCCGCTGCGCGATGCCGTGATCTCCACCGAGGACAAGGAGTTCGAAAAGCACTGGGGGGTAAATTTCTACCGCGTTTTGGGCGCGGCCTGGCGCGACCTGGTGTCGGGCAGCCGGGCGCAGGGCGCCTCGACGCTCACCATGCAGTTGGCGCGCAACCTGTTTCTTTCGCCCGAGCGCACCTACCGGCGCAAGCTGCAGGAGATCATGCTGTCGCTGCAGATCGAGCGCCGCTTCACCAAGCCGCAAATCTTCGCCATGTACTCCAACCAGATCTTCCTGGGACACGGCGTGTACGGCTTCGAAGCCGGGTCAGAGTTCTACTTCGGCAAGAAAGCCAAAGACCTGACGCTCGAAGAAGCGGCGCTGCTGGCCGGCATGCCCAAGGCCCCGAACCTGTACTCGCCCATCAACAACCCGGAGCGAGCGGTGCGGCGGCGCAACCTGGTGATCAACAACCTGCTGGAAGATGGCAAGATCACCACCGACGAGGCCACCCGCGCCAAGAACACACCGCTCAAGCTGAACGTGCAGTGGGACACCAATTCACTCGCGCCCTACTTCGTCGAAGAGATGCGGCAATATCTCGAGAAGAAGTACGGCAGCGACAAGGTGCACGAGGGCGGGCTGCGGGTTTACACCACGCTCGACATGGACTTGCAGAAGACCGCCAACCAGGCGGTGCTCGACGGCCTGGCCGCCTACGAGCGCCGGCACGGCTGGAAAGGACGGCTGCCGAACGTGCTGGCCGGCGGCGCGACGCTCGACGGCTTCCGCGATCCCGACTGGCAGGAACCTCTGGAGACGGGCAGCTATGTGCACGCGCTGGTGCGCTCGGTCTCCAGCACCAGCGCCATTTTGAAGTTCGGAAAGTATCTGGCCACCGTCGGGCCGAGCGAGATCGCATGGACGGGCAAGCACTCGCCGCAGGAACTGCTGTCGGATGGCGATCTGGTGTACGTAAAGGTGCAATCGCTCGCGCCCGACGGCAGCGCCAAGGTCAGCATGGAACAGGACGCAGGCACGCAGGGCGCTCTGATCGCGCTCGACAACTCCACCGGCGCCATCAAGGCCATGGTCGGGGGCCGCGATTTCGATGAATCCAAATTCAACCGCGCCACCCAGGCGCTGCGCCAGGTGGGTTCGGCGTTCAAGCCCTACGTGTACACCACCGCGGTCGAGAAGGGCGCTTCGCCCGACGATGTCATCCTCGACGCCCCGGTGACCTTCACCACCGCCTCCGGTCCCTACGCTCCCCACAATTACGACGGCAAGTTTGAAGGCAGCATCACGCTCAGGCGGGCGTTCTCGCAATCGCGCAACATCCCGGCGCTGAAGCTGGCGGACCGCTTGGGGATCAACGCCGTCATCGAAACCGCGCGGCGCTTCGGCATTACTTCACCCTTGCCGGCGTATCTGCCGGTGGCAATCGGCGCCGCCGAGGTGACCCTGATCGAGCAGACTGCGGCGTTCACTACGTTCCCCAACGATGGCGTGCGGGTGGTGCCGCGCTACATCCGCCGCGTCACCGACTACCAGGGACAGGTGCTGGAGGAAGACTACCCCGAGGTGAAGGACGTGACCACGCCGCAGACGGCTCGGGTGATGACCTCCCTGATGCAGCAGGTGGTGCAGCACGGGACCGCCGCCGCCGCGGCCAGCTTGAAGCATCCGCTGGCGGGTAAGACGGGCACGACCAACGACTTCACCGACGCCTGGTTCATCGGTTTCTCGCCCTCAATCACTTGTGGAGTGTGGGTGGGCTTCGACGAGAAGAAGACCCTGGGCAACAAGGAGACGGGCGCGCGCGCCGCCCTGCCCATCTGGATGGACTTCATGCGAGTCGCGCTTGAAGGACGCGACGACGAGAACTTCACTCCACCTCAGCCCGTTCCCCACGCCGCCGTCGCCCTGACCTTGGACACTCCCGACCGCGCCCCGGGAGATGGCGAGACGCACTAAGGCAGTCGCTGGCCGATGGTCCTCGCCATCCGCACGCCCTACTCTTCAAGATCTATGAGTTCTGCTGTCTTGATCACTATTTGAGTGGGACTGAGAGTGAAGAATATCGAGAGCGGGGGCACGCCCGGAAAGCCGACAAGTTTCAATCTGTGAAGTTTGGTCCCCGGTACGACTGGGAATAATTCCGGGCTGCCAAGCAGGGCTGGAGAGAGTGTCATCAGCGCTTCATCCAGTCGTTGCCAATTGATGCGATACTTGTTGATCTGGTCAGTGTACAGCTGGTCTTCAACGATCTGGCGAGCCGGCATAGATCAATACCGAGCGTCGCCGGATGTGAGACCAAATTCTCGCGCCAACTCCTGCCCGCGCTGAACCTCGGCAGCAGAGAGTGGTTCATCGGATATGAAAATGCTGCCGTATGGGATCGGGTCACCCTCTTTAGTCATCTTCCATCCCACGAAGCGGTGACTGAACTCGCTGCTTTCTTCCGCATCTAAATCCCACAAATCTTCGATTATGCTGTCAACCAGTGCGATTTCTCGACCCGAGAACACTTTCAGATTAGGCTCAGTCAAATTGACGGTTCGCACCTGTTTGTTCCCGCTCCTGAGCGGCAGGACCTGCACTACCAACTTGCCGCTGTTTTTCAGCCCGTCACGAACTGGGATTAATCTTCGTGGGGCCGGCCCCATGCGGAGATGCTGGTACTCGACCCCCGTTATCGGCTCCCCCCAGTTCCCAAATGACAGGAAGTCCGAAAGGTAAAGTATCTTGTTCAGCTTTACGGCACCGAATTTCGGATCAGTGGCGCACTTTTGGCTAATGTAGAGAATCAGCTCGGCTAGCTTTTCTTCATCGCCGATCACACTCGCCGTCATGCACCCCTCCCTGTCTTGTAGAAGCCTGAACCTGTGGCACCCGCTTGGACAAGGTTATTTCGAAGGTCAAATATATTTGACTGATGTGAATATTGTCAAATATATTGGGAATTCGGTAGTGGGCGACTTTGAATTTCCACAGGCTAGGCCACGGCTGACACTGTCTTGCTCTCCAGCAATCCGACCAATTCCTCAAGAGTCCAAACGTGATCAGCGATTCCGGCCTGCATCGCCGGGGTCACCCGCAACGTCTGATGCACGCGACAAAAATTGTAATGCATGAAGTGCAAGGCCACCGCCGCCTTGAGATTGTCCAGCTTCTTGCTGAAGGCATTGGTTAGCCTAGTAAAACGGCGCATGCTCATCCGCATAGTGAGGTTCTGGCGCTCTACAAAGCTGGTGCTAATATGCGCCGGATCGGGTTTTCCGCTGAGAACTGCAAGCCGAGTCCCAATGCACTGCGCCGGACTGTACCTAGTTTCAGGCTTCTCCTCGACGGCCCCATAAATCTTCACGAGCATGGCGTAGTCGATTTCCGCACCAAATGCGTCCTCAACCGCGTTGGCATATACCCGATGACCGTCGGTGGTCAACTGGATACGATTCGAGACCCTCTCCGCTACGTCACGCATTAAACGATAAGCACAACCAGCGCCACGGTCACCGACCAGATAGGAAATCGCCAGTTTCGTGTCGGCATCAATGGCTGTCCAAGTCCAAACGTCGCCCACTCCGTCCTCGCCGCGCAGTTTCTCGGGAATGTTCTTGTGCTTGGCGTAGCAGAAATTCCATATCTCGTCACACTGTACTCGCCGCGAACGAATCCCGCGCACGATCTGGTTGTGGTAGCCAGCGCATGCCGACCCCAGATCGCAGAGCAGCTTCAGTACCGTGTCCTTGCAGACACCCGTCATGCGAACGGTCGCACGAATGGAGTTCCCTTCGATGAGGGCAGATACAACTTGTGCGCGTTTGGCCTTGCTCAAGCAGTTCATGCCCACAATAATATGCTTGAGCGGTTAAGGATGTCAAGCACAAAAACAGGGCCCAGTTAGGGCCCCGTCCTGTGTCATTACCCTAGCCGTCTGACGGACTCTTTCGTGGGGCTAGCCTCTTCGTAGCTGTGTCGGAGCTGCTTCTTCGATTCGGGAGTCTCCAAACCGTAAGTCGAACGTTGGACGACACCAGTCTGGTGGAGGTTCTTGAGGGCTTCTTCTGCTTTCCTGAGCGCCTCCGGGTCAACGTTGGGGTTATCGGCGATCATCTTGTCCAAGTCGATTTGTTTCGGCATGTGGCACCTCCGTTCTCAGCCCAGCGGGGTAAACTGGGCACGGGTCTGTACTACCCAAAAATTTCTTACGGTCGAAAGATAGTCCTGCAACAACCGGTGGTAATCCTTGATGCAATCCCTCAGCTTCTCGATCTTCCCAAAATCGTGGATGAGCAGCTTGAGGTCCTTCCGTAGCACGGCCATGTGGATACCGCGTCCATGCGAGTTCCACTTGTCGATCTTGTTGAGCATCTTCGCAATTTCTTCCGCGCGCTTAACGCGCATTTCCTTCGTTACTTTCAGCTTCCTCGTCGCTGTCCTCTTCCAGTTTTTGAACTTGTACTTGACCAACCATTCTTTCAGCAGCGAGATAGAAAGCTCCCTGGCCTGCTCATACATATAGAGTTCGGCAGGGTCGAAACGGTTTATTAAAAACGCAAGCTCCGCCGTCGTCAAGCTCCCGCTCTGCGATTTCTTGATGAGCCGGTCGTACTGTTCGAGGTAGCCAAGGGCTGGCACCATCTTGTCATCTTTCGCCGACTGCGGATCAATCGGCCCCAGTACCGAGAAGTAGTCCATGTAGATTTCATCGCCAGACATCGCAAGAACGGTCCCTGCGGAGTACGCACAATTCGGAATGACGAAATCGACGATCCGGTAGTGGTGTCTCAGTGTCTGAGCGATTCTCTGTGTGACTTCGATATACCCGCCACCCGTTTCCAGGATGACGCTGAGCTTCCGCTTCTTATGCGGAATGGCATCGACAGCTTCCCTAACCACAACATCTAAACCGAGGCGGATCGGAGCGCAGAGCACCAACACATCCCCACCTGTGCACGTTTCCAACGAGCACAGTCTCTCCTTCAATTGCTCGATGATTATGACGTTGGCGCTAGTCTTCAGAGCCATCGGGTTGGTGCCCCCACCGCGTTTGAGCAGCCAGTCGGGCGATTTCAGAGCGACGTGCTCCAGAAAGCGCCTTGGCCCTTGCGGGACCGCCCTTCCTGCCGCCGAGTTTCCCCAAGGAAACGGCTGCTGGATTCTTGCGGGGAGGTTTTGGGGAACGCTTACTGTGATCCGAGGCGGCAACTTTGTCAACGACTGAAGCCGCGATCTGGTTAATATCTCGTATGCTT
>Ga0181530_10006013_pt1 | contig 12120 bp, 13 predicted proteins | sample PEATcosm2014_Bin_42_FD_119769 | JGI IMG/M metagenome (GOLD analysis project Ga0181530, IMG submission 119769) | Peatland microbial communities from MTU Mesocosm Facility, Houghton, MI, USA - PEATcosm2014_Bin10_60_metaG | ecosystem: Environmental > Terrestrial > Soil > Wetlands > Peat | place... | reverse complement strand
CCGCATCGACCTGCTGATCAACAACGCCGGCGTGATGTGGACACCGAAGTCGACTACCAGCGACGGCTTCGAGTTGCAGTTCGGCACCAACCATCTGGGCCACTTCGCCTTCACCGGTCTGCTGCTGGATCGGCTCTTGCCCGTTGCCGGTTCGCGGGTCGTGACGGTCAGCAGCATCGGTCACCGCATCCTCGCCGACATCCACTTCGACGATCTGCAATGGGAGCACAGCTACAACCGGGTAGCGGCCTACGGGCAGGCCAAGTTGGCCAACCTGCTGTTCACTTATGAGCTGCAACGGCGGCTGGCCTCGCACGAGACGACGATCGCCGCGGCCGCTCACCCGGGTGGCTCCAAGACGGAGCTGGCCCGTAACCTGCCCGGCTGGACCCAGCCGATCTACTCGGTGCTCGAACCACTCGTCGCCCAGGACGCGGCCACCGGCGCGCTACCCACCCTGCGTGCCGCCACCGACCCGGCAGTGCTCGGCGGGCAGTACTACGGGCCCGACGGTTTCGGCCAGATGCGTGGCTATCCCAAGGTCGTCCAGTCCAGCAAGAAGTCACACGACGTCGACTTGCAGCGCCGGTTGTGGGCGGTCTCCGAGGAGCTCACCGGGGTGGTGTATCCCATCGACTGAGCCTCAAGGCAGGTCGAGCAGCTGCTCGTAGAAACCGCCGAAGCGGCGCTGCGGGTCGATCAGATGGATCTCGAGGATCCAGTGACAGCGGCGACCGCTGGGGTCGGTGCGACGCATCGGCTTGTTCGATCCGGGCATGATGTACCACTCGGTAGCCGTCCCGGCGATCTTCTTGTGCGGGAACTCCCCGACCAGATGGCCGGCGATGTGGCTGCCCCACCCGAAACCCTCGGCGCGGGCCGCTTCGACGGAGAAGTCGAACAACTCGGCGCCGGTGACGTCGGGGTGGTTTTCGAAATAGTCGCGCCCGGCCTGCCAGACCCGCGGCAGGGCATCGCGGACGGCGTGTTTGTCCGGGTCGTCGCTGAGGACGTAGGTGCGACCGAAGTCGGCTTCCCACTCCTCGAAGATCGGACCGAAGTCGAGGAACACGATGTCGTCGTCAGCGACGACCCGATCCGGTGGGCGCTCCCGGAACGGCTGCAGGGTGTTCTCGCCGGCCCGCACGATCCGCCGATGCCAGTGCCGGGTCACGCCGAACATCTCGGCGGCCACGGCGTGGATCTCGTCGGACAACTGCTGCTCACCGACGCCGGCGCGGATCATCGCGCGTCGCTCGATCTCGTCGAACAGTTGGGCCGCCTTGGCTTCGGCGTCCAGAAGCCGTTCCACCCGTACCTTTTCGTCGGCGATCGGCTTCTGCACCCCATCGATGCTACGGCCGCGACGGCGAGCGAGTGGTATGCAGTGACCGCAAGGTCAGCGACCGCCGAGAAGGCGCTGCTTTTGTTCGTTGAATTCTTGGTCAGTCAAGGCTCCGCTGTCGCGCAGTTCGGCGAGTTTGCCTAGCACATCAGTGATTTCACGCATCTGTGCAGCGGCTCCGGGGGCTTGGTCATCGGAATTGCTGCGCGACGTTCCGACGAGGCCGGCCGCTCCGACACGCTCCTGTCGGCCCGGGGCGATGCGCTGATCTGCGACTCGGAAACCGCGGGCGCCGGACGCATCGCGTCCGGGCAGTGCCATCAGCGGCGCCTGACCGAAGAGCGGCATATCGCTGAGCATTCCGGCAGCACTCGCCGGGACAGGACTGGCCATCGGCGACTCGAGGGCGGCGAGGCGAAGTTCGGGGGCCGCCGTCGTCCAGCCCTGCGGCACCGACAGTCGGCCGAGCGAGGACGCGTCGCCCATCTCCGCCGAGACCGCGGTCGCCCCTTTGGGTACACGCACTGACGGCGGCGGTCCCTCTCGCGGTTTCGGCGCACCCGATGCCGGCTCATCGTTCGGCCCGGTCGGGCCGGAGGTCGGACGACGCGCCGGAGTCGGGCAGCGGTCGCTCGCGGGGTGCTCCATGCCGCCGTCCACCGACCGAACGAGGACCGTCGGCCTGCTGCGACGCGCCGCGTTCCTGGGGAGATGCGCGCCCCGATGTGGTTGCCCTAGACTGCATCTCGACCAGATAGGAGTCTGAGGGTGCGGGCTAGTGAAGCGCCCAGCACCCGGGCTTTGCGGGGCTGGCAACGGCGGGCCTTGGCGCGGTACCTGACCGCCAAACCGCAGGACTTCTTGCTGGTGGCTACCCCTGGTGCGGTTAAGACGGCGTTTGCTCTGCGGATCGCCGGCGAGTTGCTGGCCGATCGCACCATCGACGCGATCACCGTGGTGGTGCCCACCGAACACCTCAAGACGCAGTGGGCCCTGGCGGCTGCTGCCGACGGCATCGCGTTGGATCCCAAGTTCCGCAACTCGGCCGCGCACACGTCCGCGGAGTAACACGGCATCGTCGTCACCTACGCCCAGGTGGCCAGTCATCCGACCCGGCACCGGGTGCGCACCGAGGGCAGACGCACGCTGGTGATCTTCGACGAGATTCATCACGGCGGCGATGCCAAGAGTTGGGGCGACAGCATCCGCGAGGCCTTCGGCGACGCGACCCGGCGGTTGGCGTTGACCGGCACGCCGTTTCGCAGCGACGACGCCGCGATCCCGTTCATCCGCTACGAACCCGACGGCGCCGGCGTGCGCCGCTCGGCGGCCGATCACACCTACGGCTACGCCGAGGCACTGGCCGACGGCGTGGTGCGACCCGTGGTGTTCCTGGCCTACTCCGGAGAGACCCGGTGGCGCGACAGCGCGGGCGCAGAATACGCGGCGCGGCTCGGTGAGCCGCCCAGTGCCGAGCACGTCGCCCGGGCCTGGCGTACCGCGCTGGACCCGGCCGGCGAGTGGATGCCCGCGGTCGTCACCGCGGCCGATACCCGGCTGCGCCAGTTGCGCGCCGGCGGTGTGCCTGACGCCGGCGGCATGGTCATCGCCTCCGACCAGAAGGCCGCCCGCGCGTATGCCGTTCTTCTGCAACGGATTACCGGTGAGTACCCGACGCTCGTGCTGTCCGACGACCCCGGGTCTTCGGAGCGCATCGCGCAGTTCTCCGCGGGCACCAGCCGCTGGCTGGTCGCGGTGCGCATGGTGTCCGAGGGTGTCGACGTGCCGAGGTTTGCCGTCGGTGTGTATGCCACCAGCGCGTCGACCCCGCTGTTCTTCGCCCAGGCGATCGGCCGCTTCGTGCGGTCGCGCCGGCCCGGGGAGACCGCTAGCGTGTTCCTGCCGTCGGTGCCGACGCTGTTGCAGTTGGCCAGTGAGCTGGAGGCGCAGCGCAATCACGTCCTCGGCGAGCCGCACCGGGAGGGCGGCGACGACGAGCTGGAGGCGGCGCAGCGTCGCGAGACCGAGCCGTCCGAGGCGGACAACGGGTTCATGTCGTTGGGCGCCGACGCCGAATTGGACCAGGTCATCTTCGACGGCTCGTCGTTCGGTACGGCCACTCCTGCAGGCAGCGACGAAGAAGCCGACTACTTGGGCTTGCCCGGCCTGTTGGACGCCGGGCAGATGCGAGAGCTGTTGCGGCGCAGGCAGGACGAGCAGCTTGATCGTCGCACCCGCAACGGCGCAGGGGTGCCCAAGCCGGTGACCAGGCACGGTCAATTGCGGGACCTGCGCCGCGAGCTCAACGCTCTGGTGTCGGCCGCACACCACCGAACGGGCAAGCCGCACGGGTGGATTCACAACGAGTTGCGCCGCTTGTGCGGCGGCCCGCCGGTGGCCGCGGCGACCACCGATCATCTCAGGGCGCGCATCAATGCCGTGCGCGGACTCACCGCTTAACGTCCAACGTGCACTCACGGCGAAAAATCGGCCGATATCTCGCCGTGAGTACACGTTCGGCGAATCAGCGGATAGCCCAGATGCTGTCGGCCACCCACGGCGACGCCTCCGCCGCCACCGCCCATACCTCGTTTTCCGGCACATCAATCAACGGATAGCGCTTGATGCCCGCGGCGGTGGCAGCCACCAGGGTGGCGACTCCGGCGCGGCGCTGCAGCGGCGACTGGCGCACGGTCCAGCCGATGATGCCCGCTGTGGCGAGGCAGTCGCGCCGTCGTTCGAAGCTACCGGCGCGCATCACCAGCCAGCGGCCGTCGACCCGGTGCCCGAGGGCACTGACCCGGTCCGCGGCCAGCAGCGCGCACCACGCCGTGACCGCCACCCATGCCGGCCACAACCACACGGGCACAACGGATATCCCGTCCACCACAGTCGCCACGGCCATCGCTGAACCCATCAGCAGCGGAAGCCCCAGCGCCCGCGTCCACCGTCGGGCCGCTGCCCGACGGCCGTGACCGCGTAGCGGGCCGGTGACGACATCCCGGTCGCCGATCAGCTCGATCAGCACTGCCTCGGTCGTGGCAACCGGACACGGCGGCAGCAACACCGACGACTCACCGGCACCATGAACGCCGGTCATCACCGCATCCAGCCGGGCCCCGCCGAACGCGCGGACCAACAGCGGTTGCCGCAGTGTTGCGCCGCGCAGCCTGCTCATGTCGTAGGCGCGCTCACGAAGACGTAGCAGCCCGTGCCGCAGATGCAGGACGTCAGCCTGGCGCAGCAGCACCAGGTTGCCGAAGGTGAGCAGCGACCGCAGCACCGCGAGCACCACCGACGCGAGCAGGACCAGCGCCGCGATCACCGCGGCGGTGCCCGCCACACCCAGCCGCTGGGCGGCGTCGAGTCCCGACTCGACCAGCCGCGAATGCCGCAGCGGCCCAACAGCTCCGCTCTCATAAACCACGCCGGCCGCTGCGGCGATGGTCAGCAGCCCGGACACGCTCAACGGCGCGTAGCGCAACCAGGACGGCTGCCAGCGAGCCAGCACCGTGCCCTCTGCCGCGGGCACCGCCGCCGCCGCATCGGCTGGCTGCGCCGATCCGGCCAGCAGAATCGCCCTCAGCCGCGGCACCTGTTCGACCCGGACGGCGTTCAGCTCGAATACTCCAGAACTGTTCTCGCCCTTGGCTTCTTGACCGGTGCTCACCCGCAGCACGGCCAGGCCCAACAGCCGGTGCAGCAACCGCGCATCGCTTTGCACCGAACGAATCCGGTTGCGCGGCAAAGACAAAACCTTGCGTTGCAATAGACCGGTGCGCAGTTGCACTTGTCCCGACTCGGGGTCAGCGTCGATGCGGTAGCTGGTGGTGTACCAGCGTGCCACGCCGACCCCCGCGGTGAACACGAGCACCGCCACCGTCCAGAATTGGTTGCCGGTGGTCGACCCTAGTATCACCGCGCCGATCAGCCACGGTAGCTCGCGCAGCAATTCATGCACTGGGTGAACCAGCATCATCCTGGGACTCAGCCGTTGCCAGGCGATTTCCGGCGGGGCGGGCAGGGTCACGTGGCGTCCTCGGCGCCGATCGCCGCGATATCGGTCAACTGGGCGACCAGATGGTCGGCGACGTCAACGTCGAGCGCAACGATGTGCACCGCCCCCGCCGATGAGGCGGTGGTGACGGTGACGTTGGCCAGTCCGAACAGGCGATCCAACGGGCCACGGTGGGTGTCGACCGTCTGCACCCGCGAGATCGGCGCGATGCGCCTTTCCTGTACCAGCCACCCGGTGCGGGCGTACACCGCCTGCGGGCCAATCTCCCACCGGTGCACCCGATACCGCCACAACGGCACGACGGCCACCGAAATCACCGCGCCGAGCACGGTGACGACACCGACCAGAATGTGCAGCCACGGCATTCGCTTGTCGAACTCGACCCACACCAGTTGGCCGGCGGCCAGCAGCAGCCACCACGCCGCGCTGCCGACCGCCCACCGCAGCGGCGCGCGCCGACTGGGCGGATGTGCGGGATCGACCATGCCCGCAACCGGCGGGCCAGGCGTGCGGTTGTCCACGCCATCGAGAATGCCACCGACCCTGCGGCGCACCCCACCGACACGGCGGCACCGATCTTTGGATGAGTATCGTTTTCAGGGATGAGCTCCAACGACAAATGGACCACAGCCGACGTACCTGATCAAAGTGGCCGCGTCGCGGTCGTCACCGGCTCCAACACCGGCATCGGCTACCAGACCGCCGCGGTGCTGGCCCAGAGCGGCGCCCACGTCGTGTTGGCAGTGCGCAATCTGGAGAAGGGCAATCTCGCACTGGCGCGCATCGTCGCCGCCCATCCGAATGCCGACGTCACGTTGCAGGAACTCGATCTCAGTTCGCTGGACTCGGTGCGCGCGGCCGCCACGGCGCTCCGCTCGGCCTACCCGCGCATCGATCTGCTGATCAACAACGCCGGGGTGATGTGGACTCCCAAGCAGCTCACCGCCGACGGGTTCGAATTGCAGTTCGGCACCAACCATCTCGGTCACTTCGCGCTGACCGGGCTGCTGCTGGACAACCTGCTGCCGGTCCGAGGTTCGCGGGTGGTGACCGTCAGCAGCACGGGCCACCGACTCCGTGCGGCGATCCACTTCGACGATCTGCAGTGGGAACATCACTACGACCGGTATGCCGCCTACGGGCAGTCCAAGCTGGCCAACTTGCTGTTCACCTACGAGTTGCAGCGCCGACTGGCCAGCCAGCAGAGGAACACCATCGCCGTCGCCGCCCACCCCGGCGCGGCCAGCACGGAGCTGACACGCAACGTCCCGACGCTCGTCAAACCCCTGTTCGCGCTGGCAGGCCCGCTGCTGTTTCAGAACGCGGCGATGGGCGCCCTGCCCACGCTGCGGGCCGCCGCCGACCCGGACGTCGAAGGCGGCCAGTACTACGGCCCCGACGGTCTGGGCGAGCAGCGTGGCCACCCGAAGCTGGTCTCCTCCAGTGCGCAGTCCCATGACGAGGACTTGCAGCACCGGCTGTGGCAGGTCTCCGAAGAACTGACCGGCGTCACGTATCCGGTCTGACGCCGGCCGCGGCTCCGTAAGATGACCGCGTGGCACGACGTCCCCCCGCGACCGCCGAGAACCCGGCATTCAGCCCGCAGCACCTGTTGTCGCTGCTGCGTTCAACCGTTCCGCCCGTGCATCCGGCCGGGCTGCCGTTCATCTCCGCGGGGGTGGGACTGGCCCTGGTCGGCCGCCGCCACCGCTGGCTGCGCCGGGCCGGGCTACTGGCCGCCGGTGCCTGTGCCGGGTTCTTCCGGCACCCGCCGCGGGTGCCGCCCACCCGGCCAGGCGTCGTTGTCGCACCGGCGGACGGCCTGGTGTGCCTCATCGATACCGCTGCCCCGCCCCCCGAGCTGGAACTGGGCGACGCAGAGCTGACCCGAGTCAGCATCTTCCTGTCGCTGTTCGACGCCCACGTGCAACGAGCGCCGGTGAGCGGCCAGGTGATTGCCGTGCAGCACCGGCCGGGTCGCTTCGGCTCGGCCGATCTTGCCGCGGCCAGCGATGACAACGAACGCACCAGTGTGCGGATCCGCACCGAGGACGGCGTGGAGATTGTCGCCGTGCAGATCGCGGGGCTGCTCGCACGGCGGATCGTCTGCGACGTACACCCAGGTGACAAGCTGACGATCGGTGACACCTACGGCCTGATCCGGTTTGGATCTCGGCTGGACACCTACCTGCCCGCCGGCGCCGAGGTATCAGTCAGCCTCGGCCAGCGTGCGGTCGGTGGCGAGACCGTGCTGGCCGAGCTGCCGTGATTACCGCGCCGGCGACGATGCAGTGGGGGCACCTCCCGCTTGCGGGGGACGAAGCGATGAGGAGGAGCGGCGCTGATAACTAAGCCTCGCGGCAGACGTGTAGTGCCCCTGCGCATCCTGCCCAGTTCGATGAGCGTGCTGGCCATCTGCGCCGGGCTGACCTCGATCCGCTTCGCACTGGAGCGCCAGCCACACGTCGCGCTGGCATTGATCGCGGCAGCCGCGATCCTCGACGGGCTCGACGGCCGGGTGGCCCGCGCCCTGGACGCCGAGTCACGGATGGGCGAGGAGATCGATTCGCTCGCCGACGCGGTGAACTTCGGGGTCGCCCCCGCGGTAGTGGTCTACGTGACGCTTTTGTCGTCGTCGGCGGCGGGTTGGGTGGTGGTGCTGCTCTACGCGGTGTCAATCGTGTTGCGGCTGGCCAGGTTTAATGCGCTGCTAGACGACGTCAGCCAGCCTTCCTTCGCGCGGGAGTTCTTCGTCGGGGTACCCGCACCGGCCGGCGCGATCTCGGCACTCGGCCCGCTTGCCGCCAAGCTGCAGTTCGGTGCCGGGTGGTGGACGTCGCCGTGGTTCGTCTGCGCGTGGGTCGCGGCCTGCTCGATGCTGGTGGTTAGCCGGATCCCGATGCGCAAGATGCATGCCGTCTCGGTGCCACCCAACCTGGCCGCCGTGGCGCTGGCCGGGCTGGCCATCGTCGCTGCCGCCGCGTTCCTGTTCCCCTACATCCTGGTCATGGTGGTCATCGCGGCGTACCTCTGCTACATCCCGTTCTCCGTCCGCAACCACCACTGGCTGGCGGCACATCCCGAGGCGTGGGGGGAGAAACCCAAGCAGCGGCGCGCCACCCGACGCGCAATCCGCCGGGCGCAGCCAAGCCGCCGATCGGTGGCGCGGCTGGGACTGCGCAGGCCCACCGGCCGGACATGACGTCTCACGCCCATCTCACGCTGACCGCGCGGCTGAATAACTCGGCCGTTGACTCTCGCCGTGGCGTTGTCCGACTGCACCCTAGTGCGATTGCCGCCCTTGGCATTCGGGAGTGGGATGCGGTGTCGCTCACCGGGTCGCGAACCACGACAGCGGTTGCCGGCATGGCCGGCCCGCAAACCCCAATCGGCACCGCGCTGCTGGACGACGTCACGCTGTCCAACGCCGGGCTCAGCGAGGACACCGCCGTCATCGTCGTCGCCGCCACCGTGTACGGCGCGCGATCGGTGACCTTGAGCGGCTCGGCGATGGCCACCCGATCAGTCGCATCGACAACCCTGCGACAAGCCTTGCTGGGCAAGGTATTAACTGTCGGGGACGCGGTGTCACTGCTGCCACGCGACCTGGGACCGGGCACCTCGACATCCGCGGCGACTCGCGCCCTGGCCTCAGCGGTGGGCATCAGCTGGACATCGGAGCTGTTGACCGTCACCGGTGTGGATCCCGCCGGGCCGGTGAGCGTGCAGCCGAACTCGTTGGTGACGTGGGGAACCGGCGTCCCCGTCGAGAAAACCGGCCCGCAAGTCGGTGCACCGGCCCCAGAGCAGGTCAACGCCAAGATGTCACCGGTCACCGTCAACGACCTCAAGGGCGTCAGCGTGCAGGCGGCCAAGCTGACCGAGTGGCTCAAGCTCGCGCTCGACGAACCGCACCTGCTGCAAACCCTCGGCGCCGCCAGCAATTTGGGAGTGCTCGTGTCGGGTCCGGCCGGTGTCGGCAAGACCATGCTGGTGCGCGCCGTCTGCGCGGGCCGCCGGCTGGTTGAACTCGACAGCCCGGAGGTCGGCGCGCTGGCCGCCGAGGATCGGCTCCAAGGAGTGACCGCGGCGGTGACGTCCGTGAGCGACGGCGGCGGAGTGCTGCTGATCGCCGACATCGACGCGCTGCTGCCCGCGACCGCCGAACCCGTCGCGACGCTGATCCTGGCCGAGTTGCGTAAAGCGGTCGCCGCCGCGGGGGTCGCGGTGATCGTCACGTCGGCGGTGCCGGAGAACCTCGACCCGCGACTGCGTGCACCGGACCTGTGCGACCGCGAATTGGTGCTCAGCTTGCCCGATGGGGCGACCCGCACAGCGCTGCTGGGCAGCCTGCTGAAGGCGGTGCCCACCGAAGATCTCGATCTCGGCGAGATCGCCGACCGCACACCTGGTTTCGTCGTCGCCGACCTGGCCGCCCTGGTACGTGAGGCGGCATTGCGTGCGGCGGCTCGGGCCAGCTCCGACAGCACGGCGCCGAAGCTTACCCAGGGCGACTTACTCGGCGCGCTTACCGTGATCCGGCCGCTGTCGCGCTCGGCCGCAATGGAAGTATCGGTCGGCTCGATCACCCTCGACGATGTCGGCGACATGGCCGTCACCAAACAGGCGCTGACCGAAGCGGTGCTGTGGCCGCTGGAGCATCCCGACACCTTTGCCCGGCTCGGTGTCCAGCCGCCGCGCGGTGTCCTGCTGTACGGCCCGCCGGGCTGCGGCAAGACCTTCGTAGTCCGCGCACTGGCCAGCACCGGACGGCTCTCGGTGCACGCCGTCAAAGGATCTGAGCTGATGGACAAGTGGGTCGGCTCCTCGGAGAAGGCGGTGCGGGAACTGTTCGGCCGCGCCCGTGACTCCGCGCCGTCGCTGGTCTTCCTCGACGAGGTCGACGCGATGACGCCGCGGCGCGGGCAGAGCTTCGACTCCGGCGTCACCGACCGGGTGGTGGCGGCGCTGCTCACCGAACTCGACGGCATCGACCCGCTGCGCGATGTCGTGGTAGTCGGTGCCACCAACCGGCCGGACCTGATCGATCCAGGACTGCTGCGGCCCGGCCGCTTGGAAAAGCTGGTGTTCGTCGAACCGCCTGACGCACAGGGGCGTTTGGACATCTTGCGCACCGCGGGCAAGTCGATTCCGCTGCGCGGTGTCGATCTGGAGGCGCTCGCGGCCGATCTGGACGGATACAGCGCCGCTGATTGCGTGGCGCTGCTGCGCGAGGCGGCGCTTACCGCGATGCGGCGCTCAGTTGACGCCGCCGAGATTACCGCTGCTGACGTCGCCTCTGCGCGTGAAACCGTCCGTCCCTCACTCGATTCCGCGCAGCTGGCCTCGCTGCGCGCCTTCGCCGCGGATCGGTGACCCTTCGGTAGGGCAGGTTCGGTCCGGCGATCGGGCGTCGGGGAGTTCGCGATGGTAGTACAAGCTGGGCTGGTGTTGACCTGCCTCGGTGTCGGTGTAGCCGTGGCGTTCGTAGAAGCGGCGCGCGTCGGTGTCGGCGCCGTCAACGGCGATTTCGATCAGCCGGCCACCCCGTTCACCGATGATCGATTCCACGGCGGCTAAGAGCGCCGAACCGATCCCGAGTCCGCGCGCCTCGGGTGCGACATAGAGCTCGTCCACCAGGCCGACGGGGCCGTCGTACCAGACGTTGGGGCGCAACGTCAGCAGCGCCACGGCGACGGCGGGATCGCCTGCGAGAAAAGCGATTACATCGGTGCCGGACAGCAGCCGGCGCAGTCGCGTGGCCAACACCTCCGGGCCTGGCGTCGGCGTGTGGTATTCCCGATTGAATGCGTCCAGCAACCGGGCCACGGTCACGGTGTCCGCGGGCGTAGCCACTCGCGGCGGAGGGGAATTCATATGCGCGAGTATCGCCGCATGGCCCGGCCGCAGGTGGCAAAACTGCGCGCCCGTACCGGTGGTTACGCGACGCGTTCTCGAGCGGAGGGCGGCACGGTGATGGCCGTCGCCGTCATGACCGGACAACACACCGGAGTGTTCAACGGCATCGCACCCACCGGCAGGTCGATCACTCACAAACAGGTCCACATCTTCACCGTCGCGCCAGCAGCTTGACCTCCACACGCGCGCGCGCCAATCGGGCGGCGTTGAAGCTGCCGATCACCCCGGCTCCGATAACCAGTACCTTCATGCCTACCTCGCGCAGCAGGCACAGTGAACGGCGGAGGCGATCTCCACGAGGCTCATCGGTGTCCTCCAAGCCTGAAAATTGCGGGCTTCGATGGTGCCCATGCCGCCGACTCACGTGACGGTATTCAGCGCCACCCCCGCGGGCAGAGTACTTCGCCCCTGCCGTGCGGGCCTGCAGTTCCCAAACCTTAAGTCGCGGAAGGCCGACTTCAGACCCTGCAATACGCCCGGGTGGGCTGCCAGGGATCCGTTTTGGGCGAATCTGGTCTGGAACAGAAAAACTGGGATGACTGCAGCAGCAGCGTCACTCGGCGAGCACAAGGATCGGGGACCGAAGACCCTGGCCCGGGAAGGGCTGGGCGCGCATAGTCAGTGGATGCTCGGTCCTATACTCGACGTCTTTCGACTCCGCCAATACTTCAACATCATCACGCGTACTCGCGAGTGGGTGGCGGGTTTGCGTGACGATGCCGGGTTCCTGACGGATGCTGGCCGGGCACTGGTGCGCCTGCCGTCCGGCGCGGCGGGTGAGCGGGACCTGCAGCCTTTCCCTCCTGTTGCGCCCTACGCCACAGGACTGAGGGACGGT
>Ga0181530_10006000_pt1 | contig 12142 bp, 10 predicted proteins | sample PEATcosm2014_Bin_42_FD_119769 | JGI IMG/M metagenome (GOLD analysis project Ga0181530, IMG submission 119769) | Peatland microbial communities from MTU Mesocosm Facility, Houghton, MI, USA - PEATcosm2014_Bin10_60_metaG | ecosystem: Environmental > Terrestrial > Soil > Wetlands > Peat | place... | reverse complement strand
TTCCTGAGCCCAGCAGCATCATGCTGTTCGGTTCTGGCATCCTCGGGCTGGCTGGCATGCTGCGCCGCAAGCTGTTCTAATTCACTCGACCCTTCCCCCAGGTCATTTTCGAGAGCCGGAGCCTAGCGCTCCGGCTTCTTTTTGCTTCTCGCACGCGTAAAAGGCGGCTCTACCCCGAACTACAGCAAATGTGAAATTGCTTTAGGCAGGCCCGGCTCGCGGGCGGCAGAATCTATATCGCAAGCGCAGGGAGAGACTTCTTATAGCGTATAACCGAAAAGGTCATTTGCGATACTGACGTTCCAGATTAGCGGCTGCCTCGAAATATTGCTCGGCCCGGGTGGAATCTCCTAAATCGCGATAGGCGACGGCCGTATTTTGCAATGCATCATGTCGCAAAGCGGCGTAAACAGGAACATCATTTTGGGTCAGAATTAATACTTTGTTGTAGTACTCAATTGCCTGCCGCAGATTACCGTGTCGCTGCTCGACATACCCCATGTGAACGTTGATGAGCGGATCGGATGGATTAATGGCTACTGCCGCGCGATAGTGGGCTGCCGCCTGTTCTTCCTGTCCACTGGTCACCAACGCTGAACCGAGCTTATCCTCGGCCTCGTCGTTGTCCTTAATGACCTGCACCGCGTGAGACCACAAAGTCAGACTGTCCTTCCAGTATCCGATCTGGCGGTACGCGACTGTGCTCAGGGCCAATAGGACAACAGCGGCGGCAGCCGCCAGCCACCCGACGCTAATATGGCGCCGCTCAGCCCAGTCCGCTACACCCCAGCAAACCATGATGAAAAGGCCGATGAAGGGGAGATAAGCGAAGCGATCAGCCATCGGGTGGCTACCTACTTGCACCAAACCGATCATCGGAACCAATGCTCCCAAAAACCAAAGCCACCCTACGACAAAGTAACGAGCGCGATGACGTGCCAACGCAGCGGCGACCGTTACGACAGCCAGAAAAAACACAGCCGCCGAAACTTGCCAGACTGCCAGGGAGACCTTTGGATAAGGATAGAAAATTGCCAGATGAGTAGGCCAAATGACCTTTCGAATATAGCGCGGGTAGGAAAGAATCGCGTTCTGGAGCCGCACAGACAGGGGATATATATTTCTGCTGCCACTCATGGCACCGCCGACCGCCGACGCCTTAATGGTGAGAATCGCGCCAGCCGCGGAAATGAGCAGAAGCGGTATCTTTTCCAATATCAGCCAACGTAAATTCCGCGGCGGAATAGTTTCGGTATCCGCTGTTCCGCGAAATATCTCGTCCTCTCCGGCAAACATTCTTCGCAGCGGCCAATAATCCCACAACAACAAAATAAATGGAAAGGTGATGGCCTGCGCTTTAGACATCAGACTGCAGGCATAAAGCAAAGCAACAACCAGATAGCGATCAATTCGCGGCCTGCCGGCATACCATCGGTAGGCTCCTAGCGCCAGCAGAAAGAACAGCATACTCAGCAAGTTCTTGCGTTCCGCAATCCAGGCCACTGATTCGACATTGATAGGATGGACGGCGAACAACGCGGCCACAAACCAACTGCGGCCAACAAAACCAGTCGCGCGCCAAAGTACCCAGAACAATAAAACAGCGTTAAGCGCATGGAGGAGAGCATTAGTCTCATGATGGCGGCCGCTATCGAGATGGTAGAGCCGGCAGTCGAGGCCATGGGAGAGCCAGGTCAGGGGATCCCAGTTTCCCGCATAGTAACTGGTAAAGGCCCACTTTACCGTCTCCCAATCGAGAAAATATTTAATATTAATGTTCTGGGTTACATAGGGTCCGTCGTCATAGTCCTCGATGAACTGAAAATCACGCACCTGGCGATAGAGGGTGAGGGTCGCAACCAGCAGAAGGACCGCGAAAACGAATGCCTGCCCCTCCCGGCGAAATGTTATTTTGCCTTGCGTCATCCGGAATTTCTGTTTAAGTCCAGCCCGGCATATGTGGTGTGATTGCGATTCAAATGGTTCCGCCACTATATTCCGCAGGAGTCGATCGCCTGTAGATCGAGTTTAACGGTTATGGGCGTAATCGTTCACCCAATGAAAGCCGCGGTCGATCACCAAGAACTGGGTTGGAAGAGATCCACCCGGTTTTCTTCGACAAGCTCAGGCAAGGCTGAAGCTGCGCTGCTTGCCGCCGTATCGTGATCTGCGTCAATGCTGTTGTTGTTGTAGTTGCTTGCGCAATTTTTTCATCTTGGCGAAGGCTTCGGCCGACTGCGGAATCATGCCGGCGTCGCGATACGCGATTGACAGATTCTGATAAAGTTTGGCCTCCTCCAAAGGATCGTCCATCTCGACCAGGGCCTGCTTGTATCGTCGAATGGCTTCCGGCAAGTTGCCACGCCCCTGCTCGTAGAGAGCAATCGCCAGATTGCTTCCCGAGTCGGTTGGGTTGATAGCGGCCGCGGCCCAGTAGTGAGGCATGGCCTCGTCGCGATGTCCCGTGTTCAACAGGAGGCCTGCGACCATGTCCTCGGCTACCCAATTGTTGTCGGTGACCTGTAAGGCGTGCGACCACATGGTCAGATTGTCGCTCCAGTAGCCAATCTGGCGATGGGTGATAACGCCCAGCACCAGCAGGATTGCGATGCTGACGGCGGGTAACACAGCTTTGGGGAAATGTTTTTGCCGGGCCCAATCGGCCACACCCCAGCAGATGATGATGAACAGGCCCAGAAACGACTGGTAAGCGTAGCGGTCCGCCAGCGCCTGCCTGCCAACCTGGAGTAAGCCGATGGTCGGCACCAGAGTTCCCAGGAACCAAAACCAGCCTACGGGCAGGTAGCGATAGCGCCGGTTCTCGATCACCCAAACGGTGATCACCAGCAAGACCACGGCCGCCAGAGCCACTTGCCACAGTCGCAGCGAGTTTCCCGGGTGCATATACATGACAGCCAGGTGGGAGGGCCAAAGAGCCTTGCCGATATAGCGAACGTAGGCGACAAGCGAGTTCCCCAGCCTGATCCAGATAGAGTAAGACTGGCTATGGATGGCGTGTTGCGCCTTCATCGTAACCAAAGCGCTGCCCAAGCAAAGGATAAAGAGCGGAATCTTTTCCTTGATCAGCCAGAACAAGGTCTTGGGCGGAAACGGCGCCGCCAAGGGCTCCGACGAAGGCTGGCCGGCAAACATGCGTTGCAGCGGCCAGTAGTCCCATAACAGCAGCACACACGGCAGAGTAATAATCTGTGGCTTGGACGCCAGGCCCAGGGCGAATAGCAGGGCGACAACCGTGTAGCGGACAAACCCCGGCTTACGCGCGTACCAGCGGTAGGTCCCCAGGGCGAGCAGGAAGAAGAATGTGCTCAGCAGGGTCTTGCGTTCGGCCATCCAGGCCACGGCTTCGACGTTAATGGGATGCAGAGCGAAGAGCGCAGCCACCATGAAGCTGCGGCCCAGATAGCCCGTCGCCAGCAGCAAAACCCAAAACAACACGACGGCGTCCACCGCGTGCCATATCGCATTCATGATGTGATGGCCGGCGGGATCGATGCCAAACATCTGGCAATCCAGCGAATGCGACAGCCAGGTCATGGGATGCCAGTTGTTATCGTCCAACGTGACGATCGCCCACTTGATGGTGGGCCAGCTCAAGCCCTCCTGCACATGCAGATTCTCGTAGACATATCCCATGTCATCCAGGTTGGCAAAGGGATGGTGAATGACCGGGTAATACAGGGCGATAGTGACCGCGAGGAGGACGAGACTGAGGCCCAATGCCTGTTTGTAGGTCAGGGAAAGCCGACGCGGTTTGGTCTGCGACTGCGCCACCGGCATAGGATTCAAAGCAACCGAGTTCATCTCGCCTCCTGCGAAATGCGATTATATGCGAGTCCGGGCTGGAAAAATTGTAACCCGCTTCACAATCCGGCTAGCCATCAGCTCTCAGCCGTCAGCTTTCAGCCAGAACCCAGCGTCCCCGACAACCGTCATCCTGCGGAACATAGTGACAAACCCCCTGGAATTTCCATCGCGAGCGAAGCCGGGTCAGTGGGAAAGCAGTTGGTCGGCATGGCGCTGTGCAGCCATGATGTTGTTGGAAAGCAGGATGGCCTTTTGCCTGACACTGGCCGCTTGCCGCTTGTCGCCGCTCGCTTCCAGCGCTCCCGCCAGCAACAGATATCCGAAGTCCGACGAGTGTATCTGCATCGCTCGAGAATAGGAGCTGATGGCCAGGGGCAGGTCGTTGGTTTTTTGTGCGACCAGGCCGAGGCTGATCCAGGCGCCTACAAACTCCGGGTCGGCGGCCACGGCATTCTGGAAACTGGTGCGGGCATCGGCAAAGTCACCACTGTCTTTGTAAGCGTACCCAAGATTGTTGTACGCCCGGGCTCTGACTTTGGGATTGCGGGCCAGTCCCGCGGCCTTCTTGTATAGCTGAATCGCTGCGGGATAGTTGCCGTGGGTTTGCTCGTAGATGCCGATGTTCAAGGTGCTGTTGGGATCGGTGGGATCCAGGGCCGCAGCCGCACGAAAATGCGGGATCGCCTCCTCCAGGCGCGACATTTTCAGCAGCGCCGTGCCCAAATTGTTCTCGGCCACCCAGTTATTGTCGGTGACTGCCAGAGTGTGGGTCCACAACGTGATGTGATCGTTCCAAAACCCGAGCTGGCGATGGCTGAGCAGCGCCAGCGCCAACAGCACCGCCGCACTTGCAGCTCTCGGCAACATGGGAGCCAAATGCCTTTGCGCAGCCCAATCCGCCACCAGCCAGCAGATCATGATGAAGAGTCCGACGAATGGCAGATAAGCGTAGCGGTCGGCCATGGCTTGCGTACCCACCTGGACCACGCCGATCATTGGGACCAGGGTTCCCAGGAACCACAGCCAGCCCACGGTCAAATATCGGCGGCGATACCCGAGGACAACTGCCAGGGTGATGGCCAGCAAAATGAATGTTGCCCCACATACTTGCCAGAGCGGATACGGTTGGAGCGGATAAGGATAAAACAGCGCCAGCCGCGACGGCCAAAAGGCCTTCCCAAGATAACGGACGTAGGAGATGAGCGCATTCTCCAGCCGCAAAACATGTCCGTAATAACTGGTAGCGCCGCCGGCGGCCTGCGCGTTTAGAGTAAGAACGGCGCTCACCGCACACAATGCCAGGAGCGGCACTTTCTCCCAGAGCAACCGTCGCCAATCGCCATTCGCTATTCGCTTTTCGCCGGAGAGGTGCTCTTCGCCAATGGCTTTTCCCTTTTCCCCAAAGAGTTGCTCTTCGCTGTTCGCTATTCGCTTTTCGCCGGAGATTTCAGCTGAGCTATTCCGGCGAAGAGCGGAAGGCGAAGAGCGAAGAGCGAGCCTTCCCAGCGGCCAGTAATCCCACAGCAGCAGGACGAACGGCAGCGAAATCACCTGCGGCTTCGACATCAGGCCCAGGGCGAACAGAGCGGCCACGACGAGATAACGTGTCACTTGCGGCTTGCGGGCATACCAGCGGTAGGCGGCCAGCGTCAGCAGAAAGAAAAACATGCTGAGCAGATTCTTGCGCTCGGCAATCCAGGCGACGGTTTCGACATTGATGGGATGAAGAGCGAACAGCGCGGCGACCATCCAACTGCGGCCGACGAAGCCGGTTGCGCGTTGCAGCACCCAAAACAGCAACAGCGCGTTCACGATGTGAAGCAGAACGTTGACGTCGTGCGGCCCGGCGGGATTCAAATCGAAGATCTGGGTGTCGAGCGCGTGCGAGATCCAGGTGACCGGATGCCAATTGGCCGCATCGCGCGCGGCCAGCGCCCACTTAACGGTCTGCCAAGTCAGGCCGGCTTTGACGTGAAAGTTGTCGGTGACGTAGTCGGCGTCATCGTAATTAGCGAAGGGCTGCCAGTGGACGGGATAGTAGACAGCGACGACGGCCAGTGCCAGCAGCAAGCTGAGAAGAATCTTCTGGGTGAGCGGCGAGGCGAATCCGGACGAGACGCGGGAATGGCGCTGTTGTACGGGCTTCAGGTCAACAGACGTCATAACATCCTCATTGCCCTTGCAGCTTCCGTGCGGCGTCGAGGCACTGGCGCGCCTCGGCGGGATTGCCCAAACGGCGATAGGCGTCAGCCATATTGTCCAGCGCCAGGATCTTCAGGGACGCGCGTGGAGTCAGAACTATCGCCTGCTTGTAGCGCTCGATGGCCTGCAACTGGTTTCCGTGCACCTGCTCGTAGTAGCCGATGTTGAAGGCGCTGATGGGATCGGTGGGATGCATTGCCGCCGCCAGCCGGAAGTGGCCGATGGCCTCTTCCAGCCGCTTGTTAACCATCAGCGCTCCGCCCAGATCATCTTGCGCAATGTAATTCGGCGGCGTGACCGCGATGGTGTGGGTCCACAGAGTTACGTTATCGGCCCAGTAGGCGATCTGGCGACGGGCCACGAGACTCAGCGCCAGTATTACGACGACGCTCACCGCCGGCAACAATGCAGCCGGCAAGCGCCTTTGTTCAGCCCAATCCGCAGCGCCCCAACACACCATGATGAAAATACCCAGCAGCGGCAGATAGGCATAGCGATCGGCCATGGCCTGCCTGCCGACCTGCACCAGACCGATCATGGGGACCAACGTTCCGAGAAACCACAACCAGCCAACGAGCAGATAGCGACGGGTGCGCCTTTGGGCAACAAACGCCGTTATCGCCAGCAAGATCAGCGCGCCGCTACAAATCTGCCAGGCCGGTAACGACCCTCCGGGATGCGGATACATGGGCGCGAGGTTGACCGGCCAAAGCGCTTTCTCGAGGTACCTGACGTAGGAGACGACGGCGTTCGACAAGCGCGCCGGAACGGAAACAGCGTTTAACGAAAGCACGGCGCCACTGCCACTCTGTGCCTGCATGGTCATTACGGCACTGCCTGCGGCAATAGCGAAGAGCGGAAGTTTTTCCAGGAGCAACCATCGCTTGCCGGAGGGTCGCTGTTCGCTATGCGCTGTTCGCTTTTCGCCAGAGATTCCGCCCGAGTCGTTCTGGCGAAGAGCGAAAGGCGAAGAGCGAAGAGCGGAGAGCGAAGAGCGAGGAGCGATCCGTCGCAGCGGCCAGTAATCCCACAGGAGAAGAACGCAGGGGAAGGTGACGATCTGGGGCTTGGCCATGAGTCCGAGCGCGAACAGCACCGCGACCACGGTATAGCGAAGCACGTGCGGCTTGGCCGCATACCAGCGGTAAGCGCCCAGGGCGAGCAGAAAAAACAACATGCTCAGGACGGTCTTGCGCTCGGCAATCCAAACTACCGATTCCACATTGATGGGATGGACGGCAAACAGCGCCGCCACCATGAAGCTGCGTCCCGCATATCCGGTGGCGCGCCACAACACCCAGAACAGCAGCGCGGCGTTGAGCGCGTGCAACAACATGTTGATCTGATGATGCGGGCCGGGATTCACATCGAACAGCGCTACGTCCACGGCATGGGAAAGCCAGGTGAGCGGGTGCCAGTTGCCGGCGTCATAAGTAACCAGCGCCCAGCGCAAGGTCTCCCAGTTCAGCCCCGTCTGGACGTGAACGTTATCGGTCACATAGAGGTTGTCGTCATAGTTGACGAAGGGGTGTGTCCGGACGGGATAGTACAGGGCAACGCCGATGATAATGAGCAGCAGTCCCAAGAGGTAAGGGCGCTTAGCCAGGGAAGCGTACGGGCCCGCCGGGTGCGATTGCACTTTCTCATCAGGTTGCAGGCCGACGGAACTCACCGTATCCCCTTCGCTGGACGAGTATAGCCGATGGAAGCTGTCAGCCGTCAGCTAGAGCTCTAGAACCGGCGCGTGGCAATACAGGAGCTGTCGATGGCGCAGGGCGGATCCGACACTCTTGTTTTGGCTGACGGCTGAGAGCTGACGGCTGAGAGCTACTTCGCGAACCACGGCTTACTGCGCCAGCGCGTAGTAGCCCTGGCGGGCGTGGACCTCCAGCTTTTGCGAAGGACGCACCACGATGCGGAGAGCGTGAAATCCCGGGGTTGCCTGTTGCGGAGGAAACGAAACATAGTATTGGGTGCGCAGGTCCTGCTCGATCTGGGCAAAGGCCGCGGCCAAGTCGCGGCTCGAGGGCGCGACATAGAATCGCCCACCGGTGGCATCGGCCAGGCGCTGCAACACCCGGTCGCCGCGATCTACCACCCTGTGGGCGTGAATGGTTAGAGCATAGACCTGAATTTCGCTACGCTGGGCAGCGGCAATGGCATTCACCAGGGTGCGAAAGCTCTGAGTGTCATCGCCATCGGTGAGAACCACAATGGCACGATGAACCAGTTTGGCATCGCCGCCGGTGGAAAGCTGGCGGTCACAAGCGGAATAGAGCGCGTCGAACAACCGGGTGCCCCAGCCCGGCTGCTTCAGGCGGGCGACGGCGTCGATCAGTTCCTGCCGGTTGGCGGTGGAGTCATGCCACAACTTTATGTCCCCGCCAAATCCCATGATGAAAGCGGTGTCGGTTTGGGGCCGCATGATCTGTTGCAGGAAATCGACCGCCGCAGCTTTTTCCTCGGTCAGTACGCGTTTGACGGAATCGCTGGTGTCCAGAATCAGGCCGAGACGCAGCGGCAAATCCTCCTCGCGCTGGAAGTCGGTAAAGCGGGCTACGGGCGACTGATTATCGAAAACGCGGACGTCCTCCGGGGAAAGGTCCGGGACTGCGCGGCCCTGCTCATCGGCTACCGTGAATTGCAGCCGCACTTCGGGAACGTTGCGGTGGAAGGTGTATGCCGGAGGGCCTGCCGGAAGATGGTCGCTGATGTCCGGCAGGCCCGGGAGCGGAGACGGAACGGCGGCAACAACACGGCTGCCATCATAGCTGGCCCAGGACCCACCCGCCGGTCCAACATCAGCGGCTGAGCTGTCCAAGCGGCTGGAAGCCCGGTCGCTGATGGCGGCCAGGGTTAGCCCGCAGAAGGCGAGCGACAACCCCGTGATGAGCGCCCAACTCCGCACACAGAAGTTATCGGCCAGCCAGCAGAGCAGCTTGAGAGGAAAGAAGAATCGGGGGGCGCGAACGCCGGAAAAAGTTGCCGGGAGCCACGATTTCCCGGCCCCGGGATTCGCGCTTGCAACCAGAAAATTGACGCTTTGCCGGACCATGTGATCCGGCCTGGAAATTCCGGCGAACACGATCCCACCCCACTACTTGCCGGAGATAATACCTCAGGTTGGCCGCCGGTGAATGTCTTGTCAGGCAATTTTTTGGACGGAGATTTCGCTGTCGGGCACCTAGCGGGCACGCCGACCGGGGAGGGTGCCGCACGGGGTAGGAATCGCCCCGAAAAACGGAATATACAGCACGTTATCCGAGGCAAGCCCAACTACTCTCTGCCTCTGAGGATTGCGGCCATCAGGCGTGGACTGCGCCGTCCGTGCATCACCGCGACAACCCACAGGGCCTTTCTTCGGGCGCGTAAGCGATCAGATAGTCATGCACCAAAATGAATCGTAAGGGGCGTGATGTGAGGTCCGGGCGTTTGTGGCCTTGACGGGGGAAAGTGGCCAGCGCGTCGAGGCTCGCCAAAATATCCGCAATCACTTTGTCGGCGGCATCGAGATTGTCCCCGCGAATGAATTCCCAAATCTCGTCCAGGTCAAGGCGGGCTTGCGGGTGCAGATCGTACGCGATCATGAACCGGGCGGCGTCCGGCGAGCGGCGTCGCTCTTTTCGCGGAAGTGGGCAATAACCTCGTCGCGGGAAATGGGCTTCACCCGGCCGCTTTTCAAGTCGTCATAGCGGCTGTTGAGCATCTCCCGCGCTTGCAGCACTTCGTCAAAGTATCCCGCCATTGCGTCCTCAACCAGGTCGTCAGTCCCACGTCCGCTCTGGGTGGACAGGTCTTTGAGTTTCTTTTCTGTCTCCGGGGTGAAGTGTACTTCCATGCCCTTCAAGATACGGGAAAAGCAGCGGCACGCGCAACGTCCTCAGCCCGTACTGTAGTAACCTATTACACAGAAGTTAATGCCCTCGGAAAAAGTTTTAATTGTTGACGACGAGAAGCTGGTTCGTTGGTCTCTGCGCCAGAAATGCGAAGAGTGGGGTTATCACGTACTAGAGGCTGACAACGGCTCGGCGGCGCTGCGCGTGGCCCACAACGAGTCCCCGGACCTCGTGTTGCTCGACGTGCGCCTGCCCGATATCAGCGGCATCGAAGTCCTGGAACAGCTGAAGAAGTCGGGCGACGCGCGCGCCGTCATCATGATTACCGCCGACCCGCAACTGGAGGACGTGAAGACCGCGCTCAAGCTGGGGGCCTACGACTTCGTGGGCAAGCCGCTGGATTTCGACGAACTCGCGGTCGCCGTCAAGAACGCGCTGGAAACCACGCGGCTGCGCTCGGAAGTGGAATCGCTGCGCGGCGAAATGCGCCGCCGCACCGGTTATCACAACGTGATCGGCGTCTCGCAGAAGATGTCGGAGCTGCTGGGCTTCGTCCACAAAATCGCCACCAGCGAGGCCACCACCATTCTGGTGCAGGGCGAGAGCGGTACCGGCAAGGACCTGATCGCCAAGGCCATCCACTACCAGAGCCGACGTGCGGAAAAGCCGTTCGTCGCCATCAACTGTTCGGCCATTCCCGACACGCTGATGGAAGCCGAACTCTTCGGCCATGAGCGCGGCGCCTTCACCGATGCCAAAACCATGAAGAAAGGCCTGTTCGAGATGGCCGACGGCGGCACGCTCTTTCTCGATGAAATTGGCGAGCTGTCGCCGTTGCTGCAGGCGAAGCTGCTGCGCGTGCTGGAAGACCAGGTGATCCGCCGGGTGGGCGGCGTCCGCGATATGCAGGTGGACGTGCGCGTGATCGCAGCCTCCAACCGCGATCTGGAGCGGGCGGTCAAAGATAGCCAGTTCCGCCAGGACCTCTACTACCGGCTGGCGATCATCTCCATCTTTCTGCCCACGCTGCGCGAGCGCAAAGAAGACATACTGCCGCTGGTGGAGTTCTTCATCTCGCGCTACAACCGCAAGTTCCGCAAAAGCGTTACCGGCATCACCGACGAGACCCGCAAGCTGCTGCTCAAGTACGACTGGCCGGGCAATGTGCGCGAGCTGAAGAACGCGGTGGAGCGGGCCATGATCCTGGAAGAGAACAATGAGCTTCAGCCCGACTACCTGCCGTTTGCGGTGGCGCAGCAGCACTCGGCGCTCACGGCGTTCGAAATTTCGTCCGCCAACAACGGCGGCAGCGCCGCCAAAGAGTTGCCCAATGGGCGCAGTCTGCCCAAGCTGGAAATTCCGGAAGGCGGTACTTCGCTGGAGGAAGTGGAGCGCGAGTTGGTGGAGATTGCCATGGAACAGGCCAACGGCAACCAGACCCACGCCGCGAAGTTGCTCGACATCAGCCGCGACGCCCTGCGCTACAAGCTGAAGAAGTTTGGCCTCATCCACGCCGAAGAGGACGAACCCTCCGCCGCCACGCCGTAAGGAACATTCGTCATCATTCTTGCCGCCCTCATCGCGAGGTAGCCTTTCGCGGTCGCCGCTCTTCGCTCTCCTTCATGATTTCGCTGATATCCGCCGCTGGACGTATCTCGATTGTTCCACACTTCAACTTCACTCCCGGAGATTGGGAAATGAGCTGAATTGCGTGATTCAGGTCCCGCGCTTCCAGCACCTGAATTCCACCCAATTGCTCCTTGGTTTCCGCGTACGGACCGTCTGTCACGGCAACTTTTCCGTTCTTCCAACCCACGGTCACCGCCGTGTTGGCAGGCTGAAGAGGTTCCTCAGCGACCAGATGTCCGTTCTTCCGCAGTTCGTCGTTGTAGCTAAAACACTCGTCCAGCATGGTGTTGCGCTCGCTCTCCGACATGTTTTCGAACTTGCCGGGCTCGAGGTATCCCAAACAGATGTATTTCATTGTTCTTCTCCGATTGATAGAGCCAGCAGTGCAGCCTTGCGCGCTGGATCGTTCATCCTATAGTCGTCGCGCGCGGAAAAAATCGACAGCCGAGGCGAACTATTTTGGAAAACCTGGCGGCGCACCGGATGTTCACCAATCTCCATCCGTTTCGAAAAACCGCGACCATCCCCGTTTGTCCCAGGTTTCCGGTGTTCCGACGATGCCTTAAGACTCACCCGAAGATATCCTCCTGACATCCATTAATCCTACTTTACACATATTGACGGACTACTACCTATGTATCATACTATCT
>Ga0181530_10005996_pt1 | contig 12150 bp, 9 predicted proteins | sample PEATcosm2014_Bin_42_FD_119769 | JGI IMG/M metagenome (GOLD analysis project Ga0181530, IMG submission 119769) | Peatland microbial communities from MTU Mesocosm Facility, Houghton, MI, USA - PEATcosm2014_Bin10_60_metaG | ecosystem: Environmental > Terrestrial > Soil > Wetlands > Peat | place... | reverse complement strand
GCGTGGACGCCCAACGAGAATGTCCGCCCCGGCGATGAGATACAGGTCAAGGTATTTTTGCGGCCCTATCGCGGCGAACGCATCGAACGAGACTTCATGATGAAGCTTCCGCCGGGCATTACGAAGGGCGATCACCGCATTCTGCTGAGTGACGCCGACACGGCCAACCGGACTCAGACGGTGGCCGCTTCCATGAACCGTTACATGGACGTTCCGCAACTGGTTTCTCTCCTCAATCAGGAGCGCAGCAATAACAAGCTGTATGTGTCGCTGGTGGATTCCAATCCGACCGCTTACTACGAAGACAAGACGCTGCCCAGTCTGCCCTCTTCGGTTCTCAATGTCATGCAGGCCGGGCGCACCACCACGCAGTCGATGCTGACGTCGCCCGAGAGCGCCAGCGAGCAGATGTCATTGCCATTCGATTACGTCGTCAACGGGAGCTACACGCTTCGCGTCACCGTGAAGTAAGACATTCGTAATGAAAATTCTCCTGTTCCTGACCGCCGGAGTCACACTCTGCCTCGCAGGCGAAACACGCTCGTGGATTCAGTCGGACTATCCGGACTTCGACAAAGGCAACCGCACTAACCTTTCCATTCGCAGCGATGGCCGGCTTTCACTGGCCCCGAAGACCACTGAGGTCTACGACTCGTCCACCTCGTATTTGTGGACGCTCGCGCGAGACTCGCGCGGTAATCTCTATACCGCCGGAGGCCCCGGCGCGAAGCTCTTCCGCATTGTGCCCAACGGGAAGGCCGACAAGATCGCCGAGTTCGACGCCCTCGAGATCCACGCCATCGCCATCGATTCACGCGATCGCGTGTATGCCGCAACCGCGCCCGATGGCAAAATCTACCGCGTCGATGCCAACGGCAAGAGCGAGGAATTCTACGACCCGAAGCAAAAGTACATCTGGTCGATGCTGTGCGACGCGGCGGGGAACCTGTACGTCGCGACCGGCGATCAGGGCGAAGTCCATCGCGTGACGCCCGCCGGAAAGGGCGAAGTCTTCTTCAAATCGGATGAGACGCACGCGCGCGCGCTGGCGCTCGACCGCGATGGAAACCTGATCGTGGGCACGGAGCCCGGCGGCCTGGTGATTCGCGTTTCGCCAAAAGGCGAAGGGTTCGTTCTTTACCAGATGCCGAAGCGCGAGGTGACCGCGCTGGCCATCGGTCCGGCCAACGAAATCTATGCCGCGGCCGTCGGCAGCAAAACCGCGCCTCTCTCCATTGCGCCCTTGCCTCCCGCGCGTCCGGCAGGGGCCGTCGTGGCATTACCGGGCGCAGCTGCGGCCCCGGCGCCAGCTCCGGTCATTGCACCCCTCACGATTCCGGGCGGCTCGGACGTTTACCGCATTACGACACAGCGCAGTCCCGAGAAGCTCTGGACCGGCGCGCAGGATGTCGTCTACGCCCTTGCGCTCGACGCGGACGGACATCTGCTCATCGGCTCGGGCAACAAAGGCGATTTGTATCGCGTCGAAACGCGCACGCTTTATTCGACGCTGGTTGCGTTTCCCGTCGCCGAAGTCACCGCGCTTCTCGCCGCCAGGGATGGCGCGATCTACGCCGCGACCGGCAACGTCGGCAAAGTGTTTCGCGTCGGACCCGGCCTCGAGCACGAAGGCTCGATCGAAAGCGATGTATTCGATACCGGTGGATTTTCGGTTTGGGGACGTCTTTCAGCGTCCGGAGATCTGCACGGCGGAAGAATCTCGCTGGCCGCCCGCTCCGGCAATCTCGATCGTCCGCAGCAGAACTGGAGTGCCTGGTCGCAGCCCTTCGAAGGATTCGACGGCGGGCGTCTGACGATTCCTTCCGCGCGCTTCGTCCAGTTCCGCGCCACGCTCACTGCCGCAGCCGGCGACAATGCCTCGCCCACGCTTGATTCCGTCGAGACGGCCTACCTGCGACAGAACGTGCCGCCGCGAATCGATCAGATTGAGATCACACCGCCGAACTACAAGTTCCCGGCGCCCGTCGCGCCTCTGACGCTGTCCAGCCCGTTGACGCTGGCGCTTCCCGCGCTCGGCGCAGCGCCCGCAAAGACCAATCCCGACGCCAACAGCCTGACCATTACGCCCTCCCTGCAGTATTCAAAGGGTGCGCAGGGCGTCCGCTGGTCCGCCTCCGACGAGAACGGCGACACGCTCATTTTTACCGTCGAGATTCGCGGCGAGAAAGAAACCACCTGGAAGCTGTTGAAGGACAAAGTGCACGAGAAATACTTCTCCTTCGATTCCGAAGCCTTCCCCGATGGCGACTACCGCATTCGCATCACCGCCTCCGACTCTCCGTCGAACACGCCGGAAAACGCGCTCGAAACGCAGGAGGAGAGCGATCCCTTCACCATCGACAACTCGCCTCCGCACATCACGCAACTGAGCGCCGCGGGAAACGTGATTCAATGGCATGCCGCCGACGATCTCAGCACGATTCGCCGCGCCGAGTACTCGATCGATGGCGGTGACTGGACCGTCGCCGATCCCGTCACCCGGCTCTCCGATTCCCAGGCGCTCGACTACAAACTGACACTGAAGAATTTGCCGCCGGGCGAGCATACCATCGCTGTTCGTTCTACGGATAACTTCGAGAACACAGCGGTCGAGAAGATCGTCTTACACTAAACTCACGTGCTACTCTCAATCGCCCCGCGTGCGCCGGAACGTCCCAAGTGGCTGCGCGCGCCTGCTCCGGTCGGACAGAATTACCGGGAGTTAAAAGACCTGATCACAGACCTCAGGCTGCATACGGTCTGCGAGAGCGCGGCCTGCCCCAACGTGGGCGAATGCTGGAACCGCCGCACAGCCACCTTCATGATTCTGGGAAATGTCTGCACGCGAAGATGCGGATTCTGCGCGGTACAGAAAGGTGCGCCGCTCGCGGTCGATTTCGATGAGCCGCGTCGCGTCGCGGAGGCTGTCGCGGCCATGGGCTTGCGCTACGCGGTCGTCACCAGCGTCAATCGCGACGATCGGAAAGACGGTGGCGCACAGATCTTCGCACTCACCATCGAAGCCATTCGCGCGCGCGTTCCGGGTTGCCGGGTCGAAGTGCTCGTGCCTGATTTTCAGGGCAGCCATCCGGCCATGAAAATCGTGATGGACGCGCAACCGGACGTGCTCAATCACAATACTGAAACGGTCCCGAGACTCTACCGGCAGGTGCGCCTCGGCGCCCGCTACGAGCGTTCCCTTGACATGCTCGAATACGCGAAGCATTTGAGTCCCGAGACACCTGTAAAATCGGGTCTGATGTTAGGCCTCGGCGAGCTGCCCGAAGAAGTGCTGCAGGTCATGCGCGACTTGCGCGCTCACCGCGTCGACATCCTTACGCTTGGACAGTATCTGCGGCCTTCGCCCAAACATTTACCCATCGTCCGCTACATTCCGCCGGCCGAATTTGACGACTACCGCCGCGCCGGAATGGAAATGGGTTTCGCGCATGTCGAAGCCGGACCACTCGTCCGAAGCTCGTATCATGCCGACGATTCACATGCACTGGCATCGACATAAGCGAGTCCTGATCGCCGCGATTTTCTTCGCGACGTCAAACGCGCATGCCGCCGACCCGCGGCTCGACCGGCGTCTTGCCGAGCTGCGCAAGAGTCCACCCGAACTTTATGCGTTTCTGTACCGCATGCCCAAAGGCGGGGACCTGCACAATCACTTATCCGGCGCGGTATATGCCGAGAGCTTCCTGCGGGACGCCGCTGCCGACCACTTATGCGTCGATCGGAAAGCAATGGCCCTGGTCAAGCCATGCGGACCGGGCCTGACTCCGGCGGCCGCCGCACTGACCGATAACACGCTCGCGAACGCCTTGATCGACAGCTTTTCCATGCGTAACTTCGTACCCGGCGCGCAGTCCGGACACGATCATTTCTTCGCAACCTTCGATAAGTTCGACGCAGTCGACAGTTCTCAGCACAACGGCGAGTTCGCGGCGGAAGTTACTCAACGCGCGGCGGACCAGAACGAATCGTATCTCGAACTGATGGCGCTTTCCGGGGGCTCGGTCCTCGATCTGGGCGAAAAAGCCGGACTGGATCAGGATTTCGATGTTACGCGCAAAAAGCTGGACGCGTCCGGACTTGCCAGCGCCGTGGCAGCGCTGCATGCTCGCGTCGATCAAATGGAAGCGGAGCGTACGCGCGCGCTGGGGTGCGCCTCCAAGGCCGATTCGCCCGCCTGCCGCGTGGTCGTGCGTTATCAATATCAGGTGCTGCGTGAGTTTAAAAAGGAGCAGGTGTTCGCTCAGGTGCTTGCTGGCTTCGCGCTTGCAGCTTCCGATCCGCGCGTCGTCGCGGTCAATTTTGTGCAGCCGGAAGACGGGCTCACTTCAATGGGTGATTATCATCTGCACATGCGGATGGTGGATTACGCGAAGCGCATCTATCCCGGCGTCCACATTGCGTTGCATGCCGGCGAGCTCGCGCCCGGGCTCGTGCCGCCCGAGGGACTGCTGTTTCATATCCGCGAGGCAGTCGAGCTCGGACACGCCGAGCGCATCGGACATGGCGTGGATGTCATGTATGAGACCGACCCCGCCGGGCTCCTTACGGAAATGCGTGACCACCACGTTGCCGTCGAGATCAATCTTACGAGTAACGACGTGATTCTGGGCGTTCGGGGCGATCGCCACCCGCTCCCCGTATATCGCAAATATCACGTTCCCGTCGCGCTTTCGACCGATGATGAAGGCGTTTCCCGGTCGAATATGACTCTCGAGTACGAACGCGCCGTCCTCGACTATAACCTGACTTACTCCGACCTCAAGGAGATGGTGCGCAACAGTCTGGAATATTCATTTCTTCCGAAGGACGAAAAAACCCGAATCGAGGCCGACCTCGATAACCGCTTCAACGAATTTGAGCGCACAATAAAGTAATGCAGGGCTTTCTCATCCACTGGATTCTCAGCGCCATCGCGCTGCTGATTGTTGCTAACATCCTGCCAGGTATCCAGGTAGACAACTTCCGTGCCGCTCTGATTGCCGCTCTTGTGATCGGCCTGGTCGGTGCCACGGTCGGGTTCTTCCTGAAACTCGTCCTCCTGCCCTTCATTCTGCTCAGCCTTGGGATCGTTTACTTCCTCATTAACGGCCTGATGCTGGAACTGGCTTCGGCCCTGGTGCCGGGCTTCCACGTTTCCGACATCCTTACGGCCGTGTTCGGTTCGATCCTGCTGACGTTCGTCGATTACCTCTTGAACCGCCTGGTGGGCTTCTGAATCAGAGGTTCCGCTTCAAAAACGAACAAATCTGATACCCCGCCACGAATTTGAACGGCGACTCGCCCAGAGTGTAATGTCCACACGGCATCACGACCAGTTTGTGATCGAGGCCGCGTCTTTGCACGTGCTCAACCACCTGTTTTGAAAACTCAGGCAGGAAGGTCGTGTCATAAGTCGCATACAAAAAAAACGACCGCTTATGCATCGCGGCGAACCGGTCCATATAGTGGACCGGGCTGATGCAGTCCCAGACGGCGCGCAGACGCTCGAGATCGATCCGACCTTCGATTCCCTGCCGGATGTGCCGCGTCGAAAGTCCCGTCCACACCACATCGGCGAAGTAAGTGGAACAGTGGTTGAACACATTGACGCGAATCCGCTCGTCATGCGCCGTGGCGAGGAAAGCGTAACAAGATCCCAAACTCGTCCCAACGATCCCCAGATCCGAATAGCCACGCTCTTCGAGCCAGTCGAAACACGAGCGCGTGTCGATGACGGCCTGCCGCGTGGCATCGATGGTGCGTGCGATATTCGCCGAGACAGAATAATCGGCACGCGTAAGTTCCGGCGGCATCCGGCGATCGTGATATGGCAGGCTGAGACGAATCGCTGAAATGCCAAGCTTGGCGATCCCCGCGCAGAGCGCCACGTGTTGCTGTGGACTCGCGTTGAAGTGAGGCAGCACGACCACGGCCTTCGGACCGCGCTTCAAACGCGGGTTCGCCGGAAAATAGCGTGCGTGCACCGTGTTGTTTTGCGGGTACGGAGTTTCTACCGCGGACGTGAACTTCAGCCACGCATCCTGCATGCGGAAGTCGCGCGGCGGACGATACGCGAAAAACTCCGCGCTGCGCTCCAGCGCGACGCGGTTCAGCGCCAGAAGGCGCGCCTCGGGATCCGGTTCAGTGGAGTGGAACGGCCAGTCCCTGGTCCATTCCATGCCCCAGTCGAACGGACGTACCACGCGGTCGGTGGACCGCGTCGCAAGATCCAGTTCCCAGGCGTGCATCCGTCGGGCGTACCAGGCTCTCATTGGAAATTCCAGGGTAGCAGAGGGCTATCTCAAAAACTGCTCGTCCCGTTTTTGCTTTGCCTTGCGGCGCAGCAGCGGCTGATTCAGAAACTCGATGAACGGCGTCATGGCCTCGATCCGCGCCACCACTTCGCCGAGCAGCCGGGGCGTTGCTGCCAGCTTCGCATCGAGCTGCGTGTCGAGCAGGTAGTCTTTTTGCTTCAGGAGATCGATGGCCGGATGATCGGCGGCGAATCCCTTCGGAACCCGCGAAAGGCTTTCGCCCTGCAGTTCGCCCAGCAGTTTTTTCACTTTGCGATTTTCGTATGTCGCGCGAAACGCCGCCGTGTTAGCGGCAATGTGCTGGCGAACGGCGAGCAGCGTATCTCTGTCGGGCTTGTAGATGCCGCCGGCAACCTCGATGTTCTCCGGCGAGATCGCGAAGTAGTAGCCTGCGCTGCCGTCGTACTTGTCGAAGTTGTTCCGCAGCATCAGCGCCGAGACAAAGGTCTTGTAAGGCGTCTTGTCTTTTGAAAAACGCGTGTCCCGGTAGATGCGGTAAACGCATTTGACCGGATCGCCCACATACGCCGGGGCGAACCGCGCCATCTCGCCGTGGACGGCGCGCACCAGTTCAATCATCGGCTGCCGCACCTTCTCCTCGAACGCCGGCTTGCGCGGCGTGAACCAGTCCCGATCGTTGTGCTTCTTCAGGTCGCGCAGAAACGCGATACCTTCCGCTGGAAATCCTTTGTATCCGCTTTTCATGGTGTGTCTTTCGTGCTCTGTCCCTATAATTAGAGCAATGAGTCTCGTTGGGGAGACGTTCGAGCAACTCTCCCGGCTCCCAAAAATCTCTGTTCTCCGCAATGTTCCGCTGTCGGCTTATACGCGATTCGGCATCGGCGGCCCCGCGGACCTCTTTGTGGAGACTGCCAGCACGGACGTCTTCGTCGAGGCGCTCCGCATGGCGCGATCCAGCGGCCTCGACACCGTCGTCATCGGCGGCGGCACCAATCTAGTCGTTTCCGACGAAGGTTTTCGCGGCGTCGTGCTCAAGCTGTCCAACCGCAGGCTCTCGCGCGACGGCCGCGCGGTGCATGCGGAAAGCGGCGCTACGCTGCAGGCGCTGATCGATTTCACCATCGGCCTCGGCCTGAAGGGGCTCGAGACGATGACGGGAATCCCCGGTTCGGTCGGCGCGGCAGTGTACGGCAATGCGGGCGCCTATGGACATTCGATCGCGGAAAGAATTTCCTCAGTGCGCTTCTTCGACGGAGAGACCATTCGGGAACTCGACAACGCTGCGTGCGCCTTCCATTATCGCGAGAGCGTTTTCAAGCAACACAAGGAATGGATTATTTTTTCGGCCGCGCTCGCTATGGACGAGGCCGATGCGGCGGCCCTGCGCGAGACCGCGGACAATATCCTCGCGATCCGCAACAAGAAGTATCCGCCCGCGATGAAATGCGCCGGCAGTATCTTCAAAAACCTTCTGCTGGCCGATCTCCCGGCACGCATTGTGGACGAGATCCCGCCCAGGGTCATCATCGAGGGCAAGGTGCCGTCGGCGTGGTTCCTCGAACAGGTGGGAGCTAAAGGGATGCGCGTGGGCGATATTCAGGTCGCCGACTACCATGCGAATCTTATCTATAACGCCGGCCGGGGCTCCGCGCGCGATCTCGTGAGCATCATCACCGAGCTCAAACAACGGGTGGAACAACGCTGGGGATTTTCGCTGGAGGAAGAAGTGCAATACGTTGGATTCCCTGAATTAGTCGAGGTATCATAATGCGCCGATTTGTAATCCTTCTGGCCGTGGCATCGGCCGCGCTGGCCGCCGATCCGCCCACCGGCGAAAGTCTGATGCAGCGCTTCATCGACCGCAGCGGCGGCGCGGACGCCTGGGCGAACGCGAAGAATATCGAAATGACCGGAACGGTCGCAATCGTGGGCCGGAATATCCGCGGCTCTGTCATCATCGTCGAGCAGGGTGAGAAGTCGTATACCGCCATGGAACTTCCGGGAGTCGGCAAACTCGAGGAGTGTTTCGACGGCGAGAACGCCTGGCAGATGAGCGCGATCGAAGGCCCGCGGATACTGGATGGCGATGAGAAACGCTCCATCGAGACCGCTTCCAGTCTGGGCCTCATGACGTCGTGGCGAACGATCTACAAGAGCGCCCACACGTCGGGCCAGGAAGAAATTAACGGACACACGGCGTGGAAAGTGGATATGACCCCCAACGACGGAAAGCCGGAAACATACTCCTTCGACGGGGATTCCGGGCTTTTGCTGCGAATCTCCATGGTCCTGTCAACCCCGCTCGGCGACATTCCGACGCGGGTCACGATGTCTGATTACCAGACCGTGAATGGCATTCAGATGCCTTCCACGGTGACCCAGGAAGCCGTGAATCAGGTCATCAGCATGCATTTCGACAGGATCGTCTTCAACGCGACGCTGCCGCCCGACCGGTTCGATCCGCCGCCGGATGTGAAGGCGCTCATCGAAAAAAGAAAAAGGTAGAGAACCAGGTTAATGACCGACTCCCTTACGGTCGCAGTTCGGAAACGCGACCGTGAGGGAGCGGACGATGCCGCTGGCTATCCTTCTTCCAAAAACGTCTTCAGACGATAGCTGCGACTGGGGTGCCGCAGCTTTCGCAGCGCCTTGGCTTCGATCTGCCGGATTCGTTCGCGCGTCACCGCGAAGTTCTGGCCAACCTCTTCCAGGGTGTGCTCGCTGCCGTCTTCCAGGCCGAACCGCAGGCGGATGATCTTCTCCTCGCGCGGCGAAAGGCTCTTGAGAACTTCAGCGGTCTGCTCGTGAAGATTCAGATTGATGACCTGTTCGGAAGGCGACATCGTCGCCTGGTCGATGATGAAGTCGCCGAGGTGCGATTCGTCTTCTTCGCCCACCGGCGTTTCGAGCGAGATCGGTTCCTGGGCGATGCGCATCACGCGCCGGATTTTGTGAACCGGCAATTCCATTTTTTCCGCCAGCTCTTCGCTGGTCGGCTCGCGTCCCAGCTCCTGCACCAGGCTGCGCGAAGTACGGATCAGTTTATTGATCGTCTCGATCATGTGCACAGGAATGCGGATCGTGCGGGCCTGATCCGCGATGGCCCGCGTAATCGCCTGCCGGACCCACCAGGTCGCATAGGTGGAAAATTTATAGCCCCGCCGGTATTCGAATTTTTCCACCGCCTTCATCAGGCCGATGTTGCCTTCCTGAATGAGGTCGAGGAACTGCAGTCCGCGATTGTTGTATCGCTTGGCGATGCTCACGACCAGGCGCAGATTGGCCTCGATCAACTCCTGGCGCGCAGTCTCGGCCTCACGGTCGGAACGGTTCACCAGCTCGAGCGCACGGCGCAGCTCGGTCGCCGGCGACCCGTACTTGTCCTCCAGTTCCTGCATTGCGAGGGCCAGCTGGCGCTGCTCGCGGCGCAAGTCCTTCAAAGGCCCGGTCCGCCCCCGCGCCGCGCCTTCGATGGCCCGCTGGTTGCGCGCGATCCGCTGCTCGATGGGCCGTATTTCTTCAACCGCCGTCCGCAGTTTACAGATCAGTTCCTTGACCGCCTGATGCTGCAGCGGAATGCCGCAAGCCCGCCGCGAGATCCGCACCGCCAGCCGCCCCAGTTCCCACCTCAGTTTGCGATTCTGCTTTGGCTTCGATTGCCTCGGCACCGCCACGATGCGCTGCCGGAGCTGCATAAACTTCCTGCGCAGCTTCGCCATCTCGTCGCAGGCCGCGAACATCTCGCGCGCGCCCGCATCGAACGTTTCCTCGGTCGGGATCGGATCGTTGAACTGCAGAATGTCCCGCGCCGCCAGGCGGCCGTTACGGACGTCGTCGGCCAGCTTCACCATCTCCTGAATGATGATGGGGCACCGCGCCAGCGTCCGGCGCGTCCGGGTCTGGCCGCGTTCAATGCGGCGCGCGATCCCGATTTCGCCTTCGCGATTGAGAAGCGGAACCGATCCCATCTCGCGAAGATACAGCCTGACAGGGTCGTGGGTTTTGTCGAAACTCTCCGGCTCGACGAGATCTTCGGTCTCTTCGAAGCCGCGGTCGTCGGCTTTTTCGTCGATCAGGGGTACGTCGAGCGGAAGTTCCTCCACTTCGGCGGGAATCAGCTCGATGACCTCTTCGAACAGGACGAAGCCGGTTTCCTGGCTGACGCGTGCAAGTGGATCGACGGACTCGAACTTGTCTTCCGCCACTATGACTCCCCCCCTACCGATGGCGAGTTCACTCATTGTACACCTGATTTTGGCCAGGGACCTTTCACCCAGTGATGCAGGGCATACGGATGTTTCAGCAGCGGCCTGAGGGAAGAAACCTGGCTGCAGGGCGCAGCTCCTGGCAGGGTGCTGAAAAAGTCAGCATCGTCCGCTCCCTCACGGTCGCGTTTCGGTAAAAACCTTCAAGACACGGCATAATCTTTCCGAAACGCGACCGTGAGGGAGCGGACGATGGCCGTTTGTCAGCACCCTGCTGGTGTAAACTTGTAGAAGAATACCGCAACTTTCATCCTCGATTTCCCGTTCAACTCTTTAGTACCCAGAATGCAACAGACCCGCAGCAAGACGTACCGATTGTCCGTAAGAGCGGCCACTTATTTATTCATTCTTGGTATTTTGCTGGGTCTTGCGCCGCACAAAGTGCTGGCGCAGCGGAATCGCATAACTGTAACCATTGATAATTCCCGCCGGATAACTCTCCCGGGGCATATCCACCCCGGCGTTGTGCCGGCCAACGATCAGGGAAGGGCGGACTCCTCCTTACAACTTCCATATGTGACGGTCGCGCTGCAACCCTCGGCCGCCCAGCAAGCGGACCTCACCGCGCTTCTCCAGCGGCAGCAGGATCCCTCGTCGCCGGATTTTCATCGGTGGCTCACGCCTGAACAATACGCGGACCGGTTTGGTCTGGCGCAGAGCGACGTCGACAAGATCACGGCATGGATGCAAACACAAGGCCTGACGGTGCTGTCAGTCGCGCGCGGCAGGAACGCTATTTCGTTCAGCGGCCCGGTGCGTTCCGTGGAAGGCGCTTTCGGGACTGAAATTCATCACTATCTGGTGAATGGCGAGTTGCATTTCGCGAACGCCACCAACCCTTCGATACCCGCCGCTTTCGGCGATGTGGTCCTCGGGATTCACGGCCTGAACGACTTCAAGATGAAACCTGCGATCCGGCAGCGGTCCGTCGTTGCGCTGCCGTCCGCGGCGCGGCCCGCATACACAAATGCGGTCTGCAGCCCCGGCTTATGCCTGGCTCCCGCCGATTTCGCGACGATCTACGACGTCAATCCCCTGTATAACAGCGGGATCACCGGTACAGGCCAGACACTTGTGATCGTCGGACAGACGGAGATCAATCCACTCGATATCTCGAGCTTCCGTTCAGCGTTCAACCTTCCGGCGAACGCGCCTGCGATGGTCCCCGTTCCGAATACCAATCCTGGAGTGAGCACCGCCGACTTACCTGAAGCGGATCTGGATCTCGAATTGTCGGGCGCGGTGGCCCCAAACGCGACCGTCGTCTACGTATATTCGAATGACGTCGAGGTCTCCGTGGAATATGCTATCGATCAATACTGCCCGGCGGGTAGCAATTGCATTGGTCAGACCGTCCCGCCGCTTGGGCCAGTCGTGAGCATGAGCTACGGCCAATGCGAAGAACCTGCGTCGGCAGATGGCGGCCAAACGAGCGCGGACGCCCTCACAATGCGAGGCTTCGCTCAGCAGGCTAATGCTAAGGGCATGACTTGGTTCGCCGCCGCGGGCGACAGCGGCGCGGCCGACTGCGTTGGTGAGGGCCTGTCTCTCAGCCTCACCGACAGCGCTACCGTGGATTACCCCGGATCGATTCCGGAAGTGACGAGCGT
>Ga0181530_10005990_pt1 | contig 12157 bp, 6 predicted proteins | sample PEATcosm2014_Bin_42_FD_119769 | JGI IMG/M metagenome (GOLD analysis project Ga0181530, IMG submission 119769) | Peatland microbial communities from MTU Mesocosm Facility, Houghton, MI, USA - PEATcosm2014_Bin10_60_metaG | ecosystem: Environmental > Terrestrial > Soil > Wetlands > Peat | place... | reverse complement strand
TCTCCACGTCTGCCGAGAACTCGGCGAAGTCTACCTCGGAGCTGGTGCTGACTTCGACCTCACTTTCCCGAGGAATATAGATGGAGTCGTACTGCACAAAGTCGAACTTGGCAGCCCCGACTCCCAGCGTGGCAGAGCCCGACAAACAGATGAGCCCGGTTTCCTGATGGCCATTGGTGAACGAAACGGATGGCTTCAAGCGGTTTAGAATAATGCGGCCGTACGAGAGGTGTTTGTTGGAGCTATTGCCCGGCGTCACCGAAATGTAGCGCCCAACGTGCTGATTGGTTTTGCGGAAGACCATCTTCTCGAAACCGGGTTGCGGCTGGATGTTCACGTTTGCTAGCTCCTCACGATTAAGACCGCAATCGGCCCGCTAATCATGGTCATTGGTTGACGCCGCTGGCCAGGAATCCTCCGTCCACGACCAGCAGGTGGCCGGTTACGAAGCTTGCCGCATCCGACGCCAGAAAGACTGCGGCGCCAACGAGTTCCTCCAGCTCACCGAAGCGGCGCATGGGCGTACGCAGCAGAAATTCCTGTCCGCGAGGCGTGCCATCGAGCAGATCCGCATTGAGGTCGGTGCGAAAAACACCGGGCACGAGCGCATTCACGCAAACATGGTACCGGGCCCATTCGACCGCTAGCGATCGGGTCAGAGATGCCACGCCAGACTTGCTAGCACCGTAAGCGGCAACTTCGTGCAATCCCAAGAACGACGAAAGCGAGCAGATATTAATGATGCGTCCGCACTGCCGCTCAATCATCTTCCTGCCAAACACCTGGCAGGCGTGAAGTGTGCCAGTGAGATTGGTTTCGAGGATTTCGTTCCATTCGCTGTCCGGCATGTCCAGCGTCGGCGTGCGTTTCGTACGGCCGGCACAGTTAACCAAAATATCCACGCCGCCGAATTCGGCGCAAGCGGACTGAAGCAACGCTTCCAAACTGGATTTGTCCGTGACATCCGACGACTGGGCCAGGGTTTTGCGTCCCAGCTTTCGAACTGCGTCAGCGGCCGATTCGACCAAATCCATACGGCGGCCGGTGGGAATTACATCGGCCCCGGCTTGTGCGAGCCCCTTCGCAAGAGTAAGCCCGATTCCCGAGGTCCCACCGATCACCACCGCCGTCTTAGATGCAAGGTCGAGCGAAGGATATCCCATCGGTTAGAAGATCTTCCTTTTTAAGATTGACTGCGCCATTACCACCACAAAATCTCCGTGCCTCCAGCCGCACCTGCTGTTATTGCGTCGCAACCAAGGCTGGCGCTCCCGCGTCGACGGGAACCGGAGGAAAAGCAAAATACTTGACGGCATTGTCGTAGCAGATATTCTTGACCATTGCGCCAATCAGCTCTTCGTCATTGGGCAGTAGGCCAGCTTCGACTTCGCTGCCCAGGAGGTTGCACAGGACGCGGCGAAAATACTCATGCCGCGGAAATGACATGAAAGAGCGAGAGTCCGTCGTCATGCCTATGAACCGAGATAACAACCCGCAGGTCGATAATGCATTCAATTGCCACTCGATACCCTCTTTCTGGTCGAGAAACCACCAGGCACTGCCGAACTGGAGCTTGCCCGCCAGGCTGCCATCCTGGAAATTGCCGATCATGGCGGCAAAGATGTAATCGTCAGCGGGGTTGAGATTGTAAAGGATCATCTGGGGCAGGCTAGTGGCCTTGTCCAACTGATCCAGATAATTGCCCACAGGACCTGCCTGCCGCCAATCGCCAATCGAATCAAATCCAGTGTCGGGCCCCAACGTTCCGAGCATGCGCGTGTTCGCATTGCGATAGGCGCCGAGATGCAACTGTTTCGTCCAGCCTTTCTCGGCGTCAAGACGCCCAAAGAACAGCAGCAAAAAGCTGGCGAACTTGGCGGATTCGAGGGGCGTTGGCTGGTTGCCGCTGCGCACTTTATCGAAGACCTGCTCCGCCTCGCGGTCGGTGCACGGCTCGGCATAGCAGAAATCTAACCCGTGATCGGAAAGGCGGCATCCGTGCCGGTGAAAAATGTCGTGGCGTTGGCGCAGAGCCTGCAGCAGGTGGGCAAACAGCGTGACATCAAGATTGCACACCGCGGCAAGTTTCTCGACCCACGCATTGAAGGCAGCAGGATCTGCCGTCCGCAGTGCCTTGTCGGGACGGAATCCAGGCAAAACCCGAATCCCTGGACAGTGCGACGCAATTCGTTCATGGTGTTCGAGCGAGTCCACCGGATCGTCGGTAGTGCAAAGTATGGAAACCTTGAAACGCCCCAGAATTCCCTGTGCGCCCAAATTCTGATCGGCGAGGCGTTGGTTTGCCAGGTCCCATGTCTTGCGGGCAGTTTTTTCGTTGAGCAAAGAGTCGATGCCGAAGTATCTCTGCAATTCGAGATGGGTCCAGTGATACAACGGATTGCGCAGCGTAGACGGGACGGTTTGCGCCCAGGCGAAATACTTGTCGTAAGGGTCGGCATCTCCGGTGCAGTAGCGCTCTGCGACGCCGTTGGTCCGCATGGCTCGCCACTTGTAATGATCCCCTTCCAGCCAGATTTCGTGGAGGTTGCGGAACTGGCGGTTTTCCGCAATGTCTTTGGCAGAAAGGTGGCAGTGGTAATCAAGGATCGGCTGCGCCGCCGCATAATCGTGGTACAGGCGCCGGGCCGTCTTGCTCTGCAAAAGGAAATCTTCAGTGATGAATGTCATGTGCCTGTCTTTCAAAAGGACGGCGAGCTCGGGGAGCCGGAACGCTCAACCGTCCCAGCAGAATCAACAAGTTTTCCGTTTTCCTTCACGTTGCGGAGCGAGAAGCCGGTAACGTTCTCAATCACATCCGGCTTCGCCACTCCGTCAAAGTCGCAGTCCACAACCCGCACGCACTCGATCGGGGCATGTTTGAAACCGCGCAAGTACAAAGCATACTGCGCTTTTCGCGTCTTCAGATTGCGGACTTCCACATTGCGCACAACCGGAACGAACTTTCCCGCTTCCCCTTCCTCGTAGAAGAAGTCGATAGAGAATCCCGCCATCGCGACCTGCCCGACGTCGATGTTTCGCGCATAGATGTTTTCCAGAAGACCACCGCGCATGGCGTTGTTCTTGATTCGGACCGCGATATCCAAATGCGGGCTGTCCATTTGGCAATTCTCAGCGAAAACATTGCGTACGCCGCCGGAGATTTCGCTTCCTACGGTCACGCCGCCATGACCGTCTTTCATTTTACAATCGCGGATGACAATGTTCTGCGAGGGGACCCCGACCCTGCGGCCATCGGCGTTTCTTCCCGACTTGATAGCAATGCAATCGTCTCCGGTGTTAAAGAAGCAATTCTCGACGAGCACATCCGTGCAAGATTCCGGATCGCATCCATCCGTGTTCGGACCAAAACTGCTGATGGTCAGTCCTCGGACGGTGACGTTCGTGCACAGCACCGGATGCACTTGCCACATCGGCGAATTGAACAACGTCACATCCTCAATGAGCACGTTCTTGCAACGATAAGGCTGAATGAACTGCGGGCGCAGGTAGTGGCCCTCGCCGAAAACTCGCTCGCTTACGGGAACGCCGCGTTCTGCCATATCGAGAAGTTGATTGCGATCCTTCTCCTGGCTCACGTCTCCCGGCTTCCACCCACAGTTGGTACGGCCCTTCCAAGGCCACCAATGTTCGCAGTCGCAATTGCCGTCAATGGTGCCTTTGCCCGTGATGCCGATGTTTTCCTGCTCGAAGGCATAGATGAATGGGGAGCAGTTCATTAACTCCACGCCTTCCCAGCGCGTAAAAACCACGGGGTACTTCTTGCTCTCCCGGCTGAAGCGGATGGTAGCGCCGTGGCTGACGTGGAGATTCACATTGCTCTTGAGAGCGATGGCGCCCGTGACGTACTGTCCCGGCGGAACGACGACGCGGCCTCCGCCACTGGCATGGCAAGCGGCAATAGCCTTAACGAATGCTTCGGTGCAATCGGTCTGATTGTCGCCTTCAGCGCCGTAGGCTGAGATTTCGAAATCCCGGTTCGGAAAGGCCGGAGGGTTTATCCGCGCCAGGATTCCTGGAACCTCAGCCCACGGGTCCGCCGGCTCGGCGAAGCCGCCCAAGAAGGAACAAAGTGGCCTGGTCACGCCGCCCCGCGCCAAAGACACGCCCGCCAGCATCAGGCTGCACCCGGTCAGGGATGTCTTCAGAAATTGGCGGCGATTCTTCATCTCTGTCTCTTCGGATCTTCAGACTCAATTTTTTCTCTGCGGAACTTGCCGGTGGCAGACGTGAAGTCTGCCGCCCCGGTTCCACTTTTTTATTGGCATGGTTGATGATGCACTTCCCTAGAATTCGAAGCGTAGCGACAACTGAGCGTCACGCGAGCTATTCGCCTGGCCACTGACCGTGCCGAAGCTGCTGCTGCCAAAAACCGTGCCCCCAACGAGAAACTGGGTGTGATTGGTGAGGTTGTAGAGATCCCCTTCAAAAGTCAGATGTGCGCGCTCCGTCAGGTTGAAGTTCCGGCGCAGACTAATGTCGATGTCGTAGTTGCCCGGCCCGTACATGCCGAACGGAGCGGTGCGCGCGGCATCGCCGAAGGTGTAGGCGTAGGGAGACCCGGCTGCCGTGAGGGTTGCGATCGGAACGAAGGCGGCAGCGTTGAGATAGCTCGGGGAGCTGGTCGGTGTGGCGCCTTGGCCCCACTTGCCGTTGATGCGTCCGGGGCCCGTGAAGCCAGGTGCGACGGTTGGGTTGCAGGTGTTCTCGGCGGGATTGACCTGGCAAGATGAGCCGGTGATGGCCAGCGGCGAGCCGGAGTAGATCTGCACGATCTCGGAGAACTTGAAGTTGCTGGCGAGGGCGCGGACCAAATGGTTTCCGCCGCCCAGACCCTGTGCGCCGAACGGCAGCGCCCAGACTCCGGTCTCGATGATGTGCTGGGGCTGGTTCGTAGTGGAGGCGCCGCGCTCGATGCGATCCACAGGCCATGATCTGCCATCGTTCGAGTAAGCCGCCGGGATGGCATAGCCGGAGCGATAGGTTCCTCCATCGTCGATCGACTTCGACCAGATGTAATTGAACATGAAGCTTAAGCCTTTGTAAGGCCGCTGCGTCACCGAAACCTGCAGCGAGTTGTAGTTGGAGTTGGCAACGTTTCCATAGGAGTCGGCTACCGTCCCGTAGTTGGGAAATGGCACGAGCGCCTGAGCAACCGTTCGTTTCGTGCTGAGGTTGGCAGGCAGAGTGATATTGTCGGCAGTCAGCGTGGCCTGCTGAGCCGGGGTCAGCTTATTGATCGCGGTCCCGAGAATCGTGCCGAGGGACAGGTACTGAGGCGAGAGTTGATTGATATACTCGCCGCGCGCGCTACTACTGTCGGGGCTTTCAAAGTGGCCCTGCGACCCAACGTAGCCGACGCTCAGGATGAGGTTTTGCGTGACTTGCTGCTGAAAGCCAAAGTTGTAATTGATGTACTGCGGCGCGCGGCCACCGTAGTACGGATCGCCGTAGGCGACGCTCTGCGGTGAACCGGTGTAAGGGGAGATCGTCGAGTATCCCAGCGCGTAGTTGGGACCGGCGGCGACACCGACTGGGGCGGTATAGGCAGGATAGGGCTGATCCAGTTCGTACTGTGCAACCCCGTTGGTTGAAGACGTCTTCGGGGAGGCCTGGAAGCCGAGAATACCAGTGCCGTTCTGAGAGATGGCGCTGCCGGCAACGGCGTTTCCGTGCGTGTACATGACGCCCCAACTGGCACGGAAGACTGTTTTCGGAAGAACCTGGTAGGCGAGGCCGAGGCGAGGACCGAACTGTTTCTTGTAGTTGTTGACCGGCGTGCTGCAGTTGCAGGTGTTGGCGCCGCTGCCCGCGAACTCGAGAACGCCCGCGGTTCCAGAGGCATTCGTCCCGGTGGGATTGAAGAACGAGAGCACGTTGTGGGCTTCCTGGTAGCTCGGATAATAGTCGTAGCGAAGCCCAAGATTCAGCGTCAACTTGGGCGATATCTTCCAATCATCCTGAACGTACGGCGATATCGGACGGAAGCGCGCACCCGTCTCCAGAACCGCATTCTGCGTCAGGCTGGCGGCGTCGATCTGGCCGACCAGGAAGCTGGCGTAAGAGAGACCTTGACCCGTATTGATGGTGGTTCCGGTGGTGTAGCCGGCGGTCTCGGAGGTGTTGGCCGCGAGCAGTAACTGGCTGCTGCCGCCAGTATCGAGAATGTACTGGTACTGGAGCCACGCGATCTGGGCGCCGAATGTGAGCAGGTGCTTGCCGAAGTCCCACTGGTAGTTGTCGATAATGTAGTAGGCGTTTGAAATCTTTCTGCTTCCAGTGTCGCCCCCCCACTGGGTGGGTCCATCGGTCCCGGCGAAAGTGACCTCGGGGAACGAGGTGGAGGCCTGACCTGCTGGAACACCCGTGATTCCCAGGGTCGACGCGGCCCAAGCCGGATTGTTGTTGCCGAGGTTGAAGGATGGGCTGTAGTACCGGGCAAAGCCGAACTTGAACTGGTTCACCATGTGCGGGTTAATAGTGTAGGTATCTTCGAAGATGTCGGTCTTTGTCTTGGGGGCATATCCCTGGCCGTAGTTGAAGGGCAGCGGTCCGTTGTTTCTGCCTGTGGTAGTCTGCGCGGCCGGACCGACGGAGGCTTGACGGCCTGCGGCGATGATGACCGACATAGCGTGTTTCTCGCTGAGGGCATAGTCGAGGCGGCCGGTCGCCGTCCAGTTGCTTAGACCAAAAGGCAGTCCGGCGAGGAAGTTATTGCTCGGATCCTGGTTGGCATACATACTGGCTGGCGGCAACAAGGCGTTCATGGCCTTCGCGACCTGAGAGAACTCAGTGGGGCAAATGACATTCGGCTGAGTGCCGTTGCAGCCCATGAACTGCGTGCGGGTCGATGCATTAGAGCCGGTCGAGGGATCGTAGATTGGGACCGGCGTCTTCAGCGACAAAAACGCGCTGAAGTCGCCGTTCCTCTCCGCTATCGTCGGATAGGTCTGCAGGGTCGGGATCACACCCTTGGCGTAGCGGTAGCCGTCATAGTTGCCGAATAAGAAGAGCTTGTTCTTAATGACAGGGCCACCAAGCACGATGCCGTACTCGTTCATGTGCTCCGCGGGTTTAGTGGCAGTACCCGTGGCGGGGTTGATGAGCGCTGGCGCGTAGAAGCCCCAGGTGTCGAGGTCGGTGTTGCGGAAGTATTCGTACACCGCGCCATGAATCCTGTTGGTTCCGCGTTTGAGATCGAAGTTCTGGACGCCCTGGCCTTCATAGATGGCGGAGTAGCCGGAGGTTTGCACCTGTAACTGATTGACCGCGTCAACCGAGATGGCGGACCAAACGAAGCGATTGTCCGCCTCTTGGGAGACGTTGAAGAAGGGGATGCCCTCAATGTAAACGGAGGCAGCGCCGCCCTTGCTTCCGGATCCGTCGATGGGTCCGGTGTTGTCGGTCGCGTTGTTGTTGGTTTCGTTGTTCTGGACGCCCGGCATCAGCAGCACATAGTCGCTGGCGCGGCGCTGGTCGGGTTGACCGCCGGCGCCCATGGCGATGGGCAATTCGGAATACGTCTCCTGCGGCATGGTGGCGCCGAGCGCGGCGTTGCTGGTCTCGATTTGCTCGGGAGCCTCGGTGACGGTCACGCTCATGCTCTCGCTGCCCAGGGTCAAGCCGATGTTGATCGTCGCCACCTCGAGCGCGTTGACGACCACATTCTCTTGGGTTGTCGTCTTGAAGTCCTTGGCGGTGACGGTGACGCTGTAGGTGTCGGCGTCAAGCGGGGAGAGCGTGTAGTCGCCGGCGGAGGTCGTCGTGGTCGTCAGTTTGGTGCCACGGGTCGTCGATGTGGCGACCACAGTTGCGCCCGGAACCACGGCGCCGGTAGGGTCGGTGACCGTACCCACGATCTCACCTTTACCGGAGAGTTGAGCGGAAGCGGAAGCGCCAAACAGCAGCATGAGAGCGGCGAACAGGACGAACCTGGTCCTAGTTTCAATCTTGCTGAACGTCATTTTGTGCCTCACAGCCAGACGCTCGTATCGTCGAGCGCAAGAGGTCAGACCACCGGGTCTGTCCGACCACGTATAGTGGTTTGGATGAGGACTTGTCAAGTCCAAAATTTGGGCGATAAGAGGCAAAGAAAGAGAGCCCGTCACCGGGCGGCCCGGGAGCGAACTGTGATACTGACTGTGAACACAGTTAGCAGAAACGAGCGTCCGGTAAGCGGCGATACCTCTTGGTCACAAGCACAACAAATCTGTGGTAAATGTCTCGTACGGTGTTAATCTGGCCAATGCGAGACGATTTCGACTCGACCGGAGTTCAAGCCGTGAAGCCTATGCAAACCGAAACCACACATGATCCGGAGTCCCACCTGACCATGCAAGTGGTCAACCACATTCGCGCCATGATCGAAGATGGCACTCTCAAACCCGGAGAGAAGATTCCGCCGGAACGCGAGTTTGCGCAGAAGCTGAAGATCAGCCGCGCCAGCCTCAGAACCGGCATCGGATACATGGCCGCCATGGGAATCATGAAGGTGCGGCATGGAGTTGGCACATTCATCGCCCAAGGCCCACCGGAGATTGGCAAGTCGTCCCTCGGATTGCTCGGCGCGCTGCATGGCTTCAAATCCTGGCAGATGTTCGAAGCCCGCCTGGTTCTTGAAAGCAAGATGGCCGCGCTGGCCGCCGAACGCGGCAAGGAAGAGCACTTCACCCTGCTCGCCGAGGAAGTCGCCGAGATGTACGCCACGGTTGACGATCCGGAGGAATATCTCATCCACGACGTCCGCTTTCATCGCGCCATCGCCCAAGCCTCCGGCAACCCAATCCTCGCCTCTTTGATGGAGACCATAACCTCCGCGCTCTACGACGGCCGGCGCAAAACCGTCGGCCTCACCAGATCGCTCAAAGACTCCGCCGATGTTCATCGCGAGATCTATCGAGCCATTCGCAGCCGAAACCCCGCCGAAGCGCACCGGCTCATGGAACGCCATATCGAGTGGGCCAGGGATGCGCAGGACGACGAGGAGCGTACGGCCTTGCGCAAACGCAAGCCAACGAAAAGAATCCACAAACGGCCAGCCAGTGGTCTGACCTCGCGCTCCGAAGAGTCGCCGAGACGCCCTAGATTTCAAGAAAAGCCAGGGCTCGAATACAGCGACCTCGGAACCCCTATGAGGTAGGTTTGCGAAAACCGCTGGCTGCCGGCGTTTCGTTGGTGCGCATTCTGCCCGCCGGGCGCTACTATTACAGTAAGCGTCTCAGGATGCCCCGATCGCAATGGCCAAGCTCAACGTGTTTGTTTCACTCATCACCAGTGACAACGACTACCAAAAGGAACAAGCGGCTGCCGCCGAAGATGCTGCCCGGCGCGTGGATGCCAGCGTTCAGATCGCATATGCCGGCAACAACGCCGTCGATCAAAGCCAACAACTCCTGCAGGTCATCCAGGACTCGGCTCGGCGCCCCAATGCAATTCTAGTCGCGCCGGTTGGCACCGGAATGCCCCAAGTGGCAGCTGCCGCGGTTGCTGCGGGCATCGGTTGGGGAGTGTTGAATCGCGAAGTAGATTATGTTGCCAAACTTCGCGCGACCAGTCGGGTGCCGATTTTTGCCGTCACCACCGATCAGGAAGAAATCGGAAGAATTCAGGGAAGACAGTTTGGGGCGCTTTTGAAGGAAGGGGGAGCTGTCCTGTATATCGTGGGACCTTCCGCCGGCAATGTCGCCGGGTTGCGCGAGGCAGGGATGCTTTCCACCAAACCTCCGAACGTAAACCCGAAAGTGCTCAGGGGAGACTGGACCGAGGCGGGCGCGTACCGAGCCGTCAAGTCTTGGTTGGCGTTGAGCACATCCCAGCATCTGCATATTCGCGCGATCGGTTGCCAAAATGATGCCATGGCCATGGGTGCCAGGAGAGCCTTCGAGGACGTTCCGGAAATCCAAGCACGGCAAAACTGGCTAAGCCTGCCGTTTACTGGCGCCGACGGCCTGCCGAAAACTGGCCAGGAATGGGTGCGTCGTGGCCTGCTCGCGGCAACGATTATCGTCCCGCCCACCATGGGACTGGCCCTCGAAATCATGATCAAAGCCATCCGCTCGGGCGTACAGCCGCCGCCACGCACCCTCAACGAACCCACTCCCTATCCCCCGCTCGAAGAACTCAAATAAGGAATGAGCCTCCATTGACTGTCTTTCCTGGAATGTGGTATGACCACTGATTCAGAATAAGGATGGCTCTGGTGGCCAAACTATCTTCTCTCTCGTACCGCTGCGCGCTCCCTCTCCTCGTCGCCTCGGCACTTTCCGCCGGTCTATTCGCACAAGACCGGCGGACGGTCTTCGAACCGCACATTCCGCCTGTTTGTACGAAACTTGAGGCCAGCCTCTCGGCTCCGCACGGTCTTCTGAGCGATGCAGACGAACGCCGCATGGATACCGAACGGATTCAGAAGGCGATCGATCAATGCGGGGGCGGCAAGGCGGTGGAACTCCACGGCTCCGGCGAGCGAAATGTTTTTCTCGCCGGACCGTTCCATCTCCAGTCTGGCGTCACTCTGCTCATCGACGCGAACACCGTCCTTTACGCCTCGCGCAATCCGCGCGACTACGACGTGACCCCCGGCAGTTGCGGGATCGTCAATCAGAATGGCCATGGATGCAGGCCTTTTATCCTCGCGGACCACGCACCACGAAGCGCGATCATGGGCGACGGCGCCATCGACGGCCGTGGCGGCGAAACGCTTCTTGGACAGAACACTTCCTGGTGGGACCTCGCTCACCTCGCCAAGATCAACGACACCAAGCAGAACTGCACCCGCATTCTCATCGTCCGCGAGTCGGGCGACTTCATCCTCTATCGCATCACCCTGCGCAACTCTCCCAACTTTCACGTAGCGATCGAGAAGACGAACGGCTTCACCGCATGGGGCGTCAAGATCGACACGCCCGCCACAGCTCGCAACACGGACGGCATCGATCCCTCGGCTTCAAGCGACGTCTCCATCCTCCACTCCTACATCCGCACCGGCGACGATAATGTTGCCATCAAAGCCGGAAGAGCCGGCGCGTCATCCTACATCACCGTTGCGCACAATCACTTCTACTCCGGACACGGCATGTCCATCGGCAGCGAAACCAGCGGTGGCGTCAACGCAGTGCGTGTGTCCGATCTCACCATCGACGGCGCAGACAACGGAATACGCATCAAGAGCGACCCCAGCCGTGGCGGCCTCGTACGCGATGTGGTCTACGAAGACGTCTGCATCCGCAACGTCAGGAACTCCATCGTCCTCACGCCCCATTACACAACCTTCCCTGGCGACCTGTTGCCCGTCTATCGCGAAATCACGCTTAAAGACGTCCACGTCGTGACGCCCGGACAGATCACGCTGGAAGGCCTCGACGCGAAGCACCCGCTGGGCGTAACCCTCGACAATGTCTTCGCAGACGCGCTACCCGCAAGCGCGATCCACGCATCGAACGCCGCCATTACCCTCGGTCCGCGGCTCGGCAATTTCATCCCTGCTGGCGAACTCACTGGACAAGACTTGACGGTTACCCAGCCACCCGGCAGCGCCGCCGGCACGCCCCTCGGGTGCGAGGCGCGTTTCGAGGATTACCCCGCAAATCCAGTTGCACCACGATCCGCCACTGCCGCTCCGCCTGTCGATAACACGCTCTACGTCGCCGCCGATGGCACCGGAGACTTCTGCTCCATCCAAAAGGCGCTCGACGCTGCCCCGGTCAGCGGCGCAACGCTGTTGATTGCACCGGGAACCTATCGCGAAGCCATCTCCATCACCAAGCCCAACATTGAACTGCGTGGCAACAATCAAGACGCTTCCAAGACCATCATCGTGTTCGATAAGAGCGCCGGCAGTTCCGGCGGCACGCTCCACTCGGCTACGGTCGAGATACGCGGAGACAACTTCCGCGCCGAAAACCTAACCTTCGCCAACGACTGGAACGCCACTCACACCCAGGTTCCTGTCGGCTCGCAGGCGCTGGCCGTGCTGGTCGCAGCCGACAAGGCCATCTTCAACAACGTTCGCTTCCTCGGCAACCAGGACACGCTCTACGCCGGCAGCCGCAACTGCGCTCCCGACGGCGAGGCCTGCATTCCCACCCGCCAGTACTTTACCCACTGCTATGTCGAGGGCAACGTCGACTTCATCTTCGGC
>Ga0181530_10005989_pt1 | contig 12157 bp, 9 predicted proteins | sample PEATcosm2014_Bin_42_FD_119769 | JGI IMG/M metagenome (GOLD analysis project Ga0181530, IMG submission 119769) | Peatland microbial communities from MTU Mesocosm Facility, Houghton, MI, USA - PEATcosm2014_Bin10_60_metaG | ecosystem: Environmental > Terrestrial > Soil > Wetlands > Peat | place... | reverse complement strand
TGTCCCTTACCAGCGCGAACACAGTATCGCAAGGCAGCCCATTGTGCGAATTCAGAATTTCCTCCTTGCCTTCCTGCCACCGAAACAGGCCGTCTTGCGTCACTCCCCACACTGAACCGTCGGACTCAACCAGTAGGTTGCGGATTACACTCTTTGCGGGACGGCTCGTGGGCATGATGTCGAGCTGCCCTTGCCTGTATCGGGCCAAGTCTCCAGTTGCCAGTCCCAACCAGATGCCATCCTTCGGATCGGCGGCCAACGACAGAACCCGGGGAATTCGCGGTGGCGCGATTTCCTCCCGGACTTTGGAATCTTGAATGCGAAACAGAGCCGGCTGTGTTGTTGCCGCCCAGATATTGTGATCGAGATCCTCCGTGATCGCGGTGACGACTCCAATCGGTGTGGCGTCGGGCTTGTTCACTGCGCGAAATTGGCCGTGTTCGTAAACGCTCAATCCGTTATCGATTCCAACCCATAGGCGTCCGCCGTGATCCTCAAGTAGCGAGGTGATTAATCTCCCAGGCAACCCATTCTTCGGGCCGATCGCGGAGAATTTTCCCTGTCGCAGAACGTCCAGTGCCCGGCTGTTTCCAATCCATACCGTGCCATCGCGAGCAGCGAACACAGAATCCACGTCTTCCGAGGTCAACCCTTCGCGAATGGAAAAGCTGACCACGGGGGTTTCGTGAAAACGATCAATCCCTCTGGAGCTCGCGACCCAGATATCACCCTCCCTGTCCTCGTAGAACCCCTGCACCGCATCACTCGACAAGCCATCTGCGCCGCCGAAGTGATCCGCCCTGCCGTCGTGAACCCGATAAATCCCTTGATTGCCCGTGCCAACCCATAGCCCGCCGTCGCGATCTCTCAGCATGGCCGAGATCTCGATCTGAGTCCCGTCCATTCCCGGCAGGACGTAGTCCTTCCAACCGCCCTCCGATAGCTGCTGAAGTCCTAGCCCTTTCCCCGAGCGCTTCATGCCCACCAGTACTGAACCATTGTCACCGGCAGCGATGGCTCCAACTCCGGCGAGCCCCTTGGCTTGCATCAGGGCTTTGTCGATGTACGTCTTGGATTCGCCAGGCTTCCACCGGCACAGTCCCAGCGAGCCGCCCATCCATAGGTTTCCGAGCGCATCCCTGAAAAGCGGCTGGGCATAGGTGAAGGAGATTCCATCGCCCGCACCGTGGCAGCGCAACGCGCCTCCCGTTACTTCGCAGACTGGACCTGCGTCATCGCGCACCTGGCTGCGCGTAATCCAGACCGTGCCTCCAGGGTCCTGCAGAATTGTCTCAACAAACGCGGGAGACCCTGAAATATTGACCAGTTCGAGATGATTCCATTTCGCTAGTCCCCTTGAGGTCCCAATCCACAAATTCCCATCGCTTGCGCCAAGCAGCGAGTGGATACGCGTGCTGGGCAGTTGTTTCCCGTCCGGCGCCGTCCACGGAACAAATCGCACGCCATCAAAGCGCACTAATCCGCCCTCGGTACCGATCCACAAGTATCCATCTGTAGTCTGGGTGATCGCTTGTGGTGTTCCGCTGAAGAATCCATCCTGAATCCGCCAGGCCGTGTGCGCGTACTGCGAAATCTGCCGGTTTGGGTCGAGAGCGCCAGCGGGGACCGTGAAGGATACTGCGAAGAACCAAACTAGGAGCGCTGGAAAGCAGCCTCGCTTGATCGCTTGTAGAGCCACAGCTTGGATGGCGTTGGCGGTGCTAGCGCCTCCCATGTAGCGTTCGTTCTTGGAAAGGTCTTTCTCGCCAGGTTGCAATGGGCACGTCTTTGTTGGCCGGAGTTCCTGCATTACTTCTGCCGACCTGCCGCTTGCGCTCGGTGGCAGGATCGAAGCGCTCTCGAACACGCTAGCGCTCGATCTGGCAAACGTGAATTTTACACCAGTCCCGAAGAGGCGATTGTTTGCGATTGGACCCGCGAGCTTTCGATGGCTCTCCGTTGTGAGGGCCCATTTCCCGCTCTTTGTCTCGCGAATTCTCGGAAATTTCCGAGATAGTTGGGAGCTTCGACACACGCAAATAGACCTGCTTTCAACGAGTTGAAATTGGAACAGTGGTTGCATCGCCAAAGACTGAACGTGATTCACCAAACTTAAGGAGAAAATCAATGACAGAGTTAATCAACAAGATCAGCGGGTCAATTGCAGAGTTGCCTGAAATCCACAGTGCGCGTGTCCATGAAAATGACATGGTATTGGGCAGTTTTGATGGCTCGGGCTACAACCTCACTTACATGAATGCGCACGACAAGAACGTCGCTCATCATCACGAAACCTACGATGCAACCCTATGCTTTATATCCGGTGCCGGCAAGGTATTGGTTGACGACGCATTCTTGGAATACGGCAAAGGATCGTGGTTCAAGGTCCCGCGCGGGACAAAGCATCAAATACTTCCCGATTCAAATACGTTGATGCTGACTATCCAAAATCCGGCAACCACCTTTACCGAGAAGGGATGGGGAGACATCGTCTTCGACGAAAAGCTCTATTAGTGGGCTGGCATCGCTGGGGATGAGCGACTTGTACATAACTAGATCAATTTGACTTTGCGATGCCATCACTGATTCTCATTCCCGGATTGCTTTGTGATCAAACGCTGTGGGGTGCGCAGATCGATTGTCTCCAGAGTCAGGCGGACATTACAGTGGCCGATATAACGGAGCAGTCAACCGTGTCCGCAATGGCGGCTGACTTGTTGGAAACTGCCCCCGATCATTTCTGCCTGGCGGGGTTTTCTCTGGGCAGCCAAGTCGCGCTGGAGATCATGAGGATTGCCAAAGATCGAGTGAAGAGGTTGGCATTGCTAAGCGCGACTCATGGCGGGCTACTTCCTGCCGCGGAAGCAGCCATTCGCCATGCGGTCGAAATGATCGAAGAACGTAGCTTTGACCAATATCTTGATGAGGCCTATCCCGGTTATTTTGCTCACGGAGCTGACGATGCGACGTTTAAGCGCGTCTTCGTAACGATGGCCCATGCTGTAGGCGAGCAGGCGGGCCTGCGGCAGATGCGAGCGCTGCTGGCGATCAGCGCTCCGTTTACGAATCTCAATCGGATTGATTGCCCGACTGTAATCATCGGCGGCCGAGACGACCACCGGACCACGCCGGAAGCGCATCGGCGACTGGCGCAGGAGATCTCGCGATCCAAGCTGGTGATCATCGATGGTGCGGCGCATTTCACGCCGGTCGAGCAGTCCGGCAAGGTGACTAAAGCTCTGCGAGAGTGGATAAGACAGTAGCTAAGAGAGGGAAGCTAAGGGTTTGAAAGGTCAGCACTAATAGGGTGATGAAAATGAAAAATGAAATGTGCCTTGCTCTCATAATTGTTGCGATACTCCCGGCTTACGCGCAAAAGGCGACGAGTCCGAGTTGCCCCGCCGACGGGGAACCAGTAACTGTACTGGCCCAGGACTATGCTGCCCGCGTCGACGGATTGCTTCAAGACGTTCATGCCAGCTTGCAAAGGATCTCCGAGCGCGTGGAAGCCGGGAGCCTGACGCCACCACAAGCACAGGAATTGAAGCTCGCGGCAACGCGGGACGCGATCGCTCGTCTGGATGCACTTTCCGCGGTCTACGACGCGCGGCTTCAGTCGAAGGACAACCTTGGCGGCGAGACCGAATCGGCGGGTCATGTCTCCGCCGCCGATAAAGCGGAGCACACCACACCGAACGCAAGGGGCACGGTCAGCATGGAGGAACTCAGGCGAGAGGCGGCCGCTGCGGCTGTGACGCCGCGCGCTGGGGAGGCCGCCGATGACAGTGATTGAACACGTGCTTTTCCGGCCGATCTTGCCAATCAGGCAGTGCTGGGCTGTGCCCAGCCGACTTCTATACCACGTAGCGAACCGAACTCACTTGCAGCTGCTACGGATGCGATTCTTTCAGTACTTGCGAAAGCTCGCTCCGCGTGCGTTCTGCCCGGAATTTTGGTGGCCCGTACAGGACTGCAATCCCAATTACTTGCTCTTGTGAATGCCTCCCGGCTGCCTTTCGCGACGATGTTCATGGCGAAATCTGTGCTTGATGAGCAGCATCCCTCGTATATCGGGATGTACGACGGCAAACTAATGAATCACGGTGTTGGCGCCTTTGTGGAAGGGTGCGACTGCGTGCTAGCTATCGGCACAATCTTCACCGATTTCAACACTGGCGCCTTCACGGCGAACATTGACCCGGACAAATTGATTAGCATCGGCCATCATCGGGTGCGTATTGGATCAAACGTCTATCCGAACGTTGAGATAAAGGTCATTCACCGTGCGAGCCAGATGTTTCGGAGCTTCCAGTTTTCCCTCGACAAAGGCCTCGTAGATGACCACCTTCGCTGTGACATCGGTCAGTTCGCTTCTCTGCCACGCCTCCACCTGCTTCCGTATCGGCTCGAAGTTTCGCTGCATTCGATCAACGCCAGCTGAGATGCAGTCGATGAGGGAAAACGACTTTGAGTGTTTGGCGAGCACCGGCGTGAACACGCCTGAAACAATGTTTCCAAGTTAGGCGTCCACTAAATCTGGACTTCCTCCAAGCCTCCAAGCCAGCTTTTTTTCCGCCTGACTCACGGTCGGAATGGAAGACGGGACAATCGTTGAGCATGAGGTTCAGTCCAAAGCGCTGGATGTGCTCGGCTTCTTCGATCGTTCCGGCGCAATCGTAGTCAATTGACTCACGAGTATGACAAAATCTGGCAGTCTGATTACCTGCTCATCGGGCTTTGACGGCGCGACGCGCGCGATTTCGGCGGCTACAAGGTGCCGCGCCTTCCTCCTTATGCCCCGTTTGATCCGCATCAGCCTCAGATGTTCGTGCTGTTTTGCCTCTGGTTCATGACTCCACTTGTCCGCGAGGTTTATCGAGATTTCCGTGTCCTCGCTGCTTCCTTCAGTGGCGAACATGCATGCTCCAGGATGTACTTCACTTTGTGGACATTTCCGACCGAAACCTGCGCAACTCGGGCAATCTCTGTTCTCGAATTGACCTTTTCAGCTTCTGTCAATTTTGACAAACCCTTGCCGCGGCCGCCCGACTGCTGATTCAGTACTGCCTTTTCATGGAAGTACGGTTCTAGGTCGAGTGCTAGCTCGATCCGGGAGGCTGCCTCGTTTGCTCTTACTGGTTCCAGTTGCCGAGCTCGTCTTGTCCGCTCTAGTCCGCCGCCATTTCTTGTGCTTCTCGCCGCGCGCTTTCCTGACCGACCTGCAGCAGCTCAGCGTCGGAGCTTTCGCGCCGCAGTTCGGCTTCGAGCGCTGCCAGTTGGGCCTCAATGTCCTGCTCGGCTTTGCGTTTACGAATGACCTCCTCGCGATAACGGCGAAGGAAGTAATCAATCGTTTCGATTCTGATCTTGATCGACCCGGAAGGCTTATTCTCGTCAAGATCTTTGAAGCAGAAATACGGCGTGCCCGACTGCTCAATGATGCCTTCCACAACGCCGTAAATGGGCGCGTCGTGTCCACACTTGAAGCTGGAAATTTCCAGCGCCACCAGATTGGGATGCCGCGCCGTGTACTTCGCCGCCCAGACCTTGTGGTTGGTACTGCAGGAATAGGAGTTTTTCCAGGCATCGCTGATATCGAGCGGACTGCTGATAACCCCCGCCCTCACTTCGTCGCCAAAGAGCCGCTCCAGCATATCCTCGTCGAGCGGCAGAGTGTTCTGCGAGAAGATGGGATAGCCGAGCTTCTGGAATTCGTCCAGAATCTCGTGGTTCAGCCCGGGATCGTGATGATAAGGCCGAGCGAGCATGACGATGCCAACGCGGTCTTCGCGCTCCAGTTGATCGAGCACCTGCCGCGCGCGCCGGCGAATGCTGTTTTCATATTCTTGCAGCGCCACAAATCCGGATTCGACGGCGCGATCGTTTTCTTCTTGCGACAGGCCCATGACCGGCAGCCAAGCCTGCAGCATTTGGAAAGCGAAAAGTTTGCGGTCGGCGAAATTGAGCACCGGATCGATATATTTCACGTTGTGCTCGGCGAATACGTCGTTCTCTTTTGTAAATGCCGCCTTCACCGTTTCCGGCGTTGCGGTCACAGTAGGACAGGCATTCGAGCCCTGCAGTTTCACCAACGGACTCGAAAGCACGTCATACATCGGGAAAAAGATCGCGTTCAGCGGCTTCTTGCGATGCTTCTCCTGAATCAGGTTGTAGACATGTGAGATTCCGATCTTCGCCGGGAAGCAAGGATCGATCGCGCCGCGGCTGGCTCCGGCGCGATACAGTTCCGAACTCGTGTAGTCGGAATAGATGATGTTCTCAGGTTGCACTCCGAGACTCTCAAAATAAGCGTTGAACAGCGGCGCATACACGTAAATGTTCAAGACCCGCGGAATCCCGATGCGCAGTTTGTTTCGATTCTGCATGAGAGCTACTCGTTCTTTCGCCCCCTTTGTCCAAACCCGCGCCGGGACCGGATCAGCAACGCTCTTGGCGTTCGTTGGACGAAACACTTCTTTCGAAGCGATATCGACAAAATTTGGATGTTGATCGCGAATCTGGTCCAATCCGGCCTTGATGTCCTTCATGTCGTTAAGGTCTTCCACCGTTCCTTTTTCGCAGGTGGCGATAATCAGCCGCTGTTCGCCTTGCATGAGCGGAACCTTGGTGACCTTTTCGATGGGAACCATATTTCTGACAGGTTCGGTACGGATGTCGATGAAAGTTCGCAAGCAATTGTTCTTGCAGAAATAGCAGCGAGTAGCCTCGTTGCGCGTGGTGCGGTACTCGATTCTTCGCACGGAATCCAAGCCGATGAAGGTTGTCCGCTGGCCGTTTCGCCACAAGCGCAGCGATTCCTGAGCGGCGCCGATCGCGCCCGATTCTCCGCAATGCTCATGCACGATAATCTCTGGTTGCTTGCCAGCCGCACGGAAGCTGTTGCGGATAAAATCCACTTCCGCTTTGACAACGGCCAGGTTCTTTTGCGTTCCGCCCTGCAAAACAAAGCGCGAGCCCAACGCCGCGAGATTCGGGATGCTGGCGACATAAAGAAAAACATTCTTCGGCAACACCGCCGCAAGGCCGGCAAGAATTTCCTCTGCCCGCCAGCCCTGGCGCTGAAAATTCACGATATCGGATTGCATAAACACCGCGCACCCATAGCCAAACACCGGCATAGATTGCGCGGAAAAAGCCAGATCCGCATATTGCTTTACGTCCAGGCCGAAGCCCTCTGCCGTGGACTGCAGGAAATAACCATTCCCCGCCGAGCACTGGGTATTGAGCTTGAAATCTTTCACCCGCCCGTTGTGCAGAATGATGATCTTGATATCTTGTCCGCCCACGTCCACAATTACGTGCGGATCTTCATAGAATTTCAGCGCCGATTCCGTGTGCGCGACGGTCTCAACCAGCGCCACGTCGGCCTTGAGAACATCTTTCAGAATGTCTTTGGCATACCCGGTAGTCGCGACTCCCAACACTTCGAGCTTGGCATTTTGCGCCTCGACCTGGCCGCGCAGGCTTTCGAACATCTCCATCGTGTCCTGAATCGGATTCCCGTTCGAGAGCTGATACGATTTGCAAAGGATGTCGCCGTTTTCGTCCAGCAGAACCGCTTTCGTCGAGGTTGAACCCCCGTCAATTCCGATGAACCCGGCAATCGTGCTGCCTTTCTGAAACACCGCTGGGGTAAATTTCTTGGGCCGGTACGATTCTTTGAAAAGATCGAACTCGTCGCGATTCTCGATGAGCCCCTTGCCGCCAGACTTGGCTTTCTCCTCCTGCCGTCCGAAGTCGATGTAGTGAATCAAATTGTCATAACCGCGATAGCAACCGATGCAGTCGTCCTCAGTGCGTCCAAATTCAATCGCACCCAGAGCGGCAAAATATTGAGCGTTTTGCGGAACCTTGATCAGATCTTCGGGCTTAGCCCCGTCTGGAATCGCCACCTTCCGCTCCTGCCACATGCGCGGAATGTTTGCCTGCCACGCCTCGCGCATGCCGCGAATGAAGGTATTCGGTCCGCCCAGCAGCAGCACATGCGGCCGCAAGGTATGCCCGCGCGTGAGCACGCTCAGGTTCTGCAGCACAATGGCTTCAAACAGTGACGCCATCAGTTCGTCCGGCGGTGTCCCAACCTTTTGCAAGCCGTTGATGTCGGTCTCCGCGAACACTCCGCATTTGCCCGCGACTTTGTGGAGTTTGATGCCGTGATACTTCTGCTCAGCCAGTTCAGCGATGGGAATTTTCAGCTTGGCATTTATCTTGTCGATGACGGCGCCCGTGCCGCCAGCGCACTTGTCGTTCATCGAGGGGATCTTTTTCTTTCGTCCCGTTTCTTCGTCATCCTTGAAGACGATGATCTTGGCGTCCTGTCCGCCAAGCTCGATGACCGAATAAACCTCAGGGTGCAACTTCTCGACTGCCAGAGAAACCGCCGTGACTTCCTGCACAAATTTCGCGCCGATCTGATCGCCGATCCCTCCGCCGCCCGACCCAGTCATAAACATACGGGTATTGTGGGCGTTGATCCCAGCTTCCGCCTCCATCCGCTTCAGAAACTCCAGCGTCTTTTCCGGCTGTTTGGTTTCATGGCGCTGATAGTCTTGCCACAGCACTTGGTCGCTGGCGGCATCAACCACTACCGCCTTCACCGTGGTTGAGCCCACGTCGAGCCCCACCAGAAACTTGGTGTGATGATCGTGCGGCTTTGGCGTCAGCTTGGGAGCCTGGGGTTCGAGCGGCGCGATCTGAATCAGCGGCGAACCTTTGTGGTCGTGCATTTCTTCCTCTCTAAGCTTTGGAAGGGGCACGCCTTTTACGCGCGCCCAATCATCATCATACGGTGACGGTGGTTTGGTCACCGTGACCAGATTGCGGCGGAAAAGACGCGCCGGCAAATCAGTCGCCGCTCGCGGCTGCCGGCATCGCCACCGAAACCCGGCTCCGTTTCCAGAACCGCGTCTGCTTATGCATCCGATCGTTCACGTGCAGCACGAATTGCGCCGCCGTTCCCGCAATGCCCTCGCGGTGTGGCACATGATAGAACGGCCGCTTCAACTCGGGATGTTCCTCGACATACTCGCGGATTTCCTTCATGCTCTTGCCCGTCGATTTGAGGCACTGCTCGAATTCCGTCTTCGCTTTCACCTTGGCTTCCCCAAGCGCCATCTGCACGCGGCTGTGTGCATTGACCTCGCCTTCACCTGAAGTCTCAATCGGAAGGAAGATCATGTCTTTGAATTTATTGATCACCGCCGATTGCACTCCGTCCGACTGCGACGAAGGCATGCAACCGAACGGCTTGAGCGCCAGCACCATGTGGCAGAGTTTATGCACGGTGTAGTAGACGTTCTTGCCAACTTCCAGGTGCCCTTCGCCGCCACGCACGAACTGGTTGTAGAAGGGATGCGCCATCTCCGCCAATTCGGTTTGCGGCACCAAATGGTGCGTGATTCCCCCGAGTTGCTTGATCGTGCGGTGATAGAAGAAATTCCACATGCGCTCGCCCGCCCCGATCCCCCAGAGCTTCTTGTGTAACCCGATGTAGTTGGCGAAATTCTTCTTCACTTCGTACCACTCCGGATTCCGGTGCGGACGATTCACCGGCCATTTCGCTTTGGCGTGCGCCTTCGCCTGGTACATCAGGTAAGCCACCCAGGTTGCGATAGGCTCGACCAGCACTTGCGCGCCCTCCCGCTCCAGAAAATCAAACATGTGGAAGTTGCCGTCGCCCTCCGTGATTTGCGCCCAAAACTCGCCGGTGATTTTGACCAAAGGCTTCACTCGCGTGCGGTCCACTTCGATCGAGTTCATCCTTTCACGGGCAGAGTGAAGAGCATTCAGGTAATCTTTTCCCCACATATGCTCATGCCATTTGCCAAACACGTTAAAAGTGTTTCGCAGAATCTTGTTGCTCTTGAATTTCGGTTTCGCCCAGTCCGGCGCACATTGTTCAATCTCAAACGAGGTGCGATTTTTCAGATCCTCGCACAAGCCATCGACCGCCTGGCGAATGACGAGGTCGGTTTCACCTTTGTTCGCTTCATAGGGACGAATTTGGTAGATGAGATCGTTGATCACATCGCCCAGATGCATGGCATTCAGCATTCCAAAGCCGAAATCCACCGTGAATTTCAGGCCAGGCTCTCCTGACGCCGCTTTGATCCCGTCACTGTCTTTGAACAGCAGCACCCGGAAACCGTCGAAGCCCGCGTTCTTCAGTGCAAAGCGATATTCGGCCTCATACATGCCGAAGCGGCAGGGACCGCAAGAGCCCGCGGTGAAGAAGACGAAATTATCCAGAATCTGCTGGCGCGGCAGGCCCTCCCTCTCCAGAAATTGCAGATACTGCACCAGATTGCCCACCGTGAAATACGTCGGATTGCACTGCCCGTTATTTCCGAATTCCTTGCCGGTCTGAAACGCGGCGACATTGGGCACGGGCAGTTTTTCGCAGCGATAACCACAGCCCTGAAAAACGGCGCGGATCAAGTCTTCGTGCTTCCAGGTAAAGCCGCCGAACAGAATCGTCACGTGCTTGCGCTGTTCGGCGGTAAAAGCCCGCTCGATCGGACGATGGAAATGTTCGGGCGCGTCAAGTCCGGCAATCTTGCGCAGGCGCACGCGTTCTGCTTCTAGGCGCTTCTTGATTTCCGAGTCGTTTTCAATCTGGACGAAATTCGTCGCCATAAGTTCCTCCGGCTGTGTGCTGAATGTTGGCGGTTTTAAAAGTGGCTTTACAGGTGAGTGTTGGAGGATAGGCTGATCGCCGGGTTGCCTGCCACGGAGCGAGTATAACAGAAGGCAGAACCCAAGGAAGGCTGGGACGAGAAATCCTCCCCATCACTTCCGAGATGCTAGCGAACTGCATCCGAACTCCAAAACATTGGCTAGGAGATTCGAAGTCTTACACCGGCGGAACTGCAGCGAGTTCCGCAAGCGCCGGATTTTGCAATAAAACCTGAGATGCCAGAGCCCAAGAACCGGTTGCCCTAAGTTTTCCACTCAAGGACGAACTGAATATCCACCCACAACCTCTTTTCTAGCAAAAATTGTGTTCCGGTTCAAATGGGTCCGGTGCATGCGTAGTGTCCTAAGCACTCATCTACTGGCCGACGAGTACAAGCGACGAGTAAAACCACCACGCCGCTCCCTATTGCACCACCACCTGAAAAGTGGTGGGCGGCGGTGGCGAAACGCTCCCACTGGTTGCGGTCAGTGTGACAGTGTAAGTGCCTGGGGGCGTTCCGAGATTGGAGGGTCCAGTGCCGCTACTTCCACCGCAACTGACGATCAGGACGACGATCCCAAGCAACAGCAGAGCAAGCGGCGCCCTCCTCCGCCATCCGGGAATCGCGAACACGAAGACACCGGCCAACACGCCGAAGCCGAATATGCCGGTAGTCACTGCCCGGATGGCGCCCGCCTGGGGTGCGGTGGTAGTGATCGTGACCATTGCGGTTACGGGATTCGAATTGGTGATATCAGCAACTACAGCCGGGCAAGTCGATTCCGTCATCGATGCGGGAAGAGTACAAGCTATGTTCACCTGCCCTGTGAAGCCGCCAGTGGGGGTCACGGTTACTTTGGTTGTTCCTGACTGTCCGGGAGCAGAAATCGTCACGGTGGTGGGATTAACTGAAAGTGTGAAGCTGCCCGTAGGGGACGTGACAGTGAGGGCAACGGTGGTGGTCGCCGTCAGACTTCCTGACGTGCCGGTGATGGTCACGGTCGTCGGCCCACCGACGGTTGCCGAACTGCTCGCCGTCAGCGTCAAGGTACTTGTGGTAGTCGTGCTGGACGGGTTGAACGCCGCGGTTACACCACTCGGCAGGCCGGACGCCTCAAGCGTTACGCTACCCGTGAAGCCGCCCGAAGGAGTCACAGTGATCGTGCTTGTGCCCATGCTTCCTTGCACGATGCTCAAGCTGATGGGGACGGCTGAGAGCGTGAAGCTGGGACCAGTCCCCGTGACGGTAACCGCATTGATGCCGGTGGCCGGATTGTAGTTGTCATCGCCCGAATAGGCAGCCGTCAGCGTGTCCAGGCCAACCGCCAGCTTCCCAGCAGGAACGTTGATCGTCGCGCTGACCGCCAAGCCGCTTTCGGTCAGCGGCGTGGCCGAAGAGGAGTAGCTGCCGCTGGTCAGTGTCACCGTGCCGGTGGGCCGCCCCTCGCCGCCTCCGCCGCC
>Ga0181530_10005986_pt1 | contig 12160 bp, 8 predicted proteins | sample PEATcosm2014_Bin_42_FD_119769 | JGI IMG/M metagenome (GOLD analysis project Ga0181530, IMG submission 119769) | Peatland microbial communities from MTU Mesocosm Facility, Houghton, MI, USA - PEATcosm2014_Bin10_60_metaG | ecosystem: Environmental > Terrestrial > Soil > Wetlands > Peat | place... | reverse complement strand
TCTGGTTTTTCGAATCGGTCTCGGTAGCGGTGAGGCGCACGACTTTGGACTGCACGCCCGTGGCATTCGGATCGAAACTCACGCTGGAGGAATCGAAGGTAGTTCCGGTAATGGTTCCTTCACTCGCGGTATAGCGTATCGGCGTGGCGGTAGCGCAATCCGAAACCGTGTCCGTGGCGTTCAGCGGAAGCCTGTCGCCGTAATTGATCGTCGCCGGTGAAACGGTGAATCGCACCGTCGGAGGCGCGAGCGTCTTGACAAGAACGTTCAGAGTGGGGGACGTACCGGTCATGCCACCCGCGCTCGCCGTGACCCGGACCGCCTTGGTTCCGGAACCGTTCGTCGTAGGCAGATTATAGGCAGCACCGGTTCCACCGGGAGCCGCCTGATTGTTGACGAACCACTGGTAGGCAAGCGTCGCGCCCGGAGGCCCGCCGGTGGCGGTCGCTCTCAGCTGAATATTGTCGCCGGGGCAAACGTCCCGCCCGCCCTGAATAGCCGAAACCTGTATCGGCGGCGGCGGTGGTGGTGGTGGCGGCGGTGGCGCGGCTACAACCGGCGGGGGAGGCTCGTGGAATCCGCCGCGATACGCCAGTTCCACGGTAAACCGCCACGCATTTTCCGCGCGTTGAGTAGGGAGAAAGAGGGAACCCGGTACGCCAGGCATGTTGGGGAGGCCGAAATCCGGCGTTGGCGTATACAGGCCCATCAAGTCGATGCGCGTCTCCCATTTGTGGGTCAGGGGCATCTTTATGCCAATCCCGTAATCGAACCCAGGCTCTGCCTTTGGATTGAGAGAGGCCGGCGTTATGGCCTGTATTCCAGTGGTCGGCTGCACGAGGCTGCTCGCCTTGCCCGGATCGTAATATACGCCGGTCGGCCCAAAATCCACGAATGGGCGGTATCTGGAAGTGCGGGGCGTCAGATAGAACAGACCATGGATCGCGAACTGGAAGTTGTACTCGTTAACGCTCGCATACCCGCTGCCGCCGTAGGGCAGAAGATCCAAACGGTTGAATCCGGTGCCGAAGGTTTCTTCGATGCCAAAGTACCGGCCGAGATCCTGTGTCGCACGGAGGCCGATAATGGGTTTGGGCAGAAGCAGGTGATTCTGAGCCGTGGTTTCCTGGTACATCTGAAACCATTGCGTGCCGAAGAACGCGCCGATTTCCCAAGTGGAATATTCGCCTTCGTCGCTGAACGGTTTGGCCGCGTTCGTGCTTTGGGGGAGTGCCGGACCAGCCGTTACGAGCACTGCCGTGACCGCAAGCAGAATAGTACTCCATCGCGACCGGTTGAATTCGGACATCGTCGTCATTTAGGTTCACTACCTCCTCGAAATTGAACTGCCGTACTTCCGGGTGCGGGTATCAAACATACATTGTGCCTCATTTATCAGAGCGTTGGGGCCGCAAAGTGCGGAAACTGTGCGACTTCCACCCGACGCGGGTCGAATGCGTTGAACGATACCCCACGCCTGGGGAAAAGGGCATACAGGCGATCCGGCAATTCCGGGAGCACCATAATCGCCGCAGGCCACACCCTGGCATCGCCGTCGTCTTCCAGCGACAGCCAGTTCCTGCCGCCGTCAGTGGAGCGAAAAACCCGTCCATCCTGCGCGGCAAAAGCTTCGCCCGCCCGGGTGGGATGAAACAAAACGACACTCACGGTGTCGGTTGAAAGCCCGTCGGCTTTCGTCCAGGAGCCGCAGCCGTCGGTGGAACGGAACAAGCCCGCGGAGGTTGCCGCGAGCGCTGTGTGTGCCTTACCCACGTCGAAAGCGAGGCCATACCAGACGGTGGATGACGCAGGCTCGCCGCATCTCTTCCATGTGACGCCCGCGTCGGCGCTGGCAAAGGCTCCCTGCGCGCCGATCGCCGCAACCGTGCGATCGCCCGATAATTCGAGCGACGAAAAACCGCCCTCGGCGCCGGTGGCCGCCGATTCCCAGCCGCCCCCGTCCGCGCTCCGGAACAGGCCGCGATCGGTCGCGGCCAGAAGCGTATCGTGCGGAAGAGCCAAAATGGCGGTAAGGCGGCCGGATGCGGGGCCTGCTTTCTCAGCCCAAGTCTTGCCGTAGTCTTTGGACTTCAGCAGGCCGTGATAGCCCGCGGCGTACAATGTGCTCCCCTGATCCGGCGCCACAGTCATCAGGCGAATTTCCTGCCCGGGGGGTTCCGCGCCCGCGCGTTGCCATCTTAGCCCGAAATTTTCCGTTCGATAGACACCGCCGGAGCCGGGTTCGAATACGCTGTTGGTATAAAGCACGCCGCGCGCGCCCGTCAGCACGGTAAAACTACGGTTGGTGAAACCGAAATTGGATTCGCGCAAGGTTCGGCCACCATCGGTGCTCAGCATCAGCCCTCCCGTCGTCGAAGCAAAGAAGATGCGTCCGGAGACGGCGGGGTCGAATGCGATCGACCGAACGGCCTCGGAGCTGACCGGGCGCCAGGATTTACCACTGTTTTCGGACCGCAGAAGGCCTTCCGTGGTCCCCGCGAAAACGACGCCGGGGTGGCCCGGGTCGAGCGCCACAAACCAGGTGCGAAACGCGCCTTTCGGCGTCGGCAGCTTGTTCCAGTGGCCGGCGCTGTCCGAACTTTGGTACAAGCCGCTGCAGGCGCTCGCATAGACGGACTTCGGCTGATGGGCATCGACCTGAATGCTGAAGACGTCGGAATCGTCGATCATGCCGGTGTGAATCGATTCCCAGGACGCTCCTCCGTTGGTGGTGCGCCAGGGCAGATGAGTGGTACCCGCATAGACGGTATCGCGATTCAACGGGTCGAATGCCAGCGAGACCACGGGGCGCAGCTCCTCGTTGCCGGGCGGCGAAATCTGCACCCAGTTTTCGCCTGCATCGAGGCTCCGCCAGATCCCATCCGCTGTCCCGGCGGCGATAACGTCCGGCTTGGAAGGCCAGAGAGCCAGGGACCACACCGCTTTGCCCCTGGTGGCGGGCAGCAGTTTCCAGGACTGGCCGGCATCGACGGTTTTGTATACGCCCGATGTCCAGGGGCGATCGCCTTCCATACCGGCGTACCATGTGCCGGTCGACCGCGGATCGACTTCGAGTGCGTGCAGGGTGCCCGAGAGTTGTCCTTCAAAAGGAATATTGCTCCAGGAAGCGCCGCCGTTCGAGGAAGTGAACAAAAGGCCGTTGTGCGCGCCCGCAACGACAAATCCGCGCGATTTCGGAACCACGCGAACCAGTTCCGCATCGCCGCCAAACGGCCCGGTGGCTCGCCATTCAGCGTACGCGATCTCTCGCGTAAGCGCGCCTGTCAGAGTGAAAAGGAGCAGGAGCGGGGCAGTTGCCGCTCTCGGCATTACTCTCCGCAAGGCTCCGGTTTTCCTAGTCATTCACAGTTAGTATGCGTACGGATCGGACCCTGACCAGGTTGCAATTACACGGCCAATTACTAAGTCTAGTCTTGCATAGAATCTTCGCAAAATCACTACTTTGGCCAGAGGTTATCATGACGAGGGAACAATGATCGTAGCGGGCGCCGGAATCATCGGTCTTTCGTGTGCGTGGCGGCTGGCCCGCTGCAAAATTCCGGTTACAGTTTTCGACGCGGGTGAAGCCGGAGCCGAGGCGAGTTGGGCCGGCGCAGGCATGCTGGCGCCCGGCGGGGAAATGGAGGAAGCCTCCCCTTTGGCCGAGATGGCGCTCAGCAGCCTCGAAATGTATCCGGAGTTCGTCGAAACCCTGCGGGAGGCTTCCGGCGTTCCGATCGACTACCAGCGTTGCGGCGCGGTGGAACTCGCGCTGAACGAGCACGAAGCGGTGGAGCTCGAGCGGCGCGCGGCCCGGCAATCCACCATCGGAATCCGTTCGGAGCCGGCGTGCCATGCGGGCAGCGTTGCGGCGCGATTCTACCCGGACGACGCGCTCGTGAACCCCCGAAACGTCATGGCCGCGCTGCGGACGGCTTGCCTGCGCGCCGGAGTTTCGATCCACGAGCACGAGCCGGTCGTAGAGATTTTTGCGGATGGTTCAGGGGTGCGCACGCTTCGCGACAGCTATTCGGACGACGGGGTTTTGATCGCCGCCGGAGCCTGGAGTTCCGCTCTGACCGCGGGATTGCCGCTGCCGGCGCCGCTGCCGGCAACGACGCCGGTTCGCGGGCATCTGATCGCTTACCAGGCCGAGACAGGTATGCTTGGGACGATCCTGCGGCATCAGAATACCTATCTGCTGCAGAGGGACTCCGGAAGCCTGATCGCGGGATCCTCGACGGAGCGGGTGGGGTTCGACCGGACAATCGATGAAAGCGTCGTCCGGGCCATTCACGCCCGCGCGTCGCGGCTCATGCCGCAGCTGGCGGCGATGGAACCGGTGGAACGCTGGAACGGCTTCCGGCCCGGGATCGAGAGCGGCGTCCCGGCTGTCGGCCGGATTGAAGGCACCGCGATCCGGACGGCGTTCGGGCACTATCGAAATGGAATCCTGCTGGCGCCGGATACGGCCCGGAGAATAGAGAACCTGGTAATAAGTTGAGGAAGAACTCACGCCCAGTGGGGGAAGGGGTTGCCCGGCGCTTTCCGGCACTCGCCGAGCAGCTCGGGAATCCTCTTGCGGCGGCGCAGCAGCGATTCGAAGAGGCGCTCCAGTTGATTTCCGTCGTCCTCCAGCCATTGCGGAGGAATCTGGCGCAGGGCCTTATCGAAGACCTCGGAGGGGAAATTCAGAATCCGGTCCGTCCACGGCTCGAAGTCCGCCAGAGACCGGACGCCATCGTAGACAATGCGCCGGGGATAGAGACCGGCGACGGAGGAATCCGGGAAGTCCCAGTGAGGGCCGTTAAACGCGAATCCGTGGTCGATCATCAGCGCGACGAAGCCGAGTTTGCGGGGAGGGATACCGGGACGCGTCAGCCAGTCCTTCAACTGAGCCCGGAAGAAGATCGATTGCCGGCCGTCCGCATTCGCGACCCAGCGGTCGAAGGCCAGCACGGCCAGGAACTGCTCCGGGTTTGCGACCTGATTGAGCAGGGAGTCGGGAATGAAATCGTAGATGGCCATCGCGTCGGGGTTCCCGGGGTGACGGGAGCCAAAGTGCCAGCCGGGTTTGATACCGGTGCGCCGCGTGCCCGTCTGCAGATGAACTTCGGGGTTTGCGGCAATGAATTCGGGGGAGAGGCGGATAATCTGATGGCCCGGGCAGGAGATCTGCAAATGGGCAAGGATCTCCGCCGCGACGAATTCATTTACGAGAATCCGGCGGTGTTGCGGGTTATTCTGGAACTTGACGATGTAATAGTCGCCGTCGTCCGCTTCCAGCAAGTGCGCCTGTGCGCCGCCTCTCATCTTCCGGATGAACCGGCGGGCGTTCACGGGCATAGGGCTTGCGGGGAGAGTAGATCCACGACCGTGCGCACAGGCCGAGGGGTCCGGTGTGCGCGCTCGATCGAAAAGGAGAGTATCACTTGACACCAGAAGGAACGAAGTCCACGGATGACACTGGTAAGGAAGCCGGCGGAGACAGCGCCGCAAAAGACAAAGATACGGCAAAGAACCGCGATGAAGTCGCGCTCGAATTGATGAAGTTCATCGCCGTGACCACGGGATACGGCAAGGGCAGCAGCACGGCAGCCGGCTTTTCGGGCAAACCCTCGAAGTCGGCGGAAGAGTATGCCGATTCGCTCATCCAGCTGTTCGAAAAGTGCCGCGCAGTGGTCGCCAAACCGGTTTCAAGCGGGACATAAAAGGCAACCGCGACCGGGGCTGGTTGCCGGTGATGCCAGGACCAGCCCCGCGGATTATTGCACTGTTTAACGTACTGCTTAACGGCGGCCCGATTTTTTCGCGGCCTTCTTTTTCGGCGCACTCTTCTTTACCGACTTTTTGGCGGCGGCCTTTTTCGGGGCGGCTTTCTTTACGGCCTTTTTGGGCGCGGCCTTCTTTACCGCTTTTTGGGGCGCGGCTTTCTTCGCTGCGGCTTTTTTGGGCGCGGCTTTTTTGGGCGCGGCTTTCTTCGCTGCGGCTTTTTTGGGCGCGGCCTTTTTGGGTGCGGCTTTCTTCGCGGCTTTCTTCGGGGCGGCTTTCTTCGCGACAGCCTTTTTCGCCGGCGCAGGCGCCTTCTTCACGGCCGGCTTCGGCGATGCCTTGGCGGCCGACTTAACCGGCTTACGCTGGGGCGGCGCTTCGGCCTTCGGCTCTTCGCCGCCAGTGCTTTCGATGATTTCCACCACCACGACTTCCGGCGGAGGCGGAGCGACAGCAGCAGCCGCGAGCTTGCCTAAGAGATCCTCGTCGTCTTCGTCGTCATCTTCGTCGTCTTCGTAGTCGTCGAGTTTTGAGTCCACGTCGTCACCCTCATCGCCGTAGTCGCGGAAATCTTCCATTTCATCTTCGTCTTTGGGAGCGAACTTCAGGTCGTCGAACATCCAATCAGTCTCCTGTTTCGGGCACGGTCTCCATTAGCATACCCCTTTTTGTTTTCCGCGCAACTATGCGATTCAGTCAAAATCGCGCCGATGCACTCACAATCGCGCAACGGTGCACAAAAAAGCAAGAGAGTATTCGATTCAAGGCGGGCGACTCGTCCGGGACCGGCTGCGGGCTAGCGGTTCAGAGAGCTGTTGCGGTTCAGCTGGGCCAGCGTACTGGACGTGGAATGCAGCGGCCGCTTCGCCGATGCCGCGGCGGTGGCCCTGTTCCTTGCCGAGGTGGATCTGACGGGAGGTTTGCCGCCCGCCGTCAGCACGCGGGATGAAGGCCGCGCAGCGCGGGACTTCGCGTTAGCAGCCGTCCGCGGCGTCCGCAAAGCCGGAACAACTTCGTGATAAGCGGCCGGAATCACCAGACGATCGCCCTCCGGGGGTTGGCCGTCTTTCAAGCCGTTGGCCACGGCGATCTGCGCGGGGGAGGCGTTATAAAGGCGCGCAATGGAAGCCAGGCTCTGGCCCGGTTCGACGCGGTGGATGCGCGACGATGCACGCAGCTCGGTCGGCACCAAGTCCAGGCCGGCCGTGATCTGCGCGCCCGTTCCCTTCGGTACCCGGATCTCGAAATTCCCCGGCGCGATGCCGCGCAGCAGCGCGGGGTTCAGCTGCACAAGCTCCGAAGTCGGCGCATCGCCGAGGTCGCCGATGAGTGCCAGACTGGTGGGGGAAGCGGTGACAATGGTGTCGTACTCGACGGGCGCGTCGGGCGTGATCTGTTCCAGCCCGTATTCGGGCGCATTCTTCGCCATGATCGTCATCGCGAGAATGATCGGCACATAGTTCGTGGTCTCGGTGGGCAGGGCGCGGCGGGCGCGAAGCTCCCAGAAATCGGCGTAACCGGTGCGTTCGACCGCCCTTTCGATCGCCCCGGGTCCGCAGTTGTAGGCCGCAATCGCGAGATACCAGTCGCCGAATTCGTTATAAAGATCGTGCAGGTGGTGGGCAGCGGCGCGGGTGGCTTTTTCCGGATCGAGCCGGTCGTCGGAATACGGGGTCTGCTTAAGGCCGTATTCGTTGCCGCGAAACTTCACGAACTGCCACATGCCTTCCGCGGCGGCGCGGGAAACCGCGCGGGGCAGGAAACCGGATTCCGCCTGGGCCAGGTGAATCAATTCCTGCGGAAGGCCCTCTTCGGCGAGAATTTTTGAAATCATCGCGCGATACCTGCCGGCGCGCTCCAGCCCGGCTTCGATCGTCTTATGTCCCCGGCCGTTGAAGTAGTTGATGTAGCCCAACACAATGTCATTGACAACCAGCGGAAGGGCTGAAGCGGTGGTCTTGACTTCGGTTTGAACCTTGTCTTTGATCCGGGGATCGACCGAAAAGGTCATGGTCACGATGTCATCGAGAGGAGCTTTGTCGAAACCCGGATCTTCATCCACCACCGCCGCGCCCATACCGGCAAGATCGTCGCGGTGAATCGCGTCCACCATTTCTTCCAGTTTGGATTCGAAAAGCCGCCGGTCGGTCGGATTGTCGGACGCCGTAAGCATCACATCGATTGCGGCATCGAATTCGGTTCGGGCACGGTCGAACTCGCGATCCTGAAAAGCTTTCCGGCCATTCCTGAATCTTTCTTCCGCCTGCTGGATCAATAGATCGGAGGCGCTGGCCTGAAAGGCCGCGGGTGCGAATCCGATTTCTTTCGCGACTTCTTTCAGATAGGGCAGATGTACGGCATCGACGATCGTTGCCGCGATACCTGTTGTATTTGTATTGGGGGTGCGAACGGCGGCTGGAGCAAAGAACGATGTTTGGAGGTTGGATTGCTGAGAATAGAGGAGTGGGGCAGGTATAAATAACAGAGCGGCGAAGAAAACAATACCAGCGACTTTATAGTTCCGGGTCATTCATTCTCCTCGAGATACAGAAATCCGGGTTTACGAGGTCTCCCCGGGCGCTCGGCCCGTAAAGCGACTCCTCAAGCCTAACCCACCTGTTACAGTTGCGTCAACTCTTGTGTGAAACGATACATGTCGTTTCGACACACCCTGTGTCGTCCCGCCGACACAGCCACAGTACATCGGTTCTATTCTTCTTCCAGTTCTTCCTCGCCGGATCGCGCCGCTTTGGCCGCTGCAATTATCTTATCGGCCTGTAACTGCGGAACGTAGTCGTAATGGTCGAACTCCATGGTAAACGATGCCCTGCCTTGGGTTATCGAGGTCAGGTCGTTCTGGTAATTGAGCATTTCCCCCATGGGGACCTGCGCCCGGATGATCTGCGTTGTGCCCTGCGTCTCCATGCCGGAGATGCGTCCCCGGCGGCTGTTGAGATCGCCCATCAGATCGCCCGCATACTCCACAGGCGCCTGCACTTCGACGTTCATCACCGGCTCGAGCAAAGTCGGCTTGGCGGTCTCCATGGCATTCCGGAATGCTTTTCTGGCCGCAAGCTTGAAGGCGAGTTCCGAGGAGTCGACATCGTGATAGGAGCCGTCATAGACGGTGACTCTGAAATCGACCATCGGGAAGCCGGCAAGGAAACCCCGCTCCGCAGTATCGATTATTCCTTTTTCCACAGCCGGGATATAGTTTTTGGGAATTGAGCCGCCGTGGATGTCGTTGACGAACTCGAATTTCTCTCCACGCGGCAACGGTTCCATCCGAATCCAGCAATCGCCGAACTGGCCGTGACCACCCGTTTGCTTCTTGTGGCGTCCCTGCACGTCGGCGGTTCCGCGGATCGTTTCGCGATAGGGAATCTTGGGCGCTTTCAATGCGACATCCACCGCGTATCGCTTTTTCAGGCGGCTCACCGCGATTTCGACGTGCTGCTGGCCGGTGCCGGCGACCAGGAATTCCTTGGTCTGCGGATCGCGATAGAACCGAAGGGACAGGTCCTCTTCCAGCAACTTGTGGAGCGCGTTACCCATCCGGTCTTCGTCGTTGCGGCTTTTCGCCTCGACCGCGAAGGCGATGGACGGCTCGCTCAACTTCACCGGCGCGAAAGCCACCTGCGAGGATTTGTCGGTCAACGTGTCCCCGGTCAGGGTTTCGCGCAGTTTGGCAACGGCCCCGATGTCGCCTGCATGGATCTCGTTGACGGGCACGATGGTCTTGCCGAAGGGGACGCCGATGTGGGCCAGCCTCTCCGTGGTATTGCGCGCGCCGTTCTGCAGGTTGGCATCGTTTTTGATGCATCCCGAAAGAACCTTGAAGAAGGTAATCCGGCCCGCGAAAGGATCGGCCGTGGTCTTGAAAACATAGGCGGCAGCGGGCTCGGCGCCGGAATATTTCCGCTCGATTTCTTTGCCGTTCAAAGTCAGCTTCACCGGTGGGCGATCGAGGGGGGACGGAAAGGCTTCGACGATCAGGTTGAGCAGCATGTCGGAACCGATGTTATGCGGACCGGACATACAGACGATGGGGAACACGCGCATCTCGCGCATTTCCTCGTCGAGCCCGGCGACGATGTGCTCTTCGGGCAGAGTGCCTTTCTCGAAGAACTCCTCCATCAGGTCGTCCTTGCCTTCGGCGACCAGTTCGACGAGTTCCTCATGCGCCAGCTTGGCTGCCTCGGCATATTCGGCGGGGATCTCGGCCTCGCGGGATTTGCCGTCGCCGTCGGGCGTATAAAGATATGCCTTCATGCGGATCAGATCGATGACGCCTTTGAAATCCTTATCGCTGCCGAGCGGGAGCTGGATGGCGACCGCGGCGCGTCCGAAGCGGGCGTGGATGCTTTCGAGCGCGCGGTCGAAGCTGGCGCGGTCGCGATCCAGCTTGTTGATGACGATGGCGCGCGGAAGCCCGAGTTCCTCGGCAATTCCCCACATCTTTTCGGTGTGAGGTTCGACACCCGAGATGGCGTCGATCACGACGATGGCGGCGTCGGCGGCAACCAGTGTCGCGCGGGCGTCGTTCACGAACATATTGAACCCGGGGGTGTCGAGAATATTGATTTTGGTCTTTTTCCACTCAATGGCGGCGAGCGCGGTGGAGATGGTCAGTTTGCGCTGAATCTCCTCCTCGTCGTAGTCGGTAACGGTGTTGCCTTCGTCGACGCGCGTCAGGCGGCTGGTGGCGCCGGCGGCGTAAAGAAGCCCGGCCACTACGGAGGTCTTCCCGCAGTGGCCGTGACCTACAATGCCTACGTTTCGGATGTCCTTAGTTTCGTAAATTTTCACGGGTCCCCCGGTTTACGAGGGGATCGTATCACAGTTGAAACAATGCGCGGACGCACGACGGCCCGGCGCTGTTTGAGGCCGCGCTGTACCGCTGGCGATCTTGCCGCCCGGCATGTTCAGCTAGTAGATGAAAGCCCATGCTGGGTCTGGCAGCCGAGCCCTGATTTTAGTGGATTTGCCCGGCCGACCAAGAGATGCTATCGCGGATCTCCGTCATCTTCGGTCTTCGATGCCTTCCGGTGGTAACGGATGACGCCTCCGCTTAGGTCTTCGATAGCCCCCGAGTAGGGGTCGAGCGGTGTCGCTGCCGGTGGCGGTGTCAGAGAAAACAAATCGTACGCAAAAATGACGACCCCGAGGATCAGTCGTCTGAGATCCGAACTCGTGATCTGGTGGTGTATACCCTTATTCGCCAAGCTGTCGAGACGGTCAAGTCGGTTGCCCATATCCTTCAATTGAGCGAGTGCCAGGCCACGTTCATCACCCGGAAGATTGTCCTCCACATAGGCCCACAGGCGGTTCCGATAAGCTTCGGGACCAACATGGCGACCCTTGACGCGCTCCTGGCGGGGTGGGTATAGGGCATTTGCCAGGCCTTCAAGAAAGCGGCGGCATGACACCGCAACCTGGGCTATCTCTTCTCCGGTTTGAATGCGCTCCAACGTCTTGAGGGCTGCGTAGAGGGTGTCCCTCAGCCCTGGATTCAGGACCGCCGTCCTCAGTAGAATTTCGTCGGCGACGCGGGCGAGGTGCCCGGAAAGGAAATCCTCCAGTTCGCCAACCCGCTTGGCGTGCCCGAAAGATTGAAAAGAATCAAAGACCGTGTGTCGGACACCTATGTCCTCCCATTCGACGGACCGGAACGGAAGGCTCTGCAGATCCTTGAACAGCCCCCACTCTCTGACATCGGCACCCTCCGCTTCTTCAAACTTGCGATAGAAGAGCCTGATTTCGCGGTTAAAGTATCGATATCGAAGAATGAGCCGGGCTCGGTACAACGCCCAGTGCACCTGTTTTGCCGGACCGACTTCCAGGGCACCGAGATATGAACTGCGTTGGCGTAGACTTGCGTCCACGTGATCCCGCTGTTTCCGACTCATTCCCTCAACCGCCAGAACGTAAATCTCCGCCGACGCCATTACTGCGGCGAATTCCTCGCGGTCGAGAGTGTTCCATCTTCGGGGATCAAACGCTAACAGAGACTGTAGAACTGTCTCCCTGGTAGCCTCACCGGATCCTGTAATCAAGTCACCCGTCATTATTTCCAGGTGGACGTCCTCATCGGTCGAGGCCAATAATTGCTGAAAGAACCGTTGCTGGACATCCCAAGAATAGCTTGTTCCAGGAGACTCAGTCTCGGCGCGGAAATGGAATGCGATTGTCATCGCGCCTCCATGGGCCATAGACCAAAACGGGTGTGGGCGCTCCGCGATCGACGACTCGGCAGTCGGGCGCTAATGCCGGCGGTCGCCGTGTTCCGTTTCATGACACCCCAATTATGTACTCACGCACGGTGTCCGAGACTGCACGGTCCACTTCGGGCTCAATGACGACCACCAGACCTTTCAGTAGAAGACGA
>Ga0181530_10005980_pt1 | contig 12174 bp, 4 predicted proteins | sample PEATcosm2014_Bin_42_FD_119769 | JGI IMG/M metagenome (GOLD analysis project Ga0181530, IMG submission 119769) | Peatland microbial communities from MTU Mesocosm Facility, Houghton, MI, USA - PEATcosm2014_Bin10_60_metaG | ecosystem: Environmental > Terrestrial > Soil > Wetlands > Peat | place... | reverse complement strand
GCGCACGAACCGAGAAACACCTGGTCGATATGGGTGCCGATCACTTCGCCAATTGGCTTCGTATTTTCGACCTCATGGGGGCAGGCGACCATCGGCTCCAGCCGCGAGATGTCGACGTCAATATCGCGCTCGTAGACGGCATCCGGATCGGCCATGGCGAGTTCAGCGCGATACCGGGCCGGGTCCTGCAAACGGCCTCTGAGATACTCCGCCGTCTTCTCGTCCGGAGGGACGAACGCGCACTTCACGCCCATTTCCATGGCCAGGTTCGTCATGGTCATCCGCTCGGAAACGCTCAAGCCGGAAACCGAGCCGCCATAGAACTCGACCGACTTATAGCCGCACCCGTCGGCGCCCAGCTTCCCGATCAAATGGAGCATGAGGTCTTTGGAGTAGACGCCCGCCGGGAAGGCGCCGTTCAGGATGATCCTGATGCTTTCGGGAACCTTCAGCCAGAGCTTGCCGGTGATCCAGACGGACGCAACCTCGGTGTAACCGATACCGGTTCCCAATGCGCCCAGGCTGCCATAGATCGTGCAATGGGAATCGGTACCGACAATCAGATCGCCGGGGACCACATGTCCCGCCTCCATCAGGACGAGGTGAGCGATGCCGGAATCGACATCATAGAACTTAGTCACACCATGGTTGCGGGCGAAGTTCCGCGAGGTCTGCTGGTCGGCGGCGTACTTTTCCGTCTTCGCGGGAGAAATGTGATCCAAAACGATGGCCAGGCGGTCGACATCGTAGAGCTTCGTGGCCCCGATCCGCTGCATCACGCTGGCGGAACGCCATGTGGCCGTGTGGCTCATGACCAAGTCGGGATACGCTTCCACGATTTCCCCCGGTGTGACGGAGGCTTTCCCGGACTTGGTTGAGAGGATCTTTTCAGCAATGGTCATTTGTATCAGGCTTGTTGTCTTTGCTTTATCGCGGCATTTGTAGTTTCTCACATGATGAAACGCGCAACTCGCGGTGTTCACTAGGTTTTCATAGTGTTACCATCTGCAAATTGAGACTCCCCCCTCAAATCAACCGTGCGATCCTGGTCCTCGCGGGCTTGTTTTTCACGGTTCTCGCGTCCGCGGCGGTAAACGTTGTCCCGGCGACGGTGGCTTTTCCAGCCCCAAATCCCAGCCCAAACACGCCTTTCACCCAGACTCTCACCGCAAGCGACGCGGGCACGTACAAGTGGTCCCTCACCTCCGCGCCCCCTTGGCTTTCCATCTCGAGCCAAGGTACGCTCAGCGCAAATCCGACGGCTACCGGTTCGTTCTCGGCGACCGTGCAACTGGTCAACGATTTGGGCAGCGTTGTGGGTACGCAGTCGATTACCCTGCTGGTCAACTTCAGCGGCACGGTAATCACCTCAAACCTCCCGGCCGGCATGGCAATCGACAATATCAGCGCAGCCGCATGCGGGACCAGCAGCGCCTTATGCAATGCGGCAGTCGGCGGTAACGGCGCCAAGCCGGCCGACGGCAACCTGACATGGCAGCTGCCGTACAATACGCTGAACCAGTTGCTCGAGTACACGGTGCAACCTGGAACCTACACCTTCCGGGTGATTGACCCGAACGATGCGGGAACAATCTTTGGGCAAGCTGTCGGCTCAGCCGTGGAATGGACGGCTTGGAACTCCAATAACAGCGGCAATAACTACGTCACGACCTACCTTGCATTTGACGCCTCGAATACCAGCCAGCAGTTGTTTTCCGGAGCGGACAATGGACCGGGAACGGGAGATCCAGCCTCGGCCTACGCCGATGCCGTGAACGGCTATACAGCCAACAACGTATTTACGCCGCCATTCCTCAACGAAATTCGCCACGGGACTCCCGCGACCACCTACACCTTCACTGTCCCGACAACGCTGATTTTCACGGTGCCCGATTACCCGCCGAGCAACGCGGGCGGAGTCTCCGTCCTGATTGCACCCGCCACTTCGACGCCCGGTATAACGACGGAAACCCTGCCCGCCGGCCAGGTAAACGTGGCGTACTCCCAAACCCTGACCCCGACGGGAGGGTCGGGCATCTATGTCTGGACGGCGACCGGATTGCCGCCTGGTCTGAGCCTAACTTCCGGCGTGCTGAGCGGCACGCCCACGTACACGGGGAGTTATCCCGCGGTCGGGATAACGGTGACGGACCCAGTGTCGGGTTTTTCCTCGACCACGCCTCTCTCGATTAACATTGCCGCGCCTTCGCCCGCGCTCGACATTACTCCGGGCACACTACCGGCGGGAGAAGTGGGCGTGGCCTACAGCAAGACCCTGACTGCAACCGGCGGATACGGCGCCTATACCTGGACGATCTCGCCGGGGGCGCCGCTCTCTTTCAGCCCATCCGGGGCGACCGCCGTTCTGTCTTCCGCGGGGCCACTGGCAACGCCGGGGAGTTTGGCGCCGTTCGCCGTGACGGTAACAGACGGGGCGGGAGACAGCTTCACCGTCGAGCAGTATACGGTCGCCATCGATACAGCCGTCTCCATCGCGACCTCATCGCTGCCGAACGCGGCGGTGGGTGAGTCCTGGGCCACGCAACTGACCGCCGGCGGCGGAACGGGCGGCTACACGTGGAACGTAAGCGGCTTGCCCGCATGGCTGAAACTGGCGTCCGCGACTGGAGTCCTCAGCGGGGTGCCCCCGACTGCCGGATCGTACCCTCTCAGCGTGACGGTGACCGATTCCGCGGGTGGGACAAATACAGTTCCGCTGAGCATTCTGGTCACTCTGCCCGTCGGGTACCTGGTGGAGAACTCGACTTCCGGGGGCCTGGTATTCGCTCCGGGCACCGGCTCAACGCCAACGGTCCAGGCCGCCGTGAATGGATATGACGCGGGACAGGACGCAGGCGGCAATGCCGTCGTGGCGACAGGCACCGCATTACAGCGCATTACGCCCATCGGGGAAAATGTTTCTACCATTGCCGGCGCTCCGAACGGCTCGTCATGGGTGGCGGTGGCGGCGGATCCGTTCGGCAACCTGATTGTTGGCGACAACAAGACGCACGGAATATGGCGCGTCTCGCCGGATGGCGCGTCGGCGGTAATGGTCACCACATATCCGGTCACAAACCAGAGTCAACAGGAGGACATCAGAATACTCGTGGACGTACACGGGAATTACATCGTCGCCGAAGACAACGGTAACACGGTAAGCCTTTTCAGCATTACGCCCGCGGGTGTGAGAAACCCGGTGGCGCTGACGGGCGCGACATTGCCCGAGAGCGTTGGCGGACTGACGTTCGACCAGAACGGCAACTACATGCTGCTGGACACAATGCAGGAGGCGTTGTTTCAGATCACGCCGCAGGGCGCCTCTACGTTGTTTGTCGGGACCGGCGTGCTTGGCGCCGGGACGTCCGGCCTTGCAAGAAACCCACTGACCAACCAATATGTCGTTGGTTTTCCCGGCCAGCTCAAGGAAATCCCCGCAGGCGGCGGCCCCAACGTGACTACGCTGGTGGGCAACGGACCGCTGGCCAGTCCCGCGGGAGTCGGCGCTCTAGCGGAGGACTTCCCGTCCACGGTCGACGCGACGAATCCGTTAGCCTACTTCCGTCTGGAGACTGCGTCGGGGACCAGCGAGGTAAATGGCTACACCTATAGCCTGACCGGCAACGCACCGGTTTCCATCTCCAGCCCGGGTGCGCCGATCGGAAACCCAGCCAACAACTTTGCTTTGCTCGATGGAAGCAGCGGTGAAGCGACCACCAGTCTTGCGGGGAACATCGCTACCGCCGGGAGCATCATGGCGTGGGTCAATTTGGCCGCATTGCCAACGGGTCAGGCGATCTATTATGTGGCGGGAGAATCCGGGAGCGGGAACACCTTCGACCTTCAATTCGAAGCCGACAAGGCGCTGCACTTTTACACGACGAACAACGCCGCGAGTCTGTCGTACACGCCGAAGCCGGGAGGGCTGACGGGCCAATGGCACATGATTGTCGCCACCTTCGACGCGGCTGCCGGCACGCGGGCCATCTACTGGGACGGAGCTTTGGCGGCAAGCGACGCTGTGACCTCGTTGACGAACAAGACCGGGAATTTCTGGATCGGCAACACCTCTCTGAATCAAAATCCGTCCTTCGGCAACCGTTACTTCAATGGCGGAATCGACGAAGCGGCCGTCTGGAATTATGCGTTAACGGCTCCGCAGGTCTACCGGATGTTCGCTTCTCGTCCCCCGGGAATCAGCGGCGCGGTTAGCTCGCTTTCGCCCACCAGCGCTCTTTTGAACGGCAGTGCGACAACACTCACGATTTCCGGCCGGAATTTCGTGACGGGCTCGACTGTGTGGTGGACCTCCCCGCCGGGGCCAAATCCGGCGGGCCAAACTACGATCCTGACGCCGGCTTCGGTAACTGCAACCAATATCGTCGTGAACATCCCGTCGGGACTGTTGGCGAAAGGGGGACCCGCTGAGGTTTCCGTCGCCAATCCAGCCGGCGTGCCCGCGAATCAAGTGCCTTTCACGATTGCATACGCGCCACTGTCGATCAGCCCTTCGGCCGCCACACTGCCGGGCGGACGAACGAATCAGTTGTATTCGCTGACGCTGACGGCTTCCGGAGGCTCGGGCAACTACTCCTGGTCGATTACGAGCCAGTCGGCGGGCCTGAATCTGGGGCCGGGTTTGGCGACAGGGGCGACTTTCTCTTTGAGCGGAACGCCGACAGTGGCGAACACCAATCCCGGCTCAGTTCTAACGGTAACGTTGTACGACACGACGACCGGCCAGGATCAGCAGCAGACTTATGCAATTCCGGTGGTAGCCCCTCTGTCGATTACGCCGTCCACGAGTTCGATCGCAACGACGACAGCCGGATCCGCTTCAGCAAGCTTCGCCGCGAGCGGCGGCCAGCCGCCATACACGTTCGCAGTCAGCGGACAGCCGGCAGGCGTCACCGTTGGCCGGGACGGGTCGCTGAGCGGCGCCCCGTCACAGGCCGGGATTTTCGCCGCTGTTGTCAGCGTGACCGATGCCCTCAACAACTCGACGTCGGCGTCGATCGCGATTAACGTGCTGGGCCTGACCACCACCGCGCTGCCCAGCGGCACGGCCGGCCAATTCTATTCCGCGTCCCTCGGCGCCGCGGGAGGGACGGGCGCGTATTCGTTCTCGGCCGCCGGAATGCCGTCCGGACTCTCCATGAGCGGTTCCGGCTCTATCACCGGCATAAGTAAGACGAGCGGCACGTACAACCTCAGCGTGACAGTCACCAGCGGCGCGCTGAGTCTCACCAACGGCCTCAGCCTGTCGATAGCGAAGCCACTGCCGCTGTCGATATCCAGCGTCCTTCTTCCCGGCGGCACGATCAGCGTACCGTATTCACAAACGCTGAGCGCGACGGGTGGAGTTCCGCCTTATACATGGGTGGTGAACGCGGGCTCGTTACCACCGGGCCTTTCGCTGAACGCGTCCGGGATCATAGCGGGGACGCCTGGCACGGCCGGCACGGCATCCTTCGCCGTGCAGGTAACCGACACGGCGGGAGCGGCGGCGACGGTCACGGCGAGCATCCTGATCCACGCGGCTCCCCTGATCGTCACGACCCAATCGTTGCCGTCGGGCATGAAGGGCGTCGATTACCCGCAACAATCGCTTGCGGCGAGCGGCGGCGTATCTCCGTATACATGGACAGTCGGCAGCGGAAGCGCACTCCCCTCCGGTATGGCTCTCTCGATCGGTGGGGTCCTCAGCGGCATACCAGGCGCCGCGGGAACTTTTTCGCTCGGGATAACGGTAACCGACTCCGCGTCTCCGGCTGCAACTACCAGCGTCACGATCGGGCTGACCATTCGGCCCCTCTCGCCGGATTTGATCCTGACGTCCGGCTCGCTCGAGTTTTCGATGTCGACCCCGGCGGCAAATCCGCCGGCATCTCAGACGGTGGGCGTGCAGGCCACGGTGGCCGCGCAGAAGGTCGCATACTCCGTCTCGGTCAACCCAGCCGCCTCCTGGCTTGGCCTTGCCAACGGCGCAACGACGCCCGATACCATTCAGGTCTCGATCACGTCCGCGGCGCTCGCGCTCAGCGCGGGCGACTATCAGACAACGATCAGCGCGACCTGCACTTCCAGTTCCTGCACGGGTAATGCGCAAAAGATATCGGTGGATCTCAAAGTGACGGCCACCCCTCCGGCGTTGCAAATCGATACCGGCCTGCTCGCATTTGCCACCACAACGGCAGCTTCCGGGCCCATCAGCCAGCCGATCGTCATTGAGAATACAGGCGGCGGCAGCATCGGACTTACCTCCGTCGGCTGCGAAACGGCATGGTGCACGGCGGGCGTACCGCCGGCGAGTTTGGGAGGCGGCGCCAGCACCTCGGTGCCCGTGACCGTGGATCCGAGCCTGCTGAGCCCGGGTTTCTACCGCACGCAGGTCGACATCGCGACGTCGGCTGGTAACGGTTCGGTGCCGGTGACCCTGTTCATCGCGGCCAACTCGAGCATGACGCTGGCTCCGGCGGGTCAGCAGTTCAGCATGCCGGCCGGCAGCGTTCCGGGGAATCCGAATGGCTCATTCCTTGTGAGCGTAAACAATTCGACTCCGGTGAACTGGAGCGCGGCTGTCCTCCCGGGCGCGAGCTGGCTGGTGCCCGGCACGCTCAGCGGAACGTCTTCATCCACGCAACCGGGAACGGTCTCCTTCTCCATAGACCCGGTGGCCGCCGGCGCGCTTTCGCCTGGAGCATTCTACGGCCGGATCGAAATCACATCCACGGACGTCAGCAACTCGCCGCAGGATTTCGAAGTAGTCCTGAACGTCACTCCGGCAGCCGCCGCGGTGACCCCGGATTTGGAACCGGGCGGTTTGCTTTTCATCACGTCGGCCGGGGGCGTACTGCCGCCGGAAACAGTGACTGTCTACTCAGGCTCCGTGAACCCATTGACGTTTCAGGCCAGCGCGGCGACAAACAATGGAAGCGGATGGCTGTCCGTAACTCCGGCTACGGGGAGCGCGTCCGCCGGTGCGCCGGGTGTAACGACGGTCGGCGTCGATCCCACCGGGCTAAGCCCGGGCGTCTACACAGGAGGCGTGAGTTATTCCCTTTCGGCGACCGCTGTTCGGACCGTGAACGTGACTGTAATCATTCCCGCCGGGACGGCCAGCGCGCCGTCCGGGGTGCCTGCGGCGTCTTCGGCGTCTTCGGCGTTTTCGGCGCTTTCGGCGCTTTCATCTTCCGCCTCTTCCGTGAGCGCCCACCCGCGGGCGACCGGTTGTACTCCGAGCGTGCTCGTACCGGCGCAGACGGGCTTGGTGAACAGCTTCTCGGCGCCAGCCGGTTGGCCGACGCCACTGGCGATCCTGCTGTCCAACGACTGCGGTTCAGCGGTGAACAACGGCCAGATTGTGGCCACGTTCTCCAACGGAGATCCGCCGCTCGCGCTGCCTCTGGCCGATCCGAGCCGGGGCCTTTATTCAGGTACCTGGTCGCCGGCGAAGACCGCGTCGCAGGTGACGATCGTTGTAAGCGCCAGCGCCCCGGGCTATCCGCAGGCGACCAGCCGGATCGCGGGCACCGTAGTTCCCAACGCCGTGCCGGTGCTCACACCCCACGGAACTCTGCACAGCTTCGACCCGTTGGTGGGTGCGGCTCTGGCGCCGGGAACAATCGTTCAGATCTACGGCCAGAACCTCGCATCGCTGGCGATGCAGCCGACGACCCTTCCACTGCCAACCGTTTTCAACGGCACTTCAGTGATCGTCGGCGGCATGCCGGCGCCCCTCTACTATGTGAGCGCGGGGCAGATCAACGCGCAGATTCCGTTTGAGCTGCAATCCGGACAGCAGTATCAGGTCATTGTCTCAGCCAACGGCGCGCTGACAACTCCCGACTCAATACAGCTTTCACCGGCGACGCCGGGACTGGCGGCCTTCGCCGACGGAACGCTGATCGCGCAGCACAACGCCGACGGGTCGCTCGTGAGCCAGACCTCCCCGGCACAGGCGGGCGAATATCTGGTGGCTTATCTTGCGGGCATGGGCGATACAAACGTTCCGGTGCCAAGCGGAATGGCTTCACCCTCGAACCCACTGGCGCAACCGGAAGATGCCGCCGTGCTGACCATCAATGGAACGCAATACCCGTTGCTTTTCGCGGGTCTGACGCCTGGTCTTGTCGGCTTGTATCAGATCGATTTTCAGGTGCCCGCGGCATTGCCGGCCGGAAATATTACGATCGTCGTCTCGCAAAACGGCCAGTCGAGTAATCAGACTGTTCTTCCGTATCAGCCGTAGAGCGCCGCGAGACCGGAAACTGTGAGTTGGACGCCCTGTATACTAACGTTAACAATTGTCTGCCGCCATCAAGCGAGCCGGCATGTTGAAAACTTTGGATGGCTTTGATGAAGCGGATACTCTGCGCGGTGTCTTTACTATGCTGCGCTTCTCCGTGCACGCTGCTGGGCGATTCAATCCTCCTTGGCACGAATAACGGAGGCAGCGCGGATCCGTTCGCAGGGCCTTTCCCCGGCCTCGCCGGCACGCAATATCAGGAAGCGTACGCCAGTTCCGACTTTCCATCGCCGATTTCGATCACCAGCATCTCGTTCTTCCTCCTGCCGGGTTCCAGTGGTTCGCTCTACGGTGCGACCTATCAGTTGAGTCTGTCAATCGTCACCCCCGATATCGACGATCTCAGCGAGACGAATCTCGCCGCCAATCCCGGCCTGGACGATACAATCTTCACGACCGTAGCTCTTGCGGGCCCCGCACCCGACATACTGACGTTTGACGGTCAGCCTTTTGACTACGATCCGTCGCTGGGAAATCTGCTGTTGGATATCCAGGTCAGCGACCCCACCGGCGGTGGTTCGGCGATCTTTGAAGATGGGGACGGCGCCGGCCCGGCTGGCATTGTCCGTTATTCGAATTTTTACAACGGGACGACGGGATACGGCCTGGTGACCGAATTCAGCGATTCCACGTTGAATAATTTGTCCGGTCTCGACAGTCCCGAGCCATCGACGCTGATGTTGCTCGGGTGCGGGCTGGCCGGTCTCTTCGTCAGGCGCCTGCGGCGCGATTCGTAGAGAGTTCTGAGACCGAAGATCCGGCCGCCGGGCACTGCCTGGCCAGGGACGGTCTTCAGTGATTCAGTATGGGAATGCTCTTCGCGGGAGGCGGCTGCGGTATCGATTGGAGATACGCGTAGATGTCCGCCAGTTCCGAGTCTGATACTACTTTCTTGGTATAAGGCGGCATTTCACCCGTTGGTTGGCGAACATATTTGGAGAACGCGGCGAAGGGGATCGGGTTCGGCGCAAGGCGCGCGCCCGCTCCGCCGTGTCCATCGTGGTCGTGGCACTGGTAACAGCCGTAGCTGTCGAAAATCTTCCTTCCATTTTGCGCTGACGGCGTTTGCGCCGTCAGCATAAGGGGAAGAAAACTCAGGATCAGCAGGCGCATGGGCTACCTCGGCTGCGTGACGACATCCACCAAAGCCGGTTCGCCGCGCATGACTACCGCCATGGCTCGCCGCAGGGCTGGCCCAAGATCTTTGGGATCCGTGATCGGCCCTTCGCCATGGACGCCCATGCCGCGCGCGACCGTGGCATAGTCGATGTTGGGATCGGTAAGCGTGGTGCCAATGCCGGCGTTCGTAATTCCGCGCTGATGGCGGTTGGCCATGCGCTGGATGTGCATCACTTCCTGATGATAGGCACGGTTGTTGTGCATGACGCTCATCAGCGGAATGCGGTGATGAGCGGCGGTCCAAAGAGCTCCGGGAGCATACATCAGGTCGCCGTCGTTCTGGATGGCCACGGAAAAACGGCCATACTTCCGGTTGGCCAGCGCCGCGCCCACCGAGCCGGGGGCGCTGTAGCCAACGCCCGCCGCGCCGCCGCCGCCGGCAGTGCGGTAAACAGTGTCGACGTTCCAGAGCCGCGAGGGAGCGCCTCCAACCAGGGACCAGTCCTTGTCTCTTATTACCTCCCAGATCTCAGCGGAGAGGCGCGCGGTACTGATCGGCGTCGAATCCCATCCGTAAGTGGCCTCGGTGCGCGCCCGCTCCATGCCCTGCTCATGCGCGGCGGCCAGCTTCCTGCCACGCTCCTCCAGCGTCCGCTTCCGGTCCGCCGTAATCAGGCGCTTACACGCTTCAATAAGATAAGGCAGCGTAGCTTCCGCATCGGCGGCGATGGAAATGTCGGTTTCAGGGTAGCGCTGGAAGTATTGGTAGTTGCTCTTGATATCAAGGTTCACCGCCGAGATACTTACAACTTTTGTACCGGGCCTGGTAAAAGTCTGCACGGACCGGTGCAGCTGGTCGCGCACGGTGTTGATGGTTCCCCAGAGATCGGCAACTTCCATGCCCACGATTACATCGGCGCTTCCGATGAGTCCGCGGCCGCCTGCCTGGTTCAGAGGGTGATGAGACGGGAATTTTCCGCCCACCACCGGCGCCTGGAGCACCTCGGCCAACTCCACCAGCAACTTCATGCCGTCCGCGGTGCGCACCGCGCGATCGGCAAGCAGCACCGGGTTCTCGGCTGCGACGAGAAGCTTCGCCACTTCCGCCACGGCGGCCATGTCGCCAGCCGGCGGCGATGACAGCGTAAGTTTGGGTATGTGCAGCTTCAGATCCGAGGCGATGGGTGTTTCCTGTAAATCGCTGTCGGCGACCAATAAGACGGGGCCGTAGGGTGGAGTAAGCGCGATCTGATAAGCCCGCACCGCGGACTCGGCGAAGTGAGGCAGGGAGATCGGCAGATCGTCCCACTTGGAGTAATCGCGAACCATCGCGACCGCATCCTGCGCGCTGTGATACCACTCGACTCCCGGCCGCCGCGCGGTGGCGTCGATCGTATTGCCGAGAATAATGTAAGCGGGCGAGCGTCCGGCGTACGCGTTATAGATCGCCATGGACGCGTGCTGCAGTCCCACGGTGCTGTGGGCGATGACAGCCAGCGGCTTGCCTTCGATCTTCGCGTAGCCATCGGCCATGGCGACGGACTGCTCTTCGTGGCAGCAGGTGATCAGTTCGGGAGCCTTGTTGCCGCCGTAGTTAAGGATCGATTCGTGCAGCGCGCGGAAACTCGATCCGGGGTTGGCGCAAATGTACTCGAAGCCGAGGGACTTCAGCACGTCCACCATGAAGTCGGAGCCGGGGCGATCCGCAGTCAGCACTTCAGCCGACGAGACAGGTCCGGTTTCTTCGGCGAGCGCGCTGGCGGAGGGCACAGTGACGCCACGACGGCTGGCGGGCTGTTGCGCACCGGCGGGTGTGGTTCCGGCCGCGAGCGCAGCGGCGCCGGCGGCCGCTCCTTTGAGAAAACCGCGACGATTTGGCATGACATCGATCTCCTTTACTTAACGGAAGGCCAGCTTATTCTTGCGGTCTTCTTCCGGCTTGATCCCCGGACCGAACACTCTCTCAAAGTAGCCCTCATGAACGAGGCGATCCACCGTGCTGTTATCGATTATCGCCCTAAAATCGTAGCTCTTCATCTGCGTGGCTGCCCGATCATCCACGGGGTGGTCGATCATGTACTGCACCGAGGCCGCCAGCACGTACGGCACTCGCTCGAAGGTGTTGCTTTTAGCGTAACGGTCGTAAACGCGCGCGAGGTCGGTCAAGTCCTCCGGAGTGTATTTCAAATAGGCCTTCAGGGCGAAGTCTTTGTCCTCGTAGAAACGTTTGATGGCTTCGGTGTGGGCCTTGATCAGGAGTTCCGGGAGCTTCGGATTGGCCGCGATCAGCGCCTTCTTGAATACATACACGGTAGGGGCGTAGATGTCGTCGTAATCGCTGGTGTTGGCCAGGCTCTTGTATCCCTTCTCCTCCAATTTGAAATAAACCGGCGCGGTGATCATGGTGGCGTCGACGCGGCCTCCGACCAGCGCCGCCGCGCGTCCGTTGACATCGGTGCCGATGGGGACCCACTGCACGTCCCGCGGAGTGAGGCCGAATTTTCCGAGCAGGCCAACCGCGTAATTGTAGGGCGCATCGCCAATCTGGCTCACGCCGATGGTTTTGCCCCTGAGGTCGCGGACGCTGGCCACGTTCTTGCCTGCCATCAGCGCGAACAGGCTTTTTCTGAACGGACTGCCAAGGATGACCAAAGACCCGCCTTTGGATCCGGCCAACATGGCCTGCTCGAGCGGATAGTTGGTCATGGCGGCTTCGCCGCTGATCACCATGGCGATGCCGGCGGGAT
>Ga0181530_10005977_pt1 | contig 12180 bp, 15 predicted proteins | sample PEATcosm2014_Bin_42_FD_119769 | JGI IMG/M metagenome (GOLD analysis project Ga0181530, IMG submission 119769) | Peatland microbial communities from MTU Mesocosm Facility, Houghton, MI, USA - PEATcosm2014_Bin10_60_metaG | ecosystem: Environmental > Terrestrial > Soil > Wetlands > Peat | place... | reverse complement strand
TGCTGGCGGGCAATTTCCTCGGCCGCGGAGTGCAGGTAGGTGACCGACGGATAGCCTCGGCACGACATGAGGGGAACGTCGTAGACCCAGGTCTCCTCGAACAACACCCCAGTGATAGCGTCCTTCTCGGCCCACACCTCGACGTAGGCATCCTGGTCCTGCCACAAGTCGCGGCGGTAGCCTTCCTGAAAGCGTTCAAGCGCCGCTGCCATGTTGCGCGCGCTGTTCGGCTTGCGCCGCAGGCGTGTGCCATCGGTGATCCACTCGAACGGAACTGCACCGTCCAACCGCATGCGCGTGAGCAGCCGGACCACGACGCCCTGATAGGCCGCCTCGGTCTTCGGTACCGCCCTACGGCTCACAAGGCGATAGAAGACTGACCGACAGGTCTGGGGATGGTCCTCGCTGAGAACGGCTGCGATCTCCTCTCGCAGCATTGCCATTTCGTCCGCTGTCCGCCTCTTGTTGGGCATGCCCAACAAAGCCGCCTGCATTGCAGGTTCATCGATGACGCTTTCGCTTGCGCCCGCCCGTGGCAGCGGATTGGCGCCCTCTTCGGACTCGGCGCGTGGATTCTCGTCTGTATGTTCGGCGTGTGGCATCGCGTTTCTCCTATTCAGAGGAAGAAACGCGGATTCGTCGGGCGAAGTGGGACAGGGATCTTTCGCAAATGGGACGTAGCTAGGAACATCTCTCCCCCCGTGAAATTTTCGGGGTGGCGGTGTTGTCGTGACGGTAGAGTGAGGCGCTACCGGGCGCGGTGCTCCTCTTCGGCTAGAGTGAAACAACTGTGCCCACCCGGTCTGACCACCGGCGGGCGCGAGACGGAAGGAGTGATTCCGCCCATGGCCAATGCACGAAGCAGCGACGGTGCGAGCAAGGGCAAAGATGCCCGCGTGCCGTTTGAAATCATGATCGGCGGTGAGCGGCTGGCAGCAACGCCAGAGGGCATCGGGTGGGTTCTGAAATGGCGCGGGGATGAGCGCGCGGTCGATGCTGGCGAGTTGGTTGTTCTGGAGGAAGCAGAAGGAAAGTGGTGGCGCATAATCGTTCCGACGGACGAGAACCCGTCGAAGTTCAGGCCGAAGCTGGTACCGTCTTCATTCCGAAATTCGGACGATGCAAAGGTCGTTGAATGGCAAGAGCCCGTTCGCTTTGACCCGAAAAGCAGACTTGGGGATCCAATTCCGACCTTCACCGTGGGCCGATGTGGTCCTGCGCTTCGGGAACGGAAGAGACGCGCCCAAGAGCACGAGGAGGATCGCCTCTTCATTCGCGCGAGGACGAAACACAGCAGATGCCTCGCCAAGACGACAAGGGCGGCGATTGCTCTTAGGGATAGGCTGGCCGACCTGTGCGAAGCAGAGAACGAACGCCCATGGATTTCCGACGCCGATGGGCGTGACTATGTCCACGTACTTTGCGGGGTGCCGAATTCGCGGCGACAAAGAGGTTCCCTCCCTACGGTTGAGAGTATCAGGGGTGCGGTGACCTTCCTCCTCGGGAAGCTCCAGGAATGGCAGGCGAAGGCCGCACAGAGACGGGGCCACCCTTCCGACATTGCTATCGCCGCGGTCGAGACTCCGTTGAGAGGAATGGGGTTGTCGGACTCGGAGATTGCGCAGCAACGCCAGTTCTGCGGGCTTGAAGTGGTCTTGATAGACCGCCCCGACAGGCGCCTGAAGGGGGCGGGTTACGCGCGGGAGAAGTCAAGGGACCACCGGCGCCCGCGTCGTGGCGGCACCCGAAAGCGCTCCAAATAGCCTGCCTTCGAGCAATTTGTACCCGCCGCCGCGTCGGCGATTTTCCATCAAGGTTGATGGCATGAGAAACAAGATTCATGTCATCCGGTCGCCCCAAGGGGATTCGCTCGATCCGGTAACCCTCGCGACCTTGAGGGCGCTTCTTGCCGAGCACGGCGCCCTCCGAGTTTCTGTGATGCTCGGTCCATCTGCATCGGCGCTCACCCGCGCAGCCAGCGGTTGCCGCGTCCTGCGCGGCACGCGGGAACTCATCCGAACTGGAGTCGAGCGGCTTCGCACTGAGGGGGAGTTGACCGGCCCGGGAGGCGAGCGATGACTGCCAACGTCGTCAGGGACCGTATACAGACCGCCTCCGCTCCGCATACAGAGCGCCCCGCCAGATTGACCCTCGTTGGTCAACAACGACCCAGCGAGGCTGAAGATGGAAAGTGAATGGCGCTGCGCCCGTTGCAAAAAGCTCCTGGGCATTCATCGTGACGGACGACTGCATTTGCGGTTTGCCCGCGGCCACGAGTACCTCGTGGGGTTCCCCGCCACCAGCGTGTGCCGCGGCTGCCGAACCTTGAACGAGCTCGACGAGTCGCGGAAGCACAAACAGGCCGCCAAGGAGACGGCAGGGGCACTGTGAACCGCTTGGTCTAGACCACAAACCCAGAGGCGCATGACGCCCTGAGAGTGGCCACCACGAGGCGCGTGACGCCCGGCCGAAAGGCGGGCGCCAATGCGCGCAAGTTGGGAGACGCTTCATGCGGCTCTCGTTCGGTCGGTGACGAAATTGAAAGCAGATACGCGGTTCAAGCAGGCGGCGAAAGACCACAGCGAGCTGTCGCGATTCGGCAGCCCGGATGCACTCACGGCATACCTCGCCACCAAGGAGGGCGACCTCGACCAAAAAGATCGCATCTACGCAGTCCTGGTGCGTGCGGCCCAGTCGCGTTCCGACTGGAGCGACCTTGCGATTCCACTGTTGTGGCTCGGGCTATGGCCGGGGCTCGACGCCATCTACAGGCATCGACTGCGGGACTTCGTCGGTCGGGTCGACGACCTGGTCACCGAGATCACCATCATCTTCATCGCCACCGTGAAGCGCATCGACCTCGGGGGTGTGAACAGGCTGGCGGCAACACTGGTCTGGAACGTCGAGCGGGACCTGCGTGACAGGCTCAAGCGGCGCTGGGCGGAGGATGCCCGCACCGCGAAAACCGAGGCGCTCGACGCCAGCGTCCCGGACGGGCAGCCGCAGATCGACGACCGTGATCTACCTGTGGATGCAAACGACTGCGTCGCCGTCAGGAAGTGGCTGACCGGCATTGTCCAGGGCGAGGCCGACCTAGTCATTGGCGTGGTGCTCTACGGTTTCGACCTGCACGAACTCGCCGACGAGTTGGGTATCGCCCACGACGCCGCCCGCAAGCGATTCCAGCGCGCAATCAATCGGATGCGCGGGCACACAGGGCAAAAGTGCTGATGCCTGTCCCAGTTTGAGGGCTCAACCCGCGTTTCTGTAGGAGAGACGACCACTCGGCCCAAGGAAGCGAACGATGGACCAGGACAAGAACCCGACACTCGGCACAGAGGATGGAGAATTCGTCCGGCTGCCCGGCTTGTTCAGGCGCTGGGAAATCGAGCGGGTGATCGAGCCTGGCAAGGACTTCCACTTTGAGGATGCAGGTGAAGCCTTGGACGGCACTCCGCTCCTTGCCGTGTATTGCCGGGAGCCATGAGTAACATCATCGAGGACGAACGGGCATTTCGAGATGCCATGTCGGAGTGGGGCCTGATTCCTCCTCTCGAAGTCCTGTCGGACGACAAGATCCACCGATGCGATGCCGCGCGCCAAGGCGGGAAGAACGACGGCTGGTACGTATTCCATCGCGATGGTGTTCCCGCTGGCGCCTTCGGCGACTGGGCCGACGGCCGTGGCTCGCAGCCTTGGTGCAGTCGCAGCGCACACGATCTCTCGCCAGCGGACCGGGCTGCTTACCGGTTGCGCATGGAGTCCGCAAAGAATGCCCGGAATGCTCTACAACAGCAAATCTATGCCGAGAAGGCAGACCTGGCCGCTTCGATTTGGGGGAAGGCGCCGACGATTGCAGCGCATGCATACCTGAGCAGGAAAGGCGTCAAGTCCTACGGCCTGCGCCTGAGCCGCGACGGCAGGCTCATCGTCCCTGCCTACAATGATGACGGCCGTATCAGCACGCTGGAATTCATCGCTGGCGACGGTTCGAAGCGATTCTTGAAGGGTGCAAAAAAAGCCGGGTGCTGGTTCACCATTGGAGATGCGACCGACGCAATCTGTATCGCCGAGGGATACGCGACTGGTGCCAGCGTTCACGAGGCGACCGGCTACCAAGTGGTCGTGGCGTTTGACTCGGGGAACCTACTGCGCGTGGCCGAAGCCATCCGAGGGAAAGCCCCAGTGGCCAAGATCGTGCTTTGCGCCGATGACGATGCTGCTACGGACGGCAACCCTGGCCTGTCGGCGGCGACGTATGCAGCGCAGGTCATCAAGGGCTTTCTCGCTGTGCCCAGTTTCGGGAAGGAACGACCATGAACACTTCCAATGAGTCACTGACCGACTTCAACGACCTCGCGCGAGTCCAGGGGCTCGAAGCAGTCAAGGCGCAGCTCGATGCTGCCTTGTCGACGGTGGTCGCTCCCCTGCCGACGAAATACCCTCACACCGAAAGTGGATGGGCCGCGCAATTCGCGGACATGGTTCGGCACGAGGCGCGTTTTGTTAAGGACCTCGGTAATTGGCGCTGGTTCGATGGCCAACGTTGGGTAGTTGATGACGGCAACGTGATGACCTTGGGCAAGTCTGGTGAAGTCTCCCGTGCACTGACAGCACAGGCCAACCACCAGCTGACGCCCGATCACGAGTACGAGGAACTCCTAAGGGCAGCGCAGAAGACCCAGCGGCGTCAATGCCGCGAAAACATCATTGCGCTGGCGAAAGCAGAACCAGGAATCGCCGTCGCCTCCAGCCAGTTCGACGGCGACCCGATGCTGCTCAATTGCCAGAATGGAACGATCGACCTGCGCACCGGCTCGCTTCAGCCCCACAACCCGGATGACATGATCACCAAGATCTTGTCGATCAGCTACGACCTGTCAGCCGTGAGCCCCCGCTGGGAACAATTCCTGTCAGAAACGCTGCAGGATGAGGAGACGATCAGTTTTGCGCAGCGGTTCGTGGGCTATTGCCTGACCGGGGACGACAGTGAACATGTCATGGTCTTCTGCCACGGGCCTGGCGCCAACGGAAAAACCGTGCTCGTCGAAACGATCCAATCGCTGCTCGGCGATTACGCCGTGACGGCTCCGACAAGCCTGTTGATGACCAAGCACAACGAGCAGCACCCGTGCGATCGAATGCCGCTCAGAGGGGCACGCATGGCGGCTTTCAGTGAGGTACCGAGTGGCCAGCGTTTCGACGAGGCCACCGTCAAGAGTCTGACCGGCGGAGACACAATCACTGCACGCGGGATGCGCGAAAACTTTTCGACGTTCAAGCCCACGCACAAGATTTGGATCTGCGGCAACCACAAGCCGATTGTTCGTGGTCAGGACGAAGGGATCTGGCGCCGCCTGCGGTTGATTCCATTCGAGCGCGTCATTCCCGAGGGCCAGCGCGACCACAAGCTCAAGGAAAAGCTCCGCGGGGAGCTACCCGGCATCCTGGCATGGGCGGTGCGGGGCTGTTTGGACTGGCAGCAGCAGGATGGCCTGGGTGTAAGCGCCAAGGTCAAAGAGGCCACGGCTGGCTATCGAGCGGAATCGGACAGGCTTGCACCATTTCTTGCCGAACGCTGCACACTCGCACCAGGGAACCGAGTAGCGAAGGCCATCTTGTGGGCCGCATATGAGTCATGGTGTGACCGTGAAGGTGAGCGTCCACTAGACCAGAAGGAGTTTGCCGAGCAGCTGCGTCTGCGCGGAGTGGAAGACTGCAAGGTTCGGGTGGCCGGCGAGTCGGTGCGCGGATGGCGCGGAATCGGAATTGTCGAGCGAGGACACGAGGACACCGGTGGTCAGCAGTTTCCGGATAACGGATTAAGAGAGTCTCATGAGGAGATTAACCGAGAATCAGTGTCCTCACCTGTCCTCATGTCCTCACCTGTTTGTGCCGAGGCGCAGCGAGAAGATGACTGGCAGGGAGGATCGGATGACGTATGGGCGGCCGGAGAACCTCAAGATGACTCCCAGTGACGACGTCGGCGCCGCCGTGGCTCCCGGCCGCCTGCAGATTTGGTGAAAAAGTGCACGAGGCCTGTCCCAGTTCGCTGAGCAAGTCCGCGTTTCCTCCATGACGGCGCAGGTGCGCCTGAAGGAGCGAACCAGATGATTGAAGCGCAGACCAGGCGACCCAAGGGCATTCCCACGAGGGCGATTTCCGACAGGAGAGAGAGGCGCGGGCCATGACCGGCGACTCGGTTGCGAACACCGGCCCTGCACCGACGCGTCTGCCCATCGCGGTATTGAAGGCTGACCCGCGCAACCCGCGCAAGATGGCACCCGAGGCCACGGCCGGGCTCGCCATCTCGATGGAGACCTTCGGCGCGCTCGATATCGTGTTCAACCAGCGCACCGGCGAGCTGGTCAGCGGCCACCAGCGGGTAGCCGAGCTCAAGGCATCCGGCGCGACCGAGGTGACCCGCCACGGCGATTGGGGCTTCATCACGCATCCCAAAACCGGCGAGCGTTTCCCGGTGCGTTTCGTGGACTGGGACGAGACGAAGCAGCGGATGGGCAACCTGGTGGCCAACAACCCGGCGATTCAGGGAGATTTCACACCGGACGCCCTGGAGCAGGTGCGGGCGCTCCAGGACGAGATCAACTTTGCCGAACTGGGTCTGGCCAAGCTCACGGCGGATCTCGAAGCACAGCTCGCAGCCGAGCGGGACAACGAAGCCAAGGGCGGCAACTGCGACCCAGACGACGTGCCGGAACCGCCAGCCGAGCCCATCAGCAAGCGCGGCGATCTGTGGATCCTGGGCCAGCATAAAATCTACTGTGGCGACTCCACGAACGCGGACGACGTCCAGCGGCTGATGGATGGCCAGCGGGCCATCATGATGGCAACCGATCCGCCATATCTGGTCGACTACACCGGCGAAGACCACCCGCAGTCAGCCGAGCGCAAGAAGGCCGGCAAATCGAACAACAAGAATTGGGATGCCTACAAGGACCCAGAGACGAGCGTCGCCTTCTTCTCCGACTTCATTCGTGTTGCGCTCGAACAGGCTCTCGTCGAAGACCCGGTGATTTACCAGTGGCATGCTTCGCGTCGGCAGGCCCTCGTTGAGGCTGCCTGGATCGCGAATGGACTGCTTTGGCACCAGCAGATCATATGGGTGAAGTCGCGGCCGATCCTTACTCGGAGCCATTACATGTGGCAGCACGAACCCGCCGCCTACGGGTGGGTCACTGGGCGACCGCCAGCGCTTCGACCGCCAGTCAGTGGCGAGTGTTCGACCGTGTGGGCGATCGACCAGCGCGGCGGAGATGTTCAGACGAGTGGAGATGAGAAAGTGGAACATCCCACGCAGAAGCCAGTCGAGATCTTCAAACGGCCGATCTCGTACCACACGCACACGGGGGATATTGTCTACGAACCCTTCTCCGGCAGTGGTTCGCAAATTATCGCTGCCGAGCAACTCGGGCGGCGCTGTTTCGCGATGGAGTTGGAGCCAACCTTTGTCGATGTCGCGGTTGCCAGGTGGGAGCAATTCACGGGTAAGAAGGCAACAAGGACAGCCTGATGGCCACCCAGCAGAACCCGCGCAGCCTCGCGAATCTGCGGCCGCCCTGGAAGCCGGGCGAGTGCGGCAACAAGAGCAGCGTCAATGCCGTCGTCAAGGCGCTGGCTGAGTTTCGCGTGTTCATGGGCGAGAAGACGGCCTCGGGCAAGTCGCGCCTGTACAACGTGTGGGAACGGCTCTATCTGAGCGCGGCGGCGGGAGATACGAAGGCGGGGATATTTGTCGTCGAGCAAACTCAGGGCAAGGCTCCTGAGGTTGATTCTTCCTTGGCACTCGCCGAGCACTTCCGCCGGGTCGAGCGCGACAGGGTAGATATAGCACTGACGATTCTCGGCTCGCGCATCACTGCGATGGACCCGACGAAGTTGGCGGAGTTCTTCCGTTCGTGCGCCGTCAACCCGCTGGGTTTCGTCCAGGCCGCTCAAGCATTCCTACGCGAGCAGGAGGCGCCCCAGACCAATCCGTTGGCGCTGGAATCTCCGCCGCCAGCCGCGCTCGAACCGGAGCCTGCCCGGTGATCCTCGCGAGCGCGATTCGCGAGATCTCGGCTGGTCCAGAGCATTTGCCGTTCGTGCTGGATTCGTTTCGCCATTGGCGTTGCTCCTAGTGACGTCGTAACTGGTACAATGCGGATTGCCACTATTGCTTAAAAGCGGCCATTCCAGGAAAGGCGACCTCCGAAATCCTGCGGATTTTCAGCGATTCACGGCCTTGGCCGCCACGGTGCGGAATGGCCGCTTTCCATGTGCGCGGGGAAGGACGATCTGAGGGAGGCGTGCGCAGACATCGTGGCTCGCCGCTTGGCGCGAGCGTCTTGTGGCTGGCGCTCGCTGTCCGGGCTATTCGTCGTACAGCTCCGCACTCGCGAGAGGCATGCCACTGGCGGAGTTAGCTCCGCCGACGATGAGCACCATCTCGTTGTACAACAGCGTCGCCGTGGGACCCGTCCTCGCCACGCTCATGCTGCCAGTTGCGGCAAATGTCCCGGCGCTTGGGTCGTATAGTTCCGCGCTCGCCAGTAACCCGACGACATTGGCACCGCCGGCGATGAGCACCTTCCCACTCGCCAGCAAGGTCGCCGTGTGGTCGTACCTTGCCGCGGACATGCTGCCGGTGGCCGTGAACGCTCCGGCGCTTGGGTCGTATAATTCCGCGCTCGCAATCGCGAAAGGGTCGCTGGGAGAATTGTAATCCGAGCCGCCGGCGGGCGGCAGCGCCCGACTATGACCCTGTGGTCCTTGCAGACCATGCCGAACACCGGCTCCGCCGGGTTCTTGCAGCCGGGCACGGGACATAGCTGCTTCTTCCGCGCCAGCGCGGGCACGGAGGCCAACGTCAAAGGCGCCGTGGCCCCCTCTCCGCAGGGGCGTGCGCGAGCGCATCCTTGACGGTGGGCCCGAGGCCGGGAACCGCGGCCAGTTCAAGAAGGTAGTAGTCGTGCGGCAGCTTGGAGAACCGGTCGGTCGTCAGAAGCAGCCCGCCCCACGCGAGCGCAGTCGCTTGGTCGATACCCGTGGCAGTCAGGAAGTCCCAGTGCTGCTGTTGGTTGGTGCGCAGGTCGCGAAGCCACAGGCGATAGCCCCATGACATGTCCTCTTGCGCGAGCGCCAGATCGGTGTTGCCCAAGAACGAGACCATCTTGGTATCCGACGGCTGCCACACGAGCGCGCCGCTCTCGCTGTCGATGACGACAGCGTCGGGGTGCTTACGCAGGAGCCCGTCGGTGGTGCCGAGCGCTGCCAAGTACCGTCCATCGGCGGAGCTGGTGAGGCGATTGGGTTCGAAGACGGTGTCGACGAGGTGTCGGGAGGTTGCTGGATCGCCAGCGGAAACCGCCAGTCCGCCGCGGTCGACGTGGAAGATGCGCCGACCGACGAGCGCGCAGGGTGTCTTGGCGCTCCCCATCGTAGCCGCACCGTCGAGCTTCACGATCGCGTCCTTCGCCAGGGTGGGCACGTGCAAAAAGGAGACCGTGTCGCCCTCCAGGACGGCCAGGGAATCGGTGCCCTCGTGACTGAGCACGCAGCCCTGGCAGCCGGCAGGAACCGGGGCGCGTGCCACACGCCCGGTCAGCAGGTCGACGGCGAGAAGGGCCCGCGATCCCCTTTCCGTGCAGGCCAGCACCAAGGAAACCGTGGTGCGCATGAAGCTGATCAAGGAAGGCTCAACACACGGGATTGAGGCGGCGTGGTCCAGGGTGCGAGCGCGATGTACTTTCACGGTCCGGTCTGCCTCGAAGGCGACGAGATCCCATGCGGTCGAGAACATGACATTCGTGGGTTTTCCCGGCAGCGCAACCGGATGGATCTGCGCGGAGTAGAAGGCCTCGGCCTTGGCCATTTCGTCCTTCATGGGGAACCCCAAGGCTGCGGCCGCCAGGTCGCGCAGCAGGGTGTTGGCCGGGGTGGCTACCGCGATGATGGCCTTGGCGTGGAACGGGATGCGGTGGGGAAGTTGGCCGGCGAAGCTCCCGGCATAGGACTGGAGCGAGAGGCACAGGCCGAAGAAGCTCAGACCGATGACGCCGAAAATCGCGACGAGGTGCAACGCCAGCAGGACACGGCGCAGGAGCCGGGTGAGGACGACGACCAGCATGACCGTGGTTGCCACGGCGACCAGCCAGAAGACGCCAGCCGAGAAGGGCACCAGTCGCCTTGCGAAGGTGGCCACCACGAAGCCGGTGAAGAACATGCCAAGAAGGGCCACGCCGACGTAGGCGCCGATGCCGCCCGAGATGGACGTACCGGGTTCAGGCCGCTCGGTATGCGCTTTCATTCTCGCGAGTTCGGGTATTTGTTGTTGTGTGCCTCAACACTGCTCCGCCCCAATACGCCAAAGTCGAAACTGGATCCTTGGATCCGCAACGCACTCGACCTGGCGGTACTCGGCCCTCGATGCGAAGTGGATACCCTCCAGGACGTTCGCAAGGGCAGTGTCACTTCTGGCCAAGCCGACCTTCGTCTTCTTGCGGTTGTCGACGAGTAGACAGAGCACCATATCGGCGGAAGGGCATTGGCGTTTCAAGTCAGCGAGCCGCTGGTAGTCGCCAATTAGGCCCCAGTTCGTAGTCCCCTTCCGGATACGGGCGAGTTTCCCGGGGCGGCGCTGGATGTCGTTCCAGTACCGGCGTACAGCCTCCATGCCGCCAGCGCCCAGCAAGGTCTTGGGTTGATATTCTCCTCCTAGAATCTTGAGTTCGAGTGCCGCCGCGAGATCGGTCTTTCCCAGGTCGCGCCATAGCGCGAGATCTTGCCGCCCCAGCCCCTTGCTGAGAAGAGCGTTCGTATCGAACGCGCGACACTCAGGACATTTGGGAGGTGTCTCATCGAGGCTATCCCGCAAGTGGAGCGCCATCTGGCCTTGAAGCCAGAGTTCGCGACATCCGGTGAAATCAAGAATCCCCAGACAGTCCGTTGCCCGTCGCGAGGTGAAGAAGTTCGCGAAAAAATCGAGCCAAGTAGCACGCATTGGAACCTCCAACTCCGGGATGGTACGAGAGACAGCGCGACTGGAAGCCAAGGCTGCAGAAGCTCAAAAGAACGCCAAGGCCAAGAACGAGAAAGCCAAGAAGACTGGCAAGGACAAGTAGGTAGCTGAAGACCGAGACGGCTCGGTTCTTGCGGTCGACCACCACGCGAAGATTCACAGGAACCTGTGAGCAGCGGCAGCGCCAGCCAAGGTTCTCTCTGTAGACAGCGCAAGGTACGTCAAAAGCAAGCTCCCAACGCACCGGCTTCATCGCTTCGTCTGGGGGCTCTAATCGAACTACACAACATCTGAGCGCCTCAAGTCACAGCCTTTCTGCGGGCCTACACTCGACCACCTGACCAACTGAACCGCCAGTGGTGACAACACGGGCATCGGGGAAGCCAGGTGCCCGAGACCCGTACGACTGCGAGTCGGTGAAATACGGTCTCAAACTGGGGCCAGGCTGAGAACGGCTACCGCCTTGCTGCACTTCTTGCACTGAAGCTCAATCTTTCCGAACGAGTCGTGGATCTTCCCGTCCTTCGTGCTCACCTCAACTCGCTCACCCCATGGCTGAATGTCAACGTGAACTACCGCGCCGCACTTCTTGCACCCGAACTCGCTCTGTTTCGGCATCGTGTCCTCCTTATCCGCGGCGGCAGTGAAGGCTGCAGTTGCTTCCACAGACCTGTCCCGGCCGACCGAGCCACAGGATACTACCATCGGGGTTATCGCTCGCCAAGTTGCCAGACCGCATGGCACTTTCCGCCGCACACGCGTGCGACATCGTCCACCGCGACCTCAAAGGATGGTTGGGTTCGGCTGGGGGAGGACGGCCTCCTCATCCCATCTGATTCGTAGCTGGGCGCGAGACCAGAGGGCTGTCGTTCGTGGAGCGCCAACATCCAACAAGCGCTAATCGTGGTCTCCATGGCTCCTCCGTTCATGGTGGCCAGGATAGCACGCCGACTTGCACTCGCCCTTCTTCAGCAGGGCAGCCCGGTGACCGCACGAAGCAGGTCCTCATCGGTGGGGTGCGAGTAGACCGCCGTCGTCAAGATCGACTTGTGCCGGGCAAAGCGCTGGGTGAGGCGGATGTCCTTGGTCCTGCGGTAGACGGCCGAGCAGGCCGAGTGGCGCAACACGTGGAAGCTCACGTGGCGGTCGAATCCCGCGCGTCG